>WNFL01063009.1_pt2 | contig 14445 bp, 20 predicted proteins | sample 5400361 | NCBI WGS metagenome assembly WNFL01 (sample SAMN13153351, study PRJNA577476) | soil metagenome | isolation source: 40 cm soil on Douglas fir-dominated hillslope | place: USA:California | collected 2013-09-17
TTGTTTTTTCTTGGCTGCGTTTTTGTAGTGGCTGGCTCTGCGTGGGGTTTGTTCTTCCCCATCAACAAATCACTGTGGACGAGCAGTTATGTTTTGTACACGGCTGGTATTGCCATGCAGTTTTTTGCTTTCTGCTATTGGGTTATTGACGTACATGGTTGGAAGAAGTGGGCAACGCCTTTTGTTTATTATGGAGTCAATGCCATTTTTGTATTTGTAGCTTCGGGTGCGTTGGCAAAAACGCTGATTAGGATTAAAATAGGTGAAGGAGAAAACAAAACCTCTCTTTGGGGATACATTTATAAAAACGTTTATGCTTCATGGCTTCCACCAAAAGATGCTTCGCTTGCTTTTGCTGTCACATTGATTTTATTTTTTCTTCTGATTCTTTGGTGGATGTATAGGAGGAAGATTTTTATTAAGGTGTAAATGAGCCCTCACCCCTTCCCCTCTCCCCGGGGAGAGGGGTGTCCGAGGATACGAGGACGGGGCGAGGGGCAAAATATTCCCCCAACCCCATGCAACCCCATCCGTTAACTTTGCATCTCCCTTGATGTAAAGTCTCAATGGGATTTCAAATTTACCGCGCGAAAGAAACCGAATGGATTAGTGGCTGCCTGCGACAAAACCGACAGGCTCAGCAAGAGCTTTACCAGCATTATGCGGGTAAAATGTATGCGCTTTGCTGCCGCTACGTGAAAGACCGAATGGAAGCTGAAGATGTGCTGGTGATGTCGTTCACGAAAATCTTTGAACGCATTGGACAGTACAAAGGTGATGGGAGTTTTGAGGGGTGGATCAGGCGTGTAGTGGTGAACGAATCGCTCACCTATTTGCGCAAACACAAAAACATGTATTTAGAGACCGACATTGAAGAAGCCAGATATGAGCCCGACTATCATAAGTTGGAAAACGAACTTGAGGTAAGCGACTTGATGAAGTTGATCGAGAATTTGCCTGTGGGCTATCGTACTGTATTTAATATGTATGCGATTGATGGATACAACCACCAGGAGATTGCCGGGCAGTTGGGGATCAGCGAGAATACATCGAAGTCGCAATTGAGCAGGGCACGTGCATTATTACAAAAACGATTAAACGAAATTGAAAATGAAACCGTCAGAAAAACCAATTGACAGGATCGATCAATTTTTCAAAAATAAATTGGAAGATCACACCATTGCTCCATCGGAAAACGCTTGGGCGAAAGTGGAAGCAGGACTCTCAAAAAAAAATAACACAGTATTGTGGCGATGGGCCGCTGCTGTTTTGTTGATGGGTGCGCTGATCACCATTATCTATCAATCGAGGAAAGATAATAATCAACCTGTTGTAGCGGAGAAAAACCTGCCTGCCGGCAAGGCAGGAATTGAAAAAGAAAAATCAATTGCTCCTACAGAAACTAAGAAAATGAGTGCGGAGGTAATTACGAAGAAGGTGGTTCGTGAGGACACGAACCACGGAGAAGACACGAACCACGGAGAAGCCAAAAAAACTAATCAGCAAGTAAAAGCTTTGCCAAAGGAAATTCAGAAAGAGGAATCTGTAGCAGTGGTTAATGGACAAAATAAAAAATCGGATCTAAGCCAAGGAATCGTTGGGAAAGAAAAAGTGGTTCGTGAGGACACGAACCAAGAAAATCAAAAAATAAAAGTTGAAGCAACCCCGCAGCAAAAAGTAGCATCTACTAAACAGAAGCCGATCAAACTGGAATTTACGCTGGAAGCTTTGCCTTCGGAAGAGACGGTGGCCACGACTAACGAAGTAAAAGCAACGGGCATAAAGAAAGTGTTGAATTTGGCGCGTGATATGAAACAGGGGGAAGGACCAATGAGCAACTTAAGAGAAAAGAAAGACGAGCTCTTCGCCCACAACTTCATCACGGGGAAAGAAAGGAACCAATAAATGAAAAGTTGGCAGTAGGCAGACGGCAGTAGGCAATTATTACTTTAATAAACTTTTGAAATCAAAATGAAAAAACTCTTTTTAATACTAACATTTATTTCTTCAACACTCCTGGCTCAGCAACCAGTTGACACAGTGACGATCAAGGTCGGTGAAGGAAGTAAGGTGATCTTTGCCATCAAAGACAAAAAGGATTTGGAGACGATGAAAAAATACGACTTCCAAAAACTGATGGACGACATGATTTATAAACTGCAGATGCGCGACTCAACTCAACTCAAAAAAATGTCTTCTGAATTTTTGAAAAAGGATACCTTGAAACAGGAGGTTGTGGCGAAAAATGAAGAACCTGTAGTTCAAAATAATAATGAATCTAGTTCAGGAGAAAGCCATGAAAGAAAATATCGTGGCCGCAGAACAAGAAACACCTTTAACGTAGACATAGGTACAAACAATTATTTGAGCAAAGGAAGTTTTCCAAGCCAGGATAATAGTTTGTATTCCGTGCGTCCCTGGGGATCGTGGTATGTGGGCCTCAATTCAATTTATCGCACACGCATGGCCAGTCATTTTTTTCTAGAATGGGGTTATGGTTTTAGTTGGTACAATTTCAAATTTCAAAATACGCAGGCACAAATCACTAAAGACAATACAGGTGTGCTATTCAATCCCGATACACGAGGGTATGATTATCACAAGAGCAAACTCACCGCAGCGTATGTAAACATCTCACTGGTGCCGGTGATTGATTTCGGTAGCAACAGATGGAAGCCAAGTTTCTTTGATGGCCATAGGTCAGGCGGATTTCGATTTGGCGTAGGCCCTTATGCAGGCTATCTCATCGACAGTTATTCCAAGCAAGTGTATGATGTAAACAACTCAAAGCAGAAAGAAAGGCATCACGACAGTTTTTACCTGAACAACCTTCGCTATGGCATACGTGCGCAAGTAGGCTTCAATGATATCGATTTCTTCTTCAACTATGATCTGAATCCCCTCTTCTCGGATAACAAAGCCGCGAATCCAAATTTGAATGCGTTTAGTTTTGGAATAACGTTTTAGAAACTAGATACTGGTCTCTGGATGCTAGTATCTAGTATCCAGAATCCAGCGTCAGACTTTAAATGCGTCTCCTTTCGTAATCACCATTTGTCGTTCATCTCCTTTCAGTTTTAGGTCGCGGCTGATTTTTCGTGGAGACGGCCATTGCCACGCACACCATATAATGATCACCCCGAAAAAGATGCTGAACCGCTGATCGGAAGTAAGAAAAAAGCCGACAGCCAGTAATAAAGAGCACCAAACCAAAGAATTTATTTTTCGCTTGGCTACAGGAGAATACAGATCCAATTTTTTTCCGAGGCTTGGTTCATCAGCAATTTTTTTGAAACGCTTTCGGGCCTCCAACTGAACAATCGTTAGTATCGCCAAAACAATGATTGGAATTGAGATTACCAATATTTCAACACCTACTTCATCGTCAATGATCGGTGGAAGAATGGCCGATAGGATCAAATAATAAATCCCGAGAAACTCTGCAATCGGTAGCAGCATCATCACCATACTCCGGTTGTAGAGCTTGTAAAAGTATTCTTTCAGCGTGAAATTCATAGTGGAAGTAGTTTCAAAGCTAATTATAAAATATCTTTGCTTCATAGTCCGACCATCCAATGATAAGTGCTACTGACAATTTATCGCGTAAAGAGCAAGTGATCCGCAGTGCGGCAGAGTTGTTTCGTGAGAAAGGTTATGCCGCTGCAAGCATGCGAGATCTTGCGCAGAAATTAGGCATTGAAGCAGCTAGCTTATACTCGCACATCAAATCAAAAGAAGAAATTTTGCAGAGCTTGTGTTTCGATATGGCCGCGGAGTTTCGCAAATCGCTTGATGAAGTTGAGAAACAAAAAGTTTCGGCAAGCGAAAAATTGAAAAGCGGAATCATCGGCCACATTCAAGTGATGGCAAAAGACCTCACCGCTTCGGCTGTGTTCATGAATGAGCACCGGCACCTGAGCAACCCCCACTTGCGCGAATTTCTTTTGTTGCGCATCAACTACATCAATCGCTTCAAAACCATCATTGAAGAAGGAATGAACAAGGGCGAATTCAAAAGCGACATCGACAAGAAGCTTGCCGTGATGACACTCTTCTCCTCTCTGAACTGGATGCCGATGTGGTACGACCCCAACAGCAACATCGATTCACTTTCACTTGGTCAGCAATTGGCTGATATGCTCGTGAATGGATTAAAAAAATCTTCTTAGTTCTTAAAGATTTAACTACCGGAGACGTTAGGCGTAAAGTAATTTCTCGCCAGGTGATCCGTCATACGCGAACTGTGAAATAATTTTCACGGTATCACATATCCCCTCTTTAGAATAAACCATACTTTTTTAGCCAGTTATGGAAATAAACTTTGGTGTTTCCTCCATTCACAAAATAAAAGTGCTTGTAAACTGATCTGGTATACATTACTAAAACTGAAACTGTTATGTTTCCGTTAAAATGAAAAAATTTGAATATGATTTCAGCGATGTCACCAGATGTAATCGACTTTGTAAAAAAAATAAAGCTCGGCTTTGTGTCAAGTGTTCTGCCTGATGGAAAGCCGCACTTGTCGCACAAGGGTACACTCACGGTGTATGACGACCAGCATTTAATTTTCGCTGACATCGCTTCCCCACAAACTGTTGAAAACATAGTTCATCATTCGGAGGTGGTGATCGAGGTTGTAGATTTTTTATCGCGAAAAGGCTTTCGCTTTATTGGAAAAGCCAAAGTCACCTCTGTTAGCGATCCGTCCTCATCTCCTTACATTTCGTTTTATGAATCGTGGGGGCTTCAAGATGTAACAAGCCGCGTTAAAAATTTTGTGCTTATAAAAGTAGAGTCGGTGCAAGAAACATTTTCGCCAGCCTATAGCTGGGGCGCCTCCGAACCTGAACTAAGAACAAGATGGACATCCTATTATACTAACCTTTGGAAATTCTAATCATGGAAAACAAAAAAAACCTCAAAGCCATTCTTGCCTTAGTCGCTGTATGCATTCTGTGGGGCACAACTTACCTTGCCTTGCGTGTAGGGGTTACCCAGTTTCCTCCGTTTCTTTTTTCCATGCTACGCTTCATCATGGCCGGTCCGATTTTGATTGGCATCATGCTATTGCTCGGAAAAAAGATACCGGGTGCAAAAGTTTTATTTGATCAGGCGGTAGGCGGTCTGCTGATGTGCTCGCTTGGTGTAGCCGTTGTGGGCTGGGCTGAGGTAAATGTTTCCAGCGGGGTAGCTGCCGTAATCTGTTCAATGATGCCGATCTGGACGGTATTCTTAAACCTTATAGCCAATCGTGAAGAAAGACCTACTCCGCTAATCATTTTTGGCTTGCTCACAGGTCTTGGTGGCATACTTTTAATTTTCAACGAGCACTTATCAGAATTTTATAACCCTAAATACATCATTGGCATTGTGGCTATTTTTCTCGCGAACCTCTGCTGGGCCATCGGCACCATGTGGGTGAAGAAGAGAAATAAGGGCAGCGATCCGATAATGAACGCAGGCTGGCAGATGCTTTTTGGTGGATTGTTTCTTATCCCCATCAGCATCGTGTTTGATGATTACTCAGCTATTCAGTGGTCTTCTGAACTTTTGTTTGCGCTATTTTACTTGACGCTCGTTGGGTCGGTAGCCGCCTACGCCTGTTACTTCTATGCGGTCACACATTTGCCAATCACCATCGTATCGCTTTATGCTTACATCAATCCTGTGATTGCTGTCATACTTGGTTGGCTGATTCTGAATGAAAAATTGAATGCCGGAATCTGGGCTGCCATCGGCATTACCCTGTTAGGCATCTACATTGTGAACAAAGGATACCAGTTGAAAAATAATTGGAAAACACAATTAGCTAAACCTAAAGCGGTATGATTACCACGCTTGAACAACTTAAAAAACATAAAAGAAAATTTGCACTTCTGCTGGGCATTGTGATTGGCATAATTATCTTTTCAATTCTAATAAAAATGCCGTGAGCAATAGTACAATCGGAGTCACAGAAATTCTCAGCTACCGAAAGGAGCACCAACCGTGGTTTGAGAAACTGAACCGCGACTGGATTGAGAAATATTTCTGGATGGAACCGATCGACTTTGAAGTGTTGCAACATCCGGAGGACCATATTTTAAAACATGGCGGAACGATTTTCATGGGCCTCTATAATAAGGAGATTGCAGGAACCGCTGCGGTGAAATTTGTTGAAGCAGGTGTTTATGAATTTACGAAGATGGCAGTCGATGAAAAGTTTCAAGGCAAAAAAATCGGAAAGGCTATTGCAGAAACTGCAATTGATTGGTGCAGAAAGTCAGGAGCAAGACGAATCATTCTGTACTCGAACACGAAATTGGAAACTGCCATTGCGATGTACAGGAAATTAGGGTTTAAGGAAATTCCGCTTGACGGACCTTATAAGCGAAGTGATATTAAGATGGAACTTAGACTGAAGTAGTAAGACTTAAGATATTAGGACAAAGAAGTAAATGCGAGTTATGACGAATAAAATTGCATTCGTAACAAGTTCTGTTAAACCTGACTTTGCAAGTAATGATCTTCATGTTGTTGATTCATTAAAGTCAGCCGGAGCGGAAGTGATTCCTCTTCCATGGGATGACGATGGCGTAGAGTGGAAAGCGTTTGACCTGGTTGTGCTTCGCTCCTGCTGGAACTATCAGTTGCATCCGGAAAAATTTCAGAGCTGGATAGACAAGCTTGAGCATGAAAAGGTAAACCTTGCCAACACGGTCAGGACTGCGCGGTGGAACCTGCATAAAGGTTATCTCAAAGAATTGTGTCAGCAAGGGGTTCACACACCTGAAACAGTTTGGGTTCCCAAGGGCACAACCTGCAACCTTTCATCATTGACAAACACAAAGCAATGGAATAGAGCCGTGGTGAAACCGGCTATCTCGGCCAATGCCCTTAATACGTTTTTATTTTCAGTATCAGACGCTGCGCAGCAACAGGCAAAATTCGACACATTGGTTGCACACGGGGATATGCTGATCCAGAAATTCATGCCCGAAGTACAAGATCAAGGTGAGTGGTCACTCATCTTTTTCAATAAGGAATTTAGCCATGCCGTTATCAAACGGCCTTCTTCAAAAGATTTTCGCGTGCAGCATGATTTCGGAGGAACGGCCACACCCGCAGAGCCTCCATCATTTGTACTTCAACAAGCTGAAAAAATTCTTGATTTGATTAAGGAACCGTTACTCTTTGCGCGTGTAGATGGTGTAGTTTCAGAAAACAAGTTCATACTGATGGAGTTAGAATTGATCGAGCCAGTACTATTTCTGGAGACGGAAAATGGATCGGCACAGGCATTTGCTCAAGCTATGACAAACTACATTAAGAATTACAATTAGAATATATGCAAGAACTTAGACTTTAGTAGGAAGACATAAGAAGAAAGATATGATAACCGGGTTTAAGATTGATCATTGGCTAATTGATAATTAGAGTATATGGCAATGCCTTGGTTCGAACGAAACTTGAAATTCGGTTATCCTAAAGAGATGCTCCCATTTTTCCTTGAGCGATTAGAGGGAACCATCATCCGCATCGAGCAGAAAGTAAAAGGCGTTGATGACAAAATCCTTTCAGTAAAACTAAATGGAAAATGGTCAATCAAAGAAAACATTGGGCACCTGGCCGAAGTGGATGGAGTGGCTAACAAAAGAATTGATGAAATGGTAAACGGAGCTGCAATGATGTCGCCAGCCGTTTTTGAGCCTCAGGATTATTCCGCATGGCCGATTGCAAAAGTGATTGAACTCTTCAAAAAAAATCGCTTAAGCAATATTAAAAAATACAACGCGATCAAGGAAGATGATCTGCTGAAGTCATCGCAGCACCCACGGTTGAAAGCGATGATGACCCCGGTTGACCTGGCGTGGTTTGATGCTGAGCATGATGATCATCACTTAGTAAAGATCAATGAAATTCTCACGCAAGCATCGGGCAGATAGTATGGAACAAACAAAATGGTTTGAAAGAAAATTTGATTTTGGTTTCACCCAAAACATTTTCCCATCGATAATCGGTCGTCTGAGAGAAACGCCTGCTCGACTCGAAGAGAAAGTAAAAACGATTTCTGATGATTTAGCTGTTGCAAAACCCAATGGAAGCTGGTCCATAAAAGAAAACATCGGGCACCTGATTGATCTTGAGCCCTTATGGGTAGGAAGATTGGAAGATATTCTCAATCGAAAAACTGATCTTCGCACGGCTGATTTATCGAACACAAAAACAACTGAGGCAAATCACAACCAGCGAAGCTTAACAGATCTATTGGGGGAGTTTCGCTCGATACGCAACATAACAATTAAGAAACTGGACCAGCTTTCTGAGAAGCAAATCTACTGGTCTGCCCTTCATCCAAGATTAAAGACGCCCATGCGAACAATGGATCATTTTCTTTTCGTTGCAGAGCATGACGACCATCATCTCGTAACCATACACAACCTCATTCAAAATCACAATCGATGAATAAAGAACATCATTACGCACTTTCTATCGAGTGGACTGGAAATTTAGGAACGGGCACATCGGACTACCGGGCGTATACCCGTAATCACACGATCTCATCTGATGGCAAACCGGATTTACTTGCTTCATCCGATCCTTCTTTTCGCGGCGATAAAACACGATACAACCCGGAAGAAATGCTTGTGGCTGCATTATCTTCATGTCACATGCTTTCGTATTTGCATGTTTGTGTGTTGAATGGAGTAGTTGTTTTAGAATACAAGGACAATGCCACCGGAACAATGAAAGAAAATCCGGACGGAAGCGGACAATTCACAGAAGTAACATTGCACCCGATGGTTAAAGTAAAAGATTCGTCTATGATTGAAAAGGCGAATCAGTTGCATAAGCGAGCATCGGAACTTTGTTTTATTGCTCGCTCAGTAAATTTTCCTGTTCATCACTCACCAACAACGGTTAATTAACAAATAGCTAACTCCAAATTACAAATCATGGTTGTTCAAGAATTAAGAAAAGTATTCGTCAAGGATCTCGAAAAATTGAAGGAGGAAATTTCTCTGTATCGCGATGAGCAGAGCCTGTGGAAAATCGAAAAAGAAATTGCAAATTCTGCTGGGAATCTTTGTCTGCACTTAGTTGGCAACTTGAAGCACTTCATTGGTGCAACTATAGGTAAAACAGGTTACATTAGAAATCGTGATCAGGAGTTTGCCTTGAAAAATGTTCCACAAAAAGAACTGATCAAGATGGTAGAAGAAACCATTGCTGCAGTTTCTGCCACTTTGCTGAACATTAAGGATGATCAATTGATGGAAGAGTATCCATTACTTGTATTTAAAGACAAAATGTCAACAGGATATTTTCTTATTCACCTGGTCGGACATTTAGGTTATCACCTAGGACAAATCAATTACCACAGAAGATTAGTAGCAATAAAAGTATAAGTTATGAACGGAGTATTGCATTCGGATAGAAACGAGTTTTCCTCCATCCTTGAAAGGACAAAAAAGCTGGCGGAGAAACGACTGAACAATCAAGACGAACTTCCTGCCGGAGTTCGAGTGGAAGGCTTTCATTTGCAAGACATGCCCGAAAAAGGAATCGGTGCCAAAGCTTCGATTGATTTCTTCGAAAAGCATTTCGCTGACAAGATGAACAACAGCGCAGGGGCGCGCTACTTCGGTTTTATCACAGGTGGCTCCACTCCCGCGTCTGTGGCTGGCGATTGGTTGGTGAGTGCGTTTGATCAAAATGCCTGCGGAAGCAACGACTCTGCTGCACCTCAGCTTGAAAAACAAACCATTCATTTTATGAAGCAATTATTTGGTTTGGATGAAAGTTATTTTGGTTCATTCACAACTGGCGCAACGCTTTCTAATTTTGTCGGGCTTTCGCTTGGTCGGCAATGGGTAGGTGAGCAACTGGGAGTTGATGTAAGCAATGAGGGTTTAGATGCAATTCCAAAAATTAAAATTGTCAGTGGCACTCCTCATTCGAGCATCATCAAATCGATGTCCATGCTTGGTATCGGAAGAAATGCGTTGGTCAAGATCGAGACGCTGCCCGACCGCGAAGCGATTGATATTGAAAAACTTGAAAATTATTTATCGGAAAACCCTTCACTTCCTACCATCGTGGTTGCGAATGCAGGGACAGTAAACACAGTAGACTTTGATGATCTCGAAGCGATTGGCAAACTCAAATCAAAATATAAATTCTGGTTGCATGTCGATGCTGCATTTGGTGGCTTTGCTTCATTGTCTGATCAGTACTCTCATTTAATGAAAGGCATTAACTATGCCGACAGTGTCACCATTGATGCGCACAAATGGCTGAACGTGCCTTATGATGCTGCGATGCAATTCACGAAACACAAAAACATTCAACTAAAGGTCTTTCAAAACAGCGCGGCTTATTTAGGTGATCCTGAAAAAAGTCCAGACTATTTTCATTATACCCCGGAGAACTCAAGAAGATTTCGGGCGTTGCCGTCATGGTTTACGTTGATGGCTTATGGAAGAGATGGTCATCGGGAAATTGTAGAGCGTAACTGCGCTACGGCTAAATTGTTCGGCCAATTAATTGAAGACTCTGAATCATTCAAATTACTGGCGCCAGTGCGAATGAATATTGTTTGCTTCACTTTGAAAAAGGAATCCATTTCAACCATTGAGATTCAGAATTTCTTAAGCATTGTGGCTGAAGATGGAAAAGCGTTTTTCACTCCAACGGTTTACAAAGGCGTACCTGCAATTCGGGCAGCTGTGAGCAACTGGCAAACAGAAGAGAAGGATATTAAAATTGCATTTGAAGCGATTGTGCGCGTAGCACAAAAACTCAAACTTGAAAAAGTATTAGTCTAAATCTTAAATTTTCTTTTCGTAATAAACTGAAGTATTTTTACATCACTTTAAAACCCAAAATTATGGCCGTAATGACTGCACCTATTCAGACGGAACGAGTGAAAAAATCACGCTTATCCACGGTTGATTTTTCAAACCTTGGCTTCGGTACTTACATCAGTGACCACATGGTAGTAGCCGATTACAAAAATGGCGAATGGCTGGAGCCCAAGATCGTTCCATATGGTGAGATGATGATGTCGCCTGCGATTCTTGCGTTGCATTATGGTCAATCCGTGTTTGAAGGCATGAAGGCGTTCAAAAACCAAGAAGGGCAAATCACTATTTTTCGTCCGCAGCGCCACCATCAACGTTTTAATCGCTCACTGGAACGCATGTGTATGCCGGCTGTGAGCGAAGAGTTATTCATCAATAGTCTGGCAGCGTTAATTGAAGTTGATGAAGCGTGGATTCCAACGGCAGAGGGTTCATCCCTTTACCTCCGCCCATTTATGTTTGCAAATGAAGCACGCCTTGGCGTTAAAATATCTGATGAATATCGCTTCGTGATCTTAACCTCTCCTGTTGCTCCATATTTTACCAAACCAGTTCGTATCAAAGTAGAGGAAGAATTTGCTCGTGCGGCCGAAGGAGGAACAGGTTATGCAAAATGTGCCGGCAATTACGGTGGAGCCTTCTATCCTACCATGCTTGCACAAAAGCAAGGATTTGATCAGGTGTTTTGGACAGATGCAAAAGAGCACAAATACATCGAAGAATCCGGAGCGATGAACGTGATGTTTGTATTGAACGGAAAACTAGTCACACCAAAATTAGTTTCTACATTGCTTGATGGGGTTACACGTGATTCCATTTTAACATTGACTTCCTCTTTAGGAATTGAAAAGGAAGAACGCAGAGTAAGCATCGCAGAACTTGAAGAGGGATTTAAAAACGGCTTTTTAAAAGAGGCGTTTGGTGTTGGCACAGCTGCTGTTGTAAGTCCAATTGCATCGATCAGTATCCACGGCAAAAATTATGAACTACCTCCCGTGGGACCTGATAGTTTCCAATTGCGTGCAAAGAAAAAACTGAACGACATCCGCATGGGAATTGAGGCAGACGTGCACGGATGGAATTATCTGGTAAAATAATTTTCAATAAAATTTAAGTGTGATTGCTGATACCCAAGGGTAATGGCATTTACATGTCGTTGGGATTCTAATTCTTAAAAAAAAGTTGCCCATGGATCAAATCCTTTATCGCAGCGATCTGGCAATATCGGTTGAGCAATTTATCGATTTACTTCAGCGATCAACGCTGGCGGAGCGGAGACCCGTCAATGATAGAGTCAGAATCAAAAAGATGTTGGCTTATGGCAATATTCTGATCACCGCATGGCATAACGAATTGCTGGTTGGAGTTTCACGTGCCTTAACTGATTTTGCTTATTGTTGTTATTTATCCGACCTGGCTGTAGACCAGGCATATCAACACAAGGGCATTGGAAAAGAATTGATACGGCTTACACACGAAACTGCTGGAGAAAATGATAACACATTACTTTTACTAGCTGCTCCCGCGGCAGCAGAATATTATCCAAAAATTGGCATGGATCGATTTACAGATTGTTTCATCATTAAAAGAAAGAACTAACATGGAAAAGTTTCTCATCACCGACAAAACAGAAATTACCCGTTTAGCAAAGCGTGGAGTTTACGACAAAGAAACCATCTACTCGATTTTGGACGAAGCATTGTTTTGCACACTCGCATACGTGCGTGAAGGACAGCCATTCCAAATTCCTACCGGATTTCTAAGAATTGATAATAAAATCTATATCCATGGATCCGTGGGAAGTTTTTATATGCGAGAACTGCGCGATAAAAAACATTCTTGTTGCATAAGCGCTACATTAATGGATGGATTGGTTTTGGCACGATCGGCATTCCATCATTCAGTGAATTACAGGTCAGTAGTAATTTTTGGTGAACCAAAATTGGTGGACACCAAAGAAGAATTATACAAAGCACTTGAGGTCTTTACCGAAAAAATGTGCAAAGGTCGCTGGAATGATGTGCGTAAGCCCACCGACAATGAATGGAAAGAAACGATGCTATTGTCATTTGATATTGCCGAAGCCTCGGCAAAAGTGAGAACGGGTCCTCCTAAAGATGACGAAGAAGACTACTCGATGGATGTATGGGCAGGGGTTGTGCCATTGAAGATTCAACACTTGGAACCGATCGCAGACCCGGATTTGAAAAACGGAGTCAAGCTTCCTGATTATTTGAAATTACTGTAGAACTTAGCGCCTTAGCGTCTTTGCGGTTTAAAATTTTTACCGCGAAGACGCAAGGGCGCAAAGAAATTAGCACTCCGTTTTTAAACCTAATGTAATTTAAAATGGAAAAAGATAAGCAATTCAGTTACGTCACAAAACTTGACGTGAAGTTCAACCATTTGGAAAAGATCGACATTCCTCAACTGGTGAAAGAATGCAAGGACAAATGGTTCAACCAGACACTAACGAAAGTAAATGACAGCGTGGTGCGAATTGGAATTGTGGAAGGCGAGTATCATTGGCACAAGCACGATGAAGATGACGAGTTTTTCTTTGTGCTTGACGGCCAACTATTAATTGACCTTGAAGACCGTACCGTTGAATTGAATCCAAATCAGGGAGTAACTATTTCAAAGGGAATAATGCACAGGCCAAGAGCTCCGAAGAAGACTGTTATGTTGATGATGGAAACAAGCGCAATCGTGCCTACGGGAGACTAATTGGAGGAGATTCAAAAGTCACATGCCGAAAGTCAAATTTTACATTGTCGATGTTTTTGCAGGTCGAAAATATGAAGGCAACCAGCTTGCGGTTTTCGTAGACTTAAACAATGTTGTTTCTCCCGATCAAATGCAAACTATCGCCAGGGAAATAAACTTTGCCGAAACGACTTTCATAAGGGAAGACAAAGGCAATGGGCGATATACCGTAAAAATATTTACACCCGAGCACGAGGTGCCATTTGCAGGGCATCCCTCCATCGGAACGAGTTATATCATTTCAAAATTTCTCCTACCAGAGCCAAAGAGAAAATTAATCCTGGAACTAGAACTAGTCCATGCCGATATTGAAATTTCAGTTTTGCAGCCTGAAAATATTGATGAAAGTATTTTATTCATGACCCAAGCACAACCCGAGTTTCGCGAGACTTTTACTCATGCAGAGATTTCATCCGAACTGGGAATCGACCTTACGTATCTCGATACTTCGTTACCTATTCAGGAAATAAGCACAGGGTTACCTTACATTATTATCCCGTTAAGAAATTTGGAGGCTATTGAGAAATTAAACCTTCAATATTCATCTTTTCAAAAATTTCTTGAGATAAGAAAGAAATATAAAACCAACAGCATTACAGGGCACTCAACTTCTCTCTTCTTTTTTACCCGAGAGACTTATGAAAAAGAAAATGGTTTCAATACCAGGATGCTTCTACTGGAAAACGGAATAGTTTCAGAGGATGCAGCAACTGGCAGTGCAAATGGCTGCTTTCTGGCTTATTTATTAAGATACGTTGATAAGAAAATAGCAGCAACAGTTGAGCAGGGTTTTCAAATGAGAAGAAAGTCTTATCTCTATCTTGAAGGAGAAATC
>WNFL01285506.1_pt1 | contig 14445 bp, 8 predicted proteins | sample 5400361 | NCBI WGS metagenome assembly WNFL01 (sample SAMN13153351, study PRJNA577476) | soil metagenome | isolation source: 40 cm soil on Douglas fir-dominated hillslope | place: USA:California | collected 2013-09-17
CTCGCAGAAGTGAATGGAATGAATCAAGAAGAGCTTGTTCATGTTCGTAGGGGGGCTCTCTTGCATGATATTGGCAAATTAGGCGTTCCTGATTCGATATTGCACAAGCCTGATAAATTGAATGATGAAGAATGGGAACTTATGCGTCAGCATCCGCAATTTGCTTATGACATGCTTCATCCCATTGAGTATCTGCACCCGGCACTGGATATCCCTTATTGCCATCATGAAAAATGGGACGGTTCCGGGTATCCACGTCGTCTGCAAGGTGAACAGATACCATTAGTTGCACGTATCTTTGCGGTCGTGGATGTTTGGGATGCCCTAACCAGTAACCGTCCATACCGCCAGGCATGGTCAAAGGAACAAGCTATGGAATACATCAAAGAACAATCCAACAAACACTTTGATCCCTGGGCCGTGGAATTGTTTTTCAAGGTCATCACATAAATTCGATCCGAACAGACTATCCCAACCTCAATTTTGGTCTATTATATTGTAGTGCTTCTGCCGAATGCGCAGATTGGATTTCATCGCTTCCAGCCAGATCTGCGATCATGCGCGCTAGTTTTTAGGATGCGATGATAGACTCGCGTATTCGAAAGTGTCTGTTTCTATAGAGGAGGTAAGATTTGAATCTACGACCTTCAGGTTACGCGCCGGATGAATTGTTTATCTTCCCCACTTATATCATCTGTTTGCTTGAACCAGATTTGAAATGAGCATTCGCCACCACTAAGGTGCATAAAATTTGATGAATTTATCAGTTATTGTTATAATCAAAGAAATACTCTCCCTCCGACTGAGTGGTTTAGTGGTTACGCATCGCGGGTTCGAATCCCGTCGGAACCGCAACGCGTAGTAAAATTACGCAACATTTGGTGCTCAATGAAATAATCATTGAGCACCAGTTTTTTAAACTGGTGGGGACAAAGGTAATTATAAAATACAGGCGCGGTCCATTCGTATCGCTAACCAACGACTCTGGAACAACCAAACCAGAACCAGCGTTAAAATCCATGAAATGAACATCGTTCATCAATTGCGCATTTTACAATTCAAACTCCCGCAAGCCATAATTGTGGGATTTGTCATTGTTTTGGGATTTTTGCTTTATATCTTTTGGGATTTACCTTCTCTCGATTCTCTTCCAAACTCATACATGACTCCCAGCGTCCGCATCACGGACCGGAACGGGCATTTGCTGTATGAGATCATTCCACAGAATGGTGGGCGAAATACAGTTTTATCGGTTGATAATATTCCTCAGTGTTTGAAGGATGCGAGCATTGCGGTGGAAGATAAAAATTTCTACACCAATCCGGGCATTGATATCACCGGCATCGTTCGCGCTTTGTGGGTCAATATCAAAGGCGGTGAGACAGTTGCAGGTGGGAGCACGATCACACAACAAGTGGCGCGCAATCTTTTATTGAGTCAAAACGAGCGAACGGAACGAATCCTGGCTATGTATTTGAACCAAATAAATTATGGTGGCATGGCATACGGCGTAGAAGCCGCGTCGCAAACGTATTTCGGCAAACCCGCCACGGATTTACTTTTGCCTGAGTGCGCGCTGATCGCGGGACTGCCGCAAGCGCCTGGAGTCTATAATCCATTCACGAATCCTGATCTTGCAAAGCAAAGACAAAGTATCGTGCTGGGATTGATGGAGAAGCAAGGCTACATCACGCATGAAGAACTTGTCAGTGCAGAATCAACTCCGTTGAGCTACAACCCAGCTCCCTATCCAATCGAGGCGCCGCACTTTATCTGGATTATCAAAGATCAAATCGATCAGTTAATTTCAGAAGGGATTCTTAATCTGCATCAAAGTCTCGTCGTGCGGACAACGCTCGATCTCGATAAACAACATTTCACAGAAGAGGTTTTGAAACGCCGCATCGCCGCATTCAAAAATGAGACTGGCGCGCTCAGCCACAATGTCAACAATGCTGCGCTGGTGGTGATCGACCCACATACTGGCGAAATACTCGCACTCGTTGGGAGTGCGGATTATTTTGATGAGTCGATTGATGGCGCATTGGACATGGCGATCTCGCCGCGCCAAACCGGTTCTGCATTCAAGCCATTCATTTATGCACTCGCGCTTGATCCAACTCGTGCGAACGCATGGACCGCCGCAACTCCAATCGTGGATGTATCCACGACCTTCACGTTGCGAGATGGCACGCCATATACGCCGGTCAATTACGATGGCTTTGAACATGGGCTTGTCTCGGTGCGCGAGGCGCTGGCTTCTTCGTTGAATATCCCCGCCGTGAAAACGTTGCAGTCCGTTGGCATTGAGAACACGCTCAATCTCGCGCATCGGCTTGGCATTACTTCATTAGGCGAAGCTGGCGATTATGATCTGTCGCTTGTGCTCGGCGGCGGACAAGTCAGCCTGCTCCAACTTTCAACGGCTTATTCAAAGCTTGCAAATAATGGATACTACACTGACAACACTTCAATCCTAGATATCAGCGACGCAGATGGCAATCTACTTTATGCGCCGGACAAAAAACCTCCGCTTCAAATCTTTGACCCGCGCGTGGTCTGGCTTATCAGCGATATCCTCAGCGACGACTCTGCCCGCTCAACTGGATTCGGTCTCAACAGCACGCTGAAACTCGACCACACTGTCGCCGTCAAAACAGGGACTACCACCAACTTCCACGATAATTGGACGATTGGATACACTCCCGATCTTGTGGTTGGAGTTTGGGTAGGCAACAGCGGATACGAAGCCATGCACAATGTGACGGGTCTTACCGGCGCCGCGCCCATCTGGAACGAAGTCATGCGCGGACTCATGCAGGGACACACCGATCATCCATTTGCAAGACCCGATGGATTGACTCAAGTAGAAGTGTGTGACATTTCTGGTCTGCTCCCCACATCAGCCTGCCAGCACACGCACACAGAATGGTTCATCGCTGGGACAGAACCCACGCAAACAGATTCAACTTATCAACAAATTTGGATTGACGCGCTAACAAATTCAACCGCCAACGATTCGACTCCCATCGAACGACGCAAATCGATCACTGTTTTGAATCTCCCCGTAGAAGCACAGACTTGGGCTCATAAACAAGGACTCCCCCTACTCTCTGATTATTCTCAAGTTACTTTAGACTCAGGCAACTCGCTGCCGAACAACTCCACATTGGTCTTGCTCTCCCCGCACCCAGATATGACTTATCGCATTGACCCAAACTTTGATCTAGCCTCACAACAAATCCAAATCGAAGCCGCGGTCGGACAGGGCATCTCGCAAGTCACGGTCTGGGTGGATGGAAATTTGCTCACCACATTATCGTCCCCACCGTACCAAGCCTGGTGGACATTATCCGCAGGCGAGCATCGTTTCTGGGTCGAGGGAGTGAATGCGAATGGGGAGATAGTGAAGAGCAATGTGGTGACGATTACGGTTATGAAATAGAGAATTTTGTCCAACGGTTTGCGTTCGCGGAGCATGGCGCTGAGGTTGATGGCGAAATCCCCAGCGCCCAGTGCACGCCATGCTGGCTGGCTTTTTTGGAGATTTGACTCTGTTCATCAGTTTGGTGAAGGTTACGGTCAGGCCAAGCAGACTTATTATCGAGAAATAAATGCATTATTTTGTCCATGCATCACTAAATGAACATTCAATAAAGCGGATCCCATGCGCAGTGTGCCAGTGAAACTCAGCATATATCGAAATTGGATTATCCGAAAGTTCTCTTATTCGAAGATGACTCACTAACCAAAGAGATGTTTTAATACATTTATATATGTCTTCACGAATATATTGGTCGTCTGTAGAATATTTCACACTTAGATCACTTTTATGATATTTTCCACGATATATGCTAATCCCTTCTGGTGGTGATTTGGTGAGCCACTCATGAGGACCATAAACCATTTCTAAATTTAAATTTCCTCTAGAAACGTGGAGCGTTCCACTTATATTTGGGACTTTATATTCTGATACACGAGCAAGCATCTTGCCACTAAGGTTTTCGCTGTACTGAATTGCAATATTTAAATTCGCATTTAATTCACGAAAAACTACTCTCCCCGTATCAGGTGTTGAATAGCGAAGAGCCAAGCCCCAATTATTTTCAATTATCGATTTACAGGTAGAAATAAACTCCTGACGTTGTTCTGGCAAGAGAAACTCATAAAACTGGTAGATTGGCAGTCCCCAATTTTGAGAGAGTGTTTTCAGGCGATCAACCTTCACACTTTCCTCTTGCCACATTTTTCGTAAGAATGGCAAATCAGATGTTTTAAGATTTTGAATATTATTCAACCACTCACTGATGCTGGTGTTGTACGAGTTATTTTTCGACATTATTTGTTCTTATCCAAAGTCTAAGCAACTCTCTTGATCTGTCTATCGACTCTGCAATTCTCGCATGAAGATAGGTCCTGTTATCAAATATTACAATATCATTTTTACTCCAAAAGTGACGAAGGCAAATATTATTATCGAGAGCTTGATATAGATCTTGAACAGCAGTGTTTATTTCCCGACAGGTTGGTACATTACCAAGATTGATATCAAGCTGAGATCCTATATATACTCTAGATCCTAATTGGACAACGCTTTGATTTCCGATTGGGTGCTTATTTAATAGTGGTTTTTGGTAAACTTTCCCTGTTTTGCTAATATAATTCAATACTAATTTTTTTAGCGTTTGCCACGAAGATACATCCAATAAATTTCTCTTTACATCTCTTGTGTCAGAGAATATAGTAGGAGTTTTTCCACGTCCGGGATGATTACAAAAAAGAATCACATAGTCAGGGATACGATCATAGTAAAGACCGTCAGTGTGCCAATCAAAGTTAGTAGTAGTCTGAGACAAATCATCTTTCTTTTCTCTTTCGATAACCTTGGACACCAAGCCATCAGAACTTGATATCACCTCCATATTGAACTTTTTTAATGAAGATATAAATTCATCAGGATCAAAATCAACCTTATACAATTTCAGAAGGCCATTCTGATGGGCTATTTCATTCGAGATATGGATTACAAAATCGTCCGTAGATAGTAATTGATTAATCATGGCGTATAAGTTCCTCCAACAACGTGCTTTATTATTTGCGTGCCCATTCTAGTTAGAAACATTAGAGTTGGCAAAGATTAAGTATTTTTAGCTTGAATTAGCTGAATTAAGGCGTTAATTTTTTTGGTAATCCTTGGCATCTTAATTGTTTCATTTACTAATGAATAGAGTTGTTTCGTTCGATTATACAAATTCGGTTCTTTTAATTGATAAAGAATTTTTATGATTTCATACTCAGATAAGGCAACTCGGTAGTCATTAATTTTTAGAAATTCTTCATGTATTCTTTGAAAATTCACTAACCAATCGCTTGGTTTATTATTTTTGAATCTGACGGAAATAAACTCTTGTTTTAGTCGGACTACGTGTTGCTCCAGCCCATCATATAGTGAAGATGCCTGATTGTATGCTGATATTGCATCATTAATTCGGTTTTGTTTCTCAAAAATGTCTCCAAGATAGTCCCAGCAAATTCCCATTCCTCGTTTATATTTCTCCATCTGAAAATGTTTGAATGCTCGTTGATAATAATTTACTGCGTCTCTATAATTATTTTGCTCCATGAAGGCATAGCCTACTCCTTTTGTGAGAACTAAGCCAGCAGTTATGTGGTCATTTAAATCCAAACTTAACCTTAATAGCCTATTTGATAACGTTAATCTGGTTTCCCATAACTCCCTATATCCGGTGTAGTACAGAATCTTCCAATATAGTTCATTAGCTGGTTCATACTCTTTCAAACTGGATAACGACATAATTACATTAACATATTTTTCGAACTTACTCTCAAGTGGGTTTACTTGAGTATATGCTTCGGGGTTATAAATGAGGGCATTTGGACTGTCAGGATGAGAGAGTAACTGAAATGATGAACTAGATGGATTATTAGAAATTATAGATGCGCAAGCTAAAGCGGCCAGATAGGGGTCTGATTGGGGTTCCAAAACAACCGCCTGAGATAAAAGTGATGGTGCCAACAGGATTCTAGTACGTGGAACAACAATAAGTTTTAACGCTCCAGAAAAACGAATCTGAGACTGGAATGCTCTTTGCTGTATCAGCGACCATTGACTTTGAATTGATGCTTTTGATCGAATTAGTATTAAAGCAATGGCATCTCTAAGAGCTTTATCTATATTTCCAAGGATAGATTCCCCTATCTTGGTTTGTGTTTCCAAAGACCAAGTTTGAAAACCTAAAAAGATTAGGCGTTTTTCCAGTATTTGTGAATACTCAATGTCTTCACTAGCTGCCGGAACAATGACGACTCTTGTTCTCATACAATTTCAGCTTGATGCTCTTGATGTTATAGAGAGATGTTGTGAAATAGTTTTTAATAAAGTTTTATCCAAGAACGATGAGTATTTCGGATAATGCTTTATTATAATTATTTATGAGATCAGCGTACTTTATATCGGCTAAAATGGGTGGAGGCGTACCTCCAGTTAATTTAACTGGTAACAACTTAATGTTTTCACCATTTAATTGTCTAGCAAGTGCTGAATACCACTCTCTACTTATCCATGGAGATAATACTCCATAGGCTGAAAAACATAAAACCACAAACACGCTACCTTCTAAACCATCATTCATTTTTTGGATAATAGAATCTCCTAAGTTAATTTCCCATTCATCAAGCCAAACATCATGTCCATGTTTTTTAATATCGAGTGCTAGTTTTTCAGCCTCAATGATGTCTGCTCCACGGTGAGAAATAAATACTTTAGCCACATCAATCTCCTTAAAATCAAGCCTAATTAGAGTTTATCAAATTGATAACCTATCAGTTAGAAAAAGCATGATTTAATACATTATTTTATCTTCAACGAGAAAGTTCATTCGTTAAAATACTTCAATATATCTTTCCATCTCTGTCCATTCTCCGTTATTTAGGCTTCATTTGCCCTTCAATCTATGGCATTTTGCATAAAACCAGCCAACTAGGGTGTTATGCGGTATGCTGTATAACACCCTATATATTGCATTATACGCCTAACTGAAACGCTACGGCTTCACCTCAAACACACTCCCTGCGCCTCTGCCGCCCACATCTGGGAAGTAGAATTCGCTCGCCGTGGGCGGAATGACTTTGAACATTCCAGCAGTGGAAGCACGAGCGAGATAAGTGTAAACATATGTGCCAGCGGGCAGGTAATCGGCAGAGAGTACAACCTTCTCATCGCGTAATTCAATGTGACTGAAATACCACCAGCCCCAGCCGCGCTCGTTGTAATCGGTGACTGTGTAGGAAGTTGGCACGGCGGTGTCGGTCAGGATGGAGGCGTCAACTGCTTCGAAGCCTGCGGGCAGTGGATCATCCACGACGATGTAATGCATCGCCGCAGGGACGACCACCGTCAAGCGGACGCGCACCAAGTCACCGCGTTGGATGTCTGTGATGGGAGTCTTGGGATCATCCAAGGTAAAGTATTGACGCGAGAGACTCACACCTTGATCTAATGGCTGGATCGATTCAATAGGCAATTGCGTGCTGAGATAGGCGGTGTAATATAAGTTGCCGGTCCCATCGCCACGGGTGAAGACCAGATAATTGGCGGAGTCTTTCAACAGGTCTTTTAGTTGCACTTGCAGGTCGACAGTTTGAGTCAAGTTCTCTTTCGTGGCATTCCCTTGGTTGAGCAAATTGCCATTCAAGCCAATCGCATACGCGTAATTGGTTTTGTATTCATTTGCAGCGCTCATCCAATTCGTCAACGCGATCAGTGACCAGGCGGTTTCTTGAGTCGTGTACCAATGTCCTTTTTCACGATGTGCCATCAGCCAGCGCACTGCGTTCGCCGTGATCGGACTCTGCGGGTTGATCTGCACGAAGGCATTCAATACGATGGCAGTCGTGCGCGTGTCGGTATTCCAGTTCCAATAGTCCGTGCTGGATTCTTCCCAGTGGGCACCCGAGCTCGATAGTACAGCAGCAGTTTCAAGGTCAGAAAGAAGCGAGGCGGTTCGCCCACCGGGATCCTGCTTATCCAATATATTCATCGCCTGCGCCAGATATGCCTTTCCATACAGACTCAGCGATGTCCGATGCTCGAAAATGAAGTTGACCTGCGAGGCGCTCAAACGCTCAGCGCGCGCGAGCACATACAACATGAACGCAGTGCGGTTATATTGCCAGGTGGAATCGTTGCGTTGCAGGTTTGGTACATTCTGCGTGAGATAACTGAGACCATTATTCAAGACGCTCGCAGAAATATCATAGCCAGAATCTTTCGCTTCGATCAACCCATATACCACATACGCGCTCGTCTGCGGATCGCTCTTATCGCCGTCCCACCAATTCCAACCGCCATCTGAAAGTTGTTTGGCATAAATTCTTTGCAATGCTGTCGCCACTTGCGAATCGAGATTGCTTTGCAAATTAGATTCGATGCCCGCATTCTTCAACGCGCGCGATGTGATCACGTTCGGCAAAAAGCGCGAGACCGTTTGCTCCATGCACAGATACGGATAATCATCGAGATACGCGAGTCCGTTTTGCATCGAGGCTGCCAGCGATAGTGATACCTCCACAGAAAGTTGCGCATCGGTGAAATTAAAGTTTTGCGGAAGTTGAATGGCTTCGGTTGCCGAGTTCGCATTTTGCAACATGCCCGATGTGCCAACGGTTTCGGTCGTCACGTAGTTGTAGACTGGGATGCCCTGATCGGACAACGTGCCCAACGCAGGCTTGCTGGCATCTTTGTAATCGCCGCTTACCACTTGTGCTATGAAGTCAACCCGCGTCGCTCCTCCTTGGACAACTACCTCCCACTTCACATACCTTTGCTGCCCTGAGGCGACGTCCACTGTTTGCGGAGCTGGTGAAGTTACATCTACACCCTTCGAGTCCAGTGAGACGTTCACTCTCAGCGTTTTATCCGTGTTGTTATGGATCGTCGCACCAACAGTTGCTTTGTCACCATTGATAAAGAAGCGCGGTGTCTGCATCTCGATGAAGAGCGGCTTCGTGCTGAGCAATTCCTGCGTGGTCTGACCTACTTTGCTATCGGCAGTGACCGCACGTACATCCGCCTTCCAGGTCGTGAGGTTCTCAGGCAAGGTCACAGTGAGTTGTGCTTTGCCGTCTTTATCTGTAGTGACTTGCCCATTAAAGTACGCCGTATCTTTGAAGTTCTGACGCGTGGAAATAATGCCGAGACTATTCTCACCACCACCGCCACCCGCTCCGCTACCGGTAGCAACCGACTCGCGATATTGCGCGTTGAAATCATCTGCGTTCGATACCAGTCCCAGCGCGGTTTGCACACTCAATGCCTGATCGGAATAGAACGCATCCAGAATGCGCAGCGAGTTCATCGGAGCCAATGCCAACGCAGCTTTATCCACCACCGCCAACGAAACATCCGCAGAGACTGGCTTGCCGCTATAATCTTTCGTCTCGATCGTGTACGTGACCTTATCACCAGGTCCCGCCGACTTTTTGTCCGCCGTCACCTTCACATCCAAAGTCTGATGACTTGTATCCACTTTGATGCTCGCCATGCCGATCTTGAAATCAGGTATCCCAGTTTGTTCAGTTCCGCTAATGACGGTCACAGAGACGTATGATATCGGCGCCATCTCCGCAGTGATCGGCAGTTTATAAACCGTGCTGTTGCCTTTGAGTAGCACCACATCTTGTTTGTAGACATGTCCACGTTCATAGGTGACCAATGCATACACGTCATGATCAAAAGGTTGGGCGATGAGAATCTCAGCCGTATCGCCAGGTGTGTAGGCATCCTTGTCGGCGATCAAATTGAACGTACGGTCATTCGTCTGTCGCCATGCAATATACGCGTCGCTCGAAACCCACGTGTAAGCAGACGATGATTGCGAGTGTCCTTTAGTATCTTTAACGGTTACTATGGCTTTATAAACTCCACCCGCTGGAGGGATGAACGAAACCGTTACCTTACCATCCGCGCCCGTGACCGCATTCGCCGTCGAAACAGGAATCTCTTTCACGGAGGTTTCCCAGCTCAATGTGCCCTGCTTATCTTGAGTCTGCGCGCTATACCAGCGCCGCTCTACAAACTTGACCGACACTTTTTGATTCGCAATCGGATTCGAATCCCAATCCAACACCACTACTTCGAAAGGCGTCTCTTTACCTTGTTGCCCCACATAACTGACCGAGCGCACGCCAGCATAAACTTCGCTTTGATGCACGATAACGCTAGTACCGCCACTGACCACGTTGCCCGAAACATCGGTCATGTTGGCGCTAAAGGTCACCTGCTGACTGGTTTTGTTTTCATTTTCTCCAAGCAGTTGCCTGACATCGAAATGTCCGGCTGCATCAGTGACGCCTTTGCCATTTGCAAGTGTTCCAGCCGCAGTGTTCTCCTGCGGCGACCAATACATATCGCGATCCCAATCCATAAAGTTGAATTGCTGATATTTTGAAATCGGCTGGAAATAATAGGGCGCCGATTGCAGGAACCATTCCGTGTTCGCGTTCCCCAAATTGCCACCAGAATAATACTGTGCATCAAGACTAAATTTGACCTGCTCCCCTGCCAGAACATTTGCCTTGTCTGCCGCAGCGCTCACTTCAAACTCCGGCTTATGATATTCCGCCACCCGGAACGATAGATAACTAAACGGATCAGCACCCGGAGATTGTCGCAGAAAGACATCATACGTTCCCAAGGCTGCATCGTCTGCGAGTTTCAGCTTGCCGTCGAAACTACCCACCTCCGAAAGAGTCATGTAATCTGCAAATGCCCGTTCGCCATTCTGTTCGATGCTCACATAAACTTTTTGAGTTTTGGGCAGACTGTAATGTAGATCATCGTTCTGTCGGACAATGCCTTTGAAGAATACATCCTGTCCCGGGCGATACACAGGTCGATCGGTATACATATAACCAAACATCGAATTGGGCGGCGAATAATAACCTTCATACAAACCAAAATCACCCGCCCATACACCGCTTCCCCAATTGATGGAGGTAAATGCAAAATGATCGGTCTCCGCAATACCCGCATTGACTGGGTTATTCAAGTCCTTGAGATATGCCAGTCCGTTTTTATCGGTAACGGCATTGCCAATAGCTACCAACTTATCGTTATAAAATGTGACTGGAATATTTGGCTGAGGCTTGCCACTTTCCAAGTCAGTGACCCACGCGGAAGCATCCGTAGTGCTGGTCTTGAGTGTGATGTTATCCGTCGCGACTACGAACATAAAGCCTTGATAGAAGCGGCTCTTGTAATCCAGCGGCGCACCTTTCACACCGATGAAGTAATAACCAGGTTGGAGCGGATTCTCTTTCGAATCCTGCAACTTGAATTTCTCATGATTCAATATATTCCTGGGCACATTCACATCCGGTGCCCATTCACGGATGGGATCCACTTTGGGGCTGAAGTTAGTTGGATCGGTATAGCCCAACAACATCTGGTTGAAATCAGATGCATTCAACGGATAAAGCGAGACCGTCACCGAAGCAAGATTGATATGCTCAAAATAAACTTCCTGTGGACCTTTGGCACGATAGACTAAAGGTGTCCACGGCAACACCAGCCGCGCATACGGCGTGAGGTCACCGGTCTTGAACGTGAATGATTGTTCATCCCTGATCGTGTTGCCGTAAATATCCGACATACCCGGCAAAAGTCTCACTACATATTCCGTGGCAGGCTCAAGCCCGAACACACTCAATTGCCAATTGGAATCGTTGAAATACCACTCCAATCCTTTTTTAGGTTGCGGTGTTATTATTACTTTGCTTTTCAGGCTATCCAATTTCATGGGCGATGCAAACGTAATCACAATATCCGAATTGAATCCTTTTCCGCCAGTGTCCGATCCTATTGAATTCGGTTTGGGAAACACGTCAACGATCTTCGGGAGCGGCACTGTGCCAAACTTGAGCAACCAGCCTTGCTTGAGCTTGCCGCCATCTTTTGCGCGCGCGGTATCTGCAATCGTCAGATCATAAAAACTTGCGATTTGATATCTGCCAACTGGTTCGATAGTCAGAGTGGTCAGTTCCTTATCCCAGGTCAATTTGGTCGGGAACGGTTCGCCCGTTTCGCGGTTCACCAACGTCACCGCTTCACGCACACTCTTTTCATCCATCGGCTGCAAGAACGTGACGATGAAGGCTTGATCCAACAATACATTCTCGATTGTCTCGGGCGGATTTTGCTGACCATTCTTCAAAGCGAAATTGCCGATCAGCGGCGCGCGTGTGATGAAATTCCACGCATAGGATTTATCTAACGCATCGCCGTTCGTATCTTTGAGTCCCGCCTCCACTTTGACCTTGTAGTTGGTCCCGCTTAATAAGCCTTTCTCTGGCTGAAACACATACACCGACGAATTGACCCATTCCCCCTGCCCTGCAACCTCTGGTGAAAAGGTCAACGGTTGTGGCAAATCTTTTTGTTCTTCTTTGATTTGAAGCGGCACAACCGGATGATTGAAGATAACGGTGACATTCGTTTTCGGGTCAATGTCTTCCGTTCGATCTACAGGAAATACTTGCCCCACCGCGAGTGAATCAATGGTTGTTAAATTGAGTCGAATCTCATCCTGCAAAGTCTGTCCATCAAGGGCAACGGTAGATGTTGAGAAAACTGCTTTATAAACCGCGGAAGGTTCCAGCTTGGAGTCTGGTTTGAAGGAAAAAGTCTTCGGGTCAGACCAGGCTTTTTTGCCAGAAACAGATTTGTTATTTGAGTCCAGAAGCGTGAACGCATCCGCCGTTTTGGTTTGATCCATTTCACGGTCAAAGGTGAATTCCAGTGACGGCAAAAGCTCCAACCGCTGACCCGCTGGCGGGTTTTGCCCGACCAGGTATGGTCCGACTTGATTCTTTTGCACCTGAATTGCCGGCGTTGCCTTTGGGGTTTCAGCCACAATGGGCGCGGGCGTAACGGGACCGCAACTCGCCAAAATAAAAACCGAAATCAAGATGATTCGAAGTAGCTGGGAAAGTTTATGATTCATCGTGTCCACCAATCCATAAGAATGCTTTTACATTCGTTAAACGAATTATGCAAGCATCTGGTTCCGTCTCAGATTATTTTATAAACCCGCCTTGAAGTTTTATAAAGCCCTGGCTATTTTCCCCAGTTTCGCAGAATGCTTTTGTAATTCAACTTTCAATTCATCTGGCTCGTGCACAACGAAGTCAAACGAAAAGACAGAGACCTGTCGCGCCAGCCAATCGAGATCTTCCACGCTGCCGCGCATGATGACTCCGTCTTTATTTGGTTCCAGAGCGCCGAGCACATCGAAGACTTCTTTTTGCGCGGTGTCCATGTCCGTTTTGAGCAGGAGCTCAAAGGAATATTTGCGGGGCATGGTTGCGATGGTTTGCATCATGTGTGCCAATGGATCAAAACCTTCAGGACGTTTGAAATTTGCATTGAGGATGCTGATGTGCGTGATACGGTCCAGCCGAAAGGAGCGCAGATCCTGGCGCAGATGGCAATATCCAACCACATACCAGCGTTGGAGATAATAGGTTAGGCCATACGGATCGAAATCTCGTTTTGTATCTTCCCCTTGCTCGGAATGATATTCAATGTGGACACGCTGCTGGAGTTGTGCGGCGCTGCTCATGGCGCTGAGCACTACTTCGCTGGGCGCCGTGGAGGAAGCAGTGTTCTGATCAAGTGTGACAGTTTCAGTCAGTGCCCGCACACGACTCTTTAGATCAAGCGGCATGACGCGTTCTAACTTGGCGAACGCACTTTCAATCGCACGGTCAGTTTCAGCAAGATTAAGGTGCCGCGCGGAAATTAATCCGACAGTCAGTGCGAGCGCCTCTTCGTTAGTGAACATCATCGGCGGGAGTTTGAATCCCTCCGATAACACATACGCACCATTGCGTCCGCGTTCTGCTTCGATGGGGATACCGAGATCCTGCAACATGATGATATACCGTCGCAGGGTGCGGATGTTCACTTCGAGTCGTTGTGCAAGTTCCGCGCCGGACATGCGTCCGTAGGCTTGTAATAACGCCAGCACAGCCAATACGCGTGTTGTGGGATGATACATACTCAGCCGAGTATACACCAGCCTTTTAGGGTCTTCCCGTCAGTCGTGAACGTTGGGTTGGAGATAATCTCAATAGTTCGGGTTTGCGTTTGAGTCGGCGATTGAGATATTTTGAAACTTCTGTTTTCCAGATTTTTGAATCGGCAAGTGCAGCAGCGTGAAGTTCATATGCATTCTGATTAAGAAAGCCTGCGAACCAGATAAAGACATGCTCACCTTCGCGAACCGGCAATCTGGTAAATGTATTCGGGCTTTCCTCAGTGATGAAATAAGCAAGGACAGAAATGTCCGATTCCATGAGTGCGGGCTGGATCGTATTTTCAAAGTAGTTGATGAAATCAGATTTGATCGGAGCATCAAAATAATA
>WNFL01345830.1_pt1 | contig 14445 bp, 13 predicted proteins | sample 5400361 | NCBI WGS metagenome assembly WNFL01 (sample SAMN13153351, study PRJNA577476) | soil metagenome | isolation source: 40 cm soil on Douglas fir-dominated hillslope | place: USA:California | collected 2013-09-17
GGCAGACCGCGATCGTCTGCACGGCCGCCCTGGGCATGACCATGGTCATCGTGGCCGCCGGCATCGACCTTTCCGTGGGCTCGATCATCGCGCTCAGCACGGTGGTCATCGCGCTGTTGCTCAAGCGCGACGTGAGCCCGCTCCTGTCCGCGCTGGGCGGGGTGGCCGCCGCCGCCGCCTGCGGGCTCGCCAACGGCATCCTCATCACGCGGCTGCGCGTGGTGCCCTTCATCGTGACCCTGGGCACGATGCTGATCGTCCGCGGCGCGGCCAAGGGTCTTGCCGACGAGCGGCGGATCGAAGCCCCCGCCACCTGGCTCAACGGCCTCCTGCGCACGGTGGAGGCGGGGCGCGGGCTCTTCGTCCCTCCCGGGATCTGGGTGCTGCTGGTCCTCGCCCTGCTCATCGCGGGCGTGTTGCGCTACACCGTGTTCGGCCGGCACCTCTTCGCGATCGGATCGAACGAGCGCACGGCCCGCCTGTGCGGCGTGCGCGTGGAGCGGGTGAAGGTCGCGGTCTATACGATCTCCGCCGCCCTCGCCGGCGTGGCCGGGGTGATGCAGTTCGCCAAGCTCTCCGTCGGCGATCCCACGGTGGCCGTGGGCCTCGAGCTGGACGTGATCGCCGCCGTCATCATCGGCGGCGGCAGCCTCACCGGCGGCAACGGCACCGTACTCGGGACCGTGCTCGGCGCCACCATCATGTCCGTCGTGGCCATCGGCTGCTCACAGCGCGGGCTCGCGAACTGGGTGCAGCAGATCGTGACCGGCAGCATCATCGTGCTCGCGGTCGCGCTGGACCGCTGGCGCCAGGGTTCGCAGTCCGCCTAGCCGACGCCGTGCCCCACGATGCTAGGATCGGTATCCCGTGGGCCTCCTCCCGCCGACCCCACCCGGTCCCGTCGTCGCCACCGCCGCGCGCATCCGCGCCGCGCGCGCGATCGCGATGCTGGCGGACCTGGCCCAGATCGTGGTCTTCCCCGCTTTCTCGCAGGGCGGACTCTCGCCCGCCAACGACGCCCTCGACGTCGGGGTGGGCATCGCGCTGAGCTGGCTGCTCGGCTGGCACTGGGCCTTCCTGCCCAGCTTCCTCTCCGAGCTCATCCCCATCTGGGACCTCGTTCCGACCTGGACCGCCGCCGTCTGGTACGTGACCAGCGGCGCGCTGCCTCCGGCCGGAGGCCCTCCCGGACCGCCGTCCGCGCGCGTGGAGCCGCCCTCGCCCCCGCCCGCCCTGAAGGGCTAGGCGTTTCGGCGTCCGTTGCCGAGGCGATAGGGGACGTTGGTGATCACGATCCCCGAGTAGTTGACCAGGGCCAGGCGCAGGAGCATGGCCGTCTGGGCGTGCAGGAGCTGGTGCCACCACTTCCGCGGCACGAACTGCGGCACCACGATGGTGAGGGTCTCGTTGGGCTGCCGCAGGGACGCGATCTTCTTGATGTACTCGAGCAGCGGCTCCAGGAGCAGCCGGTAGGGCGACTCCAGCACGACCAGGCGCACGCCGTTGCCCCACAGGCCCCATTTGCGCTGCACCTTGGCCGCACCCTCCGCGTCGATGGACACGTAGACGGCGCTGATGTCGTCGGAGAGGGCGTTGGCGTAGCGCAGCGCCTCCACCGTGCCGCGGTGCACGCCGCTGATCGCGATGAGGACGCGGTGGCGCACGACGCGCGGGGCCGCCCCGTAGTCCTCGAGCGAGAGCTCCACCGCCAGCTCGCGGTAGTGACGATGGATCGCGAACAAGACGGACACGAGGGCGGGGATCACGATGACGATGATCCACGCGCCCTCGGTGAACTTCGTCACCCCGAAGACCACGGCCACGATGGCGGTGAGGACGGCGCCCACGCCGTTGGCCACCATCTTGAGGCGCCAGCGCGCGTCGTGGCGGAGGACGGACCCGCGCTCCTGGACCTCCGCTCCCGGCGCGAGGTGGCCGATCTTCCACCACCGCCGCGTCATCCCCGCCTGGGACAGCGTGAAAGAGAGGAACACGCCGATCGCGTAGAGCGGGATGAGCTGGCTGACGCTCGCGTTGAAGATCGCGATGAGCGCGCAAGCCGCGACGGCCAGCACCATGATGCCGCGCGAGTACACGAGCCGGCTGCCGCGATAGGTGAGCTGCCGCGGCAGGAATCCGTCCGCGGCCTGCAGGGCGGAAAGCCGCGGGAAGTCCGCGTACGCCGTGTTCGCGGCCATCACGAGGATCATCGTGGTGGCGCCGATGGTGGCCAGATACGGGAGTCCCCGGCCGCCGAACGTGGTGGGGGCGAGCTGGGAGATCACCGTCTCCGCCTCGGATGGTATGGCTCCGATCGGCCCCGCCAGATAGCTGATGCCGAGGAACAGGATGCCGAGGATGCACGACATCCAGATGAGGGTGATACCCGCGTTGTGGCTGCGCGGCTCCTTGAACGCGGGAATGCCGTTGGAGATGGCCTCCACGCCCGTGAGGGCGGTGGTGCCGTTGGCGAAGGCGTGGAGGAGCAGGAAGAGCGTGACTGCCTGCTGCGGGCGCACGTCGAGGGCGGGGGGGTCGGTCACGTGGCCGAGCGTGCCCGTCAGGTACCGGAAGAACGCGGTGCCCAGGGTGAGGAACATCGCGAACACGAAGAAGTAGGTCGGCACCGCGAAGATGCGTCCCGACTCCTTCACCCCGCGCAGGTTGATCACCATGATCACCAGCACGAGGGTGACGGCGAGGGCGACGCGGTGCGCGAAGAGGGCGGTGTACGCCGACGTCAGCTGCGCCACTCCCGACGAGACGGACACGGAGACGGTCAGGATGTAGTCGGTCAGGAGGGCCGCGCCCGCGATCTGCGCGGGCAGCTCGCCCAGGTTGTCGCGGGCGACGATGTACGCGCCTCCCCCGCTCGGATAGGCGTGGATGGTCTGCTCGTACGAGATGGTCACGATGGCGAGCAGGGCGACGATCGCGATGGAGATCGGGAAGACGTGGTGGAACGCCGCCGTGCCGGCCAGGGCCAGGACGAGCAGGATCTCCTGCGTCGCGTAGGCGGTCGAGCTCAGGGCGTCGGACGCGAAGACGGCGAGGCCCACCGCCTTGCCGATGGCCTGGTGCGGCGCGTCCGCGGTCGGGAGCGGCCGCCCCACGAGCCACATCCGCCACCACTGACGGCGCGGTGGCGGCTGGATCGACGACGGTGGGCGGCCGCGCCGCGGCAGCGGAGGCGAAACGACTTGCGCTTCGATGACGAGCATCCAATCGCCGGCGAGGTGAGCTGACGGGCTCGGGGTTGGATTCCCCTACCGGGCCTGCGCCCGGATACGCCCCGTGAGCGCAACATGCGCCCGTTGGTTCCCCCGCATCACCTCATCGGTGATCTAGGCAATCCGAATGTAGGGTCGCGTTCGTCGGCGGTCAATGGCCGCGAGGGCCGGCGCGCCGGTTTTTATACGGCGTTTACATCGGCGGCGCCGCCGCGGACGCGGGACGCGCGCGTCTCCTGCGATAGGCTAAGGGCGCGGTGGACAGCGAGGATCGAAGTCGCGCGCCTGTGCCGCACCGCGCGACCGCGCGCGCCTACGGCGCCGCCGTCGCGACCGTCGTCGCCTGCACGCTGGTGTGCCGCGCGATGGTCGGACGCTTCGACCACGCGAACCTGATCATGGTGTACCTGGCCGGCGTGTCACTGGTTGCGGTGCGCGGTGGCCGGGGACCCTCCGCGCTCGCGGCCTGCCTCGGCGTGGCCGCTTTCGATTTCTTCTTCGTGCCTCCCCACCTCACGTTCGCCGTCGCCGACACGCAGTTCCTGGTGACCTTCGCGGTGATGCTGGCCGTGGGCCTTCTCATCAGCACCCTCGCCGTGCGCGTGCGCGAGCAGGCGGCGGCGGCGGAGCGGACCCGAGCCGAGGCAGAGGGGGAGCGCCTGCGGCACACCCTGCTCAGCTCGGTGTCGCACGACTTGCGCACGCCGCTGGCCGCCATCACCGGGGCCGCCACGACCCTCCTGCGCGACGGTGCGCTGGACGCAAGCACGCGCCGCGACCTGCTGGAGACGATCGCGGAGGAATCGCACCGCCTCAACCGCCTGGTCACGAACCTGCTCGACATGACGCGGCTCGAGTCCGGACCCTTGCGGCTCCGCCGGGACTGGCTCCCTCTCGAAGAGGTCGTGGGTTCGGCCCTGGCCCGGATGGAGTCGCGCCTGGCCCCATCGCGCGTGGAGGCGTCGCTTCCGGACGACTTGCCCCTGGTGCCCGTGGACGCCGTGCTCGTCGAGCAATTGCTCGTCAACCTCCTGGATAACGCGGCCAAGTATGCGGGGCCGTCGTCTCGCGTGCGCATCGCCGCGCGCGCGGAGCGGGGTGCGGTGCTCGTCGAGCTCACGGACGATGGGCCCGGCCTTCCCCGTGGCGACGAGGAACGGATCTTCGACAAGTTCTACCGCGGCCCCTCGCCGCAGCGGGGGTTCGGACTCGGCCTCGCGATCTGTCGTGCGATCGTGACCGCGCATGGGGGGCGGATCTGGGGCGAGAACCTCTCGCCGCACGGAGCCGCGCTGCGCTTCACGCTCCCGGTCGAGGGGCCGCCGCCGACGGCCACCCCGGACGAGTCCGCGGACCACGATGGACCCTGAAGGCACGGCCGCCGAGGCTCTCCGGCCGTTGATCCTCGTCGTGGAGGACGAGCCGCAGGTCATGCGCGTCTTGCGGGCCGCGCTGCCCGTCAACGGCTATCGGGTGGCAGAGGCGACCAGCGGCCATCAGGCCCTCGTCGAGGCCGCGACGCGCGCGCCGGACCTGGTGCTGCTGGACCTGGGCCTTCCCGACCTCGACGGCGTCGAGATCACGCGGCGGCTTCGCCAGTGGTCTCGCGTCCCCGTGATCGTGATATCGGCGCGCGAACAGGAGAACGACAAGATCCAGGCCCTGGATGCGGGGGCGGACGATTACGTCACCAAGCCCTTCGCGACGGGTGAGCTGCTGGCGCGCATCCGCGTGGCCTTGCGCAATGCGGCGCGTGCGACCCCGGACGCGGAGTCCATCTTCCAGACCGGCGACCTGCGCGTGGACCTGGAAGCGCGGCGCGTGTTCGTCGGCGGAGGCGAGGTGCGCCTCACGCGTACCGAGTATCGCCTCCTCGCCGCGCTCGTCGGTCATGCCGGCCGCGTGGTCACGCATCGCCAGTTGCTTCTGGATGTGTGGGGACCGGGGGCGATCGACCATACCCATTACGTCCGGATCTACATGGGGCAGCTCCGCCACAAGCTGGAGCGCGATCCGGCGCGGCCTCGTTACCTGCTGACGGAGACGGGCGCGGGATATCGGCTGAAGGAAGACGAGCGCACCCCAGCATGAACGGGACCATGACCACGGTCCTCCACTCCGGTCAACGAGTGATAGACTCCGCTTCACTCCGATGACGCTGCTCCGCGTCCCCCCGCCCCTCCCGAAAGCCGTGGACCTGAAGCGAACGTACGACGCGATCGTCGTGGGGTCGGGTGCCGCCGGCGGAATGGCCGCGCACGTGCTCACCTCCCATGGGCTGGACGTGCTGCTCCTGGAGGCGGGCAAGCAGCTCGACACCACCGCGGAGCTCAAGTCGCTGGAGTGGCCCTACGACCATCCCCGCCGCGGCGACATGCCCTATACGTCGCACGCCCTGCGCGGCGCGGAGTACGCGCTGCGCAAGCCGCCCTACGCCCCGAAGGACTCGCCCTGGAAGACGGTCCAGTCCTACGTCCAGGGCTGGAACGGCTCGGACTACTCGAAGAACATCCTGGTGAACGAGAAGGAGCACCCCTACACGGGCACGAACTACGCCTGGGTGCGGGCGCGAGTGCTGGGGGGGAAGACGAACATCTGGGGCCGGCTCGCCCTGCGCCTCAGCGACTACGACTTCAAGGGCAAGACCCACGACGGCTGGGGCGAGGACTGGCCGATCTCGTACGCGGACATCGAGCCGTACTACGACAAGGTGGACCTCTACCTCGGCATCTCCGGGCACCCGGAAGGCCTCGCCCATCTGCCCGACAGCAAGTTCCAGCGCGCCACCCGGCTCAACGCGGCGGAGGTGATGCTGCGGCAGTCCATGGCGAAGTCCGGAAAGGTCCTCACCCCGTATCGCGCGGGCGTGACCACCGACGGCCTCAAGCACAACAAGTTCCGCAGCCGCTGCTTCGGACGCGGCGCCTGCAACCGCCGCGCGGGCGGCTGCGACATCCACGCCGCCTTCGACTCCCCCACCGGCCTCATCTATCCGGCCCTGGAGACGGGACACCTCATCGTCCGCACCGGCTCCGTCGCGCGCGAGGTCACCGTCGACCCCGCGACGGGCAAGGCGCGCGGCGTGTCCTTCGTGGACGCGGCCACGGGCGAGATCATGGAGGCGCGCGCGAAGGTCGTCGTGGTCGGCGCGTCCACCCTGGAATCGGCGCGGCTCCTGCTGAACTCGAAGTCGGCGCCGCATCCGAACGGAATCGGCAACTCCAGCGGCCACGTCGGCCACAACTTCTGCGAGCGCGTGATGGGCCCGGGCGTGGACGGGTTCGTCAAGGACCTCGTGGGCAAGCCGCGCACGCTCGACGACGGACGGCCGGGCGGGTTCTACGTGCCCCGCTTCCGCAACCTCGAGGACAAGCAGAAGGACTTCGTGCGCGGCTACGGCTTCGAGGGCAGCGCGGGCACGGGCATGTTCCCCGGCGCCTCGCAGGCGCCCGGCTTCGGAGCCTCCTACAAGAAGATGGTCCGCGAATACGCGGGAGCGACCGTCGGCATGGGCGGCTTCGGCGAGGTGCTCTCGCGCTACGAGAACGCGGTCAGCATCGACCCCGAGGTCAAGGACAAGTGGGGCGTCCCCGTCCTGCGCTTCGACTTCAAGTTCGGCGACAACGAGAAGAAGATGGCCGCGGACATGGCGAACACCGCGAAGGAGATCTTCGAAGAGGCCGGCATCGAGGTCGTGGACCACGACCGGCACATCCTCACCGAGGGCTGGTCGATCCACGAGCTGGGCACCGCGCGCATGGGCAACGATCCCAAGACGTCCGTGCTGACCCAGCACCAGCAATCGCACGACGTGAAGAACCTGTTCGTCGTGGACGGCAGCAGCCACGTGAGCGCGTCCTGCCAGAACCCGACCTGGACCATCATGGCCCTGGCCTGGCGCTCGTGTGATTACCTCGCGGACGAGCTGCGAAAGGGGAACCTGTGACGGTCACCCGCCGCGACGCGCTCAAGCTGGCCGCGGTGGCGGCGGCCACCCCCCTGCTGCCCGCCGGCCTGGGCGAGGCCGCGCAGGCGGCGGCGAGCGGCGCCGGTCCCGCGGCTTCGGTGGCCACCGGAAGGTTCTTCAGCGCGCCGGAGATGGCGCTCCTCGACGAGCTCGTGGAGTTGATCATCCCCGCCGACTCCCACTCCGGTGGGGCGCGCGCCGCGGGCGTCGCCGGTTACATCGACGGCCGTCTGGCCCAGTACGATCCCGCCATCCCGATGCTGAAGGCCGACCAGGAGCGCTGGAAGGCCGGCCTCGCCACTGTCGACGCGCTGGCCCGCGAGACCTCGGGCAAGACGTTCCTGGAGACCTCGCCCGCGGCGCGCACGGCCCTGCTCGAGCGCATCGCGCGGCCCCTCGTGGAGAGCGCCGTCCCGACCGAAGAGCCCGCGGAGCGGCGCCAGCCTGCGGCCGTCAAGCCGGAGACGGTGGGCCAGCGCTTCTTCGTGGAGCTGAAGTCGTGGACGGCGCGCGGCTACTACACCTCGAAGATCGGCATCCACGACGAGATGGAGTACAAGGGCAACCGCGCGATCGTGGAGTTCAGCGGCACCGACGTGGCGACGCTGCCACCCGTCCGTCCGCCGCAGGACTGAGGGCCTAGCCGGCGGGCGGGGGCTCGGGCGGCGCTTCCAGCACGGCCCGCACCTTGGCCAGGAGCGCGCTGAGGGCGAACGGCTTCTGGAGGAAATGGGCTCCCGGAGTCAGGACGGCGTGTTGCCCGATCGCTTCGTCCGTGTAACCGGACATGAAGAGCACGCGCGCCGACGGGGAGATCTTCCGCACGCGGTCCGCCAGCTCGTTCCCGCGCATCTGGGGCAGGATGACGTCCGTCATCAAGAGGTCGATCCCCTTGGGGTGAGCCCGCACCGCGGCGAGACCCTGCTCGGGATCCGCCGCTTCGACGACGTGGTACCCGGCGTCCTCGAGGACCTCGCGAATCAGCGCGCGCAACCCCTCCTCGTCCTCCACCAGCACGATGGTCTCCGTTCCCCCCCGGGCCTCGGCCCGCGTGCCTTCGTCGGAGGGCCTCTCGTCGGAAGCGTCGACTCGCGGCAGGTAGATCTTGAAGGTGGTCCCGTGCCCGGGCTCGGTGTAGACGTCCAGGTGTCCGCCGCTCTGCTGGACGATCCCGTGCACCGTGGCCAGGCCCAGTCCGGTTCCCTTCCCGCGCGGCTTGGTGGTGAAGAAGGGCTCGAAGATGCGTGAAGCAGTGGCCGCGTCCATGCCGTGGCCGGTGTCGCTGACGGCCAGGCGAACGTAGGTGCCGGCGCGCGATCCGGGATGGGTGCGCACGTAGCTGTCGTCGAGGTCCGCGTTCGAGGTCTCCAGGACCAGCGCCCCGCCCGACGGCATCGCGTCACGCGCGTTGACGACGAGGTTCACCAGCACCTGCTCCATCTGCCCGGGATCGGCGAAGACGCGGCCGAGGGCGGGATCGAACGAGGTCACGATCTTGATGTCCTCCCCGATGAGGCGCGCCAGCATGGACTGGACGTCGGCCAGGGCCGCGTTGAGGTCCAGCACCCGCGGCTCCAGGACCTGCCGCCGGCTGAAGGCGAGGAGCTGGCGCGTCAGGCCGGCCCCGCGGTCGGCGGCGCGCCGGATCTGCTCCGTGCGCTCGCGATCCGTGCCCTGGGCGGGAAGGGATCGGAGGAGCAGCTCGCTGTATCCCGTGATCACGTTCAGCAGGTTGTTGAAATCATGGGCGACGCCGGCGGCGAGCTGGCCGACCGCTTCCAGCTTCTGGGACTGGAGCAGCTGGGATTCGAGGCGTTTGCGTTCCGTCCGCTCCTCGGCTTCCCGCACCGCGCGCAACAGGGCCGGGACGAGCCGGTCCGGGCGTTCCTTGGCCACGAAATCGGTGGCGCCCGCCTTGAGGGCTTCGACCGCGCGCTCCTCGCCGAGAGTGGCGGTGAAGAAGACGAAGGCGAGGTCGGGCCGGCGGGCCCGCGTCTCGGTCAGGGCCTCGTGGCCGTTGAAGGCGGGCAGCTGGAAGTCGGACAAGACGATGTCGAACTCGTCGCTTTCGAGCGCAGAGACGAAGGCGTCCCGCGTGTCGACGCGCACCACTTCCCAGTCGAGGCCGGCCTCGAGCAGCCACACGCTCACGAGGTCGGAATCCGGGATCTGGTCTTCGAGGTGCAGGACGCGCGTTATGGCGGGCATGGCTCCAGCTTCCGCTCTGGGAGGGCGCGGCGGAGCCAACATGGTACCCTTTAGTGGATCCCAAATGTACGTTCTCGCGAAAATCAGCGGCCCCCTGCTCGCGCTCGCGCTCGGCGCCGGTGCCGACCTGGCCGCTCCCGCCCTCCCCACCGATTACGAGGTCAAGGCCGCGTTCCTCTACAACTTCACGAAGTTCGTCCGCTGGCCCGAAGAGTCGCTGGCCGGCCCCCGGTTCGTCGTCGCCATCGTGGGCGATGACCCGTTCGGGGAGGTGATCGACCGCGCCTTCCTCGGGAAGACGGTCCTGGGCCGCCCGGTCGAGATCCGGCGCACGCGCGTCCTCCGGGACGCGGCCGCCGCGCAGATGGTCTTCATCGGCGCCTCCGAGCGCACACGTCTGCCCGAGATCCTGGCCGTGCTCAAGGGGGAGAGCGTCCTCACCGTCGGCGACATGGATCGGTTCGCGGACGGAGGCGGCATGGTCGGCTTCCGGATGAAGGATGCGACCGTCCGCTTCGAGCTCAACCTGCGCGAGCTGCGGCAGGCCCGCCTCGAGATGAGCTCCCAGATCATTCGCCTGGCCCAACGCGTGATCGCGGACGGCGGCTGATGCGCGGCTTCGGAGGCCTGACCATCCGAAGGAAGCTGACCAGCATCAGCATGCTGAGCAGCATGACCGCCCTCGTCTCCGCCAGCATCGTCTTCCTGGCCTACGACGCGCGCACCTTTCGCGAGCGCATGGCGGCACGCCTGGCGACGGAAGCCGAGATCATCAGCTTCAACAGCGTCACCCCGCTGCTGTTCCACGACGGTGAGGCCGCGACCAAGACCCTCGGCGGCCTGCAGGCGGAGACCGCGGTGAGGGCGGCCGCGATCTTCCCGCCCGGCGGGGACGAGCCGTTGGCCACCTACACCCGCGATCCCGCGGCCGGGGCGGCTCTGGCCGCGCCGCGCGGGACTCCCCGCTCCGCGGCCCTCTTCGAGGCGGACCGCCTCACCGTCCTGCAGCCGGTCCAATTCGAGGGGAGGTCCATCGGGACGGTCGTGATCACCGCCGACCTGCGCGAGCTCCGCGCGCGGCAGCGCCGCTACGCGGGGATCGTCCTGGTGGTGCTGGCCGCGTCCTTCCTGCTCGCCATGGGCCTCTCACGCACCGTGGAGAGGACGATCTCGGGGCCGCTTCTCGAGCTGGCCCTCGTCGCGAATCGGGTCTCGATGGGTAAGGACTACTCGGTGCGCGCCAGCGGCGAGGGCAAGGACGAGATGGGCGTGCTGGTGACGACCTTCAACCAGATGCTCGACCAGATCCAGAAGCAGACCCTCGAGCTGGAGCAGGCGCGGAGCGAGCTGGAGCGGCGCGTCGATGCGCGCACCCGCGAGCTCGCCACCGCCAACAAGGAGCTCGAGGCCTTTTCCTATTCCGTCTCCCACGACCTGCGAGCACCCCTGCGCGCGATCGACGGGTTCAGCAAGGTGCTCCTCGTCAACTACGGCGCCGCCCTGGACGACCGCGGGCGGCACTTCCTGGACCGCGTCCGCGCCGCCACCCGCCGCATGTCCGAGCTCATCGACGACCTCCTGGGCCTGGCCCGGGTCGGGCGCAAGGACCTCGTCCGCCGGGAGGTCGACGTGAGCGCGCTGGCGGGCCGGGTGGCGGCGGAGCTGGCGCGGCGCGATGCCCAGCGCGCCGTGCGCGTGGAGATCACGGACGGGCTGTGCGCCCACGCCGACCCGCAGCTCCTGACCATCGTGCTCGAGAACCTCATGGGCAACGCCTGGAAGTTCACGGGCAAGGTGCCGGCGGCCTGCATCGAGGTGAGCCAGGACCGGAACGGCGCGCGGGGAGCCTTCTACGTGCGCGACAACGGCGCCGGGTTCGACATGGCCTATGCCGACAAGCTGTTCGGCGCCTTCCAGCGCCTCCATCTCGATTCCGACTTCGAGGGGACGGGCATCGGCCTCGTGACCGTCCAGCGCATCGTCACGCGCCACGGCGGGCAGGTGTGGGCGGAGGGCGCGGTCGGAAAGGGAGCGACGTTCTACTTCACTCTGGAGCCCAAGGCATGAATGAACGACCCATCCTCCTCGTCGAAGACAACGCCGACGACCTCGAGCTGACCACGCTCGCCCTGGCCGAAGCGAAGATCACCAACCCGGTGGTGGTGGCCACGAACGGCGTCGAGGCCCTCGACTATCTGCTCGGGACGGGAGCCCATGCCGGCCGCGACGCGGCGGAGCAGCCGGTGGTGGTGCTGCTCGACATCAAGCTCCCGCTCCTGAGCGGCATCGACGTCCTGCGGCGCATGCGCGAGGACGAGCGCACCCGGCGCACGCCCGTCGTCATGCTGACCAGCTCGAAGGAGCAGGTGGACATTGCCGCCACCTACGACCTCGGCGCGAACAGCTACGTGCAGAAGCCCGTCGATTTCGAGAACTTCGTGGTGGCCGCCCGCCAGCTCGGGCTCTACTGGACCGTCCTCAACCAGCCGGCGGAGGGGCCCCCACCCGCGAGGAACACGTCCACGAGGACGTAGACGCCGCGCCTTGCCACGGCGCCGGGCCTCCTCTAAGCTCCCCCCACTAGGCCTATGAGAAACCCAATCCGCTTCCGACTGTTCGTCATGATGGTCCTGGAGTTCTTCATCTGGGGCGCGTGGCTACCGCTGATCTTCGGCTATCTGCCCAGCCTGGGGTTCACTCCCGCCGAGCAGTCGTGGATCCTCAATGCCTTTCCCATCGCCGCCATCGTGGGAATGTTCTTCAGCAACCAGTTCGCGGACCGGAACTTCTCGGCGGAGAAGTTCATGGCCTTCAGCCACTTCGTCGGCGGCCTGGCCATGCTCAGCCTCGCCTTCACGAGATCGTTCTGGCCGTTCTTCCTCCTGATGCTCGTCCACTGCCTGCTCTACGTGCCGACGATCTCGATCGCGAACTCGATCGCCTTCGCCAACATGAAGGACGCGCAGCGTGAATTCGGCATCGTCCGCATGGGTGGAACCATCGGCTGGATCCTCGCCGCCTGGCCGTTCACGTTCATCCTGGTGGACTGGGACAAGGTGCGCGCGGCCAATCCGCAGGGGTTTGTCGCATGGCTCGGCACCGTCCTCAGCTCCGGGCTCGTCGGGGACGCGCTGCGGGCGGGCGCGCGGTGGACCTTCGTCGTGGCCGGCATCGCGTCCCTCCTGCTGGCTGCCTTCAGCTTGACCCTGCCGCACACGCCGCCGAAGAAGGCGGACGAAGGCGCGGTGGAGAAGCTGGCCTGGCTGGGGGCGCTGAAGCTGCTCAAGGAGCCCTTCATCCTCGTCCTCTGGCTGGTCACGTTCGTGGACTCGTTCGTGCACAACTGCTACTTCAACTGGGCGGGCGTGTTCCTCGGCACGAGCAAGGCCACGGGCGGCGTGGGAATCCCCGGCAACTGGATCATGCCCGTGATGAGCATCGGCCAGATCGCGGAGATCCTCACGATGTTCATCCTCGGGGCCACGCTCAAGCGCCTCGGTTGGCGCGCCACCATGATCGTGGGCATCCTGGGCTACCCCGTGCGGTTCGCGGTGTGGGCGTTCTTGCCGCAGCACACGGAGCTCATCATCCTCGTGCAGGTCCTCCACGGCATCTGCTACGCCTTCTTCTTCGCCACCGTCTACATCTTCGTGGACGCCTATTTTCCGAAGGACGTGCGTGCCAGCGCGCAAGGCCTCTTCAACGTGATGATCCTCGGCATCGGCGCCCTGGTGGCGAACTCGATCTGTCCGATGTTGCTCCAGGAGGTCTTCACCAAGAACGGCCTGACGGACTTCCACGGGCTGTTCCTGGTCCCGCTGGCGGCGGGCTCGGTGGCCGCGCTCGCGCTCGCGCTCCTCTTCCATCCGCCGCCGCAGCCGCTTCAGGCCTCGGCCACGGAGGGGAGAGCGGCCTAGTCCACCTCGACGATCATCTCGATCTCCACGCAGGACCCGGTGGGGATCTGGGCCACGCCGAACGCGCTGCGCGCGTGCGGCCCGCGCTCGCCGAAGATGCCGACCAGGAGCTCCGAGGCCCCGTTGGCCACCAGGTGCTGCTCCGTGAAGGTCGGCACGCTGTTCACGAGGACCATCAGCTTCACGATGCGCTTCACGCGCTCGAGATCGCCCAGGGCCGCCTGCACGGTGCCCATGAGATCGATGGCGATGGACCGCGCCGCCTCGCGTCCCTCGGCGGTGGCGATCCCCGCGCCGAGCTGGCCCACCCACGGCTTGCCCTCGCGCTTGGCGGTGTGGCCGGCGACGAAAAGGAGCTTGCCCGTCTGCACGGTCGGCACGTAGAGGGCTCCCGGCGCGGTGGGCGCGGGCAGGGTGATGCCGGCGGCGCGCAGTCTCTCGGATATGGACATGAGTGTCTCCTCGGGTGATGCGGCGCCTATATGCTACGCGTGGTAGAACGCGAGGAGGATCGCGAGGAGGAAGCGCCATGCACGCCATTCGAGTATCGCGGACCGGCGACCCGAGCGTGCTCGAGTACGTCTCGGTGGAGAAGCCCACTCCCGGCAAGGGCGAAGCGCTCGTCCGCATCGAGGCCGCCGGCGTCAACTACATCGACGTCTACCACCGCACCGGCCTCTACAAGCTGCCCCTGCCCTTCACTCCCGGCTCGGAGGGCGCGGGGGTGGTGGAGGCGGTGGGCCCCGACGTGGAGGGCCTCAAGGGCGGCGACCGCGTCGCCTACGCCATGCAGATCGGCTCCTACGCCGAGCACGCGGTCGTGCCCGCCTGGAAGCTGGTGCCCGTACCGCGCGCGATCGACTCGCGTACGGCCGCCGCCCTCATGCTGCAAGGCATGACCGCCCATTACCTGGTCACCAGCGTCTACGCGCTCAAGAAGGGCGAGGCCGCCCTCGTCCACGCCGCCGCCGGCGGAGTGGGCGGCCTGCTCGTGCAGATGGCCAAGGAGCGGGGCGCGCGTGTGTTCGGCACGGCCTCCACGTCCAAGCTCCAACTCGTGCGCGAGCTGGGCGCGGACGCGGCCATCGACTACACGACGCAGGACTTCGAGGCGGAGGTCATG
>WNFL01048586.1_pt1 | contig 14444 bp, 22 predicted proteins | sample 5400361 | NCBI WGS metagenome assembly WNFL01 (sample SAMN13153351, study PRJNA577476) | soil metagenome | isolation source: 40 cm soil on Douglas fir-dominated hillslope | place: USA:California | collected 2013-09-17
TAATGGTTTCAAAACGGACAAGAGGGTCCATGCCATGGACGAAGAGCCGGGAGCGGAGGGCGGAGGTACAAGGGCCAGTGGATCGTTCTCGTCCATATCTTCGTCATAGATGATCGCGGTGCCATCCCATGCCCCAGGTGTGTTGAGGAGGCTGTCCCAGGTGAGCTTGCCTCGTTCGGTTGAGATGAAGGGACGGACGGAGGAAAGGGCAGAAAAGCCGCCACCGGGCTTTAGGCACCGCTTTAGGATGAGTGAGGGGATGGCGATGTTGAGGGAGAAGGGTAACCTGCTTGCGAGGTAGGAGCCTGCCGGGCGCGTGTCGATGAGAAGGCTGCGGGGCGAGTCGCTGGAGGGTCTGAGGAGGGCTCGAAGGAGTGTGTTGGGCTCGAAGGGACGGGGCTTGGATGGGTCATAGAGCACGGGCTGATCAGATTTGTCTGCATCTTCGTCTTCTAGGTCCTCCTCGTCGTCCGAGTCGTCATAGAAGTAGTAGGAGGAAAAGGATGAGGCAGAGAGGCCGCGTGAATCGTGGGAATCGGTGCGAGAGTGGACACGAAGGTCGTTCCAGTTGTCTATTGGGGTATAGAATGGATTATTGCTGCTGACATTGGAGACAGCGGAGTAGGGGGGCTCCGGGTGCTGGTCGGTGGGAAGCTGGGTAGGATTGGAATTGTTGTTATTTGTGTATACTGCTGAGGGTTGACCTGAAAGGTTGTTTGGGGATATTGGTCTGAGCTTGAGATTCTTTTGGACGTTGCGGTGAAGCTCGTCAATGACAGCGAGGTCGCGGGCAATGGGATCCTCGTTGGTTGTAGCAGTAGCAGGATCAGCATACGGGGTATGATCGTTTAGGTCGCTGAAGGTGGAAGAGGTTGCAGATGTGGGTGTGGTAGGTGAGTGGAATGCGCCCGGGAAAGTCCTGGTGCGGGACATGTCTCAAAGCTAGCTTGTAGCTTGCTGCTACTTCACTCCGGCTGTTGAGCTCGAGAGTGGCTACTCGTCAGGAAAATCACGTCGACGTCAGCGCAGACAGAACAAACACACAGATAGTGGGCCTGGGAAGGCCGTGGTCGGGGATGAAGATCGGATTCGAGTTGGACTCAATAGCGTAGAATAATGGGTGAAAGCAAAGAAGAATACTAGTAGTAATAGTAGTTGGAGTAGTAATCGTAATAGTAGGAGTAGTAGAAGTAGTAGGAGTAGTAGGAGTAGTAGAAGTAGTAGTAGTAGTAGTAATGGTAGTAGTAGAAGCAGTTGTAGTAATAGCAGCACTAGTAGTAGTAGTAGTAGTGGTGGTAGTAGTAGTAGTAGTAGTAGTAGTAGTAGTAGTGCCCGCAATAGCGAGTAGTCCTAGTAGTAATATTAAGGAGTAACAAGGAGTAATAACATTAGTAATAGGTAGTAGTACGAGTAGTACGAGTAGTAGTGGTACGAGTACTAACTATAGCCCGGTCCCAGCCAATAACACCGCCCAAACCAGGTGACTAGAGTGTGCACCGGCTGCACTGCTGCACTGCCGCACCGCTGCACTGTTGCACTGCTGCACTGCAGCTGGCTAGCTGTAGCTGATCCGCCAAACTGGACACTGGACACTGGACACTGGACACTGGACAGTGAACATGAACACACAGGCCACCTCTCTAAACTGTGGACCGTGGTGAGCCTCGAGGAAACAATACTCCAATACTCCCGCTCTACCTCATCTCTTTCTCCTATCCTATCCTATCTCCATTTGTTCGTCGTGATCTTCAAAGCACAGCAATTACAGCCTCGCGGAGACGAACACCAACCCTAATGCTTGCCCTCGGACCCTAGTTAGCCTATTTACCCGCAACTGAGCCCCTCACAGGACGACATACCCCATCCCCTCTCCTCTCCTGTGCTACGCACGCATCAAGTCACCGGTAGTCGTGCACGCACGCACGCACGCACGCACGCACGCAGGAGAACGGTAACTATCTATGTATACGTACCCTGGGGTGTACCATAACGCTGTTGGGGGCGCCCTAACCCTAGTCGGACAAGCAAGCAGTGCACAACTATTGAATCTCATTCGCACACACCTGCATCATTTCAGTCAATCGTTGGCGATAGACATCCCATCTCTCCCTAGAACATCGGGGACACGCTTTCCCCGCGTTTTGTAAGCTTGCTTCTCCAATAGAGGCCGTCCTCACTCGCCAAGACCTGTTGCCCTACTGCAGGGCGAGACGAGATCCCCACCTGTGCATCCATGCCTTGCTTACCCGCCTACCCGTTTACCCAGTCTGGGTAAGAAAATATCCAACGAGAAATATTGAAGCCCGTGAGAATTAATATTCCTCAAGGCCTCCTCAGATCTGCCTGCCATTCTCCCCGTCTGTCAAGATCGCCGCCCAGGCGCTTAACCGCACGTGGGTCCCACCAACAATCGGGTTCCTAATAGGAACCACCCGTCGTTCATCCGAAATCCGACAAAACTGGCCGATTTTCCCAGAGGCTATAATTATTAATAAGTCCATGAAAAAAATTAAATTAAATTAAATTAAAAATAGAATTAAAATAAAAACCCGACAAAGATTAATTGCCAGTGCTGATCGATGTCAGGATTTGTAGCTCAAGTAAAGATTTGTGGGGAGATTCTAGTCCTCTAGCAACGCCCAACAGTACTCACAAGCATGTCAATAAAAAAACCTCCCACTTACTCGCTTTGGGCGACTGCGATCGTGTCAGATCCTTTGCTCTATATTGGCAAACGGCTATGTAGCTGTAACAAGGTTATCACGACAACAGTTTGGTACACGTGCGGCTGCTGATAGAGAACCCCTTCCCTATCTTGATGAAACAGAAGAACTGGAGCAAACGGAAAAAGAAGGTCTGTTGAGCACTAGCCCAGTGACCTGCTTCAATGTTTTTTTTCATTTTCTTTTGGAAAAACATTACAGATGCCCGTGAATTCCCGACAGAACATAGGTCAGAACAAGCCATCATCTCTGTATGGACCTCGCGTGGGGATATATGACGGGGGGCCTGTTCTTGCATATGCTACCCACCTTCCTTCCGTACTGGGTCTTCACGTTCCAGACCCGTAGTCGAGACGCCCGTCACTCAGACGCTGTCGTCCTGTTGTATTTCCTCGTGGGTATATATACACCGGTGCATTCTACACCTGTTTCAACCCCTCTGGCCCACTTCCGCGCGCATAGCGCGTTCAGAATTTTGTCCCCAGCAAGACTAGAAGACTCTACGGCCATTTGACTTTTGCAGACTAGTATACAACTATAGAGACGGCTTGTCCTCACCCTCCTGAGCAATAGCCTCGATGACCTTTTGGTGAATGTCCGCGTGCGCGGCGACCACGCCGAAATTCTCGCCCAGCGTACGCCCCAGACCAAAATCCAACGGTATACCGCGTCCATTGGAGATTTTTCCACCGGCTTCCGCGACGAGCAGCGCACCAGATGCATGGTCCTAGTTGGCACATCAATGTAGTTATGATCTAAACCCACCCAAAACAAAACAAAAAACGCACCCAGATCTTCTCCTGGTACCCCTTCCCAGGAACGGGGAGCCGCAGTAGGATCCCGCCCTCACCCCGCGCGAGGGCGCAGTACTTCGCCTGGCTGTCCATCCGCATGGGCGGGGCGGTGAGCCCGAGCCGCTGGGAGATCTTGCCGGAGTGGTCGTGGGATGAGTGCGCTCCCTCGCGGGACTCGAGCAGCGCGAGTGACGCGAGCGCGGCGGGCTGGAGTTTAAGCTGTTTGGAGATGCTCTCGGGGTCGCTGAGCGGACGCTGCAACACGTGATGAGGTCAGAGGATGACGCGAGAGGATGAGGAGGGAGATTGTGGAATGGACAGACCTGCTCTGCGCCCTGGCCCTTGACGGCGACGAACAGGCATCCACGCTCGCCCCCTGGATTGCTCAGCGATGCGGGGAGGTTCGGGCAGCCCATCACGCTGACCTTGACGTCGTTGTCCTCGATGAGCGCGAGACAGACAGTGTACTGCTCGCCGAGGAGGAAACCCTTGGTGCCGTCGATCGGATCGAGGGTCCACATGCCTGCCGATCGCGTACCTGCAATTCAATCACTGATCCCATTCGATATATGGTGCACTTACGGCCTTTGGGTCCGCCTGGGTGGTTCCCACGGTCGATCGCCGTGAGGAGCGAATCGATGGAGCGCAGGGGCGCCGAGGGCCCGACCCCCCATGCGGGGTCTTCGCCCGCTCTGAGAGGCGCACGGAGCGCATCGTTCACGAGGGACGTGAGGCGGTCGCGGAGCGCGTTTGCGGTGGGCGAGTCGGCGCGGAGATCGGCCGAATCCTCCTCGGCTGGGATCGATCAAATGGGGATCGATGGGAGACTATGTGTAAGACGCTTACCAACTACTGGGTCGCCTGGAAATGCGCTGTGAAGGATGGAGTTAACGAGTGCCTGTGCGGCAAAGTCTGCGACTGTTTGATTCAAGGTCAAGGATGTGCCTGTGCTGACTGGACTTGGACTGTTGGACTAACTGGTTACGGGTGATTCGTCGGTTTTTGTGAGGGTTTCTCCACGGACGAGCTGGTTGAAGACGCGGGAGGTGATTTCGCAGGCACGGACGACGGCGGAGATCGCAGCTGCCTTTTCCGCTGCGAATGATGCGACTCGTGCGAGTGCCATCGTCGAGGGTCGTCGTGGCGCGGAAGAACAGGCAACGGATCAATTTCTCCTCGGGTACTCGCCAGATCGGTACTCGGCTCGGTCAGCTCTCTCAGGTCCCATCGTTGCGGCTATTGCCCATCTCGCCTACCCCGGTTTCTCGCGATCGAGGCTCTACGACAACACCTTCTGCACTTGCTCCTCAACAACGACTGCCTATGTCCCAAAACCCAGTCATTGCGCAACTTCAGGCGGCCAACGATGAGTGGAGAAACGCCGTCCTCCAAGTCTCGCCCGACTTCTTCGAAAGGAGCGCGAAAGGCCAAACTCCAAAGGTCCTATGGTTTGGCTGCGCAGATAGTCGCGTACCCGAGAGCGTAGTTCTCGCTGCGAAGCCAGGAGACCTATTCGTCCATAGGAACATCGCAAAGTCCGTCTCTCGTCGCCGTTTTCGTTTTCCCTCGAGCGAACTCTTCGATTCCGCAACTAATCAACGCTTTCTTCGCAGCCAATTCCACCCCAATGATGATTCAGCTCTCTCTGTACTTACCTACGCGGTAGAGCACCTTGGTGTCCAACACGGTTCGTGCGTTTCCCATCCGGAACAAACTTGTCTCTCTCACATATATCTTATATCACTTAGTGGTCGTTGCCGGCCACACTCAATGCGGAGGATGCGTAGGTGCATGGAAGTCCTCCGGTAAACCGCCCCCCGCCGACCCGGACGTGCCTCTCATCCGATGGCTCACCCCGCTCGTGAAGCTCGCCGACTCGCTCGGTCTCGCTTCAAAGCCACAAGCCGAGGCCGTTGACATCCTGGTCAGTCCCATGCTCCGTCGTGACCCTCCCACCAAGACTCATATATACACACAACTATATATATCAGGTCCGGGAGTCTGTGAAGAGGCAGGTCGAGAATGTCGTCCACACCAACATTATCCAGAGCGCTTGGACGGATAAGAAGGATGTGCGGGTCCATGGTTTGGTGTACGAACTCGAGACGGGCAAGCTCAAGGATTTGGGCATTACTCGCAAGGCACCGTGGGCCCTGGAATAAACGTTATGGCGTATGCGAGGCCCAGTGCTTACGAGTATCGACTCGCTGCATGTGGGTTTCCGGAGTGTAGTCGTTTTATGTACACATAAGAGTGAGAAGGGATTTACGTCCTTCATCGAGAAGAAGAATGGTTGTCTAAGGTTGGGTGCGGGCTAAGACGCGTGTTGAGGATCATTTTCCGCCTCACTAGTGTGAGCGGGAGAGAGTGCGATATCTTCCACGGGTTGTTGCCTTTCAGGTTGCCTGTTTCGACGATTGGACAGTTCTAGTGTGAATCTGAAATGGGTGTTTCTCCCAGTGGGAGATCGATCGAGTCTGCTCATGTCGACGGCAGAAGTCGCCCCGACACAGACCAATCATGACCTTGCGCCAGAGAAAATTATGTCCTCAGATACGAACGTGTCCACATACTCGAATGCGGACGCCATTGCAGAACCGCGAACAATCAGGTAGACGATTGACACAGACAATCTGGCCGTGAGACACCGATACGCTGCAATTCATGAAGTCTGATGCACAGACAGGACACAGAAAGGAGTCTTCTCGCCATTCGTTGTAACGAACTGGTGGGCGTGTTGTGGAAACAGCACATCATCCCCACCCTCTTAGCAAGATCATTGCTGGTGTGATGGATATCGATGGAGGCAATCTCATATCCATCCTCCTGAGTGGCATGCACAGCCTATGTGCCCTATTCTGTTGCCTTGTGGTGATGATGTGTATTACCAGCGTTAGTTGTTTTCAGCTTTGGATAGACGATATTATTTGGTCGTATGCGGTGGTGCCTAGCAGCTCACCCAAACCAAAGCACCAACTACCAATACAATGGGACAATACCTTGATTGTCAATTACACTACCTCAGTCTTACATTCGGTGTCTGGCTGAACTCCAGTCGACGGGCAAACCATTGTGAACGGGTTCATGGTGAAGTGACGAGAGTCACAGACGCCGAGGATGGCGGAGGTTCTGCTGCTCTTTTTGCTGCGAATATTATTGCGAGCGCCCTCATCCATTTCCGTCAAGGGTGAGGGTCGTTATGCCACGGAACAAGCGATGTATGTTCGATCGTGCGTCACTTCTTAAAACCGCACAGACTCCCTCAAGTTCTCTTTGATTGCTTTGAATGTGGTGTAGAGGCGACCTTCAATTACTGTGAGCTGACTTTACGGCCACAGGAGGTCCTGCTTGACTGTTCCTTCCTCTAGTTTCGTCAATTCCATGCTCATTGAGGTGCTCCCGATCAATAGATATTTTGCTTTACACGGGATGGCCCGAATGGCTCGTTTTGGTCGAGCGACCGTTCGCTACAGTTCGTTCACGGGCCCGGGGGATTTTGTTGACGGTGTTTTGATATCAACACTAGATAAATGTGATAATGGTTTTAGAGCACAACCAGCCTGAAGGTTCGAGCGTTGTTGTTTCTTTTGTCTTCCACCACTGCGATGGATCATCAACAGGCGATATTAAAGGTCTCTGGGACGAAGACGAGAATGATCTGGCGTATTTCCTGACGTGTGGTACTGCAGGTATTCACGCGAAAGCATTTGCTTTCGCTTCAACCAGACGCACTTAAATATCTGCTTGGCATTTTGGAAGAGCACGGAATCGCGCCATAGGATGTCGTTTCCTCCGTTGATATCATAGCCCAAGAGTATCTCAACCAGGATGGTCGGCCATTGGTCTCCATATGCTCGAGCCATTCCATTGACACTCTACCAAGACTGTTCAACGATTGTTACAAGACCGCTTCTGGTCAAGGCGTACGAGAGCGTCATAGAGAAGAATTCTGCAAATAATGGTGTAGGAGAGGAAGAAGACACAGATCCAGAGCACCACCTACACTTCATCAACGCATTCGAAATGCCGTGGTGGCATTTCTCGCACGAAAGACAGACATTTGAGAGGTATGGACGTGTGCTCTCAACTGAACGAGACCATATCTCCACGAATTCCAGGGCTGCAGGGAAACCGAGTATTGCCGGGACACCGGAATCTCGAGCTCTGTTCTTACGAGATAGGCACAACATCATCAAGCAAACTGTCCTACGGAATGAAAACTTTTCCCCGCCTGCATTTGCAGGGCGCGATCGGACCAACTACCTCAAGGTATCCCCTAAACCTTGGTGTGCTGGGCCGGGATCCGTGTTGATTATATTGGGAACTGACAGCTTACGTCGACTCAAAACCTACTCGGGCGATCCGGGGGCCGGTTTCTCTTGTTCGGAATGCTCATTCGATCGCCTGAAGGCCGATTATGCCTCGAGGATCTGGATGGGATCGTACCTCTGGACATCTCTCAAACGGTATTCGGTCTGGAATCGCCTGGAATCGCCTAATCTCACTGACTCGATTCTCAGGGCCCTAGTGAAGGTTTATTTACCGAGGGTGCGTTTGTATTGGTGGAGGGTGAATACACGGATGAGGAAGTACTCTCTGTGATCGCTATTGGACATCCCCCTAGTGAGCGAAGGAGTGTTTCTCGGTGAGCCGGATGCTTCCGTGTGCGTTGGCGACGTCATGTAATCGTCATAGCGCAGATCGATATACGGTCACATCGACTTCCTGGGCAAAGGGGCTACCACCGTATTAGAAGATGTGGGTGTCCCCATATCATAGAGGTGTCCCTTACTCAGCCCCGCTAGGCACAATGGGCAACCAGAATCGAAGAGTTCCCCGATCTGACCGTCTTCGCCATTTCCGACGTTCAGTTAGATAACGAGAGGACGATGAAGGGATTGCAAAAAATGTTCCAGAGCTGTGTGGATGGAGACTTTATTCCGAAAGTGTTCATCCTTTGCGGCAACTTTTCGAGTAAGAACGTCACCACCGACTTAGAAATGGACGCCTACCGAGGTTTGTCTTCATTTCTCTTTGTATCGGTGTATGGTATCAATTTGCGTCCCAGACAACTTCACCACGCTGGGCGATCTCATCGTCTCCTTCCCCCGTGTCAACCACTACAGCCACTTCCTATTTATCCCAGGACCTAACGACCCATGGTCATCCGACCTCCTCCCTCGTCGGCCAATCCCTTCTACCTTTACCCAACGCCTCTCGAACAAGATTGCCCATGCCGTGTTCGGCTCGAATCCGTGTCGAATAAAATTTATGGGGCAGGAAATTGTCGTCTTTCGAGAGGACCTGATGGCGAAGATGGTGCGAAATCTAGTGGGCGTCAAACCTGATCTAGAGAGTGCGGATTTGAAGAGATACGTGCGTCTCGTCTTGCTTTCTTCAGACATAGTGGGGGCAACACTGATACTCCTGAGTAGCTCGTTCAGACGATTCTGGATCAGGGTCACCTGTCCCCGCTCCCAATGGCCGTGCAGGCCACGTTTTGGGAATACGATCACTCATTACGGCTTTATCCTATGCCGACAACGGTGAGTGCAATGCCGCCCAAATTCGAAGAGCGATCCTGATTCGCCCAAGGTGATCCTCGCGGATTCGTACGAACGTTACGAGGTGACATACGAGGGGTGCCATGTTCTCAACCCTGGCACGTTCCTCGGTCCATCGTACGGCTTCTCAACGTACTATATGGCTACTTCTCGGTCTATGCGGTCGTAGGTGTCCCCTAATACTGATTGAAGATCGATGCTCACAACCTTTCAGGGAGATCCCGTACGAAGACTGAGGACGCAGTCGTTGATCGTCTCCTCACTACATCTAACACATTGCTGTGTCATCCCGTAGCCTTTTTGTGTCTTGAGTGTGTTAATTGAGTGTGCATTGTAAGATTAAGAGTATACAGTGGAGTAGAATACGTGCGTAATTAGCGCAGGAGAGGTGAACCCTGACGAGATTTGAGTTCTGGATGACCCATCTTCTCCAGCTTGGGATCCCAGTCTCCGTGTCTATATCCAACAACCATGCGTTCTAGCAGTTCCGATGTCGAGACGCCAGGAGTCCGTCTGGTTGGAATGAATTTCCCTGGGACAACATCAAGGTCACATCGGATCCCATTGGGCAAGTCTTATTATACATACCTCGAGACTTTAAGAGGCCATAAACGTCTTCGACGTCAATGCCTTTGTAAGGATCTTCGTCGTGGGCGACGTAATCGATCTGGTACTTTTCCAGAAAGGCGTCGTCAATGACCCAGGGAGCATCTTCGACAACCTGGTCGACCCATCGACAGTGCCGGGCAGATTCGCAGCGCTCTGCATGGTTCATGACTGTGCGGCTCTTGTGTTGTAGGCACAACTCGTCGGAGCAAACGCCGACGAGGAGGTAAACCTGAGGAAAGGAGAGTTTTGCTTGCCGGAGTTGGAGCGCGTGCCTGTGTTGTGAAGGGTGATGGTTAAATTGAAGTTGAATGCCTAGAAAAGTTGAAGTGCGTACCCGAAGTGGAAGAGATCGTAGACACCTTGAGAAGGGTGAGTAAAATATAAATGTACGTAAGGAAGAATGGACAAGGAATGTAACGAACCGTCTGCGTATATGCGAACAGGACGATCGGTTGGGGGTGTATTGATCTTGTATGGACGATGGGGCTCGCCATGGATGGCGTTTTGAATATATGTTTGGATGTCGGTTTCGGATAAAGAGGCAGGGTTGAAGGCGTTTGCGGCAGCTGGGACGGGAGCGGGCTCGTCTGGGACGATGATAGGGATTATTGGGCGAGATGGGTCGTGATTGTGGTTTGAATTCGAGGTGGTGCCATTTGCATTTGTTGCAGATGGGCCTGGGTCTTGACCTGGTGAAGTGGGCATGATGGCAGCAGACGGTGTGAGGGATTGGGAGGGAGAATTGAGGGTGGAGGTAGAGAGCAAACTACGGTGGTGAATATGACGGCTGTGGCTGTGATTGAGAGCGGCGGCGGTGGCGGTCGAAGTACTCTCTACGTCACCATCATAGGTGGGAGAATCCATTCCGGTATCTGAAGAGTCGAGGTTGAGGTGCCGGGGATGCGCCTTCTTGATCGGTACAGGTGCAGGCGCGCGAATGGGGGGCTGAGCGAGTGGAGAGGGACCAGGACCGGTGTCTCGGTCGTTGTCAAAGGCATTGTCCTGGAGAAATGAATCTGGAAAGTCTAGAACACTCGAGCCTCGGATCGATGGCTGCGTACCTCATCACTGGCGTCGTCTGCAAGTTCAACGTCGTGGTCGTGGTCGTGGTGGTCGTGAGCGTCAGGGTCGTCGTAGTCAGAACGAAGAAGGCATATGGAGAAGCAAGGCTTCGGAGGGGACGTACAAGCTGCGGGAGAGTCAACGAGGGAATGACCCTTGAGGCTGAACGTATTCTTGGCGGCGGTCCCGACGGCGATTCCGCTGCGATCCATTCAGGATTAGTAGGATGAATTTTAATTGTCTAAGTGAGGTTCAAGTGAGGTTCAAGTTCTGCTATGTTGTTTATTATTTGGTTGGTTGTTTATTTGTATTTGTTTATTTGTATTTGTTTATATTTGTCTCCCGTTTTATGTCCATGGCGTACTTCGCGCTGCCGCCCCAGTCGGTGCCCATTCGGATCGTGAACCCAGCAGCAGCATCAGCAGCACCAGCAACATCGGCAACATCAGCTGCAGCACGCGTGGCCTCTCCAGATGGTCATTCCCCTCATCCAGCAGCAGCCAGCCCACACCCAGACCGCTCAGACCGTCTAGATCATCCAGATCGCCCTGTTACTCCAAAGGCCGTAATCGGTTCCGTTCTTCCCATTTCGCCCTCCATACACCAAGCTCAGTCGTATTACAGACTTGTCCCAGCGATTATGTCGTAATCTACTTATCCATGGGTGCGTTCCCCTGCTGCTCCTCCGATCCTCTTTCGTTCAACCTTGCATGCGTTAGGTCCTGTAAATTCGAGGGAAAAGGTTGCGAGTTCTTCCACCCTCCGGTCTGTCATCCTCCTCCTAGTCTACTAGGAGTATCATTCTCAAGTCTCAAGTGACCCGTGACCCCCTCCAGCCCGATGAACGGCCTGCTCCACCTGATTCAGCGCTCGATGAATCCCAGTCCCCGTAAGTTAGACTTGTCCCCGCATATTGAGATATATTGACCACCCGTAGTCAGCGAGTATCCTCTCCAATTTCCGCCCAACACCTCAACGCCCCCGTATTCGTACCCAAGGCCCCCCCTTTCACATCCACCGCCTCCTTTCCTCTCACTCACCAAACAGATTTCGTTCCACAGTATGACCTCGATCTTCATACTGCCGCACTCCAATTGGACAACCTTGGCATAGAACACCTGGTGCATCTTTCCCTTTCCATTTCCCCCACCTTATCCTCTTCCTTACTCACCCTTTTACAGAACCTCGGCCCTGATCCATCTTCACACCCCTACTATGACCCATCTGCTCCCCCCTATCCTCGTCCACCTCCAAACTACCACCTCTACAACCGATCCCCGGTCCCGATCCCCGAACCCAAACAACCCCACCACGTTTTCTTCATGCGAGATCCCATTCGGGAAGAACTTCAATATCGAGCGGAGGATATTTGGGCACCAACCATTCTCCCTCTCTCCGCGCCAGAGGAAGTCCACGTCTATCACACATTAATACAACTCGATGCCGCCCCGGAGAGGAAACGGTACTTTGGAGGCTGGCAATCGAGCTGTTATCGCGCCATCAACTCGACAAACGGGAATGTTTATGCTCTCAGGAGAGTGGAGGGGAAGCGCCCCTCGGTCGTCTGGCTCACATGAGACTGAGCGAGCCGCAGGCTTCCGCTTGCCCCACGAGTCTGCCCTCGCCCCCATCGAGGCATGGTCAAAGATTATCCACCCAAATATCGTTCACGTCCGGGAGGCATATACCACCCGAGCGTTTAACGATAATTGTGAGTCACGTCGCTTGGCACATTTAGTACGCACGACTCTGACCAACTTACCCTGGAAGCCCTTGTCGTAGCATTCGAATACTTCCCTCGAGCCGTCACCCTCTTCGACCACCACATCAAACCCAAAGCCTCTGCTCCTATCCCTCCCACTCGAGGGAAAGTTGAGCAGGTCGAGGTTATACCAGAGGGGCTGTTGTGGTCCTATATCATCCAGATAGCGAATGCTATGAAGCATGTGCACGATCGAGGGCTGGCGCTGAGGATATTGGACCCAACAAAAGTGCTTTTAACGGGCCCATCGCGGTGAGCCACTCAGGGTTGGTGACAAAACAAAAACTTACTGATATTGGGAAAGGATTCGGATCAATTGTTGTGGAGTACTCGACGTTGTGGCGCATGACCCTCGAATGGATCTCGCTTTCCACCAGGTGTGCTTTCAACCACGCCTCCACGACCAATGGCTCTACCATGGACCACTAATACACATACTGTAGCAAGAGGACATGATGGCATTTGGACGGCTATTGCTTTGCATTTGCGCGAAAATGGCAGAACCTCACTCCCTCAACATCATGAAGGCCATGGACATGATTTCTAGGAGCTACGGTCCCGATTTTCGGGCAGTCGTCTCGTGGCTATTGTCCAAACCTGGAACGCATAAAGTTCATTGCATAATTTGCAGCACTGAACTTGGCTGACACAGTGACGTCACAGACTATTGGCCAAATCTTTGACATGGTTGGAGGAAGGCTACTAGTTGAAATGGATACCATGCAATTGTGTGTTTCGTCAACCTTGGTCCCCCCCTTTATTTTTGACTATTCTCTGATCCCCTTTAAAGCCGTACAGACGGACTCGAATCACAACTAGCAGCGGAGCTAGAAAATGGACGCCTGGTCCGCCTTCTGTGCAAGTTCGGTTTCATCAACGAACGCCCAGAGTGCGCCACCCCCAACTGCTTTTAGACGGCACTCCAATCCTATTGACCCACACTCAATAGGTTTGCACGAGACGAACGATGGTCTGAAACGGGCGATCGGTACATCGTCAAACTCTTTCGCGACTTTGTCTTCCACCAGATGGACGAAAGCGGCAAACCGGTGGTCAGTCTTTCCCATGTACTACTTCACCTAAACAAGGTGAGTACGCCTAATCATTCATCACAGCCGAGCGGTCAGGCTGACGCTGGGTGTTCGCGGCTGGGCCGGGCGATAGCTCGACGCAGGATCGGAGGAGAAGATTATGCTGGTCTCGCGGGACGAGAAGAGTTGCCTTGTTGTGAGCTATCGTGAGGTGAAGAAATGTATTGATTCAGCATTTAGGTGGGGATTTACTCTGGAGCGAGAGACGCATTACATACTTATTTGCTTGCTTTGACAGGGAGCTTGTGCAAGCACCAGGGATGGGGACATCGAGACTGAGGTAGTGTTGTGACACTGAGGGTGTTGTTGCTGTATTGTCGTTATTGTCCATCTACCGTATTGAACCATTATTTCTGGATATCGGACGTGGCAAGGTGGTGCGAAACAAAGCAATCTACACTTGAGCCGCACGTGCCCAGCAATGAGCTTGAGAGACGAACGGTTAGCCCGACAACAAGAAAGGTTTAGGAATAAAGGAGGGTGAGTGGTCACTCGTCGCGTCGCTGCAAGTCGCGTCGCCGCAGGTCACGTCGCCGGCAATTGGGCAAGCAACTGACGTCGGAGTTTCCGAATTGTACAGCTTGTCGAAATTTGAGAAATCGAATTCTGAAAACAAACTCGTTCTAAACTTGAATCATTCACTCATTCTGAAACCGGAACACGTCGACGGACGCGTCCCGCCAGCCAAGTCTCCGAATATTGTCACAGTTCCTGCAACGGATTCACTAGTAAGACCTACTTCAAACCCCTCGCTGGTTCCATCCACCGATATACCAAAACTGCGAGCCACCAAATCAAAAGCCTCTTCTTCGTGCCTTCGCCCTCGCAAACCTCAACCC
>WNFL01060235.1_pt1 | contig 14442 bp, 15 predicted proteins | sample 5400361 | NCBI WGS metagenome assembly WNFL01 (sample SAMN13153351, study PRJNA577476) | soil metagenome | isolation source: 40 cm soil on Douglas fir-dominated hillslope | place: USA:California | collected 2013-09-17
GAGGATCCACGTCGTCTTCGAGTGCGTGTAGCGGAAGCCGTCGACCGCCCCGCCGGCCGTGATCCCCTCCTTCAGCTCGGTGTACTGGCGCTTGAGCTCGGGATCGTTGCGGAGCGCGTCGCGAAACGCCAGGTCCCGTGGCATGTCGCCGCCGACAGGCTGGACGTGGAGGTGGATTCGATAGCTCGTGCCGTCGTACTCGTACGCCCCCACCGGCATCGGCCGCGTGGCCGGCCACGGATCGGGACCCGGCTGGGGCCCGAAGCCGAGCTCATAGAGCATCGCCACGATCCCCGGAATCTCGGCCGGCTGGGTCTCGATCGAGAGATCGACGATCCCCTTGCCGGGAAGGTCCGCGACGGCGGTCGAGCCGATGTGTTCGACGACGAGGTCCGGCCGCCGCTCGGTGATCAGCGCGGCGACGCGCCGCGCGACCTCGACCGTCCGCGGATCCCAGGGGTGGACCTCGGCCGTGCGGCGCTCGTACGGGCCGATCGGCCGCTCCCCGACCCGATGCCCCGTTGGCGTGCTCGTCACGCGGGCAGTGTAGGGGGCACCCGGAGCGCAACGGTGCGGGCTCCGATGCGTCATCGTGGCTGCTGACCGCGGGGTTGCACGGCAAGGCCACGGCCGAGCCGGGGCTGACCTATCGCGTCCTCCGCGTGATCTGGCGCATTCTCGCGGCCTGCCTCGGCCTCCGGCTCACCCTCGAAGGCGCCGAGCACCTGCCGCGGGATGCCGCCGGCCGGCCTGCCGGCCACTGGATCGCCGCGGGCATGCCGCATCGCACGTGGATCGATCCGTTCGTGCCGTGGATCCTGCTACCCGCCCGACCACGGTTCGCGTTCTTCGGCGACGCCCGGATGATGGCCCGGTCGCCGCTCCGCCGATGGGTCATCGCCCGCCTCGGCGGCGTCATCCCGATCCCCGCCGAGCGCGATCCCAAGGTCGTCGCGGTCCACCTTGCGGCCGCGTCCGAGGTGATCAAAGCCGGTGCCGTCTTCATGCTGTTCCCGGAAACGGGTCCGGCCTCGGAGGTCGGCCATCTGCGGCGGCTCGGGGGCGGCCTCGCGTACATCGCGCTCCGGAACCGCACGCCGATCGTCCCGCTGATCCTCGGCGGCAATCACGAGATCTACTTCGGCCGGCCGATCGTGCTCCGCGTGCTGCCCCCGCTCGATCCATTCGAGCTTGCCGGCCTCGCGCCGGACGCGCCGCTGCCGGAACCGGGGAGCTCAGCGGAGCGAGCCGCGGTTCACCGCCTGACGGCGGCGCTGGCCGAACGAGTCGGCCCAGCCGTCGCCGAGGTCCACGCCTCGGCCGAAGCCCGGGTCGGCAAACGCAAGCCGGGGCTGTTCCTGACGAAGCTGTTCCGCTAGGGTCGGGGCGACCGAGGAGGGCGAGAGTGGACGAACAGGCACCAGGCGGACAGGACGCGCAACCGAGTGGCGAGACCCAATCGGCACCGCCGCCGATGGCGCCCCCAGTCGCCTGGGGCCAGGCGCCGGCCGAAGCCACAGGCATCCCCGTGCCGGGCTCTCCGGGCATCTACTTCGCCGGGATGTGGCCACGCTTCGCGGCGTTCCTCCTCGACAACCTCCTGCTGATCCTCGCCTACATCCTGATCTCCATCGTCACCGCGGCGGCCGGGTTCGGGAGCTCGTTCGGGACGAGCTCGGTTTCGACGGGCGGAGCGAGGATCGGAACGGTCATCCTCGGGCTGCTCAGCGCCGCGTACTTCATCCTCCAGTGGCGAGGCGGTCACAGGGCCACGTTCGGGATGCGGGCGCTTGGGATCCAGGTGGGCAACGCCTTCGATGGGGGCCGCCTGACCGATCGCCAGGCGCTCATCCGTTGGGCGACGCTCGGCTATCCGCTCGGGCTCCTTGGGGTGATCCCGAACCTCAGCGGTCTGGCCGGCCTGATCAACATCGTCCTCGTCATCGGGCTGTTCCTGACCACGCTCGGCAGTACGACCCGCCAGGGCTGGCACGACCAGTTCGCGAACAGTGCCGTCGTCCGGCGACCCGGCGCGACGGCCTCGAACACGCCGGCGGTCATCATCGTCGTCTGCGTGTTCCTGCTCCTGATCCTGCCGCTCTTGGCTTTCATCGGTTTCCTGGCCAGCGGGTCGGCGGTCTAGGCGCCAGACGACAGTCCGGCTATCCTCCGGGCCATGCTGAGAACGCTTGAAGGACGACGCCTCATCGAGGTGGACGTCGGCTAGTTCGCCAGGATCGTTGCCCGCCACGAGCGGGTGACGATCGATGTCGGCACGGGCGATGGCCGAGCGGTCCTCGCGACCGCGGCCGCCGAGCCCGCCAGCCTCGTCATCGGACTCGACGCGGCCGCTGCGGCGATGGCGGAATCTTCCCGTCGTGCTGCGCTGGCACGAATCTCGAACACCCTCTTCGTCGTGGCCGCGGCCGAGGCGATCCCGACCGAGCTCCTCAGGATCGCCGAGCGCGTGACAGTCCAGTTCCCGTGGGCCTCGCTGCTGCGCGGCTGCCTCGGGCTCGACGACGCGGTGGCGGCGGGCATCGCGAACGTCGTCGCGCCGGGTGGCGAGCTCGAACTGCTGCTCGCGCCATCCGGCCGGGATGGGCTTGGGGGCGTGCCGACCGAGCCCGGCGATGTCGTTCGCGCCGTCGTGACCGCGTTCGTCGGCCACGGGTTCGACCTGATCGAGGGTCGAGCCGCATCGCCCGTCGACCTTGCCGCATCGCATTCGACGTGGGCGAAACGGCTGCTCGCCGGCGGTGGCCGGTCCGCCGTTCGGCCCGTGACGATCGTTCGCCTGCGATCATCGGTCGATGAGCCGGATCCCGGTGATCCTCGACGTCGACACCGGCGTCGACGACAGCCTCGCGATTCTCTATGCCTGTGCCTCGCCCGAGGTCGAGCTCGTCGCCGTGACCTGCGTGGCGGGGAACGTGCCGGGCCGACAGGTCGCGGTGAACAGCCTCGCGCTGCTCGAGCTCGCGGGCCGCGTCGACGTGCCGGTCATCCTCGGGGCCGAGCGGCCGCTCGTCCGGGCGCTCGTGACGGCCGAGGACACCCACGGGCCACTGGGCATCGGGCACGCGGTGTTGCCGACAGCGAAGCGCGGTCTGGAAGCGGGCCACGCGGCGGACCACCTCGTGGAGCTGATCCGGGCGCGACCTGGCGAGATCCTCCTCGTGACCCTCGGGCCGCTCACGAATCTCGCCCTCGCGCTGGAGCTCGAGCCGGCCCTGCCGTCACTCCTGGGCGGCTACACGCTCATGGGCGGCGCCTATCGCGTCCCCGGGAATACGACCCCGACGAGCGAGTGGAACGTCCACGTCGACCCGGACGCGGCAAAAGCCACCTTCGCGGCCTGGGCGGGCGCGACTGATCCAGCCCACCCGGCCGCGGTCGCTCGACCCCTCGCGATGGGCCTCGACGTCACCGAGCTCAAGCCGTTCCTGCCGCCCGACCTCGCGCGCCTCGGGCTGCGCGCCGGCTGCTCGCACGTCGAAGCCGCCTCGCTGGCGGTGGCCGGCGACGTCGCCGGCCGACCCCACATCGAAAACCCGATCGTGCGGTTCATGGCCGACGCCCTCCGGTTCTACTTCGAATTCCACGCGTTGAACGACGGCTTCTACGGCGCCTACATCCACGACCAGTTCGCGGTCGCGGCGGCGCTCGATCGGTCGCTCGTCACGACCCAGGCGGTCTTCGTCGACGTCGAGGCCGGCCCCGGCCTCGCGAGCGGAATGGCTGTCACGGATTGGCGTGGCCTGACGAAGCGGCCACCGAACCTCGATGTCGCGATCGACGGCCAGACGTCGACGTTCATCGATCGCCTGATCGAACGCGTTGGAGGGCTGGCGGCGGACGTGTCCGGCGTGTCACGCTAGCCGCGAGCCAGGCGGTAGCCGGCAAAGCGGTCATGTGAGGGACGCGACATGTCTGCGAAGTGGATCCGCATCGCGATTGGAGTCGTGGCCGCGATTGTCGCGGCGTACGTCGGGCTCCAGTCAAGTGGCGCGCTGGGCGCTCCGGACCCCGACACCGGGCTCGTCCCGGGCGCCAATAACTTCATGGTCATCCTGGCGATCGCGCTCCTCGTCGGCTTCGTCGCGTATGCCGTCGTCGAGTTCGCCCAGACCCGGCGCCTCGATTCGATCGCGCGCCAGTTCGACACGCGGACGGTGGTCCTCATGCCGATCGCCATCGCGATCAACATCGTGCTCGGGCAGACCGTCGGAACGGCGCTAAAGATTCCGCTCTACTTGGACTCGGTCGGGACGATCCTCGTCGGGGCCCTGGCCGGTCCGATCCCCGGGGCCATCACCGGTCTCCTCGCGAACTTGATCTGGACCTTTGTCCTCGCGGGGACGCCGTTCAGCAGCCCATATGCCTGGCCATTCGCGATCGTCGCCGCCGAGATCGGATTCCTCGCGGGTGTCTTCGGGTACTACGGGTTCTTCCGGAGCCGCCCGAACACGTCAACGAGCCGGCTCGTGATCGGCCTGGCGATCGCCGTTGGAGTGCTCGGCGGGCTCGTCTTCTACGGGATCCTGCCCTATTACGCGGAGGGCTTCACGTTCTTCGGCGACACGAGCAAGGTCCAGCCGTTCTTCATCGTCCTGGCTTGGGCCATCGGCATCGGGATGGTGGTGGCTCTCGGAGCGCTGGCACTGCAGCTGTTCCGAAAACGTGACCTCGGCGTGGCCTACATCGTCGTCGCGGGCGCGATCTGCGGAGTCACCTCGGCGCTGATCTCCGCGCCCATCTCGGCGATCTTCTTCGGCGGCGTGACCGGCAGCGGCTCCGACCTGCTTGTCGCGGCGTTCCAGCAGGCTGGATCGGACCTCCAGGCCGCCGTGCTCCAGCAGGGGCTCCTGCAGGACCCGATCGACAAGACGATCGAGTTCATCGTCGTATTCGTCCTGCTCGGAACGCTTTCGCGTCGATTCACCGCCCGCTTCCCACAGGGAGAGCGCGCGGTCGGGCTCGCCGAGGACTGAGGTCATCGACCAGCTCCCGGCGACGGAGGTCGCCTATCTCGCGTCGCTGGTGCCGTCGTCCCCAGGTCGCTACGGCAGCCTGAATCCCCTGACCAAAGCGACCCTGGCGACCGTCGCGACGCTGGGAGCGTTCGTCCTCGGCGGCTACGTCGGTCCCCTCGCCATCCTCGGCGGGCTCGTGCTGCCGGGCGCCGTGGCCGCCGGACGTCTGGCCAGAACGGTCCGGCTGGGGTTCCTTCTGAGTCTGCCCATCTCGGTCTCTGTCGCCTTGGTCTCGGTGTTCACCAGGCCCGGGGCGACCGTGCTCTTCGTCATCGGTCCCTTCGACGCCACGCTCGAAGGAGTCGATTTCGCCGCACAGGTCATCCTCCGCGTCTTCGTCGTCGCAATGGCATTGACCCTGTTTGGCCTGACGACCGAGCCTCGGGCGTTCGTGGTCGATCTTGAACGCCGAGGGCTGCCGCCGCGCGTGGCATTCGCGGCTGCGGCGACCCTCGAGACGATCCCGCTGATGGTTCAGCGAGCAGCCGCGATCGTCGCCGCTCAGCGCGCCCGGGGACTCGATACGGAGGGCAGCCCTCTCGCTCGCCTCCGGGGGGTCATGCCGATGGTCGGCCCAGTCATTCTGTCGTCTCTGACCGAGGTCGAGGAGCGGAGCCTCGCCCTGGAGGTCAGGGCGTTCGGGCGCCCGGGATCCAGGCACCTTCTCTGGTCGCTGCCCGACTCGTCGCCCGAGCGCGCGTTGCGCTGGGCCCTCCTGGTGGCCCTTGCGATCGTCCTGGTGACGCGGGCGACCGGGACGTTCCCGGCTCTGCCGTAGGCTCGATGATCGAGCTGTCGGGGGTCTCGTATCGCTACCCCGGGTACGCCAGGCTCGCCCTGACCGACGTCGACCTACGTGTTGCCGACGGCGAGACAGTTGGGCTGGTCGGGCCGAACGAGGCAGGCAAGTCGACGCTCTGCCTTGTGGCCTCCGGGCTGGCGCCAGCCTCGATCGGCGGGGCGCTGAGCGGGACGGTGACGATCGATGGCTCCTCGACCGCCGGCGTGCGCCCGCACGAGCTCGCAGGCCGGGTCGGGATCGTCTTCCAGAACCCGAATACACAGCGCTCCGGTGTGACCGGCACGGTATTCGAGGAGGTCGCGCTGGGGCCGGTCAACCTCGGCTTGAGCGTCGCCGAGTCCGTCGAGCGGACGCGCTGGGCTCTCGCGACACTCCGGATCGAGGCACTCGCGGACCGTGACCCAATGCTCCTGTCCGGCGGCCAGGCCCAGCTCGTCGCCATCGCCTCGATCCTGTCGATGCGGCCGGCCCATCTTGTCCTCGACGAGCCGACGTCGCAGCTCGATCCAGAAGGATCGCGGCTCGTCGGCGAGGCGCTCCGGGCACTCGCCTACTCCGGAACCAGCCTGCTGGTCGCAGAGCACAAGGTCGACCTGCTCGACGGGCTGTGTGACAGGGTGATCGCGCTCGACGGGGGCCGGATCGTCGTGGATGCCCCGGCCCGGATTGGCTTCGAGGCCGACATCCTCGAAGCCATCGGGGTCGAGCGGCCGGCACGGGTCAAGATCGCCGCGGCGTTCGCCGCGGCCGGTGTCAGCATCCCGGGTGAGATCGGATGATCCGGTGCGACGGCCTGGTGTTCGCGTACCCGGACGGGACCCGGGCACTCAACGGAGTCGACCTCGAGATCGCGACCGGTGAGCGCGTGGCGATCGTCGGCCAGAACGGTTCCGGCAAGTCGACGCTCGTCCGTCACTGGAATGGCCTCCTCCGACCGACGGCGGGAACGGTGACCGTGGACGGCCGCCCGGCGGCCGACCGGCGGGTCGCCGAGCTCGCGCGGGTCGTCGGCCTGGCCTTCCAGGACCCCGACCGGCAGATCTTTGCCGGCCGCTGCCGCACGGAGGTGGCGTTCGGCGCCCGAAACATCGGCCTCAGCGGCCCGGCCCTCGACGCCGCGGTGATCGCAGCCCTCGCAGCCGTGGGCCTATCCGACGTGGCCGAATTGAACCCGTACGACCTCGGCTACTCCCGTCGCAAGCTCCTCGCTCTGGCGTCGGTGCTCGCGATGGCCACGCCAGTGGTCGTCCTCGACGAGCCCACGACCGGCCAGGATCGCCGGGGCGTCGCTCGGATCCAGGAGCTCGTCGGGGTCCTGGCTGGCGATGGGCGAACCGTCGTCACCGTCAGCCACGACATGCGGTTCGTGGCCGAGACGTTCACGCGGGTCGTGGTCATGCGCGAGGGTCGAATCGCGGCCGATGGCCCACCGGACGTGGTGTTTGGGGAGGCCGGCTGGGAGGCGCTCCGATCCACGAACCTCGAACCTCCCCGGGCTGCCGTGCTCGGACAGGCTTGGGGTCTCGGCTCGACCCCGACCGTGGCGTCTCTGGTCGCGGCGGTTAGTCGCCGCTGAAGGCCATTTCGACCTCCTTGGCATCCCCGTCCGCGATTCTCCAAGCCCGAACCTCCGGCGCCACGCCCGCAAGCGAGACGACGAGCTGGAGCGCCTCCGGGTAGAACGCCTCGCGGATGTCGGTTGGCGAGGGTTCGGCCGGCGAGCTCGGGTGGGAGTGGACGATCGCCCAGATCGCCTCGGCGGCGTCGTCGAGCTCGATCGTCAGGGCGAGCAACGCGTCGGGATCGATCGCGTACCGGAACGGCGAGGCATGGACGTTCGCGAGCGGAACCCAGCGGAGCGGCCTGCCGCCACCGGCCCAGGCGCGGTCACCGACGATGATTCCGCAGGCCTCGTTCGGCAGCGCGGCGCGCGCATCCGCGACGATCGCGGCCAGCATCGAGGCCGGAAGCCCCGCGCCGGTCAACCCAGGAGCGCCTCGTCGAGCTCGCCGGCCGGCCACTCCGGGCCCGGCGTGAAGACGCCGCCCGAGAGGTACTTCCAGCCGCCGTCGGGCAGGAGCGCGACGATCGTCGCGCCGGGCATCTCCTTCGCGAGCCGTCTCGCGGCGACGAGGATCGCGCCTGAGGAGGGCCCGGCGAACATCCCTTCGTGGGTGAGCAGCGCGCGGACCCCGGCGATCGCCTCGGCCTTCGAGACGATGAACGACTGGTCGATGAGCGCCTGGTCGAGGATCTCCGGCACGAACCCGTCCTGGAGTGAGCGCAGGCCCGGGACGCCGGCGCCGGGCAGCGGCTCGGCCGCGACGATGCGGACCCCAGGCTTCGCCCGCCGCATGAACCGCGCAACGCCCATCAGCGTGCCGCCGGTCCCCAGGCCCGCGACGAACGCGTCGATCTCGGGGCACTGGGCGAGAATCTCGGGCCCGGTCGAGTGCTCGTGGGCCGTCGAGTTGACCTCGTTGCCGTACTGGTCGACGAGCGCGTACCCGGGATCGCTCGCGGCCAGCTCGCGGGCCATGAGGATCGCGCCGTTGGAGCCAAGCTCGCCGGGCGAGTCGATGATCGAGGCGCCGAAGGCCTGGACGAGCTGGCGTCGCTCGATCGAGACGTTGTCGGCCATGACGAGCGTGATCGGGTAGCCGCGGCGAGTCGCGATGAGGCCAAGCGAGATCCCGGTGTTGCCGGAGGTCGATTCGAGGAGGATCTTCCCGGGACCGAGCAGGCCGCGCGCCTCGAGGTCGTCGACGAGCGCCACCGAGATCCGATCCTTCACGGAGCCGGTCGGGTTCTGGCGCTCGAGCTTCGCGAGCAGGCGAACCGATGGGTCCGGCGAGAGGGAGGCGATCCCGACGAGCGGCGTGTTGCCGATCGCGGCGACGATGTCGGGGTAGACCCCGCCGCCGGCGGCGACCTCCAGCTTCATGCGCAGACCGGGCAGGCCGGGTCGCGCTCGATCGTGAGCTCGGTAAAGGTCCCGTCGAGGGCGTCGAACATGAGCAGCCGGCCCATGAGCGTCTCGCCGATCCCGAGGACGAGCTTCAGGACCTCGTTGGCCTGGAGCAGGCCCATGATCCCCGGCACGACGCCGAGCACCCCGACGAGCGAGCACGGCGGCGCGAGCTCCGGCGGCGGCTGGGTCGGGTAGAGGCAGCGGTAGCACGGGCCGGCCTTCGGCACGAACGTCGTGATCTGACCCTCGAACCGGTAGACCGACGCGTGGACGACGGGGATTCCGCGGCCGACCGCCGCGTCGTTCAGGAGATAGCGGGTCTCGAACGTGTCGGTCCCGTCGACGATGACGTCGTAGCCGTCGATGAGCGCCTCGACGTTGTCGGGCCCGAGGATCGCCTCCGTCGCGACGACCATCACGTCGGGGTTCAGGGCTTCGATCGTCCGTCGGGCCGACTCGACCTTGGGCTCACCGACGCGGTCGGTGGTGTGCAGGACCTGGCGCTGGAGGTTGCTGACATCGACGAGGTCGAAGTCGACGATTCCGAGCGTGCCGACCCCGGCGGCGGCGAGGTACAGCGCGGCCGGGCTGCCGAGCCCGCCCGCGCCGACGAGGAGCACCTTCGCATCGAGCAGCTTCGCCTGGCCCTCGGGCCCGACCTCGGGGATCAGGAGGTGGCGGCTGTAGCGCTCACGCTGGGCGGCGGTGAGCTTCGTCGGGGTCTCGATCGCGAGGCCGAGTCGCTCCCAGTCGTGGATCCCGCCTCGCATCGACGCGACGTCCGTGTAGCCGAGGCCGGCCAGCGTGATCGCGCCGTGGACCGACCGGACGCCGCTCGCGCAGTAGAGGATCACGCGGGCGCTCTTGTCGGGGGCGACCCGCTCGATCTCGGCCGGGAGCGTCGCTCGCGGGATGAATGCGGCACCGGGGATGTGACCAGCGTCCCATTCGACCTGTTCGCGTACGTCGACGAGCAGGACGCCTGCCTCCCGCTCCGCCGCGGCCTCTGTTGCCGAGATCTCCGCGATCTTCGTGCGGGCCGGCCCGAACAGGTCAGCCGGCGAGGTCATCCCGCCGGTTCGGTCTTCACGGTCGAGACACCGGCGTCGCCGAGGGCATGCTGCATCGTCTCGAGCGAGAGCAGGGCGCACTTCAGGCGAGCGGGGCTGATCTCGATCCCGAGGAGGTCGAGGACGTCGGCCGAGGTCATCTTCGCGGCGTCGTCGACGGACTTGCCCTTGAGCTCATCGGTCAGCAGGGATGCCGACGCCTGGCTGATCGCGCAGCCACGGCCCGTGAATCCGACGCCCGCGATCTGGCCGCCGCTCAGCCGGAGCTGGAGCGTGATCCGGTCGCCGCAGAGCGGGTTCGCGCCCTCGTGGGACGCGTTCGCATCATCGAGGACCCCGAAGTTGTGGGGCCGCCGGTAGTGCTCGAGGATGTAGTCGCGGTACAGATCGTCCATCGCCTGCGGAATTCTAGGCGAAGAGTCGCTTGACCTCGCCGATGCCCTCGACGAGGGCGTCGACGTCCGCCCGCGTCGTGTAGACGTTGAAGCTCGCACGGGCGGTGGCGGCGAGGTCAAGACGCTCATGGAGCGGCATCGTGCAGTGGTGGCCGGCGCGTACGGCGATCCCGAGGCGGTCGAGGACCTGCGCGACGTCGTGCGGGTGAACCCCGGGGATGTTGAACGGGATGACGCCGCTCCGGATGCCCGCGTCCATCGGACCGTAGAGGTCCAGGTCCGGGTGCTCCCGATGGAGCTCGACGAGGGCGTAGGTCAGGAGCTGGCGCTCGTGCTCGCGGACGTGGTCCATCCCGAGGTTCATGAGGTACTCGGCCGCGGCGCCCAGGCCGATCTCGGCCGCGATGTCCGGAGTGCCCGCCTCGAACTTCCAGGGGATGTCGTTGAACGTCGAGCGGCGGAGGTGGACCTCCCGGATCATCTCGCCGCCGGCGAGGAACGGCGGCATCGCCTCGAGCAGCTCGCGCCGGGCCCACAGCGCACCCGAGCCGGTCGGGCCGAGCATCTTGTGCCCGGAGAACGCGTAGAAGTCCGCGCCGATGGCCTGGACGTCGACCGGCACGTGCGGCACGGCCTGGGCGCCATCGATGAGGACGAGCGCGCCGGCCGCGTGGGCCATCGCGGTCATCTCGACGACGGGATTGATCGTCCCGAGGGTGTTCGAGACGTGGGTGAACGCGACGAGCTTCGGCTTCAGCCGGAGCAGCACCTCGAAGACGTCGAGGCGGAGCACGCCGTCGTCCGTGATCGGGATGAACTCGAGGTCGCCGTCCTGCTCCTGGACGAGGATCTGCCACGGTACGAGGTTCGCGTGGTGCTCCATCTCGGTGAGCACGATCGCGTCGCCGCGGCCGATGTTCCGGCGACCCCATGAATAGGCGACGAGGTTGATCGCCTCGGTCGCGTTCCGGGTGAAGACGACCTCGTGGAGATCGGGTGCGTTGATGAACGTCGCCACGGAGGCGCGAGCCGCCTCGTACGCCGCGGTCGCCCGCTCCCCGATCTCGTAGATCCCGCGATGGACGTTCGCGTTGTAGGAGCTGTTGAAGTCGTTCACCGCGTCGATGACGACCTGCGGCTTCTGGCTCGACGAGGCCGAGTCGAGGTAGATGAGCGGCTTGCCCTTCGACGTCACCGTCTGGAGGATCGGGAAGTCGCGCCGGACCATCGCGGGATCGAAGGCCGCGACCTGAGGATGCGCCTCGACGGTCATGGCCGGCTCAGTGGGCCGCGCCGGCGGGCGTCGGCGTCTCGTCGGGCTCGAGCGCGGGGCCCTTCGGGACGAGGAGCGCCTCGTCGGGGACGTCGATCGAGAGGCCGGCCTCGCGGAGGATCGGGCCGTAGCCCTCGACCTCGAGCCGGAGGGCGAGGTCCTTGCCGCCGGTCTTCACGATCCGGCCCTGGGCGAGAACGTGGACGACGTCCGGGGTGATGTAGTTGAGGAGCCGCTGGTAGTGGGTGATGAGGAGGATGCCGAGCTCGGGGTTGAGCATCGCGTTCACGCCCTCGGCGACGATTCGGAGAGCATCGATGTCCAGGCCCGAATCGGTCTCGTCGAGGATCGCCATCTCGGGTTCGAGCATCGCCATCTGGAGCATCTCGAGCCGCTTCTTCTCGCCGCCCGAGAAGCCGTCGTTGACGTAGCGCGAGACGAATGCCTCGTCCATCTTCAGGAGGGCGAGCTTCTCGCGCATCTTGCGGCGGAAATCGAGCATCGAGACGCCACCCTTGATCGTGTCGGTCGGGTCGATGTCGGGGTTCTTGTCGATGCCCTGGAGCTTCGCGTTGAGGGCGCTCCGGATGAAGCTCGCGACGCTCAGGCCCGGGATCGCGGTCGGGTACTGGAACGCGAGGAACAGGCCCAGGCGGGCGCGCTTGTCCGGCGAGAGCTTCAGGATGTCCCGGCCCCGCCAGTGGACCTCGCCGCCCGTCACGATGTACGCCGGGTGGCCCATGAGCGCGTAGGCGAGGGTCGTCTTGCCCGAGCCGTTCGGGCCCATGATCGCGTGGACCTCGCCCGGCCCGACCTCGAGGTCGATGCCCTGGAGGATCTCGTTGGTCGGAGCCGCGATCGGCGCGACCCGGAGGCCCTTGATGACGAGGCGGCGGTCGTCGGTGCCGTTCTTCTTCGCGGTCATGCCTTCACCGGCGTGGGTCGAGCGTCGCCGGCGTGGCGAGCCGGGACGAGGTCGGCCAGGGTCATGCCATCGAGGGCGCCGGCAATCGCATCGCGGACCTTGACCCACAGGAAGTTCACCGTGCAGCTCGACGTTCGGTCGCAGGCGATCCCGCTGTCGGGCTCATCCGTCGCGCAGATCATCGGTGCAAGCGGCCCCTCGAGCGCCCGGAGGATCTCGCTCATCGGGATCTCGGCCGGGGGTCGCGCGAGCGTGTAGCCGCCATGGGCGCCGCGGGTCGACTCGACCAGCCCCGCGTCGCGCAGGACGAAGGCGAGCTGCTCGAGGTAGGCCCGCGGGAGGTCGTCCTCGGTCGCGATCTCGTTCAGGCTCGCCGGCCCCGTGCCGTAGTGGCGGCCGAGCTGGACCATCAGCCGGACCCCGTATTCGCCCTTGGTCGAGAAGGCGACGGCGCCGGTGCCGTGGAAGCTCGGTCGGTGCGCGGCGGCGGCATGACCGGCCGCGGGCGTGACCTCGATTGGAGCGATCGATGTGGTCAGATAACGGTCCTCAATCCCAAGTGAATTCGTCGGGATTGAGTGTACGAATGTGAGCGGCGGAGCGTCAACCGAGCGCAGGGGTAGTAGATAGAGCGCCCTGAAGTTGCCGGGCGCATAGTCGCCCGCCCAACATGACGACCAAGCCGCGTGCCTCGATCTTGGGAGCGCGGGCCGCGCACGAAGGCTCAACGCAAGCGGGTTTGGCGCCAGCAGTACCTTCGGCCGGCGGCACGTGACAGCTCGTGATGCAAGATGAGACCCATGCGGGCGACACCCACGCTGCGGCGCCATCCTTTTGGCCTGCTTGCGTTTCTTCTACTGATTTCGGCGTGCGCGCCAGCAGCGCAGGTGCAAACGCCGACGCCCGCCATGACCGTCGTGCCGACGCGCTTCGCCGAACCAACTCCCACGCCCGAAGTCACGGCGTCGCCAACGGATACCGCAATCGCTGAGCCCACGATGACGGCTCGGGGCGAGGCCCTCTTTGCAGTCGCTGCGAGTGCGCTCCGCGTTGGCGATGCATCACTGCTTGGTGGCGACCGCGTCACGACAGACCGCGCGATGCTCAACGCGTATGCGCGGCTGTTGGACGAGCTCGTTCCGCTTGGACCATTCGGACCAAGTGGTCCTGGTTTCCGGGCCCCTCGGGACTGTGACGACGTCGGCGCGCTTGTGCAGGACTCCATCGCGGCTGAGGAGACGGTGGTGACCATTGACCTCGCCCGCGCGGTGGCAGGTGACTTCTCACCGATTAATGCTTCCGAAGATCTAGCCATTAGCCAAGCCGTCGACCTTTCGTCACGCTTGACGGGGGCGATCCGATCTGTTGTTTGCTAGCCGGAAGCTTCTCTACGTACCCGACTGCGGTGCCACCTAGGGCGCGCGGAACCGCTGTCCGAACGTCGCCGGGGCGGCAGAATCGCTTCTGACTTGTCCTCTCGGTCGAGCAAGAGGCCATGCAATGGGTTCGCCCTCAAGTCCGGTACCCGACCGCATTAAAGCGGCAAAAGCTCACGAAGCGCGGGTGGAACGCGCGCTAAGACGCCTCGGCTTCGCCTATCGGACTGGCGCGGCGTTCGAAGGACTTTGGTTCGACTACTTGGTCACCGGACCAGGCGAGGTGCCGGTGGCAATCGAGGCGAAGGCCTACGTAGGTACCAGCCTTCCGAAGCTTCGGACGATGCTTCGCGTCGAGGCAGCGGGCAAACAGGAGCTGGCCGGAGTGCCTGTTTTGTACAACGGGATTCTCGCGCGGGAACGGCGACAGTGGCGGTCCCGTCTACTACGGGAACGTGGCATACGGCATCGTCCAGTCGAAAATCCTGAACTCCCTGGGCGGGTACGACTTCATCTACACGCCGACCGATTTCGTTCAGTCAGGGATCGACGTCACGATCCTCACATCGTGCTGCTGATCAGGTAGTCATGCGT
>WNFL01120158.1_pt3 | contig 14440 bp, 19 predicted proteins | sample 5400361 | NCBI WGS metagenome assembly WNFL01 (sample SAMN13153351, study PRJNA577476) | soil metagenome | isolation source: 40 cm soil on Douglas fir-dominated hillslope | place: USA:California | collected 2013-09-17
GTCGATGAGGCGACCGCACCGGAGGGCGCGGCCGCCTCTTTCTCAGCTACTCCTGCCACACGAGCAGGCTAGCGGAGCTGGTTCGCGATCGTCAGGATCTCCGACTGCTTCAATGAGCCACCGACGAAGAAGACATGGCCCTTGATCCAGACCACGGCGGCGCCGGCGCCGGTGTTGTCGCCGAGCGCGACGCCCTGCACACCCTGCACCGTGACGTCGGACGAGGTGGCGTACCCGACCGGGACCGGAATGGGCAGCGTGTGGGTCGGATCGCCGATCGCCTTGATGTCGGCTGCCAGCTGCGGGGTAATCCCAGGCTGCTTCAGCAGGTAATTCTCGAGCTCAGTGGCCGAGACGCCTGTCGAGGTGACGACCGGGGCCTTTGACTCGGCGACGATCAGCTGCGGCAGCTGGATCTGGCTGATGTCGGAAGCGGAGCCCTGCGGCAGATCGCCGAAGACCTCGACGAGGGCCGGACCCACCGTCAGCGTCAGCGTGCTGCCGTCCATGCCGGCCGGCATCGGCGGCAGGGTCTTGCCCTGCGCCGCGGCTGCGGCCTGCGCCTTGGCGGCGCTGAATGTGAAGGTTGCCACCGCTTCAGGCACGACGACGTAGCTGACGTTCTTCGACACGCCCGACGGAAGATTTCCCGCCTTCGGCGCTGTGAATCCCGCGACCTGCTCGGCTTGCGCCTGGGTCACTCCGATCTGCGGCTGCGGCTCCTTTGACCAGGCGAAGGTGCCGTAGGTGCTCAGGTCGGGCAGCGACTGCAGGTCGGCAACACTCACCGGCACAGGCTTGACCTGCGTCGGAGCGAAAATCTGCGCCACGTTGACCGACGCGGTGGCGAACACCGCGAGGACGACAGCGAACGCCAGCACCGCGATCGGCCGGCGCGATGACTGCCGCAGGACGGGCAGGCGGAATCCGAACCGCGGCGACTGGGTCGCCGGCTCGGCGGTCAGGCGCTTAAACGCGGAGTCCGCGTCGAACGTCGCGGAAGGCACGGCCAGGAGCCGGGCAGCGTCGGTTGCGTCGGCGGACGTTTTCTCATAGCGGTCCTTGCACTCGGTGCAGGACGCGAAGTGCTCCCGCTCCGTGCCGGTCACGGCATTCGGGTCGTCGAACATGCGGCGTAGCGCGCCATCACTCAGGTGACTCACGGTTGACCTCCTTGCGTAGCGCGGCTTCCGCGCGTCTTAACAAAGTTCCAATCTGTCCGGTGTTCACGCCGATGGCCTCCGCGACCTCGGCGTAGCTCAATCCGCTGGAGCGCAGGACCAGCACCTCGGCCGGTTTCTTCGGCAGCCGGGCCAGCGCGGTGCGCAGCCGGCGCCGGTCCTCGTTGTTCTCGGCGATGCGCTGCGGGTCCAGCGCCTGGTTTGATTCGTCGTGGGCGACCCCCTGCTCCCTCTTCTCGCGACGGCGATTGCCGCGTACGCGGTTGAGCGCCGTGTGCGCCGAAGCCCTGTACAGCCAGGCCGCCGCGTACTGGGCTTTGGCCGAGTGAAGGCGGTGGAAGTCGATGAAGACCTCCTGGGCAACGTCCTCGGCCTCATGAGCGTCGGCCAGGACGCGGTTGGCGATACCCGCGACACGGTTGTATTCGGCTTTGAACAGAGCCTCGAACGAGTCCTGTTCGGAGCTCAAAACAGGCCGGCTGCGCTCAGAGGCGGCCTCCAGGTTCATGCCCACTGACTGATAAGCACCATGGACGCCGGATTTGTGACAGGGTCACCGCCCGACCGATCGCTCCAGGCGCAGCACGGCACGGATGAGGCTGTTGAAGAACGGCCCGCCCCAGATGCCGACCGAGAGCAGGCCGGCGAATATGAGCACGACGTCCACGCTCACGCGGCCCTGGCGCTCCCAGTAGACGTCCTGCAGGTTCAGCCAGAGCGCGAACTCGTCGAGCGTGAGCGCGGCGCCGATGCCAAACAGGATCGCGGTGAGGCTGGCGATCCAGCTCGAACCGACGCCCACCTCGAGCAGCCACACGTAGCCGACGACGATCAGAATCGCGATGCCCCACACCAGGTGATGGATGTGGGTTCCGCCCGCGCTGACGTTGTGAAACGGGCCGATGCCGGCGCGGATCGAGATCGTGATGGCGCGAACGATCCCGAACGTCAGGAGAAATGCCAGCGAAGCGAGGAAAAGCCGCTCCCGCCGCTCGTTGTGGAAATGGAATCGATAGACCTCTGAGAGGACCTTCATGGCGCGGAGTCTCTACCCCGCGAGGTGCCTCTGGCGCCGGCCGATGGACGCGATCGCATCTTCGATCACGGCAAAGTCGTTGCGGTTGAGCATGTGGATGTGACCCTGGAACGCGAGCGTCCAGTGCTCAGGTGGCCACTTGCGCACGTAGTCGAGGCGATACGCGAGCTCCTTGGCCGGCACCCAGTCCGCCTCGTCGAGCAGGACGTCGGGGCGGATGTGCACGCGCCATGGATAGTCCTCATCGCGTCGCGCAGTCTTCCAGATGGGCGTGTGGTCCTCGTACATGGGGGAGGCGATGGTGACGGTTGCGGCGAAGCCCATTCGGCCGGTCACGTAGTACAGGAGCCGGTCGCCGACCCGCATCGATTCCACGCGCCGCCGGTGGCGGGTCTTCAGGCCCTGGATCGTGAACCCGTGCTCGCGGGTCTTGCGGAAGTTGTCAGGCGAGCTGACCACCATCCAGAACTGGCTGGCGCGGCCCTCAGTCTTACCGGACTTGCGTCGCCGGCGGCTCCTGCCAGATTTCGCCGGCCCGCCTTCCGCAGCCGCGGGCTGCTCCTCGCTGAACTCCTCCGCCACGAGCGAATTGTCGGACTTAGCCGATGTCGGGCGCGGCGCTCGGGATCCTTTGGGCGTCGGTCGGCGGGCCAAGGTCCTCGGGTTCTGGCAGCAGTGCTGTCAGGTTGCGGATCTGGACGATGTGCGCCATCTCATGGCGCGACACCCGCCGGCAGATGTCGAGGAGCGTGACGTCGCCCCCGCGGGGGTCCGAGACGAGGCGCTCCCATTCGCTCTTGCCCCATCCGTGCATCAGGTCGACTGTGCGCCGCCGGACGCGCGCGAAATCGTCCACCGCCTCCTGCAGCGGGCGGTCGAGCTCCTGCACCTGCAGCGGATCGATCGCGCTCGAGAGGTCGGCGGTGCCAAGGCCCTCGAGGTGCGCGCGTCTCAGCAGCGCGTCGACTCGAGTTCCCGATTCCAGTAGATGTGCGATGAGCCCGCCGAGTGTTGGAAACGCGGGACCGTGGCGGTAACGAAGCCTCGCCTCGTCGAGACCGTAGACGAGGTCGCTGATGCGCTCGGGCACCGAGCTCATGAGCAGCACCGCGTCCGCCGGGCTGAGCTCCTCCTCGAGCTCCATCGTCGCTACTTCTGCACCGCGTAGATCCAGGTGAAGGCGATCACCAGGATCACGACGAGCGCAAAGAACAGCAGCTCCACGCGGATGGCCAGGCGGACAAGCCGGCGCGCTTTTCTGGTGCGCGCGCCGCAGCGCTCGCAGTAAGCCGCGCCCTGCACTAGCTGCGCCCCGCAATGGTCGCAAGCCATCTGTACTTGCTGCTGCATTGAGATGGAGTCTAGGGGCAGGGCACCCTCTCCTTTAGGAGAGGGATCGGGGGTGAGGACTGCAGGACTGGCTACCTGCGGTAAACGGCGCGCCCCTCCACTTCGTCCTTGTTCAGACGCTTATTCAGGTGCAGCCCCTCGAGCAGGAACTCGATGACCGACGCGCGCACCTCGGGCCGGTCGGGCAGGTTCAGCTTCTTGAGCGCCGTCGCGAGCTCGGGCACCTCACCGATCGCGCGTGTGTAGGCGCGAGCCGAGATGGCCTCGCCGACCTCGAGCATCGTCCCGTCCTCGAATCGCGACACGAGCCCGTCGAAATGCGAGGCGGAGAAATAGCGGCTGAACACAGCGCTCACCGCGCCTCGCTCGAGACGCGACAGCACCTGCTCTTCCTTGCCTTCGTCGAGCGCTTCGATCTCGACGCGCCCCGCGGTCGACGAGGTGAGGTAGGCGAGGTCCGTGATGCGCGGCACGGCGATCGACTCGCCTAGCCGGGCCGCCCTGCGCACGGAGTTGCTCGCGAGGTTCTCGAAGTTGGCGATCGACATGCGCACCGACACTCCCGATGACTGCGAGATGTGCGGGCTGCGACGGGCCAGGTGAGTCAGCTCCGCGACTATTTCCTTCATGAAGCTGGGAAAGATCAACTCGAAGTCCTCGGGGACGGCGTTGCGCTCCGACTCCATGATCTGCATCTCTTCGCCGATCGTCAGCGGGTAGTGCGTGCGCACCTGCGAACCGAAGCGGTCCTTGAGCGGCGTGATGATGCGGCCGCGCGACGTGTAGTCCTCGGGGTTGGCGCTGGCGAGGACAAAGAGGTCCAGGGGCAGCCGCACACGGTAGCCGCGGATCTGCACGTCCTTCTCTTCCATGATGTTGAGCAGTCCGACCTGGATGCGCTCCGCGAGGTCGGGCAGCTCGTTGATGCCGAAGATGCCGCGGTTGGTGCGCGGCAGCAGGCCGTAGTGAATGGTCAGCTCGTCGGCGAGGTACCGACCCTCGGCGACCTTGATCGGGTCGACCTCGCCGATGAGGTCGGCGATCGAGATGTCGGGTGTCGCCAGCTTCTCGCCGTATCGCTCGTCGCGGTGCAGCCATGCCACCTCAACGTTGTCACCGCCGGCGGCCACCAGGTCGCGGCAGCGCTTGCAGATCGGTGCGTAGGGGTGGTCGTTGATCTCGCAGCCCGCGATGACGGGCACCTGCTCGTCGAGCAGGCTGACCAGCGAGCGCATGATCCGGCTCTTGGCCTGGCCGCGCTCGCCGAGAAGGATCACGTCATGGCCGGAGATGATGGCGTTGGAGAGCTGCGGCAGCACGGTCTCGTCGTAGCCCACGATGCCCGCCAGCAGGGGCTCGCCTGACCTCAACCGCGCCAGCAGGTTGCGACGCAACTCGTGCTTGACGGACTCGCGCACGTGACCGGATGTGCGCAGCTCAGCGATGGTTCGGGGCGCGGTGGAGGCCATGCCGTGCACTATAGAGAAGGACGCGAGTGCCTTTCCGCGCTAAGCGTCGCGGGCCGGCGCGCTATGCTCCGGCGCGTTGACTGAAAGCATTCGAGCGCGCTACGAGGACGCGCACGACGAGGGCAGACCGCTGCTCGGCGGCCACCGCGGCAATCCAGCCCATCATCCCGAGAACACCATGCGGTCGTTTCGCTCAGCCATCGAGGCAGGCTGCGACCTCATCGAGTGCGACGTCCACCTGTCGTCCGACAACCGGCTCGTCGTCATCCACGACCACACACTCGAGCGCACCACCAACGGACACGGACTCGTGCGCGACCACACCGCCGCGGAGCTGCGGAAGCTCGACGCGGGAGAGGGCGAGCACATCCCGCTGCTCCACGATGTCATCGAGCTCGCGCTGGGCAAGGCAGGTCTGGTGATCGAGATCAAGCAGCTGCCCATTACATACGAGGGGCTGGAGGAAAAGCTCGTGAACATGCTGCGCCAGCTCGGCGCTGTCCAGGAATGCGCGGTGGTCTCGTTCCACCACCCCGCGATTCGCAAGCTGCGCGATATGGAGCCGCGCCTCCAGCTCGGCATCCTCGAAGGCGCCCGACCATTGGACCCTGCGCGCATGCTGCGCGAGGCGGGTGCCGACGTGTTCTCGCCGCACTGGGGCGCGATGGACCCGGCGGTCGTGGAGCAGGTGCATTCGGCCGGCGGGGCGGTCGGCACTTGGACTGTCGACGACGACGCCGCCGTCGCGTGGTGCAAGTACTGCAGGCCCGACTCGGTGTTCACCAACCGCCCGGTGGAGATCGGCGCCGCGCTCCGCCCCTAGCCCGCCTTTCCCGCCAGTGCATTCACTCGGGCCGGGTCGTTACATCCGGGCGTGGCGGCTCGTTGCCTCAATTGCAGTGCTGGCAAATACCATGAACCGGCCGTGGCTGCCAACCGGCCGCTTTTCGAGGACGTCTACCGCGACTACCTTGGGCGCATCTACGCCTACATCCGCGCGCAGGTCGGCACCTCTGCCGACGCCGAGGACATCACCGCCCAGGTCTTCATGAACGCGTACCAGGCATATGACCGCTTCGAGCCGCGCAACGTCACGCCCGCGGCCTGGCTGTTTCGCATCGCGCGCAACGCCACGCTGGACCATTTCCGCGCGAGAGGCAGACGCGACAGGCTGCAGCGGACGATCGAGCACCAGCCGGAGGCCGAGCACGATCCCGCGTCCATGGCAGAGGAACGAATTCAGTACCGCGCGCTGCTGATTCACGTGGCCCGCCTGCCCGAGCGCCAGCGCGACGCGATCTCGCTGCGTCACTCGGGCCTCAGCTTCGAAGAGGTCGGGCACCTCATGAGCTGTAGCGAGGACGCGGCCAAGATGCTGTATCACCGGGCTCTGAAGGCGCTGCGCGACGCGGTCGCCAGCCAGGAACAAGCCGTTGAGTGACGACAAGGAAGACCTCGAGCTGCAAGCGCTCCAGCGCGAGCTGGACGATGCGTTCGCGACGACGCGGCCTCGCCGCGGCTACGAGGACGAGCTGTGGCTGCGGATGCAGGCCAGGCGGCCGCTCTGGACGCGCGTGCGCGACATGTTCGGCTCGTTGGGCAGTCTGTTCCGCGAGGCTCCGGCCATCCCGCTCGGTGCGGTTGCCGTGCTGCTGGTGGTGGTGGTCGGCGCTGGCATCCTGCTGAACAGCGGCCTGCGACTCAGCCCGACGCACAGCTCCTACTCTCAAGGCGTGGCGGCGCCCGACCTGGCGTTGGGCGGCGAGTTCGGCAGGCTGCCCACTCCGGCCTTGCATCCAGGCCTTGTTCCCTCTGCGTACGCACCCACCGCGTCGAACGGTTTCGCATCCGATCAGTCCAGCCTTTATTTCGGGCCGGCCACCCTGCGGTGGACGGGTCAGATGCCTCTGGAATCCGTTCAGGCACCGGTCTATCGATACGCCGAGCCAGGCCCGAGCCTTGCCGACCAGTTCGCGGCCTCGATCGGCGCATCGCCCAGCAGCAAGCAGGTGGCCGGTCCTGGCCTCCTCGGGACGTACTCGGGCCAGGCCTTCGCGGTGAGCGTCCAAGGCAGCGTGCCGCAGCTGCCGCGCGAGCCTTACTTCGTGCTGACGCCTACCGGCTACAGCGCCGCAGGTGTCGACGAGCAAGCCGCCGCCACCAACTTTCTCGACCATTTCAGTCTCGAACCGTCCTGGCCGAGCACGATTGACGCGCAGGGTTCGCCCGAGCAGGCCCGCGTCATCCTGGACCGTTACTTCCTGGTGACGAGCGGCCGCACGTACGTGGTTGACTGGACTGGCGACCGGTACGGCATCGAGGTCGACATCTCGAATCGTCAGGTGCGCGCCGCAAGCGGACCGTTGCCACTGAGCGTCGACGCCGCAAACTACCGCCTCATCTCCAACGACGAGGCGGTGCGGATGGCTCTGGCGTCCGCGGCGGCATCGACGCAAACCATCCAGCCGGCGCCAACGGTCGACCTCAGGACGGTCGAGCTCGTCTACGCACTCGCGGTGTCAAATGGCCAGGGCTTTTACGAGCCTGCCTATCTCTTTTCGGGCACGTTCGTGTACAACGGCCAGACATACACGAAGCGAGTTCTCGTCCCGCTGGTGGATCCGTCGCTGCGATCGGCCTGACGATCGAGGCGGTTCGTATTCGTCGTAGATAGGCGCATCCCGTATCCGGGGACCGATACACTCCCGCTCTAGATGAGGAAGGTGCCGCCCCACTAGATGGGGAAGAAGCAGGTCCGCGCCCAGATGCGGCAGGTCAAGCGGAAGCCGCCCACTCCGGGCCAGCTGGCGCAGGGGACGACCCGTAAGCAGCGCGAGCGCTACGTCGAGGCAGGCGGAATGCTGCAGGGCTACGCGCCCGACTTCGTGATCCGGCTCGGCTACATCGCGGTCGGCGTCGCCGTTGCGTGCTTGATCGTCATGGCGGTCCTGATCCTGGTGCTGCGGCCGATTTACGGCTGGGCCGACGCGATCGTCGCGGCGGTAGCCTGGCTGATGCCGATCGCGCTGCTTGCGAGCTTTGTCGCCCCGGGTTTTCGCCTGGCACTCAAGGATCGCCGCGCCGAGGCCAAGCTCGTGCAGGGACAGCTCATCGGCGCGAGCACCGTCAGCAACTCGATGGGCCTCGGTCTCCTGATGGTGCAGACGCGCGGCGGATCGGAGCAGTACCTGGTGCCGCCTGCGCGACTGAAGCAGATTCCAGGCAACCAGGTGAACGTCGTGCTCACGGTCACGCCCTACCTGCGGCACGTGCGCTCGGTCGGCATCATGGGCCAGCGCATGGTGGGCCGCGTGGAGCCGCCGGTGCCGCCGGTGATGCGTCAGCTGCAGCGGCTGCCGGTGCTGACCCCGATCGCGCTGTCCCTCGCCGTCATCCTGGGCGACGACATCCTGGCGGCGGTCCCGGTCATCGACAACGAGACGCTGCACGCCGTCCTGGCGGTGGCAGTCGGCACCGCACTCGGCGTGCTGGTCTACTTCGGCTCGACGTTGCTGCAGCGCCGGATGATGGCCGAGGCCCAGGCGCTGGTACCCACCCGCTAGGAGGGGGGAGCGGTCTCCTTTTTTTCGACCGGCTGAGGCACGGGCTCAGCCTTCGGCGCGGGCGCCACGGTCTTGCCCGCGGCTGGCGTCTCGTGCGGCACGAGGTCCCTCCGCTGCGGATACAGCGCGATCAGCAGCAGGCTGAACGCCAGCCCGAAGAACACGGGTCCGATGTGGAACGGCTCCCGCCAGAGCAGGTAGGCCCCACCCTCGAAGGCGAGCACGACGAACCCGTACAGGATCCCTGCGCGGACCCAGGCCACGTTGGCGGAGGGGTTGAACGCGGCCGCCATGAGCCCGATGCCGAGCACGGCGCCGGCCGCTGACGTGTGCGTCCCGACCTCTTGATCGAGCGGCACCAGCGAGATCGGCACGAGAGCGGCGGCGGCGCCGCCGACCAGGGCCATCCCCATCAGGAGCATGGCGATGGTGAGCAGAAGCCTTCTCATGGCCCGGAATGTATAGGAAACGCTTAGTAAACTCGACTCCATGGCTGAAGACGTCCACATCACTCCCGAGGGCCTCGAGGCGGTGCGCAAGGAGCACGACGAGCTCACGCGTGTCTGGCGGCCGCAGATCGCGGCCAAGATCAAGGCGGCCCGCGAGCTGGGCGACCTGTCCGAGAACTTCGAGTACCACGCCGCCAAAAACGAGCAGGGCATGAAAGAGGCGCGCATCAACGAGCTCGACGTGATCATCAAGAACCACGTCCTGATCGAGGGTGGCAACAAGGTTCCGGGCCAGATCGGCATGGGCAGCACTGTTCGCTTCCGCGAGGACGGCGAGGACGAGGAGGCGTATCGCATCGTCGGACCCGCCGAGGCTGATCCCAAGTCCGGCCGGGTCAGCTACGAGTCAGCTCTGGGCAAGGCGATGCTGGGCCACCGCGTCGGCGACGAGGTCGAGGTCAGCACGCCCAACGGCACTTACCGGGTGCGCATCGTAGGCATTGAGTAGCGGCGCTTTCACGGCCGCCGGCACCGGTCACATCCAGCGTCTCAGGGCGTGGATGGCGAGCCAGCACGTCGAGGCCGCGTACATCACCCGGCCCGTTTCCATCGCGTACCTGACCGGCTTTCGGAGCGAGCCGATGGAGCGCCTGATGGCGCTTGCGATACGGCCCACCGGCGCGACGCTGATCGTCCCCGCGCTCGAAAAGGACCACGCGGTCGGCGCCGTCTCCGACGTCGGCGTCGTGGCGTGGAGCGACGGCGAGGACCCTTACGTGTTGGTGCGCGAGGCGCTGACCGGCGCGGATCGCGCGGCGGTGGAGAAGGATCACCTGACGGTGCGCCAGGCCGAGCTGCTGCAGCTGCGCCACATGTCGGACATCTCCGGCGAGGTGCGGCGGATGCGCAGCGTGAAGACGGCGGGCGAGCTGGAGAAGCTGCATCGCGCAGCCTCAATCACCGATCGAACATATGAAGAGGTCGTACGCGCGATCCGTCTCGGCCAGTCGGAGCTCGATGTGGCCAACATGATCACCACGGCGATCAGCCGCGCCGGAGGCACGCTCGCGTTCGAGCCGCTTGTGCAGTTCGGCCACCACAGCGCCATCCCGCACCACAGGCCGGTCGACCGCAAGCTGGCGCCGGGGGACCTCGTGCTGCTGGACTTCGGCGCCGCGGTCGACGGTTACTGCGCCGACACGACCCGCATGGCCGTGGCCGGCGAGCCGGACATGCAGCAGAAGGAGATCCATCGCCTGGTGCTGAAGGCGCACGACGCCGCCATCGAGGCGGTGCGTGCCGGAGTCACCGCCGGCTCTCTGGACGCCGCCGCCCGGCAGGTGATTCACGATCAGGACCAGGGCGACAACTTCATCCACCGCACCGGTCACGGTCTCGGACTCGAGGCCCACGAAGATCCGAGCCTCGACCCGGGTTCGCAGAGGACGCTCGAAGCCGGAATGGTGTGCACCATCGAGCCCGGCATCTATATGCAAGGCTGGGGCGGCGTTCGGATCGAGGACGACCTCGTCGTGGAGTCACACGGAGCCAGGCTGCTAACGCGAGCCGACCGAGCTCTCTACGTGATCCCGTCGTGAGCGCGACGACGGGCATGCGACGCACCGCGCAGCGCTCGATGGTGTACCAGGCCATCGTCCAACTGGGCGGCCACTGCACCGCCGACCAGATCACCGAAGAGCTGCGGCGCACGCGGCCGACGTTTCCCCGCAGCACCGTGTATCGCGGCCTCGAAGCCCTGACCGCGGCCGGCAACATCTACGCCGCGCACCTGGGCGAGGGCGCCACGCACTACGAGCTCGCGAGCGGCGAGCACCACCACGCCGTGTGCCAGGTGTGCGGCGGCGTGCTGCACATCGAGGAAGACCTCGTCACTGCGATCGAAGGTCACCTCGAGGAGCAGCACCATTTCAAGCCCGCCCGCACGGTGGTGCTGGTGGTCGGGATCTGTGAAAGCTGCTCGCGCGCGCCGAGCCCGAAATCCTCGCGACGGCCGACGCTCGCTCACATACACCGCTGATAGAGTTGCGGCGAGCCGCCCAGTCTCATTACTTAGAGGACGCGATGGAGCCAAAGATCATCGGCACGGTGCTGCCAGTCCTGGAGCTGAACATGCAGCCAGGCGACAAGGTGTTCGCCGAGTCGGGTCAGCTCTCGTGGATGTCGATGGCGATCCAGATGCAGACATCGACCACAGCCGGCGGGCAGCAGGGCGGTTTGTTCGGCGCCCTCGGCCGGGCGGTGGCAGGCGGCACGCTGTTCATGACGGAGTACACGTCGGCCGGCGGCCCGGGGCTGCTCACCTTCTCGGCCAAGCTGCCGGGCCAGATCATGCCGATGGAGATCACGCCGTCGTCCGGCTACCTCGTGCATAGGCACGGCTTCATGTGCGCGACCCCGGGCGTGCAGTTTTCGATCGGTTTCCAGCAGAGGCTTGGCGCCGGCGTCTTCGGCGGCACCGGCTTTCGCATGCAGCGCCTTCAGGGACAGGGCCAGGCCTGGGTGGAGCTCAACGGCGAGGTCGTCACGTACGACCTGCAGCCAGGCAACACGCTGCGTGTTCACCCCGGGCATGTCGGCATGTACCAGGAGAGCGTGCAGTTCAACGTCACCACCGTCCCGGGAATCAAGAACGCGTTGTTCGGCGGTGACGGCATCTTCCTCGCGACGCTCACCGGACCGGGACGCGTGTGGCTGCAGTCGATGTCGATGCCGCACCTCGCGCATGCTCTCGCCGAATACCTGCCACATCGCGAGTCCGGGAGCAGCTCTCTCGTCGGCTCGCTGCTTTCAGGGAGTTAGGGGCAAATGGATCCGAAGATCGTCGGCACGGTGATGCCCGTCCTGGAGCTCAACATGCAGCCCGGCGAGAAGGTCTTCGCCGAGTCAGGCCAGCTGTCATGGATGTCCGCAGCGATCCAGATGCAGACGTCGACAAGCGCCGGTGGCCAGCAGGGCGGAATCTTCGGCGCCCTCGGCCGAGCGGTCGCGGGCGGCACGCTGTTCATGACGGAGTACACGTCCGTCGGCGGACCCGGCCTCCTCGCGTTTGCTGCCAAGCTGCCCGGCCAGGTCCTGCCCCTGGAGATAGCGCCCGGCTACGGCTACATGGTCCACCGCCATGGCTTCATGTGCGGCACGCCCGGTATCCAGTTCTCGATCGGCTTTCAGCAGCGGCTCGGCGCGGGCATCTTCGGGGGCACCGGGTTTCGCATGCAGCGACTACAGGGTCAGGGCCACGCGTGGGTGGAGCTGCATGGCGAGGTGGTGATGTACGACCTGCAAGCAGGCAACACGCTGCGCGTGCACCCAGGACACGTTGGCATGTACCAGGAGTCGGTGCAGTTCAACATCACGACGATCCCGGGCATCAAGAACGCGTTCTTCGGCGGCGACGGCATCTTCCTGGCCGCGCTGACCGGGCCCGGCCGGGTGTGGCTGCAGTCCATGACCATGCAGCACCTCGCGCACGCGATCGCGGAGTACCTCCCAACCGGCGGGTGAGCTCTGACCGCTGGCTGACGTTCGACTGCTTCGGCACCCTTATCGACTGGCGCCACGGCATTCGCACGACTGGCGAGCTGCTGTTTCCCGGACGCGGGCCCGACTTTCTCGCCGCTTACATCGACCTCGAGGCCGCGGTCGAGTCCGACGGACCGTTCCACCGCTACCGCGCGGTCCTGACCGAGACCACCAGGCGCGTCGCGACGCAGCTGAGTCTCGACCTGAAGCCTGACGACGCGACCGCGCTGGTCTCCACGATTCCCTACTGGCCGCCGTTCGGAGACCTGGGCCCAGCGCTCGGTGCACTGAAGAAGGACGGCTGGAAGATGGCGCTGCTCACCAACTGCGACCGCGACCTCATCGCGCAGACCCAGCGGCGATTGCCCATGGCGTTCGACGCGGTCGTCACCGCCGAGGACGTTTCCGCCTACAAGCCGAACCATGCCCACTTCAATCTGTTCAAGTCGACGTTCGGGTCGTCGGCGGCGATCTGGATTCACGTTGCCCAGAGCTACTTCCACGACATCAAGCCGGCGCACGAGCTGGGGATCCCACGCGTGTGGGTCAACCGTCAGGGCGAGAAGGACGACCCGTCGATCGCGGACGCCGTTCTGCGCGGGCTGCCTGAGCTGCCAGACGTGGTGGCTCGCCTAGGAAAAGTCGGCTAGATCGACTCGGGCGCGGTACACACGACGTGCCGGCCCCGACTGGATGAGAGTCCCTTCGGCGCTCTTGCGCACGGCAAGTTCGCCGCCCGGCATCTGCACCATCACGCGATCGTCCACGAGTCCCGCACGCATGCACGCGGCCGCGACCGCGCTCGCGCTGGTCCCTGAGGCAAGCGTGTAGCCGGCGCCGCGCTCCCAGATCTCGATTCGCACCCGCCCTCGATGAAGGACTTCGAAAAGCTGCACGTTGGTCCGCTCAGGAAAGGCTTCGTGGCGCTCGAGGTGTGGGCCCAGCTCGAGGCAGCGCTCCTTCGTCACCGGCTGGCCGAAGACGACGCAGTGCGGGTTGCCCACGGACACCAGCATCGCCTCCACGTCGCCGGCGGGCGTGTGCAGGCGCACGCGGTCGGGTTCGCCCTCGAAGCGAGCAGGCAGGTCGGCGGCGCGAAACGAGGGACGGCCGATGTCGATCTCGCTGACGACCTCGGCACCGTCCTGGGAGTGGATGGTCACGTGGCTGGTGGCAGATTGCGTGTGCAGCTCGAACCGCTCGCCCGCGCTGTGGTCGAGCACCGCGTGCGCGGCGATGATGCGCAGGCCGTTGCCGCTCTTCTGCGCCTCTGACGAGTCGGGGTTGAAGATTCGAACGGTCATCGACCACGGCTCGAAGACAAGTAGTCCGTCAGAACCCAGGCCGCGGTTCCGGTCGCACAGTTGGGGCAGCAGCGGCACGACCTGGTCGAGCGGCGCTGGCATGTCCAGCACGAGGTAGTCGTTGCCCAGCGCCTGATATTTGATGAGGTCTATTTGCGACAACGTCCCAATAATCTAGGAATTCGTCCTGGCGCACGATGGTTGTCTAAAATGAACCGACATGCGGGACCTAGTCTGGCCTGCTCAGCGACTGGTTTACCACCCGGCGTGCTTCTGTAGCTGACCGGCCCTTTGCTCGCGCCCTAAGCGGCGCGCCCATCCGGCCGTGCTCGTCATCTATCACCAATCACATTGGTTCATTGCCATTTCAGGAGGTTTTGAGAATTGAGCTCATCGACAACAACTGCGAAAGCGTTGGTCAGCACCGAGTGGATCGCCGACCACGCAAAGGACAACGGACTGCGTCTCGTCGAGGTCGACGTCGACCCGACGAACTACGAGAAGGGCCACATCGCCGGCGCGGTCGGATGGAACTGGAAGAAGCATCT
>WNFL01324583.1_pt1 | contig 14437 bp, 14 predicted proteins | sample 5400361 | NCBI WGS metagenome assembly WNFL01 (sample SAMN13153351, study PRJNA577476) | soil metagenome | isolation source: 40 cm soil on Douglas fir-dominated hillslope | place: USA:California | collected 2013-09-17
AGCTCTTCCTCGCGCGCGGCGCGGCCGCGGCGCGTCAAGACGAGGTAGGCGTCCTCGAGCGTGGCGCGCACGGGCTCGAAGCCCGGCGGCACCTGCCCGTCCTGGCGCCAGATGCGCACGCGCAGGCGGCCCTCGACCAGCAGCGATTGGGTCACGTGGCAGCGCGCACGCAGCGCCTCGAGCCCGCCCTTCTCCACGGAGCCTTCGAAGATCGCGCCCTCGATCAGCGTGCGCGCCTCGACCGGCGTCGTCTCCGCTACGAAGCGTCCTTCGGCCAGGATCGCGAAGCGCGGGCAGAGGACGGAGAAGTCCTCGACGATGTGCGTCGAGAGCAGCACGATGCGGCCTTCGGCGAGCTCCGCCAGCAGGTGGTAGAAGCGCAGGCGCTCCTCGGGGTCGAGTCCGGCGGTCGGCTCGTCGACGATCAGGAGCCGCGGGTCGCCCGCGATCGCCTGCGCGATGCCCAGGCGCTGGCGCATGCCGCCCGAGTAGGTCTTGACCTTGCGCTTCCCGGCTGCGGCGAGGTTGACGCGTTCGAGCAGCTCGGCGACCAGCTTCCGCTTCCCGAGCGGCGACTCGACGCCCTTCAACGCCAGCAGGTGCTCGAGCATCTGCTCGCCGGTCAGGTTGGGGTAGAAGCCGAAGTCCTGGGGCAGGTAGCCCAGATGCGACCACACGCGCGAGGGGTCGGACGTGATCTCCTGCCCGTCCAGTTCGGCCGTCCCCGACGTCGGTTCGAGCAGCCCGGCGAGGATTCGCATCAGCGTCGACTTGCCGGCTCCGTTGGGCCCCAGCAGGCCGAACATTCCCTGCGGGATCTCGAGCCGCACGCCCTGCAGGGCGGCCACGGGACCGGGGTAGACCTTGACGAGGTCGCGGATCGAGAGCATGGGGGGTACCGGAAGGGGGGAATGGAAGGCGCGCAACGCCATACGCGGGCGCACCGGCTACGATTTCACCATCCCTGGCCCGAACTGCGGAGAATGCACATGAATCTTGCCCGGCTGCTCCTGCCTCTCGCCCTGCTCGGCGGCGCCTGCAGCCGCGAGGACGCGCACGCCGCCGCCCGCGAGACCGTGGAGCAGGTCAAGAGCGTGCTGGCCGAGTTCAAGACGGCCTCGAAGGAGAAGCTGGCCGAGGCGCAGACCGCGATCGAGGAGTTGAAGCAGAAGGCCGGGCAGGCGGCCGAGGAGCACAAGCCCGAGCTCGAGCAGCTCGCGCGCGATCTCGAGGCGCGGCGCCAGGAGCTGGCGACGAAGCTCGGAGAGCTGAAGGATGCCGGCGCCGCGAAGCTCGACGAGTGGAAGCGCGAGCTCGAGCCGCAGATCGCCGAGCTCCAGACGAAGGTGCGCGCCGCGCTCGAGAAGCTCAAGCCGTAGCGCCGGCGCGGGGACGCAGGCGCAGACCCACGAGCGCCAGCCAGGAGCGCGGGTCGCGCACGAGCGCGCGGTAGCTGCGCGTGCCGCAGACGATGTCCGCGAGCATCTCGCAGGCCGTGCCGACGTTGCGCGCGAGCATGCGCCGCTCGAGACCCGGCCTGCGGTAGAGCAGCGCCGCGAATCCGCGCGCCAGGCGCAGCTCGGGCAGGATCTCGCGCCGCAAGGCGCGCGCGTAGAGTCGCGCGGCGCGCTCGGGATCGCCGCGGGCCTCGACGATCGCGAAGCCCGCGAGCCGGCCGCTCTCGAGCGCCAGCGAGATCCCCTCGGCCGTCAGCGGATCGACCAGGCCCGCCGCATCGCCCGCGAGCAGCACGCCGGGTCGCGCACAGCTCGCCCGCGGTCGCACGGGGATCACGCAGCCCGAGAGCTCGCGCACGCGCGCGGCCGCGAGCCCCCAGCGCGCAAGGTGCCGCTCGAGCTCTCCGCGCAGGTCCTTCGCGCCGCGGCGCGCCGCCAGCACGCCGACGGAGAGGTGTTCGCGCGTCCAGGCCGAAGTCGAACAGCGCCGTGCTCGCGAAGCGCTCGAGCCGCTCGGGCGCGGCCTCGAGCTCGGCTTCGAGCGCCGGGATCGTCGGCAGCGGCTCCTCCCAGCCGCACGAGCGCGCCACGACGCCGCGCGCGCCGTCCGCGCCGACGAGGTTGCGGCACTCGAACTCGCCGGCGCTCGTCGCGAGCCGGAACGTGCCACTCGCGCGCTCGATCGAGCGCAGCCGGGCGGGCGCCACGAGCTCTGCCCCGGCCGCGCAGGCCAGCTCGACGAGCGCCTGATCCAGCGCGCAGCGCATGGTCATGGTCACGATCGGGACGGAGCGCACGACGTCGACCGGCGCGGCACCCGCGAACGGCACGAGTCGCGCCCGCCAGCACTCGCGCTCGATCGGCAGCTCGAATCCGGCGGGCAGGCGCTCGCGACCGCGCCAGACGAGGCCGCCGCCGCAGGTCTTCGAGCGCGGCAGCGCATGCTGTTCGATCAGCGCGACGCTGCGGCCCGCGCGCGCGAGCTCGCGGGCCGCCTGCGCGCCCGCGGGACCGGCGCCGACGACCACGGTCTCGAACGTGCGGGCCATGGGACGCGGGCGGCCTCACTCGGCCCACAGGCGCCGCAGGTCCTCGAGCGGGCCCTGCGAGGCGCCGCGCGAGCCGTAGCGCAGCGAGCGCATGAGCTCGCCCAGCGCGCGATTCTCCGCTTCGTCCTCGAGTTCCGCGCGGCGCAGCCTGGGCCGGACCGTGCGCCAGACTCGGTCGGTGAGCTCGGGCCGCAGCGGCATCTCGCCCGCGGCCGCCAGCGCGTTGATCGAGAGCACGACGCGCGTCTCGGGGTCCTGTTCGGCCTCGAGCGCGTCGAGCAGCCGCTCGAGCACGCGCTCGGAGCGCAGCTTCCAGAGGCCCTTCGCGGTCGCGGCGCGCACCTCCGGGCGCGCGTCGGCGAGGTGCGCGAGCCAGGTGTCGACCGTCGCGGGGGCGAGCGTGCGCTCGAGCCGCTCGCGCGCCTCGGCTGTCCTGATGCCGCCCGCGTAGCGCGCGAGCCAGGCATTCCAGTCGAGCGCCCCGCTCTCGCGCATCAGGTCGAAGACGAGCGCCCAGCCGACGAAGTGGGCCAGCACGTTCTCGCGCGTGTCGCCGTCCTCGCCCGCGCGCAGCCGGCACAGGCGCTCGAGCTCGGCGTCCGGCAGGTGCTGGTCGCTGAGCTCGCGCCAGGGCCAGCAGGCCAGGCCGTCGACGGTCCAGTTGCCCTGCATCAGGATCCCGTCGCCGAAGATCGCGGCCAGGCCTTCCTCGAGCCAGAGCGGCAGGTCGCCGGCCAGTTCCGCCAGGCGCGCGTGCACGAGCTCGTGGGCTGCGGTCCCGGCGTCGGGCGCCCCGAGGTAGATGCCCGCGGGCGCGCCGAAAGGTCCGGTCGAGCGCACGTGCCAGGCGCGCACGCGCGCGAGGCCGATGCCCGGCACGACATGCGTCGCGAGGCTCTCGGGCTGCGCCAGCGCGTTGGCGCCCCTCGAACCCACGCCCGTCTCGTCCGCCAGCGCGTGCACGCGAACGCGCTCGCGGAACGGGCCGAAGGCCGACTCGACCGCGCGCAGCGCCGGATCGAAGGCGCGCGCGTACGCTTCGTCGTCGACCTTCTGTCCGGTCTCGGCGCGCAGCGTCCATTTCCCGTGCTCGCCGACCGTGCGCCAGCTCGTGCAGGAAGCGAGCGCCAGGATCGACAGCGCTCCCGCCCAGATGCGCCTGCGGTGCGTGGACATACGGACACGTATACGTGAGAACGTGCAATCCGGCCAGAGGAGCCTGGCACGCCGCGTTGGAGCGGTCCCGCTACAGGGCTATCATCGGCGCGCAGCCCCGCACCCGGCCGCGCGCATCAGGACACCCATGGCCAGCTTCCGCGTCGAACTCGATGCCCCGAATCACATCGTCCTCGTCATGGTCCAGGAGGACGACGGCAAGGAGCACGACTACCAGTTCGATTTCGACCCGCGCTCGGGCCGCTACGAGTTCTCCGAGCGCGACCTGCTCGAGCGCGATTTCGGCAGCACCTGGGTCGAGGAGCTGGAGGGGCAGGTGCGCGCGACCATCCAGAAGGCGCTTGCGCGGCCGCGCGCCTGACGGACCGTCGCATGCAGCGCCGCGTGTTCCTGCTCGTGCTCGATTCGCTGGGGGTGGGCGCGCTCCCCGACGCGCAGGAGTTCGGCGACGAGGGCGCGCACACGCTCGACCACATCGTCGAGGCGGCCGGCGGCCTCGAGGTTCCGGAGCTGTGCGCGATCGGCCTGGGCCACGTACCCGGCGTGACGCGCGTGCAGCGTGTGGCCCGGCCGCGCGGGGCCTTCGGGCGCTGTGCCGAGCGCTCGCCGGGCAAGGACACCTCGACCGGGCACTGGGAGATGATGGGCTGCCTGCTCGAGCGGCCCTTCCCGGTCTTCCGCGCGGGCTTCCCCGGCGCGATCATCGACGACTTCGTGCGCCGGGCGCGCCTGCCGGGCGTGCTCTGCAACGCACCTGCCTCGGGCACCGAGGTGATCGAGCGCCTGGGCGTCGAGCACCTGGCCAGCGGCAAGCCGATCGTCTACACCAGCGCCGACAGCGTCTTCCAGATCGCCTGCCACGAGCAGCACTTCGGCCTGGAGCGGCTGTACGAGTGCTGCAGGATCGCGCGCGCCATCCTCGACCCGCTCGGCGTCGGGCGTGTGATCGCACGACCGTTCGTGGGCGAGCCGGGCGCGTTCCGGCGCACGTACAACCGCCGCGACTACGCGCTCGAGCCCTTCGGCGAGACGGTGCTCGACCGGCTGGTGCGGAACGGCGTGCCGGTCATCGGCGTGGGCAAGATCGGGGACATCTTCGCCGGCCGGGGGCTCTCCGAGAGCATCCACACGGAAGGCAACGAGGATTGCATGCGGCTCACGACCGAGCTCGCGCGCACGCGCGCGGGAGGCTGCTTCGTGTTCGTCAACCTGGTCGACTTCGACATGCTCTACGGCCACCGGCGCGATGCGCGCGGCTACCGCAGGGCGCTCGAGCAGTTCGACGCGGACTACCGCGGGCTGGCGCGCGAGCTCGCCGCGGACGATCTCGTGCTGCTCACGGCCGACCACGGCAACGACCCGACCTTCGAGAAGACCACCGACCACACGCGCGAGTACGTGCCGCTGCTGGTCGACGGCGCAGGGGTCCGGCCCGGCAGTGCGCTGGGCACGCGCACGAGCTTCGCCGACATCGGCGCAACCGTGGAAGAGGCGCTCGGATTCGCGCCGGTCGGCTCCGGGCAGTCCTGCCTGCCGCAGCTCCTGCGATGAACGCCAGCCCGGTGCAGAACCTGGCCCGCTCGCTGCGCGCGAGCGGGATCGACGGGGCCGAGATCGCGTTCGTGCTCGGCTCGGGCCTGGGCGCCTTCGCGGAGAGACTCGCGCGCGCGCGCGCGGTCCCGGCCGCGGACCTCGACGGGCTGCCGCGCGGCGGAGTGCCCGGACACGCCGGCCGCATCGTCGCCGGCGAGATCGGCGGCGTGCGGAGCGTGCAGGAGCTGACGCGCCTGGTGCGCGCGTTCGCCGCGCTGGGCGTGCGCGCGCTCGTCCTGACCAATGCCGCGGGCGGGATCCGCGCCGGGTTCGGCCCGGGCACGCTGATGCGCATCCGCGACCACATCAACCTGCAGGGTCGCGCCCCGCTCGCGCGCGCCGAGCGCGGCTTCGGCACGCCCTGGGACGCGCAGCTCGGCGCGCTGCTCGACGGCGCGGCCGCGCAGGCCGGCCTGGCGCTCGAGAACGGCGTGTACGCGGGCCTCTTCGGCCCGGCTTACGAGACGCCGGCCGAGATCCGCTGGCTGCGCTCGCTGGGCGCGGACGCGGTCGGCATGAGCACCGTGGCCGAGGCGCTCGCCGCACGCGCCTGCGGCATGCGCGTGGCGGGGATCTCGTGCATCACGAACCTGGCTGCGGGGCTCGCGCCAGGGCCGCTCTCGCATGCCGAGGTGCTCGAGTCCGGCCGGCGAACGGCCGCCGATTTCTGCGCGCTGCTCGAGCAGTCCGTGCAACCGATCGCGAGTGCCTTGCGATGACCCATCCGCTCGCCAGCCGCATCGACCACACGCTGCTCAGGCCCGACGCCGGTGCGGCGGAGATCGACCAGCTCTGCTCCGAGGCGCTCGAACACCGCTTCGCCGCAGTCTGCGTCCACGGCGCGTGGGTGCGGCGCTGCGCGCAGGCCTTGGCCGGATCCGGCGTCGCGGTCTGCGCGGTCGTCGGCTTCCCGCTCGGCGCGATGGCTTCCGCGGCGAAGCTGTTCGAGGCCGGGCAGGCGCTGGACGACGGCGCGACGGAGCTCGACATGGTGCTCAACATCGGCGCACTCAAGTCGGGCGAGCACGAGCACGTTCGCCTGGAGATCGCGGAGATCGCGCGGCTCTGTCACGTCCGCGGAGCGCAGCTCAAGGTGATCCTCGAAACCGCGCTGCTGAGCGATGCGGAGAAGGTCGCCGCCTGCGGGATCGCGCTCACGGCAGGCGCGGACTTCGTCAAGACCTCGACCGGTTTCGCCCAGGGCGGCGCGACCGTGCACGACGTCGCGCTGCTGCGCCGGAGTGTGGGCCCGACGATGGGCATCAAGGCCTCGGGCGGCGTGCGCGACGAGTCGACTGCCCGGGCGCTGCTCGAAGCGGGTGCGACGCGCCTGGGCGCGACGGCCAGCGTGGCGATCGTCTCGGGCGCGCGGAGCTAGGGCCGCAGGCCGAGCGTCTCGTCCTCGGAGCGATCCTCCGGGGATACCGTGAGGTCGAGTTCCTCGGCCAGCAGCTGGGAGACGATCAGGAACTCGTCGGGGATGTCGTTGCTGCAGACCAGGCGCACGTCGCGCGTCGAGCGGCCTTCCTGGGCGGCGGCGATCTGACACACGCGGAGCACATCCATCACCCGGTCCTCCAGGCGGCGGCCTGCCGGCTCCTGGAAGACGAACTCGGTCGTCCCATTGCGCATGGCGTCCCGGTCGAGCTCGGGCGAGTCGCACGGGCCGACGAGGCGAACCATCACCTGCTGCTCTGCGACAGGCAGACGTGACTGGGAGCGGAGCCCGTACAGACGGATGCCGTCGTGGGTCCGAAGGCGAAACTCGTCGACTTCCACGGAGAGTGTCGAGAGCTCGGGGCGCGGGATCAGCAGCACGGAAGGCTGAGCCAAATTCAGCTGCTGCAGTCGGTTACGCCAATACACGCGCTCGAGGAGCAGCGGATGCAGCGCGCGCCGAGACGGACCGGGCATGAGGGGGCCAAGCCGGGGATCGCGCGGCGCGCGAACTCCCAAAATCCACGGAACCTCCGCGGGATCAGCCTCCCGCGTCCCATTCCAGCGAGGCGCCGAAGGTCTCTGCACCCACCCCGGTAAACCGACCGTAAGCGGCTTCAATCAACGATTTAGAGCCACCCGACTCTGGCGGGCCCTGGATGGACTCCGGTATCCTGCCGCCCCCCCCGCCCGGCGCCGTGCGACCACTCACCGCGCTCCGGGCAACCGACAGGATCGAGGCCTCTCGTCGCGGCCTTAGGATTACTTGCCGGCAAGGAGACATGCGCCGATGTGGATCCCCACGGGTTGTCTAGCCCTCCTCCTCTCCTCAGCCGTCGCCGGGAATCAGGACCCTCCGCCGAAGCCGGACGCGCCCGCCAAGCAGGAAGCGCCCGCGAAACAGGAAAAGCCTGCTCCCGCGCAAGCCGAGCCGGAAAAGCCCGCTTCCCCGGCGCTCCTGATCCGGGGCAAGCGCGTGTTCGTGCGCCCCGGCGAGGTCCTGGAACAGGTCTCGATCCTCGTGCGCGAGGGCAAGATCGTCGCCGTCGGGAAGGACCTGGCCACGCCGAAGGGCGGACAAGTGCTCGAGGCCGAGGTCGTCTGCGCCGGTTTCCTCGATCCCTGGTCGGCCCTGTGCATCGACGCCGGATCGTGGCGTGACAACGGGACCTCGCCCGCGACCAGCGCGGTCGACGGCTTCGATCCCTGGAGCCCCGAGAACCTGCGCAAGGAAGCCCTGCGCGCGGGCGTCACGAGCGTGCGCATCCAGGCCGGATCCTTCGCGCGCAGCAGCGGGCGGGGGTCCGTGATCCGCGTCGCCCCGCAGCTCACGCCGGAAGAAGCGCTCGTCGGCCGCGAGAGCTGCGTCTCGATGAGCATCGGCCTCTCGGCCAACGCCGGCGGCGGCCCGTCCGTCGAGTTCGTCGACGGTCAGCCGACGCTGGTCGACTCGCGCGGACGGCCGATGGACGTCTTCGACCGCGTCGCCGACCTCGACCGCGTCACTTCCGCGCTCGAAGGCGGCCGCTCGTACCTCTACTCGCGGATCGAGCACAAGCACGAGCTCGCCGATTGGAAGAAGAAGATCGCCGAGAAGGAGGCCGAGCTCGAGAAGGACGCCAAGAAGGCCAAGAAGGACCGCGAGAAGGACGAGAAGGAGGCCAAGGACAAGGGCAAGCCCTTCGAGGAGAAGAAGTACAAGGAAGACAAGCAGCCGCAACCGCCCCGCTACGACGAGGACAACGAGGTCATGGCGCGCGTGGCCGACGGCGAGCTGCCCTTCTTCGTGCAGGTGCACCGCGCGGCTGAACTGCGCGGACTCGTCGAGGGCACGCGCGGCTACGACCGGCTGCGCCTGGTGATCGTGGGCGGCAGCGAGGCGCGCAACTCCTCGGCCGAGCTCGCCCAGCGCGGCATCCCGGTGCTCGTCTGGCCCGCGCTGCGCGGCCGCGGCGCGGCGGACGAATACGAGGGCGGCGACCTGAGCCTGGCCGGGGACCTTGCGCGCGCAGGCGTGACGGTGCTGCTCGGCACGGGCGCCTCGGACCCGGGCGCGTCGCGTGACCTGCCGCTGCTGGCGCAGATCGCGATCGGCCACGGGCTCGAGCGCGAGAAGGCCTTCGAGGCGCTCACGATCGGCGCCGCGCGCTTCCTGGACGTCGCCGACCGGCTCGGCAGCGTCGAGCGCGGCAAGGATGCGGACCTGCTGCTGCTCGACGGCGATCCGCTCGACGCGGACACGCACGTGCAGCGCGTGATCTCGGCCGGACACGTCGTCCTGAACCCGGAGGATTGAGCGGATGCTCCTCGAACTCTGCTGCGCCTCCGCGCTGCTCGCCGGTTCCCCCGCGGGCGGCGCTCCTTCGAAGTCCGAAGCGCGGACGCTGGTCTTGCGCGCGGACAAGCTCCTGCTCGGCGACGGGACGACGCTCGACCAGGGCGCCATCCTGATCGAGGACGGCCGCATCCGCGCCTTCGGCAAGGACGTCGACATCCCGGCCGGAGCGGGCACGCTCACGCACGCGGGTTGGGTCAGCGCCGGTCTCGTCGCACTGCACGCCTACGCGGGCGCGCCCGAGGAGATGCGCGACAGCACCCGGCCCGTGCTCGACGCCAGGGTCGCCTGGGCCTTCGACCCGGCGCACCCCGATTTCGCCGATGCCCTGGCGGCCGGCATCACGACGCTGGTGCTGACTCCCCAGCCGGCGGCGCTCTCGGGCGGCGTGAGCGCGGTGGTCAAGACGGCGCGCGCGCACGTGCTCTCGCCCGAGGCGCAGCTCTCGCTCTCCTTCTCGGCCGCGGCGCTCGCGGTCAACCGCTATCCGACCAGCTTCGCCTCGGCCCTGGCCGAGCTGGAGCAGCGTTTCGAGAAGGGCGAGGGCGCCTTCGGTCGCGCGAAGTCGGGCGACCTGCCGGTGCTGATCGAGGCCGACTCGCGCGAGGACGTGCTGCGCGCGACCGAGTTCGCGAAGCGCTACAAGCTGCGTGGCGCGATCTACGGCGCCGACTGGATCGGCGAACTGGCCGGGTCCGTGGGCGAGGCGCACCTGGCGGCGATCTTCGGGCCCTTCGACGCCGGCGAGGAACGGCGCACGATCCAGTCCGTGCTCAAGATCGCGAAGGCCGGACTGCCTTTCGGCTTCGGTCTCGACTCGCCCTGGAAGAACCCCGAATCGCTGCGGCTCTCGGTCGCGCTGTGCCTGCGCGAGGGGCTCGAACGCAAGCAGGCCTGGCGCGCGCTCACCGCGCAGGCGGCGGAGCTCGCCGGCGTGAGCGCGCACGTCGGTCGGATCGAGAAGGGCCTCGACGCCGACCTCGTGCTCTGGAGCGGCGACCCGCTCGACCTGAAGAGCCGTGTCGAGGCCGTGTTCGTCGACGGACAGCGCGTCTATGAGGCCAAGAAGCCATGATCCTCCCGCTCCTTCCGCTCCTGCTGGCCGCCACGCAGACCGTCCAGCAACCCAAGACCCAGGGTGATGCCCCGCGCAAGAACTGGGTCGTCAGCGCCGCGCGCGTCTACACCGCCGCCGGGCGCTCGATCGAGAACGGCACGGTCGCGGTCCAAGGCGCGAAGATCGGCATGGTCAGCAACGGCAGCGAGGAGTCGGGACCCGAGACGCTTGCCTGCTACGCGGTCACGCCGGGGCTGGTCGACGCCAGCGCGCGGATCCATTCCGGGATGACGTCCGTCGAGCAGTCGCGCGAGGAGACGCCCGAGTTGCGCGTGGCCGACACGCTCGGTCCCTTCGACACGGCCTGGGACGGCCAGGCGGCGAGCGGCGTGACGAGCGTGCTCGCCAGCCCGCCCGACGAGAACGTGATCGGCGGGTTGGGCGCGGTGCTCAAGACGGCCGGCCCGCCCTCGATCGCCGCGCGCACGGTCAAGGCCGACGCGGTCCTGCGCGGGGCGATCGGCAGCCAGCCCTCGCGCCGCAACCACCCGGCCTTCGGTCGCCCGACGGACTTCTTCTCGCGCCGCCCGACGACGCGCATGGGCGTCGAATGGGAGTGGCGCCGCAGCTTCTACGAGGCCGCGGCGAGCCGCAAGGACCCCGCGCGCGCCTTCAAGGGCAGCGTGCAGGTGCTGGCCGCGCTCGACGGCAAGCTGACGCTCGACATCCAGGCCTGGACCACGCAAGACATCCGCACCGCGGTCTTCCTCAAGGAGGAGCTGGAGCAGGAGCCGCAGCTCGGCGGCAAGCCGCGCCTGGTGATCGACGCGGCCGCCGAAGCCTGGAAGGAGCCGCAGCTGCTGGTGCGCTCGCACACCTCGGTCGTGCTGCCGCCCTTCCCCGAGGACGGCCGCACGGACGACGGGGCCTTCATGGCCTGGAACACAGCGGCGCTGCTCGCCGGGGAGGGCGTGACCATCGCGCTCTCGGCTCACGGCGACTCGAGCCCCGCGGGCTGTCTCGGCATGCAAGCCGGCTACGCCATGCAAGGCGGACTGGACTTCGACCAGGCGCTCGCGGCCGTCACGATCAACCCCGCGCGCATGCTCGGGGCCGAAGCGCGCATCGGCAGCATCGAGGTCGGCAAGGACGCCGACCTCGTGCTCTGGAACGGCGAGCCCTTCCAAGCCACCTCGCGCGTGATCGGCGTGATCGTCGACGGCGCGCTCGTGCTCGACCCGCGCCCCAAGAACTGAGCCCCACCTTCCCGCGACCCAAGCACACTCACACCCTCGCCGCCGAAACAGCGGAGCCTCCGCGATGAAGACCCCCATGTTCAGGAACCTCGCCCGGATCAGCGCCCTCGCCCTGCTGGCCTCGTTCGCGCCCGCGCTGCACGCTTCGGGCGGGAAGATCGTGATCAAGACCGGGAAGATCATCACGCAGTCAGGACCCGACATCCAGAACGGCGTGATCGTGATCGAGAACGGGCGGATCAGCTCGATCGGCCCGGACAACAAGGCGCCCTGGGATGCCGACGTGCTCGACCATCCCGACCTGACGGCCTTCCCGGGCTACGTCGAGGCGCACAGCGCGCGCGGCATGGACCGGGCCAACGAGGCCATCGAGGTGGCCCCCTACCTCGACGTGCGCGACTCGATCGACCCGATCAGCTTCTACTTCGAGGACTCGCTCCGCGCGGGCGTGCTGACGATCAACATCCAGCAGGGCAACTCGTGCGTGGTGGGCGGCCAGGGCATGATCGTCAAGCCCTACGGCATCACGATCGAGCAGATGGCCGTGCGCACGCAGTCGGGCGTGAAGATCGCTGCCGGCCCGCGGCCCGGCTCAGCGCGCGCGACCCAGGCCCAGGCGCTGCGGCGCGCGTTCGGCGACCTGCGGCGCTACCTCGAGAAGCTCGTGCAGGACACCAAGGACGGCAAGGACACGGCCCGCCGCGAAGCGCTGTTCCAGGGCCGCGACATGGAGAAGGAGGAGAACAAGAAGGGTCGCGCGATGGAGGGCAACGCGACCTGGAAGGTCAAGGACCTCGAGGTCGTCCCGCGCGGCGAGATCGACGACAAGCAGGAGCCGCTGCTGCGCGTGGTCGAGGGCAAGCTGCCCGTGTTCCTCTACTGCGACAGCGCCGCGGGTGTGAGCCTGGCGATCGAGGTCGCGCGCGAGAACGGCCTCATGGGCACCACGACGCTCGTGCTCGACGGCGACTCGTGGAAGGCCGCCAGCCAGATCGCGGCGGCGAACCTGCCCGTGATCCTCTCGCCCAACCTGGTCTACACCGAGCGCGACCCCCTGACCGGCAAGGAGATCCAGACCTTCGTCCCGGGCGTGTTCGACAAGCTGAACGTGCGCTTCGCGCTGCAGTCGCTGAACTCCTCGGCCCAGTCGCTCTGGTTCCAGGCCGCGACCTGCGTCGCCTGGGGCCTCGAGCGCAAGAAGGCGCTCGATGCCGTGACGCGCTCCCCGGCCGAGATCCTGCGCCTGGGCAAGCGCGTCGGCTCGCTCGAGGCCGGCAAGGACGGCAACGTGCTGCTGCTCTCCGGCGACCCGCTCTCGGTCCGCACCACCGTGCAGTACGTCGTGCTCGAGGGCAACCTCGTCTACGACCGCAGCAAGGACGTGCGCGTCAAGCACCTGCTCGAGGGCGTGGAGCAGAACAACGCCGCCCCGACGGGCGCTCAGCCGGGCGACGACGGCGACGACCACGGCGCCGGTACGGAGCCGCCGGCCAAGAAGAAGGACGCCGGCGAGAAGAAGGACGAAGAGAAGAAGAAGGACGACCACGGCGGCAAGGACAAGAAGGACTGATCGATGTTCCTCCAGGCATTCCTCGCCCTCTCCTCTGCGGCCACGCCCGCGCGTGCCGAGGGCGGCTACATCGCGCTGCAGGCCGGCACGATCCAGCTCGTCGAGCAGGGTCAGGTGATCGAAGGCGGCGGCACGATCCTCGTGCTCGACGGCAAGATCGTCGCGGCCGGCAAGGACGTGCAGGTTCCGGGCTCGGCGCGCGTGGTCGACTACGGCCCCGACGCGGTGATCGTGCCCGGCTTCGTCGCCGCGGACAGCCCGGTCATGCCCCCGATCGCTTCCGAGCGCAGCGCCGATCCCACGCTCCTGGCGGTCGACAACTTCGACCCGTACACCTCGTACGTCTTCGCGCTGCAGGAGGGCATCACCAGCGCCTACCTGCCGCCGGCGCGCAACCGGCTGCTCGCGGGCCAGGGCGCGGTGGTCAAGCTCGCGGGCGCGCAGGCCGAGAAGCGCGTGCTCAGCGCCAGCGCGCTGCTCCAGGGCTCGATCGGCCGCGAGGCGCGCAACACGCCCGGCTACTGGAAGCCGCCGGTCCCCGCGTCGATCGACGTCGGCATGGGCATGGAACTGCCCCAGCTCCCGAAGACGATCATGGGCGCGGTGGTCGCGCTCCGCGAGCTCTTCGACATCGCTCGCGGTGGTCCGGACGACGGCAGCTACGGCCCGGCGCTGAGCTCGACCCTGGGTGGCCTGCTGCGCGAGCACAAGCCCTGGCGCATGGGCGCCAACGAGGCCGCCGAAGTGCGCGCGCTGCTCGCCTTCTTCAAGGAGGCCGGCGAGCCGCTCGTGATCGACGGCGGCCAAGGCGCGGGCGAACTCGCCGAGGAACTCTCGAAGAGCGGCGTGAGCGTGGTGGTCAAGCCGCCCGTGCGTCCCAACGCGGCCGGCCGCGACATGGGCAAGGCGCGCGACGACGAATGGCCGCGCTACGACGTGGCCGTGCGCCTGCAGGAGGCCGGCGTGCGCTTCGCGATCAGCACGCCGGATTCGGTCGGCATGCAGGAGCTGCGCTTCGCCGCGGGCGTCGCCTCGCGCGGCGGCTTGCCGGCGGGCGCCGCGCTGCGCGCGATCACGCTCTCGTCGGCCGAGATCCTGGGCGTCGCCTCGCGCGTGGGCTCGATCGCGCCCGGCAAGGACGCCGACTTCGCGGTCTTCGACGGCTCGCCGCTGGCCGCCGGAGCGAGCCTCGTCGCGACCTGGGTCGACGGCGAGATCGCGTTCAAGGCCTACGAGACCTCGGCCACCGTGCTCTCGGTCGAGGATCTCTACGTCGGCGACGGAACCGTCCTCAGCCCGGGCGAGGTGCTGCTGCAGGACGGCAAGATCCGCGCCGTCGGCCGGCGCGTCGGCCGCCCGGCAGGCGCGACCGTGGTCCACGGCAAGTGCGCCATGCCCGGCATGATCGACGCGCTCGGATTCCTGGGCCTCGAGGGCTCGCAGCGCATGCCGCCGACGCGCTTCGACCTCAAGCGCATCATCGAGCCCGGCGACCTGGCCGACCGGC
>WNFL01437684.1_pt2 | contig 14434 bp, 22 predicted proteins | sample 5400361 | NCBI WGS metagenome assembly WNFL01 (sample SAMN13153351, study PRJNA577476) | soil metagenome | isolation source: 40 cm soil on Douglas fir-dominated hillslope | place: USA:California | collected 2013-09-17
CCGCCGATGATCCCCCGCCCAGGCGCCTTAGCCGCTAGGTAGCTCGTCGCAGATTCCTGGTCGCCGCAGTGCACCACCACGCCCTCGGAAAACTTCACCTTACCCCGCAGGTTCACCACGTCCTTCGCCAATACCTCAACCACCAGCCATTTGCGCCCAGGCTCCCAACTGGCAGCGCTATGATCGCCCTCACCCCAAAGCCAGCCGTGCAGACCCTTGCCACATTCAGCCGCTGGGGCCCAGTCCGCAGCCTCCACGCGGCCCTTTTCAGGCCACTGGAAACCGCCATAGGACGTCATGTCCGCCGCACAAGTCCGCAGGACCAATACCTTCGCTACTGCTGCACGCTTCACAACCTTCTTCATCTCCTCACCTCCACCAGCTACCAATGCACTATTCGCACAACGCTGTCAAGTGGTGCTATGTTGGCCCCAATGACTGATCACCTAACCGTCCTAACGCACAGCCACGCCCTAGCTACCAAACGCCACTACGTCGGGCCCGACGGCCGCAGGCTCACCGACGACTACGGGAAAGGTGCGAGATTTGAGGCGCTGGTAGTGCCAATCGCCGACTTCGCGGGCCTGGCCGCCGTGCTGTCGAAGCTCGTCGACGAGCCGCGGACCTTCGTCGTCCGCGGCGAGCCTGTCCAGGACGGCGAGCCCGCGGGCCTCCGCGAGGTGCCCCGCAGGTGGCTCATGGTCGACGCCGACCAGGCCCTGACCAGGGAAGACGTCGGCGACCTCGACCTGCTCCGCGCAGACCACTGCGAGGAGGGCGCACGGCGCCTGCTCGCGCGGATGCCCCCTGAGCTCCGCGGCGTCGCCTGCTTCTGGCAGCTCAGCTCGAACGCGGGGATCAAGCCGGGGCTACGAGGCCACCTCTGGTTCTGGCTTGACCGGCCGATGGGCGAGCGTGAGCTCAAGCGGTGGGCTGAGAACGTCAACGACGCCGCCGGGCGGCAGCTCGTCGACTGGCACGGCGTGCTCACCGTGCAGCCCCTCTATATTGCCAACCCGATCTTCGACGTGGGCGCCGCCGATCCGGTCGCCAAGCGCTGGGGCGTCCTGCCCGGCGCGCCCGAGGCGTCGCTGCCGAAGAACTCCCAGCGCGCGGACGCCTACCTGCGCAAGCTCGCGGCGCTCTACAACCGCGCGAATGCCGAGACCCACCCGGTGCTACGAGACGCGTGCGCGTCATACTTCTGCTCGCGGGGGGCAGACGCCGACCCCGCCGACCTGCTGTCAGCCATGCGCCGCGCCGTGGACAGCGCCCACGCGCGTCGGGGAGATGGGGAGACGCTGTATACCGACGAGCGATTGCTCGAGTACGCCGAGAGTGGGCGCAGGTTCGCCGCCGACCGGGGCGCCGCTGCGGAGAACCTCGCGCGCGGCGGCGACGGGGCGCTGAAGCCCACGCTCGAGAACATCCGGGCGGTGGTGGTCGCGACGCCCGAGTGGGAGGGCGTGCTGGCGAAGAACACGCGCTCGGACACAGTCGAGTGCCTCGCCGCGCCGCCGTTCGAAGAAGGCTACGCCGGCCCCCCCGAGACCTGCCCGCGGCAGTGGCGGGACGTGGATGACCAGCGCCTGGCCATCTGGCTCCAGCGCCAACACCAGCTGCAGGTCCACACAGGCCTCGTGCGCGAGGCGGTGAACGTGATCGCCACCGAGGCGGCTCACGACCCCGTCCGCGACGCACTGCTGGCACACGCGTGGGACGGCGTGCCCCGCGCCGATACCTGGCTGGTGGACCTGTGCGGCGTGGAGGACTCCCGCTACTCGCGCAAGGTCGGCGCCATGTGGCTGATGCAGGCCGTGGCCCGCGCGTTCGACCCCGGGTGCAAGGCGGACGGGGTGCTGGTGCTGGAAGGCCTGCAGGGCAAACGGAAGTCCTCCTTCCTCCGCGACCTGGCTGGGGGGCTCGAGTACTTCCAGGAAGGCGTCGGGGACATCCTGTCGAAGGACACCTGGCTCGCCATGCAGGTCGCTTGGATCGTGGAGTTGCGCGAGAACCCCGGCCTCAGCGGGCGCGAGGTCGAGGCCTACAAGATGTTCATCGACCGACAGAACGACCGCTACCGCTCGCCATACGGCGCCCGCCCTGAGAACCACTACCGCCGCTGCGTCATGGTGGCCACCACCAACCTGCAGGCGTATCTGCACGACGACACCGGCGCACGTCGCTGGTGGCCGGTGACCTGCACGACGTGCGACCTCGACCAACTCGAGGATGTCCGCGACCAGCTGTGGGCCGAGGTCGTCTACCGCTACCTGCGCCGACACGAGACCGGTGAGACCTGGTGGGTGGAGGCCGACGATCCCGACTTCGTCCGTGAGCAGGAGGCCCGCTACGACGCGGACTCGCGCGAGGACGTCCTGCGCCAGGCGCTCAACGCCGGCTGCCAGCGCCAGCGCTTCCCCAACGACCCACCCCACCCAGTGCTCCCCATCGAGCCGAACGCCCAGCGCGTGACCGTGGCGCAGATCCTGTACCACCACTGGCTGCTCGTCACCAGGGACCAGGACAAGCGTTCCCAGATGGCTGTGGCGAGCATGCTCAGGAGGCTGGGGTGGCAGAGATTTAACAGCGGCGCGACCAAGTGCTGGCTCAGAGGTGGACAAGATAGTGTCATTGGAATTCCAACAGCACTGTTAAAGAAGTGACGAGGTGGACAAGGTGGACAGTGAGGTGGACAACTGTGGAAACTCGATATCATTGAGGATTGTCCACCTTGTCCACCTTGTCCACCCCTATAAGCTGACTAATAGACTTCTTACAGAAATGGATGGGGGGTCAAAAATGACTTACCTGCAATCTTACGGAGCCAGACAGTTTTATAGGGGGTCTCCAAGGGGGGGGTGGACAGGTGGGCAAGGTGGACAAATCTCAACGCGCCACACGTGCTGCTAGACTTCAAGCCATGCCCTCTGTGCTCGACCCGCCCGACGTGAAGTCGTGGGATCGGCAGCTCGACGAGCCGCCGAATGCTTGGTTCGCCTTTCGGCTCTGGCGCGACCGCAAGCCCCGCCCGACGTACGCGACCCTAGCGGATGAGCTCGATCTGTCGCAGAGTCGTATCGGATCCTGGGCGTCCGACTGGTTCTGGAAGATCCGGGCGGTGGAATACGACCGCATGGTAGATTCCGGCGCCCAGGAGGCCGTCTGCCGCTCTGCGGTGCAGGAGGTGGAGGACATGCGCCGCCAGCACCTCCAGGACGCCAGCGGGCTTCGTAGCGCGAGCAAGGCCATGCTGGGCCGGCTGGATGAGACTCGGCCGTCGCTGCAGGCCGCAGTGCGGGCGCTCGACGTGGCGACGCGGCTCGAGCGGCTCACGATGGGTCAGCCGACGGACATCCCCGGGCAGGTCGAGCCTGACTACTCGACGCTCACCGACGAGGAGTTCAAGCGGCTCGGCGAGCTGCTGGACAAGGCCGAGGGGAAAAGCTGAGCACGCTGGGACATCCATGCTAGGGTTACGAATGCGGTACCTCGTCGTCCTGTTCGCGATACTCTCGACCTGCTGCGGCAGCTTCCAACGGCCTGAGGCTCGGCATAATTCAGCAGCAAGACTCGTTCGCGAGTTGAGCGCCGACACGGTCGCGCTGGTGGTCGACGACCAGGACGGCGACACGGTGCCGTTCTGCTCGGGCGTGTGGGTGGCCGACGACAAGATCCTGACCGCCGGCCACTGCGCTGCAGCGGTGGTGCCTGACGGCGAGGGCGACGCGGGCACGCCGGTCCAGTACATCGTCCAGGCCGAGGTGGTAGGGCAGTGGCAGAATCCTACTACCAGGCACGAGGCCAGAGTCTTGCGGATTGACCGTGCGCATGACTTAGCGCTGCTCTACGCGCCCAACTCGCCGTCTCACGCGGTCGCTAGGCTGGCCGACGCAGACCCGCGCCCGGGCGACGAGCTGCACTTCATCGGCCAGGACCGCGGATTCTACTGGACCTACATGCGCGGGGGGTGAAGGTTGAGGACGACTACCGCCCGGGGCCGTGGTACCAGGTGACCGCGCCGGTGAGCCACGGGATGAGCGGTTCGGGTGCGTTCGACGACGGCGGGCGGCTGGTGGGCATCTGCAGCGCGGTGGCGCCGGCGCCGAGCGTCGCGATCTACTCGTCGCTGGAGCTCGTGCGGGCGTTCTTGACAGCGAAGTAGCAGTCAGTCACAGTCTGCTCATGGTAGACTGGTTGACGGGCGCGCGGGAAGTCCTCAGGCGGCACTCATCGTTGGCCGCTGCTGCGGCGGAGCTCGGCGTGACGTACGGCGCGCTGTGCGCTAGGTTCAAGACCGTCGGCCAGACGCCCGGCGCGCATTTAGCGAAAGTGCGTGTGCCCGAGGGCATGCGAGTCAAGTCGCTGACGACTGGGCCGCGCGGTACTACCACGCACGCCGACCTCGCGACGCTCGACCCTCCGAGGTTCGAAGCCGTGCCGGCGGGGCACCTGGTCAAGGGTGTGTCGACGTTGCTGGGGCCACAGGGCGAGCAGCGGGCTCAGTGGGTGAAGACGGACCGCGAGCAGCAGCAGACTTGGGACGCGTTCTGGGAGGCTGCGGAGCAGCACGCAAAGAAGTATCGCGGGCTGGTGAAGCGATCGGCGTGTCCGAAGTCTACAATGGCGGACTTCATGACGGCCTATCCGCTCGGCGACCCGCACGTGGCGATGCTCTCGTGGGCGCGTGAGACGGGCAAAGACTTCGACCTGAAGATCGTGGAGCGTGATCTCGTGCGTGCGGTGGGGATGCTCGTCGCCCGCGCGCCGGCGAGCAAGGTGGGGCTGCTCGCGAACGTGGGGGACTTCTTCCACATCGAGAACGACCGCCAGGCGACGCCGCACGGCAACAACAAGCTCGACGGTGACGGGCGGCTCGTGAAGTTTGTCGAGACGGGTTTCGGCATGATGCGCCGGATGGTGGACACACTGCTCGCGAAGCACGCGCGGGTGATCGTGGCCAACATTCGCGGCAACCATGACCCCATGATGGCGTGCATGCTCGCGCTGTGGCTCCGCGAGGCGTACCGCAGCGAGCCACGGGTCGAGGTGTTGGACAACGTCAACCCCTACCTGTACGTCAGGCATGGCAAGAACCTCATTGGCATAGCGCACGGCGACGGGGCGAAAATACTGGACCTCGGCGGCATCATGGCGACGGACAGACCTAGCGACTGGGGAGAGACGGAATTCCGCTATTGGCTGACCGGACATATCCACCAGCGCAAGCTGGTCGAGCTGCCGGGGTGCCTCGCGGAGTCCTTCCGCACGCTGGCCACGGCGGACTTCTGGGCGCACTGGAAGGGCTATCGGTCAGGCAACAGTCTGTGCGCTATCACGTACGATAAGCGTTGGGGTGAGGTCATGAGGGCGACGCTGCCGCTCGCGCAGGTGAGGGCAGCGTGAAGAACCATCGTCTGCGTTTAACGTTCTGCATCTGCTGGGTGGCGCTGCTCGGCGTGCTGCGCGGGCACTCCGCCGGGGCTTGGCACCTGGACGGCGCTTTCATTGCAGGCTTGGCCGTCGCCTGGCTGCTCACCTGGTGGCCGTGGTTCGGTCGTGCTAAGGTCCGACCATGATCCAGGTCATCGCCGTCGTCGCGTTGGTGCTCATCTTTTGGCCGTGGGGGCGCAGGTGGTGACCTGGGTCGTCGCGCTGGTGGTGCTGATGCTAGCCGTGCACGTGCAGCGGCGCTTGGGTGAGATAGAGGCCGAGCAGGCAGGCATCCTGAAGGCGATCGACGTGCGGCGTGCTGAGCGCCTGAAGCAGGACCAAGAGTTGTGCGCGTGGCTGCTCCGCTGGAGCGAGCGTGCCCACCAGGACATTGACGAGATGAAGCGGGTCACGGGTGAATTCCGGGCCGCCGTGGACGGGTTGGGTGGCGGGGATGTCAACTGACCGTTATGTGGACGTGGTGACGTACATGCGCGCTGAGCTCGGGCGGTTCCGGGGGCGCAGGCCTGGCACGATATTGACCCCCGGGGACTCGCCGACGTACGACAACAACCGCGCCTACCTTGGCAAGGTGCGGGTGGACAAGAGGGCGGTGGCGAACGTGGATGCTATGGCGAAAAACTTGCCGAAGAAACCTCCGGGGCGATCATGAGTCCTGCTCAACAGGTAGGTTTAGGTCTTCTGATTACGACAGCCGCAGTTGCGTGGATCGGGCTGCTCAGCGTAATGCTGATCGAGCGTCCCCGCGTTGGCCTCGCCCTGCTGTTTGGGCCGCTGGTCATCGCAGGTGCGGGCCTGCTGCTGTTCGGCTGCGGCGGACGTTGGCTAAATTGGAACATGCCTACTATTGCCTGGTTGATATTGATTATAGGTGCAATCCTGCTGTTGTTGTTCGGGTGCGGCGGGGCAACCGCTACCATCGCGCAGGACCCATGCCAGGTCTGTTTTAGCGGCTGCGACGACCCGGACTCGGACGTCTCGGCCTACCGGTGCGTCTGGCACTGCAACGAGGTCTGTGCCGCTGTGAGAGATCGATGACGGGCAAGTATCTCATGGTCTGCGGGCATTGCCGCGGTACTGTCCAGCTGCCAGCGGAGGGCATGCTGCAAGGGTTCGCGATCGATTGGTTCACCGACCAGCACGTCGGGCACCTCACGGCGGACGAGATCATCGTGGTGATCGACCGGGTCACGTGGGCGTGCATGCACGCGGTGAGGTTCGTGCCGACCGACCCGTTCCTGCAGCACGCTTGACGGCAGTGTTGGCAACCTGGTAAGGGTACGATCATGACCAAGATGAGTGCGGGGCAGTTCAGGGCTTTGGGTCAGGCTATTGACCCAGCTATTCCGGATTGCGCGGAGTGTGAGATAGAGGTGCACGTGGCAGGCGACATCTCAGCCCGCACGCTCAGCGTGACCCTGGAACCCGTGGGTCCGTTTGAATGGGTGTACATCGAAGGAGCTATTAGATGAACGCAGAACAGTACCAGCAGTCGGGCGAAGAGCAGGCCTCATGGCGACAGCACCGGCGCGAGGAGGCCAACCTGGCGGAGGCGCAGTGGCTCGCGCACGCCGCCCGCTGGACGGGCTACCGCGCGAGCTCGGACTCACAGCGGGTGCAGGACGGGTTAGTGTGTAGCGGCGCGCTGGCGCGGCTGCAGGATCGCCCGACGCTGCGGCTCGGTTCGTGGCCTGCTACTCGGCGCGACTGGGACGCGAGCGAGGTGTGCGAGTGAGCTTCACAGATCTACACATCGGCATCCTCGGTGAGTTCGCTGAAGCTTCGGGCAAGGGCACTGAGTTCCTCGAGCGGGACCGCGGTTGGCTGTTCTTCCGCCGCACGGGCACCGAGAATTGGGCCGGGCGACATGGGCCCGCGAAGCCCTTCACGGACCAGCACGGGGTGCTCTACCGGTCGATCCGAGACTGCGCTCAGCGGACCGGGGCGAAGATCGCCAACATCCACGCCATCCTGAAGCGCGAGCCTGGCGCCTGGTCGACGCACGGGCTGCGGTTCACCTATGCCGATGCCTGTGCACATGCCGACGCAGGAGCCTGACCGGGCGGCGTACGACCGCGAGCTCGTCCGACGCGGGGGCCTGCACGCCTTCATCCAGCTAGCCTGGCCGCTGGTAGAATCTGGCGAGTTCCTGGACAACTGGCACGTCGGGGCGATGTGTGAGTTCCTGGAGGCCTGCCAGCGGCGGGAGATCCGGAAGGGCCTGATCAGCGTGCCCCCCGGGCACATGAAGTCGCTCACGATCAGCGTCTTCTACCCTGCATGGGTGTGGACGCTGGACGCGAGCGAGCGCTTCATGTGCGCGTCGTACGACCCCTCGCTCAGCGAGCGCGATGCCAAGCGCCACCGGGACATCGTGTCATCCGACTGGTACCGCGAGCGGTGGGGGACGCTGCTCAGCCCTCACGACACGCGCCAGGTACGGAACTTCACGAACGTGAAGGGGGGTTCGCGGCTGTCAACGAGCATCCAGGGCCGCGCCACGGGCAGGCACGCCCACCAGCGGGTGATCGATGACCCCATCAAGCCGAAGGACACGCAGGGCGGCGCAGCCATGACGCGCAAGCGGCTCGAGGCCTGCTGGGACTTCTACCGCGGCACCTGGGCATCACGTTCTGCGGTGCCGACGCGGGTAGTCGACTTGATCATGATGCAGCGCCTACACGACGCCGACTTAGTGGGCCGGTTGCTCGAGCAGGGCGGGTGGGAGTACCTGATGTTGCCCGCGCGGCACGAGCCCAAGCGCGCGTGCGTCGTGCTTGGCAAGCTCGTGGACGAGCGGGCCGAGGGCGAGCTCCTCTGGCCGCTGCGGTTCCCCGAGGAGGAGGTCAAGAAGGCGGAACTCGACCTCGGCCCCTTCGCGAGTGCACAATTGCAGCAGAACCCTGTGGACGCCGTCGGCGGGACGTTCCAGCGGGACTGGGTGAAGTACTGGTCGCCCGACGGCAAGTTGCCGGGCACGGTAGAGCTGCCGAAGATGTACACGAACTACCAGTCCTGGGATCTGGCGTTCAAGGCCACGGACGTCTCGGACTGGGTGGTCGGGCAGTGCTGGGGGCAGGCCGACGGGCGGTTCTTCCTACTCGACCAGGTCCGCGGGCGGTGGTCGTTCGGCGAGACGGTGGACAAGATCGTGCAGTTCTCGGCGACGCATAAGAGGGCGGTCACGAAGTGGATCGAGGACAAGGCCAACGGGCCGGCGGTCATCGACGTGCTGCAGAAGCAGGTGCCGGGCATCCAGGCCGTCGGCCCCGAGGGCGGGAAGGAGTCGCGGGCGAACTCGATCGCCGGGCTCTGGCGGTCAGGGTCCGTGTTCGTCCCCCACCCCTCGTTCGCCGACTGGGTCCCGGCGTTCGTGGAGGAGTTGTGTCGCTTCCCTAAGGCGCAGCACGACGACCAGGTGGACGCGATGTCCCAGGCGCTGATCAAGCTCTATGCCAGCGTGCCGAAGCTGGTGGAGGCCATGCGGGCGCTGAAGAAGGACCCCGGCATGATGGGCGTACTCACAGGGCAGCGGGGTTGATGGTGCTATCCTGCGAGGGTGCTCGACCCCAGCGCCGCCCGGTACCAGCCGAACAGCTATGCCTGCGGACCTATGGCGCTCTACCACGCGTTGCGCTGCTATGGCGAGCTGGCGCAACCGCGCGAACTGTTAGCTCTTTCTGAATTCGCGAATTGCGAATGTGAGGGCGCCCCCAAGGACGGGCGGTGCGAGCACCAGCTCCAGCGGACGGCGGCCGAGCTTGGCTTTCGGCTCGAGCACTGGGTCAGCGATTCTCCGGCGGACCTCTATACGACGCTGCGGCGATTCCTGACCGACCGCGCGCCGGTGCTCGTGTGCGTGGAGCACGGGGCGCACTGGGTCTGCGCCGTGCGGGCGACCAGCAGGAACGTGTGGATCGCCGACAGCTCGCGGGACCAGGAGGAGGTGCTGCAGCGTTGGACCTGGCGCGAGCTCGCGGTGGCGCTAGCCTACGGTCTGCCGGCGCGGTTCGACCTCTACCCGCTCATGGTAGAATAGCCCGGTGACTCAATCTATTGATTCAGCCGCCTTCTTGGCGCAACTCCAAGCACTTCGCGGGGGCGTACAGGCCGCTGGCGGGCCGACCGTCGCCGCGCTGCGCGAACGCGAGGACAGCTACCGGGAGGCGTCGAAGTTCACCAAGCCAGCCTATGGCGAGCAGCTACAAGACCAGTTCCGTGGGTGGCTCGAAAAGGTCATCGTGCACGACCAGTCGCGCGGGCTGCGCGCGGACTCGTGGCAAAACATGCTCACCGGGCATGGGACGGCACGGGACAAGACCACGTTCACGATGTTCCAGCAGGACAACCAGCTGGACTTCCCCACGCTTGAGGCTCTTTATCATAACGAAGATCTCGCAGCCAGAATAGTTGACGCGGTGCCCGAGCAGATGTTCCGCGAGGGGTTCGAGGTGCAGGTCGAGGACGACGCCGAAGCCTCTGAAGGCATCGAGCAGCAGCTGCACGAGCTCGCGGCGACCGAGGTGCTGGAGGAGACGGCCATCTGGGCGCGGCTCTACGGCGGCGGGGCGGCGTTCGTGGGCGCGCAGGACGGGCGCGAGCCGCAGGAGGCACTCAGCGAGAAGACCGTCCGCGCGGTGACGTTCCTGCAGGTGATCGACCGCTTCAGCCTCTGGCCGAACACCTGGTACTCGGACCCGGATAAGCCTAAGTTCGGCATGCCGGAGACCTACCGCATCTTCACCCCCACCGTGGCTGGCGTGACGCCGCCGGTGAACGTGATCATCCACGAGTCGCGCCTGATCACCTTCCCCGGGGCCCGCACGAGCATCCGCAAGCGGCGCGTCAACTTCGGGTGGGAGGACAGCGTCCTGCAGCGCCCGAACCAGGTGCTGCAGCAGTTCGGGCTGTCCTGGGCGGCGGCGACGCACCTGCTCAGCGACGCCGCGCAGGGGGTCTACAAGGTCAAGAACCTGCTGGACATGATCGCCGGGCAAAACAAGGAGGCCCTCATGGATCGCATGGCGGTGGTCGACCAGACTCGATCGACCGCCAGGATGCTCCTCGTCGACGCCGAGAACGAGGACTTCACGCGCACCCCGACGCCGTTCGCGGGCGTCGCTGAGATGCTCGACCGCTCGATGCAGCGGCTCGCTGCTGCCGCTCGCATGCCGGTCACCGTGCTGATGGGCATGGCGCCGGCGGGACTGAACGCCACCGGCGAGTCGGACATCCGGCAGTGGTACGACCAGATCCGGACGCTACAGCACCACGTCGCGAAGCCACGCGTCAAGCGCCTCGCTACCATTCTCATGCTCGCGAAGGAGGGCCCTACTGGCGGCGACGTGCCGAACTTCGGCGTGCATTTCAAGCCGCTTTGGCAGCCCACGGCGCTCGAGGAGTCCCAGCGTCGGCTCGCGGGGGCGCAGGCGGACGACATCTACCTCGGCTACGGCGTCACGCTGCCCGAGGAGGTCCGCGAGTCGAGGTTCGGCGGGGACGGCTACTCGCCCGAGACCACTGTGGACGGTGACCTGACCGACGAAGCGCTGACCGCTGTGGCGACCGCCGCGAGCGCCGTCAAGGGGCAGCAGCCGGGGCAGGTGAACCAGGATCCGAACGCCGCGCAGCCGCAGCCGGGCACGAACGTGGGCACGCTGGGCATGCCGAACGTGCCGGCGAGGGACCCGGCGCCGAACGTCCGCCCGAAGGTGAAGAAGCCGTGATCACCGCGCTGGTGGTGGGGTTCGCCTATGAGCTGCTCTGGATCGCCTGGACCCGGGCGGCGCTGGGGGAGAACGCCCTCAAGGCTGCTGTGCTCACGATGGTCCTCGGCGCCTTCGGCCTGCTCGGGCTGACGGAGGCCCTCAAGGGCGCCGGGAACGCGGCCTGCCTCATCCTCGGCTATGGGCTGGGCTCCTTCGTGGCTGTGCGATGGGGTGGGTCGGTGAAGTGCGCGTCTGCTCGCTGTGGTCAGCGCGCTACCTACGTCGCGCGTTGGGAGAACGTGCTGACGCTGCTGTGCTACTTCTGCTCGTGGACTAAGGCGGGGCGCGCCATCCGCCGGAGAGTGAAAAGATGAACATCCACGCGCTCGGCACCACCCGCGCGGACCTGCGGCGCCAGGCGCGGGCCGTCCAGCGGAGGCACGTCACCGCCAGGGCGCGCCGGCGCGAGCACGGCGCCGCCGAGCCGACGGCGGCGAAACTTGAATACATGCGCCGGTTAGGCCGCTTATTGAAGGATGTGTGGGCGGAGCTCGTGCGGGCGCAGGACCTGCCGAGGCAGGACGCTGTCCAGGAAATGAGCTTGTCCGTTACTACCGGACAGGTGGAGAAGTGGGACGCGCGCGCTGACAAGCTGCACGTCCAGGTCCTCGAGAAGGTCCAGCGCGACGCGCCGAGCCTGATCGGGGAGATAGGGCGCCGGGTGAGCGGGCACAACGGACGCCAGCACCAGCGGCTACTTGGCATCAACCTGAGACTGGACCCCGGCACCGCGCCGATCATCGACGCCTTCCGCGAGGAGAACGTGCGGCTGATCACGAACCTGACCAAGGACATGTTCGCCAGGGTCGGGGAGATAGTCGCCGACTTCCTGGGCGGTCGTGTCGAGGACCTGTCGGCCGAGCTCCAGGCCGGCCTGGACTTCACGAAAGTTCGAGCGAATCTCATCGCGCGCGACCAGACGCTGAAGCTGAACGGTCAGCTGACCCGGGTGCGGCAGCAGAACGCCGGCATCGACGAGTACGTCTGGACCACGTCGAACGACGAGCGGGTGCGCGAGGAGCATGCGGCACTCGAGGGCACGACGCAGCGGTGGGACACGCCGCCGACGGTAGGGCACCCAGGTGACGATATCCAGTGCAGATGCGTCGCGTATCCCGTCATCCCCGGGCTAGATGAGTCAGTCCCGGAGGGCGGCGAGGGCGAGCAGGTAACCGGGGTCGACCTCGACTAGGCCAGTCGTCGCCAGCCACATCACGTCCTCGCCGCGGTACTGGAAGACGCAGGATCGTACGCCGCCCGCGATCCCGCGGTCGAGGCAGGTGCACAGGTCCCTGACGTAATGAGCCTGCTGCTTAACAGGCAGCCGCACGAACCGCTTGCTGACCTGGAAGGTGTAGGAACTGCACGCGTACTCGTCGCAGTCGGTGTTCACGAGCAGCCCGCCCGGGCGGAAGGTCTCGGCGTGGGCGAGCTTGCTGCAGGTGGCCAGCGCCGCCCCGAGAACGAAGCCCCAGAGCAGCCTTGACAGGGTGGCGTGTTTCATGTGCCCAACTTCTTACTGCCATACTCTAGGCATTCCTGGCAGAACACGACGTTATTGTTGCCGCCGTCCAGATCCAACGCCATGCCTGCAGAGATCTGCTTTTTGCAGCTGTTACATCGGAGCGCGCAGGTGTCGCACGGGTCGACATTGCGTCGGGGGCAGAACTTGCACGAGCAGAACGGCGCGATGCGATAGTAGAATCTCGGGAAGTTCATGTGCCTACTTTTTCGTTGGTCCAGATCATTTCCGTAGATGTGCGCCTGCCTTGGATATCGGCCGTCGGCGCGCTGAGGTGTCACAAACGATAACTTGCCCCCTTCGCGAACGGCACCAAGTGCTCAGAGCGGAGTAATCGATGTCGTTTGAGCCGTGGACATAGTGAGCCCCGGCGCGGCCTTGATAGGGGGGGTCTATGAACCAAGTAGCTGGTGCGAGGCGCTGGATATTCTCATAGCTGAGAATGTCTGCGGTCCAGTGTTTCACCCTATCAGCAATTTGGGCCAGCGCTGCACGTCTAGACTCCCCCCAGAAGGACGTCGGTATGCGTGCAGAGGCGGGTACCATGCGACTTTGAGGTTTGGCGCCGCAGAGCATGACGCACCACCCTATCAGGGTCGCTGCACCAGGGCCGATGTCGGTTGGTACGTTTTCGCCAGGGTGGAGAAGCGGGAGCCGCAGGACGTCTCTCCCCGGCGTCGCTATCAAGTACTGCCAAGCGGTGATCACATCCGGATTTAGGTCGTACAGATGCACCTCATGCGCGTGGTGCAAAAGCGAATACCCGGCGCCCCCCGCAAAGGGTTCGATGATAGTGGAATAGCGCGGGGGCGGATAGCGGTGCGCGGCTGCCACTTTTGAACCGTAGTAGTGGAATGCGCGGAGGGGTCTCACGTGCCCAACTTCTGCAGGATGCGCTCGCGTCGAGCGACGAGGAGCGCGATCTGGTGCTCGGTATTGGCGAGGCGCTCGAGCAGCTCCTCGCGGGTCGGCTCGGGTGCTGGTACTCGCACGGTGGGTCTCTCTTCGGTGATGAAGCTGTATCGCATGTTCTTTACTACGGCACTCCTCAGCGCTTTAGGACTTCCTGCAACTTTCGGTAGCTCTTAGCCTGGCTCGCCGTCACCATCCCCTGGCCTTGGCAGCATGCGCAGGTTTCTGAGAGCCACGCCGACCAGCGGGCCAGGCTGCGGGTCCGCACCCACAGCGGTGTGATCTGCGAGCACCTGCTCCCCCGGCAGGCCGGGCACCTGGTCCGCGTCTCCTCCTCGTTCCCTGTCAGCAGCTGCGCCGGGGGAAAGCCACACAATAGTGAGGGTCTCGCCAGTCTCCGCGTCCCAGACCTCGATGGTGGTGCCTGGTTCGGCCCCGTCGGCGTAGTTGTGGGCGACTTCTGCGGCGTGCTCGGCAGTCGAATAAGCCGGGCCAAAGCCCTTATCCCTTGTGCCATGGTGGTATCTCCTCAGCTCGTAGCGAAAGTTCATTTGCTGGTGACCTTGAGCCCGCCGTCGTGCTCGGGGGGGACGGGGTGGTGCGGCCGGTAGTCGCCGACCTGGGGCACGTTGGTCCAGAGTTCGTCCGGGCGGCGCAGTACGGCGGCGCGGCGGGCTGTCTGCGCGATCCCCAGCGCGCGGGTCCGCGCGAGGCGGTTCTGGTCGTCGAACAGGTGGACCGTCGGCTCGCGGTCGGTGGTGGATTCGTAGATCTTCAC
>WNFL01263150.1_pt2 | contig 14426 bp, 12 predicted proteins | sample 5400361 | NCBI WGS metagenome assembly WNFL01 (sample SAMN13153351, study PRJNA577476) | soil metagenome | isolation source: 40 cm soil on Douglas fir-dominated hillslope | place: USA:California | collected 2013-09-17
TCGAAAGGCGACTTCTCTTCGTAGTCGGGATGAGTTGGGGCATCGAGCCAGGGATGACCAATGTAATTATTCAGAGCTAGGACGAGAGTCTCGCGTCGCTCACGGACTATCTCGGCATCGAACGGGTAAGTCCTGAGTTGAGCGATAAAGTGTGAGAGCACTGGTTCAAACAGAGGCCGACCCGGCCCGTTCTGAGAGACGATGTTCTCGTAAACTTGAGCCACGACCGCGCTAATAATATCCTCTGCGGTTTTGTCATCGTCTCTCAGGCGCGCCAGCATTTTGAGATCTCCGACAACTAAGGCTTTTTGTACGTCGTCGGGCATCTCGCCATCTTTCAATTCGGGATACGACCAGATGTTGATTGCGCGCACTTCGTCTGGCCGAGGGCGGATATATCGGCCACCCAGGACCGTCGCGAGTGGCAGCAAAGTTTCGCCGATGTCGATTGCGTTGACGCTCGCGTCACTGAGACTTGCCAAAATGTCGCAGGCGAATTGAGCCATCAGAATCGATTTTCCGCCGCGCGGAGCTGCAATGATTTGAATGAGCGGTGAGGGAATTTGATTTCGGTCAAAGAGATCGATCCCGATTAACCTTCCGGTGGCGGTTGAAAGCAACGTGTGCGGTCGTGTCGCTCCTTGCCAGGAATCTTCTGTCGGAGTCAAAGCCACAACGGAGTTCGCTACTTCCGTCAACTCGCGCCCGGTAAGACCAGGACTTAATTCACCGGCGATAGCTGAGGCATATAGAGCGCGTAAAGAATCAGGCTCTTCGCGGTCGGCGTTAGCGCCGGGTATCTGACGAATGGCAGAGACCACCCTTTCGCATTGTTCATCCAGAACCTCCACAGACTGCTTCAGTTCAGAAAGGTTTCTTGCGCGCTCCCCATAGAGGAGAACATAGAAGCGGGTCGGCAGGAGCGACTCGCGCGCGCCAGCAACTTCCTCGCGCACGGCTCGCAAACTTCTCAGTGCCGCCGCTCCCTCAGGGTTATCTTTCCTGGTAAAGGTTCGCTTGACTTGCTTGATGCGGCGATCCAGACGTTTAGTCTCTTTGCGCTGCTCAGGAAAAAGGTACTCGGTAACGATCGTGTGACGGAGATTGAAATCGCGGCGTCCTATTAAGCTTCTGAGCGCGTCGGCTGTCACGAACTCGTTTGGCGGTATGAACATTGAAACTATCGTCACGGGATATTCCCCATGCATTAGATAGTTCAGTTCTCCCTCGACAGTCTCGCCGCACAGAAAGTCACGCAAGTCTCTGCCTGGTCTGTCGGGCAAAATCGGGGCGGAGTTGCTATTCTGGCAGTGCCCGTAGAACACAGCTTCCCAGATCTCCTGACGAGTGAACCTTCGCAGTGTAAGCGGAGACGAATTCTCAAAGAGTCTCCATACTCGATTTGCATGGTTGTAAGCTTGCTGCTCAGCTTCGAGGGTGCGTCGTACTACTGAATCGTCGGCCGTACGAGAGTAGATCTGAGCTAGGTCTCGTAGAGTTGAAAGAATTCCTCGCTCTCTCATTTCTTGTCGAAACGCATCTCCGAAATCAGCGAGGGCGCTCATTGTCGGATTGCCGTGCTTCTTCGGCGGAACTCGTATCCACATAGTCAACACACTTCGCCGATAGGGAAGACTCTGCGCTGTGTCTCTGAGGTAATCGAGATTTGATGCCTGAAGTAATGATGCCAACGTGTGAGTGCCTGCAAGTGCCCGTGAAGTAATGACGTTGGTAATCGCTTGTCCGGGATCAGGAGTCGTCGAATATCTGAATTGCACCAAAGTACCCGAAGGTTTGTCGAACGCCAGCATTCGCGCGAGCTCGTCATAACGAATGTCGACAAGCGCATCATCCGCAAACATCGTCGCGGGTGTTTCCACCTGATACGCAACTGTGAGGGCGCCGTCCTTGTGTCGCAGAGCATCTCTGTAGATCCCTACAATTGACGAATCGTGTCTTCTACCAGAGGGGCGCACTAGTGCGATCGCCTGGCGACGAAGGTCTCGTTCGTCCGTTAGTTCGTCGTAAGCAAGGACTCGTTCCATCGTTCTTCAATTGCATCCTGAATACGACTGTTATGATCGAGCAAGATCAATGTCGAACTGGACCGCTCAGATTGAGGATCGGACCTCAGCCAACCATGGGCCGCTTCATTGTTAAGAATCCATGAGCGCGTGAACGCGCGTTTTCTTCCGTTTGGAATCGCGCGATGTTGTCTATGGTGGAAAAACAGCGCCTTAAGCTTGTGCTGTAGCCAGTAAGGTTTGCGTCCAATCCGTATGTAGTTAAAGAATGCAATGCTTCCTGCAGTCGCCAGGAGCCAAGTCCACATTTGCAGTGGCACGTAGAGAACCGTAATGCCGAATGGGACCGGTGCCAGATAACCTGCGCACGAAATCAGCAAAACGGTGAACCAGTCGCTGTCGGCAACGCCGAAGCGTACTACTGGCAAGTAAATGTTTCGGCGGATAGGTCGCGCCCTCATGCCATCACCTCTGCGGCACAAGCCGCACACAAAGATAGTTGTTAGTTAGGCGTTGCTTAGAACTGGTTATCCAATGGAACCGTATCGCCCTGACTAAAGGCATAAACGGCCGCACAAATGCCACCAAAGGCGAAGCAGGCGGCGCCGGTTATGTACTTCCAGGTTGAGAGTGACTCGCGCAGCCCTGATGTAACGATCCCAACTGCGACCCGCGATGATCATTGCCGCCGCGAGAAAGAAGGTGATAGAGCGCAAGCTGTTTCCGAGCTGCGCGCTGTTACCGTTAAAGAACGAACCGGATGGAGTTTGAGCGGATGCTGATACCAACCCAAGCGTTAGCATGAGCACGGTCGCAACAATGCCGTGCGTTGCCTTCACACCTAAGCCGAGCGCTACCAGTCTCTTTCCGATTTGTGCCGCGCGTGAGTAATCCAGTCCCGGATACGCTGTGACTTCAATTAAGCTCTTCATCTCCTACACTCCTTCGATCAAAACATCGATTGAAATTTCGCTAACCGAATTCGTTAACGAGAGAGTTGACGTTCGAGCGACTCCGTCTTCAAACGGTGTGCCACTAATGTGGAACTCGCTTTGCACAACCCAACCTCATCATGTTGTGGAAGGCGCTGTTATTAGTTCTGGTGTTGCTTGTCGTGACCTCGACGGCTGCATCGCAGATTCAGAGCGACAACGACGTGCCCATCCGTAATCGTGCGCGTCGGATTGAACCCTTCATTAACTGAGTCATCGAGACGTTATGGAGTTGATCCTCGCCTTCTTAGAATTCTGTGCTTCATTGAATCGCGCTACCGACTCGACGCAGTAAGTCCCAAAGGTGCACGAGGACCGATGCAATTCATGCCTGACACGGCCAAGAGATTTGGAGTGCGGAATCCGCATGATCCGCAACAAGCAATTGACGCCGCAGCGCGATATCTGCGCGATTTGCTTATGAAATTCGACGGTCGGCTCGATCTGGCGCTAGCTGCATATAATGCTGGAGAGGGAACGGTTGAATCGTTTCAAACTGGTAGGCCGCTTGTTTTGGCGAGCGGAAAGATCATCAATCGCCGGGGACGAATAACAGGGGGTATTCCTCCTTATCGTGAGACACAAGATTATGTGAGATCCGCGATCTCCTTTTTCACCGAGGACCAAGTTAAGAGCCTAGCTCCTCTTTCTCTTCAAAAGAGTAATCCTTCGAGATTGTTGAATTCCCGAAATCTCAAACCCAATTCCTCGCAGACACCGAAGCGGTTGTCGCTTAATGCGAGCGAAAGGGAACGCTCTCTTTTTATCGAGGTTCGATGAGGGTGTTGGATTTTACATGCACTTGGGGTGTTGTGTTTTACAACAGGGGTAAGTCTTATACCCAACGAAGTCCGAGTTCGGCTTAATAAGATCCAGAATCAGTGAAAACCCTACCGCTGATCGTCGGTTCGTATGTGGAGTGGTGTAAATAAACGGGACTTTCTCAGGGCCAAAATCTCCGCACCAACTTGAATGCTCCAAAGGCGGCACCGGCATAGAAGAGAAAGCTCGCGAAGAAGAATAATTCGAATACTGTAACCCCTTCTCCAGTTGCCACTGCTGGAAGTGAGGTGTATTTCGCGAAGACAGCCGCCCTTTGGACAAAGGGTAGAGACGCCACACCCAATGCTGCAAAGAAAAAAATTAGAGTGGCAATGATCCCGAGAACCCCGCCGATTATCAGCGCGATTACGAGTTGGCCCGCCGTGAGAAAAAGTTTTTGCCATGTGGAGCGCTGAAAGTCGGCCTTCAATACGAAGTGTTTGTTGGCCGGGATACTCACACGGCTATCCTGTACGCCTAGGTTCAGTTGATAGTCTTGCCCACTCTCGACGAATGATCTTTCCCCTCTCTGATTATATGGACCAATGAGTCCTTCCAGAGTCACCTCTCCTTCATAATCGGACCCGGGTCTCTGGATGTCGATCTTCGATAGGTACGCTGGTTGACTTAGTTCGATTGGGATTTGCAGAGAAACCGTTTCGAAAGGGAACTTATGCAGCCAGCGTCCAGCATTATGGTCGGCCAACGTTTGACCGTTTCGAATGAGGCATTCCAATCCTATAAGGTTGCTGTTGTTTAGGTCGTCGGAAAACTCCTTCCCAGGACTCACACTTGAGACATAAGGATTAGAAACAGCATTTAAAAATTCGCTTGGTTTGGTTGTGTTCACCTTCATGGAAATAGTTGCCTTTTTCCGCGACCTTTGGGTGATCTCCACCAACTTTTCCGGTGTCCCGGTGATCTTTTCCAACTCTAGATTGTTGTTATCCCCCAGTCCGAAAATGACCTCTTCCTTCCCCTCTTTAGAAGGCGTGCTCGACAATGGAAAGAAATTTAACGTCACGGCTACTTTGTCGGACTCGGCGGCTTCGGGCTTCACGCCCAGGCCAAGATCGCCTAATACTGTGAATCTAGTAGGAGCCTTAGTCGGTTTAGCAGATGCCGCGGATTGGCCTCGGGCGACTGTAGTCGTAAACCAGACCGCGAGGAGTGACATCGCGAGCAAGCCGACAAGGTATAGGAGAAAACGGCTTCGAACGGATGAGACCGCGATAGCGCGCTTGACATATTCGCTGGTCCGTTCAAGTCGGTCCGCTTTATGCTCTAGTTGTTTAAGATTGGCGTAATACGCTTCAATTTTGTGTTCGGGTTGATTAACCGCTGTTCTGTACGCGGACTCAAGAGCTTCTTTTAATTCTCCAAGAGTTTTCCTGGCCGTTTCGAGTTCTTCTTCCAGTTCATAGGCGGGCCTCCTAATGGAAGGATCGTCCTTGGACTTCTTGATGAACTTGTCCTCCAGAAGCTGTGCTTTCTTCAGAAGCTCTCTTGCTTCCCAGTGTTCGCTCTTGAACTGAAACTCAATCTCGCGTCGAATTTCAGCAGTTTCAGTCTTCCATCTATTCCAAAGATCTGAAAGTTGATTTGCTCTCCTCAATTTCTGTTCTTCGTATATCCAAAAGAGACCCACCATCGCGACGGCAATCAAGATCGAAGTAAGGAACAAGGGCCGTTGGAATACGTTCCATGATTGCTGAGTATTCGCCGATCTCGAAAACGTAAGTCTCGAAAAGTCCCATGCCGTTGCCGTGCCCGGCGTTAATTTGGCGGCAGCCACTACCTCGTTACCTGATACGGTGGGTGGCAACACGGTCAGTGTTGTGAGCTGCCCTTGCGTCTTGTCGCTCCCAACTTCTAATGAACTAAACCGCGCGTCATTTGGCAGCGAGACTGTGGTATCAACTGGCGCTCGGCTTTGGCCAGCAGGTATCAGCAGGGGCAACGTCGTCGAGAATTCTGGTGAGACGATTAAGACTCGCAGTTTTACTGCCGTAGGCTGCAGCGGCGCACCGACCAATTCGTTGGGGGAGGGTGTTGGCGCAGGCCTTTCACTTGTAGGAACAGATTCGGGAGGTGATGGTTGACGCTGTGGTGACAATGGCACCTGAGCCGCAACACACCAGAGTCCATCCTTTGCCTGATAAGCCGATAATTCTACTGTGTTCGGAGCGCTTCCCTCGATGATCCGATAATAGGGTGGTAACTCACGCGTCAAGACAATAGGCAGGAGAAGCGATCCAGCTTCGTCTTCACCTTTCTGTAGTGCCTCACCTTCAATTTCAACTATTACCGCGCCGTCAGCGTGTGCCTTTAACCCGACGTGCGATTGCCGAAAAGACCACCCGCTCTTCTCATAAAGCTGATTGAGGGCATTCACGTCATTTGAATTTAGTTGAAGAGTACTTGTGCGCGAATCGCAGCCGGGAGACAGAAGGGCAAGACCGGCGAGAAGGCCCAAAAAGCAATATATGCTGATCCTCGAACTCATGATGCGTCGTTCGGCATTGATCATGAAGCATGAAGAGACATGTTGAGCTTCTTCAGCTGCTACATATCCGGAACGTACTTGCTGACAAGCACTGGAGGAAAGTCGCGGGTTTAGGAAAACGGTGATGCGCCTTCCCAAGAGCGTTTGTCTAGAACGAATGCCTTTATAACACAAAACGCGCGCGTTGGAGAAAGAAAGAGTCAACTCGATCCGATGGCCCAAAAGCGGGTGTTGGATTTTACATGCACTTTGGGTGTTGTGTTTTACAACAGGGGTACTTGGTGAGGCGAGTCAGTCGAGAGAGTGAAGTGGAACACAACTTGTATTGCGAGCAGCCGACACGGAATCGAGTATCGGGAAAGACATTTCCTAAAAGGAGAAAATGATGAGCGCGAATGTTTTGGATCTACCGATGACAGGTTCAGTTGACGAAGGCGAAGAATCGCTGCGCGATCAGTTTCATACAATTGGTCCAGTCATCTGTTATCGCGACCCGGCAGATGTGCGCACCATCCGTCGCCAATCGTGGTTAATCATTATCTCCTTTGTTATTGCAGCGGTCGCCGTTGTTGGCGTCGTCTACAAAGCAATTCAGCGACCGGATCGCATTGTGGTTGATATGTCGTCAGGCCGAACCGTCATGATCAATGACAGGGAACTGGGCGCAACGGAAGCCGTTCGGTTGGAGAAAGACAAACTGCAAATCGCCGATATGGATTATGTGGTCAAGGCGTATCTGGAATATCTCTATCGCGTGGATCAGGCTTCTCGTTCTAAGGACATTGAAGCCGCGCTTAGGCTGATGGTGCCGGGCCAGGCCAAGAAGTTCGCACAATACCTCACCGATCAAAAAATCCTTCAGACCCAACGCGAACAGCAATGGAACGCCACATGGAAACCTGAATACCTGGAGCATGCTCCGGGTAAACCGCTAACAGTGAAGGTATACGGGACGCAAGAAGTTGACATGGTGATTAAGAACCAAAGCAAACATGTCATAAAGCACCTTTTGCTTACTGTCGATTTGCTGCCGGATGCGCCGGAAGGTGGAACATTCCGCCTCGATAGAAATCTTCGCTCGGGATTTCGAATTAATGCGCTTGATTACAAGGAACTCAGTTCCAGTGAAGCAGAAACGGGAGCAACTTCAACTAAGGGTTGAGAGGATAAGACTATGAAGACCATCAAATCTCTTTTGTTACTTTTGGCTGCGCAGATATTGGTATCTGCTCAAGAAGCGCCGCCAAAGCCTACAACCTCGCGGTGTCATGGATGTGTACGTCGAGTAGCCAAAAGAGTGCCTTCGATTGCCCCCGCGCCTGCGTCGTCAGCTTCCGCGGATTTCTTTGTTGGTGAAGCGCGGGTCGATGTCACGAAAGATCAGACGGTCGTGAGACTCGCGATGGCCCAACACGGAAGCGTCCTGATTGAGCTTCCAGCCAACGACGGCCCGCGATACATCATTCCCGGTGACCCCGAGATGGCGACCGTGGACCAGAAAGCACTTGAGCGAAACAAGCGAGCGATAGTAGTGAGACCAGGTACGCAGTTTGTGCCTCCACTGCGCAACCTGAAGGCCCGTACGCCCTCCGCTACCGTGACTGCGCAAATGCGCAGCGGCCTTGTCGTCACATTTTTATTTTATCCGGTAGAAGACCTCGCGCAAAACGTCCATCGGTGTGTGCTCAATTACAACCGCGATGAGGTTGTTGCGCGAAGGCGCGCGGCAGGACTGCCCGTCAATCTAGACGGCACAGGAGAAAGGGGGGAGATGACGACGCAGTCCGCCGCGCCAATATCGATCTCGGTCGAAGACACCAAGGAAGAAGAAAACCGAACATCCGCTGAAACTCCAGTCGCTTCAAGCACGTCTGGACCGAGTCCAAACTTGTCGGTGCCATCGCCTGCGACTACTCGTTTATCGTCCATAGACAAAACTGTGGACACGAAGGACACCACTTCATATGCATCTTCTGCGCAAACCGCTTTGCAAGAAGCAATGAAACAACCGAAACGGTTTAAGAACTGGACGAAGCCCACGCATGGACTCGCGCTTTCAATATTACGACCGAGTATCAACGGGGAGCGCTTCAACGTTGTCTTGGTCGCGGTCAAGAACAAGACGTCCGACAGCGTAAAGCTGACACCTGACATTCCCGATCTCTCTATTGAAATGCTTGATGATCGTGGAAAGCCTCTCAATATCGAGTCGATCAAAAAGCTTCACACAGAAGCGAGCGATACGTCCGGCCTAATCCCTAAAGGCGGGATCGTTTATTACGCCGTTGCTTATGCGTCTCCGGTCCTTAGTGTTCATCAGCAAGTCAGAGTGTCCGTGGGACAGACTAGTGCGGCTGATGAGCCAGCATCAATAGTTCTCGTCAAGAGTGAAAAATAGAGGAGTGCATCCATGAATCGTAATGGAAACAATCACCGAGGAGCAGTCACAGACGTGCTGGAAGATGTCCGCGAGGACGGCCAGAGTGAGACGGCCTTCTATGATCCCTCGAACCCAGTCCTTGCGCCGGCGAAGGAGATCACCACGGGCAGGAGGAAAAATTGGAAACGGAAACTCATCGGTTGGAGTTTCGTTGCCCTCCTACTCGTGATTGGTGGCTTCATCCTTTACGCGCTATTAAGAATCAATCGCGTCGATGTCAAAGTGTTAGCTGACAATCGTCGTGGCGGCGCGGACGCAAAGGCTGAACCAGATGCTAACAAGACTGAGAATGGACTCAGTGCCGAAGCGATCAACATTGCCCGCGAAGCAGTGGGAACTGACCCAGTAACAGCGAAGCCCTCGGCTTCACCGGGTGCTTCTCCAGGCATCTCTCCGGATACGGCTTACCGCTTTAATTACAGCGCCACGATGAATCCTGGGATGGGGCCGGCCACCGACGTCGGAACGACAAGCGCATCTTCAAATCAGCAGGCTGTTGGAACAACGCAGCCGGAGGCAAAAACTCTCGACCATTCCCTTACGGATGCGACTTTGCAGTCTCGGGCGAATCAGACTCAGAGCATTTTTGTTGATGATGCGCTAAAGCCAGTAGCAGCTTTGCCGAAGACTGCGAACGTGAAGCTCTCATCAAGCCTCGAAGACAAAGCAGCGTCCATAGAGAAAACAAAGAAGTCGTCAACCGTGTTACCGCCCTTCGGCACGATGTTACCGGTACGCACGCAAGCGGTCATTCTCACTGTGCGCAACAATTCATATGCAAGGCTTGAACTAACCCGCAACTTAACGGGCGAGGGCTGGTCTCTTCCCAAAGGGACCATCCTGATAGGTCACACGAGCGGGAGCGAACTTGAGCGCGCCTTTGTGAATGTGATCGGTTACCTCGATCCTCGAGAAAATCGGTTTGTAAAAATGACGGGAGAAGTTCTCGGTGCCGATGGCGGCGCAGGGCTCCAAGGAAAACGCATCGCTGTCGATCGCAATCGATTCAAGCAGACCTTGAGCAAAGTTGCATCGAGTGGGTTGCAAGTGGCCGGCATGATGGCTGGCGCCCTAACCGGACGTGGAACTGTCGTCCTTAACGGCGCGGGATATCGCCTTCTCAATCCTGTCACCGACGAAGCGGGCCAGCTGATCAATAGTGGAAGCGGGAAACGCGCCTTCGTGAAAGTGGAAGCTGGTCAGGCTGCCTATGTGATGGTCGCTGATCTGCCGAAAGAAATTCGCGCGGTTGACGCTCCAGGAGATGATGAACTCGCAAGAGCTGCGACCTCACTGACCGACCGAGAGGTTATGGAACTAATTCTCTTTGGGACACCAGAGGAGACTCGCGCAGCTCTGCCGCTGATGAATGAAGAGCAGAGAGGCATGGTTGCAAAGACTATCGGCACGCAGGATGGAAAGCCATGATTCCGGTCAACCCCCACCGCGAAATAATCGATCCTCGTCAACTCGTTCGTGAAGACGGCCGAGAGGCTCTGGCGGAGCTGGTAGCCCGTGAGTCTGGCTACATCTTCCAACTACGTCCTCTCAAAGACCTGTGCCAGTCATTAAAATCTGGGATGCCGTTATTAGCAGAAGGTGAGAGGGGTGGTGGAAAGACAGAAATGGTTGACGCCTTGGCTTACTCCTGCAACCGACCCCTTTTTGAGCTACAGGGTATGGACGATCTGAAACTGAGGGACATTCTCTTCGAATGGGACGACCAAGGGCAGAATAATTTTGTCGTTCAGGCCGCAGCATCTGGAGAACTGAGTCTTCAAGAAGCGAGAGATCAACAATGGCGAAAAGAATTCCTGAACCTTGGTGAAGTATTAAAGGCGTATGACTATCTCGCGAGCACTGGGATTACGCCGATTGTAAAACTGGATGAGTTCGAAAAGCTGCCGCAAGTATGCCAGGCGTTTTTCTATCAACTCTTTACCGATGGACATGCTTCAGTCCCTCGTCTCGCAGAAAACAACGGGCATATAGGCGTTCGTAGGAGTGACGAGAAACCAATCGTCATCTTGACATCTAATAACCAGCACGTCGTACATCCACCGCTCCGCTCCCGATGTGTATATACCAAAGTCAGATTGCCTACCGATCTCGAAGAGATGCGGATTCTTCATTCGCGGGTCCCACATGCGCCAGCATATCTCACCACACAGGTAATCAAGGTTGTTCGGTACATTCGCATAATGATGCCTACAGTGAGAGACAAGCCGGGCCTTCGTGAGTCGATAGCTCTGCTCCAGGCACTTCTGGCAGACGATCAGATAATCCTTACCGCAGACGTAATCGACGATTATCTCGGATTCATCGCGCGGGGAGCGGACGACCTTGCAAACCTCGAACTTGGTCTACCGCGCTTAGAAAGAGCGGCTCAAATACCGGATCAGGTCATCGATCAAATGATCCAGGAAGTGTTTGCGAGAGAGTCATACGTTTGAGAGAGGCAGCATGAGGGAAAGAGGAAACATCTGGCCCATAGTCTCTGTTGCGGCAGGAGCTTTTCTCGTGCTCTTCGTCTTGCCCCTAATTATTCAGCGGCAACGGAGCGGCGAGATGGCAACCGTGGAGGCCCACGTCTCGATCGGCGACGGGGATAATGGCCGTGTTTCACAGGTTACATCAGCTAATTATCGCTGGCCGAACAGCGAGGTTCCTCACACTGCAGATCGCCTTCGCGATGTAACTGCGGTAGCCATCGCCGCGATGACCTATGTCGTCGAGGGCGCCATGAAGGGCGCACCTCCACGAAACGTGGAGCAGATTCTAGATGGTGTCGTCCGACGAGACCTTATTCCCCGTGAATGGGTAACGTCTCAATCTGGCGTTCTTCAGATGCCGAACGGAACGGTTCACTTGCGTTACTCGCCTGCCAACTTGTCTGTGGAAGTCATCTCAGTTCCTAAGGATCGCTCTGATGGACCAGGACTATTAATTCGACTACCAGATTCTGAGAACACGACCGTTGGAGCCCGATACTTTGAATCGATGCAACTGGACGGAATTCTCTATCCGAGTCCGTTTGCGCCCCTACCGGCAGTGATTTCGGCTGGTTGGCAGCAACGCCACTTCAAGCAAACACAGTTGCCCGATTCTGAAAGAGCTCAGCTTGAACAGTGGTCCAAGAGCGTTACTCCTAAGTAACCACAGCCAAGGTGATGTGCCATGAGCTTTCGCGCGAGAGTTGAGAGGATCGATGCGGACTATTTCATCCCGCGTCCAGCCGACGAACCGGATCTTGATTCTTTTCATGCCGCGACGCGGTTTCTTCAGGATGTCTCGCGGGGAGGAACACTACTGCTGAGCAGTTCTATCGCTGGTTATTTGTTCTTCCGATCAGGCCAAATGCTCGACGTGAGTTTTAAGGGGATGGTGTTTATCCTGTTCGGAGCTTTAGCAGTCTCTCTCGTTGGACTCTTTGAATCCGTCTCACTTGCTTATCCTTACTACAGTATCAATCAGAGGTTAACTCACGGATCTGCTCGTTGGGCAAGCATCGCGGATCTAAAGGCAAGAGGTCTCGCGCACCCGTCGAGTGAGCCATTGCCTAGAGGCGCTGTGCGTATTGGCCGACTTAGTTCAACTCTGGCATTTCGAAAATATGATCTCATCTTAAACTTGGAGCAACTGCTGGTTCACACGGGAATCTTCGGACCTTCAAACTCAGGTAAATCTGCCACTTTCTACATGAATATTCTGCGTGATTGGTCTCAAACAGGTTCGGTGCTTGTGATGGACATTAAGGGTGAACTCTATGCTCACACAGCTCGATATTACGATCATGTCTATCGCATCGATTTGGAGAACCCAGATCTCTCCGATCTCTGGAATCCGCTGCCGCGCTGTTTGAATAATGGGGAGCTGGCACACTCGTTGGCCGCAATCGTCGTTGGTTACGAACCTGAGAACATGAAGGTCAACGACAGCACACACTATTGGATATCCGGCGAGACTGCTCTGATGAAAGCTTTGTGCCTTCATTTGCCCAGAATCGCAGTGAATCCGACTCTACCAATGATTAAGGAATACTTGTCACTGAACGACATCAAGGCACTGGGCCAGGATATGCAGAGTTCGAAGGATCATGAGGTCAAGGTCGAATGGGGTAACTTCATAAAAGTAGACGCCGAGAAGACTCAGGGAGGCGTCATTACCGGCCTCAACAACAAGCTGGCACCACTGCGGTCACCGAACGCGATGCGCATTCTGAAGACTGCAACGCCGGAAGAAATCGCTCGCGGCGTACGTGAGATTAACCTGGCCGATCTCCGCAGGCCGGGCACTGCAATCTATATCGTCATGAACGAGACTCAGGCGAGTGATTATCACATTCTGCTGGAATTACTTTTTGGGTTGGCGGCGATTGAAATGCAGGCATCGACACATAAGAATGCCACGCCAGTCTTGATGGCTCTTGACGAAGCCGGAAACGTTGCTCCGCCCAAGCTGCAGGACAAACTGAAGATCGGTAGATTTCGTAACACACCTTACCTCTTGGGATTCCAGGACGTTCCCCAAATCAAACGGAAATTTCAGGAGCACGGAGGCAAGGCCATCTTGGCGGGAATGAAGAATCAGATCTTTCTTCCTGGAGTCGATCCTGAAACCGGCGCCTACGCCTCGTCGATGCTCGGTCCGGCGACTGTGCTCTCTCGCACCGAAGTTGATGGAATGGGCACGAAGTATGACGCTGAACGGGTCTCTGAAAGCAGAAGGGACTTGAAGCAAGCCCCCGAATTGCGACGCATGGTCAAGTATAGGCAAGGCATCGCGATCATTGATACTGCCGATCCGATTCTCTTTCGCTTTCTGCCTCGCGCCGATACTGGGGATATTGCGGTTCCTCCCGAACGAGCGGTAACGGAATCGCCATCCTTATCGAAAGCAGTCGAAGCGATGAACAAGATCAACGAAACTGAGGAACCTAAATCGAACTCCGAAACGCGAAGCGCGCAGGCCGACTCGGGCGAAGCGCCTCGCCTCTCGCCGAATGGCTCAGAGAAGTCGACAAGGGCTCGCTCAAGAAAGCGAATGAAGGGTAATTGGTTCCCAGTTGACGCAACGTAGGGTTGAAAGCTTCTATGCGCGGAGTAGAAGGCAAAGTCGGCAAGCATCGGTTCGGTTTCTCTTACGGACTGCTCTTAATTGCCATCATTTCGTACTTAGCGGCGTGGGGTTATTCGTCCTATGCGGCGGAATGGAAAGCAAAGGCTGAGATTCCTCAAATCGATCCCATACTCAATATCATCAAAGGTCTCAGGCAGTATCAGAAAACGACTGCCACATTTCCGCCCAGTCTCAGCGAAGTCGAAGCAACTGTCTGGAAACATCCGAATCCACCTCCTTACGGTCTAGGAGGCCGTTCTGTAGTTATTCGGAACTACTACTACCTCTACACCTTCATAAGTCCGACACGTTCTACAATCTGGGCCATCCCGGTTGGGCCAAAGCCGGAAGAAGCGAACACTTATTTCTTGATTCTCACGCCGGATGATCGAGAGAAGTGGAAAGGTCCAGCATTTGAGCTAAAGGAGTTAGCTGCTATCTCTGGCACTCCTACCTATAGTCAACTCGCGCTGCTTGGCATGATCAAACAAGACCCACTTCCTCAAAAGCGGAAATAACTGCTA
>WNFL01323445.1_pt2 | contig 14426 bp, 9 predicted proteins | sample 5400361 | NCBI WGS metagenome assembly WNFL01 (sample SAMN13153351, study PRJNA577476) | soil metagenome | isolation source: 40 cm soil on Douglas fir-dominated hillslope | place: USA:California | collected 2013-09-17
CTCCCGACACTGGCGATCGGCGTGTGTGGGAGTGCTCGAAGAAATTCTTTGAAGGACCATGTCCACTATATTGGATTGAGGTATTAAGTGTTATGGGAATGTTGGGAATTGGCGTTCCAAGCCTTCGAAAGCTGACGTCGACGTTGGTCAAGGTGAGCAGATGTCATGGGCACCCCAATGTGATTCTAACTTGCTGTAGGATGCCGATGTGACCCTTTTGGACAGAATTCAGGATGTTTGTCGCTTCGTGAACTACTTCCAGATTCCCATCTCCACGAGCACGCCACACACCTATATTTCGACAAGACCATTCCTTCCCTCAGAACCCCCTTTATCAATGATCTTCAGTACACAGTTTACTCAAGGCATCAAGATGCAAAGAGGAAACTTACTGTCATGGCCAGCGCCACCATTGCAATGGTTTGGACACGATGATGGTGTGAATTGCGTGGGTTATTCTCCCAATGGATACTTCATTGTAACTGGATCCAGTGACAAGATGATTCGCATCTGGGATGCCGAGACTGGTTCTGCAGTCGGGAATCCGCTGAAGGGGCACACTGGCGATGTGTGGTCAGTTGCTTACTCTCCTGATGGGCGCCACATCATCTCTGGATCCCTTGACAACACAATTCGAATCTGGAATGCAGAGACTGGTTCTGTAGTCGGCAAGCCTCTAGAGGGGCACACCGACTCTGTGATGCCTGTTGCTTACTCTCCCGACGGGCGGCACATCATCTCTGGATCTTATGAAAACACAATTCGGATTTGGAATGCCGAGACTGGCTCCGCAGTCGGAGATCCTCTCAAGGGGCACACTGGCAATGTGTTGTCAGTTGCTTACTCTCCCGATGGGCGAAACATCGTCTCTGGATCCTTTGACAACACAATTCGAATCTGGAATGCAGAGACTGGTACTGTAGTCGGCAAGCCTCTAGAGGGGCACACCGACTCTGTGATGTCTGTTGCCTACTCTCCCGACGGGTGGCACATCATCTCTGGATCTCATGACAATACAATCCGAATCTGGGATGTCGAGACTGGCTCTGCAGTCGGGGATCCTCTTACGGGGCACACTGACCGGGTGCGGTCAGTTGCTTACTCTCCCGATGGGCGGTACATCATCTCTGGATCTGATGACAACACAATTCGAATCTGGAATGCCGGGACTGGTTCTGCAGTCGGCAGGCCTTTAGAAGGGCACTCTAGCAGCGTGATGTCCGCGATTTACTCCCCTGATGGGCGGTACATCTCCTCTGGATCATATGACAGGACAATTCGACTCTGGAATGTCGAGACTGGTTCTGCAGTCGGCAAGCCTCCAGACGGGCACACTCGCGCTGTGGTGTCCGTTGCTTACTCCTTTGATGGGCGGTACATCGCCTCTGGATCCTATGACACAACGATTCGGATCTGGGATGCCGAGACTGGTTCTGCAGTTGGCAAGCCTCTAGAGGGGCACACTGATATTGTAATATCGGTTGCTTACTCCCCCGATGGGCGGCACATCATCTCTGGATCCGAAGACCGGACAATTCGAATCTGGGATGCCGAGACTGGTTCTGCAGTCGGGAATCCGCTGAAGGGGCACACTGGTCATGTGTGGCCAGTTGCTTACTCCCCCAACGGGCGCCATATCACCTCTGGGTCTGATGACAACACAATACGAATATGGAGTGCGGCGACTGGTAATGCAGTCGGAAAGCCTCTAGAGGGGCACACTTGGGCTGTGCGGTCAGTTGCTTACTCTCCCGATGGGCGCCGCATCATCTCTGGATCCTTTGACAACACAATTCGAATATGGAATGCAGAGACTGGTTCTGTAGTCGGCAAGCTTCTAGAGGGGCACACCGACTCTGTGATGTCGACTGCTTACTCTCCCGATGGGTGCCACATAATTTCTGGATCTTGTGACGAGACAATTCGAATATGGAATGCCGATACTGGCGATGCAGTCGGCAATCCTCTAGAGGGACACACCGAAAATGTGCGGTCAGTTGCTTACTCACCCGATGGGCGCCACATCGTTTCTGCATCCACGGATCACACAATTCGAATCTGGAATGCCGAGACTGGTGATGCAGTCGGCATGCCTCTCGAGGGTCACACCGCGCCCGTGATATCCGTTTCTTACTCTCCCGATGGACGCCACATCGTTTCTGGATCCGAAGACAAGACAATTCGAATTTGGGATGCCGAGGCCAGTTCTGCAGCTGGCAAAGCTTCAGAGGGGCACACTGACCATGTGCAGTCAGTTGTTTGTCCTCCTGATGGGCAGCATAACATCTCTGGATCTAGTGGTACGGCGGTTCACATGCCGGACTTGTCCTCACAGATTCCCACCCAATCTGCCTCCTCGGCTATTCCGGCCCGACGGCCAGACCCAGAGGGTTGGGTCAGGGACTCCATGGGCGGCTTACTCTATTGGGTACCCCAGGATTGTCGTGCAGGCCTCCATTCACCTGCTCTCTTCACACTCCCTCTTACATCTTCTGTTCGATCAGTTTCTCTTCAATTTGAAGAGTTTGCCTTTGGAACCTCTTGGACCCAAATTATCAACCCTGCTCATTCCTAGCCCTTCTTTATTCTCGAATCTGTGCGTGTAATATGTCGTACTGTTTACCCTTTGGTTGTGGTAGTTGTCGTCTCTTTTCTGGTTCTCACTTTGTACGTGTGGCAATTTAGCAGGATCTACTCCGTTTCTAATGTCATACATACATGATTTTATACGTGTCCCATCTCTTCTGCGAGAATCTACAGCATGACCTTTGACGTACTTATGGACAGTAGGACCTGGGCAGCCTTGTGGACTAAATAAGTCGATCTGTCATCCCAGAAGGCCTGATCTTCTTGACGCACAAGACCCCTCCTAGATACCCAACGGGTTGAAGCGACTTGGGGGTACAGTAGTTGAACATGCGTGGTAAGAATTTTGTGGTAAAGGAGTAAAATCGAATACATGGATACAGGATTCGCAAGCGACAGGGTTAAATAGGAGTGGGAAGTCATATGTAAGGGTAAATGAAATTAGTTGCAAGCGAGTCCTTACACTCTCCCTCGTTTTCAGCCTTAAACGCAATAGTGGGCCGGCCTTGAAAGGAAATTGTAGATATTCACAATTTGAGCAGTCCTACTTTGACACGGCTTTTCGGGGGTGCTGCAAGGGGCGTGCTGTGTTCTCAGCTCCGGAGCAACTGGAAAAGTATGAGCGCCTCCCCCATTCCCCCTTCGCACCATCCTCCACGGCCACCACCCCATACATCGGCGAGTCTAATATCCGCATAGCCACCGTAGAGCCTATGCAACATGAATCAAAGTCTGTCGGTACAAAAAGGATCGCACCCACCCAAAAGCAGGAATCATAGACATGCCCCAGTAGGGGTAGTACGCGCCAAAACCGACATGTCGATCAGTTCACGCCTCTTCGTGACCTTCGCTCATTGTATGCCCCTGTTCCGCTCCGCCTGAAGACTGACCCACAGGCCGTGCGTTGGGTACAAGGACGCCTTCTCCTCATTATGGTATCTCCTCTCCGCCTCGACCTCGCGAGTCATAACTGCACGCTCCGCAACTTTGATAGAGGGATCATCGACGACGGGATTATACTCAGACGGGTGCGATGCATCCGCTTCTCGTTTGCTAACATAGTGAAGTCAGGGCGAGGATTGTCGACAGTTCGAGAGGTGGAGTCCTTGCGTGCTGGTGTGGTGACCAGAATTATTGTTGGGGTCGGGAACGCAACCACATACACTGTAAGGCACACCAAAGGCGGGCTAGAAGACGTCAACCCAGGTGGCCGACGAAAATATCTAATACGCACCCTCCACGCCTGGGCAGTGTGGTCGGTTGAAGTAGCCAAAGTTTCTTGCTTGCTTAAGTCTTCGTGGTTCGGGGTCATAAAGGGAACCTCCATAGTGTCGGCGCGATACCGGGCAGCATTGAGTTGGTGGGTGTGCCAAGCGAGGTCCTAGTGAGCGGTAAGCAGCCATCAAGCCAGAACAATATATATACGAACTATATCCTATAGTGGCCGGATCAGAATAAGTACTTGAATGGGAACGGTGGACATCCCAATGTTGGGACGAACAAGTTCCCGGGATGGGTAGACATGAGCCGCAAGAAGCCGTGATAACGGGCGATGCAGCGAACGAGAGCTGCTCGGGACTGGATAGTATCCAAGGTTCTGCTGGCCGTCCACCCCATTCCAACCATCTTCTCGATGAAGCTCCCTTGACGGAGCACTGCTCCTACGAGCTCAACACCAGCGAGCCCTGGGTTGCTATATGCGATGCAAGTACGGAGAATCCTGTAAAGTTGGGGATAAGTATGTGACCCTCAGACTGGAGAGGACATACCTTGAAACTTGCTGGACTGGTGTTGCGTGGACGGCTTGCGGGTTGCCAACATGTAGGATGCCATTCAACTGCTTGATCTCCCATTGGAAGAGGTCAGCGAATTTGACAGAATGGGCAGCGAGCCCCTTTTCCGAAGCGGAAGCAGGAGCAGGGATCGCTTGCTCGAAACCCTGACCGGCCAAGCAAGAAGTTTAGTTGAAAATCATGGGCTTTGTGAGACTTACAACAAGCATGAGCTTAATATACTGTTCACTCATCGTCTCATCCACCTTCCCTGTATACGGGTCCAACAATGTCTCCCTAAGAGTTTGGTAAGAAACGGAACATATTTGAATGGGACATGACGAACGAGAATGAAAGCTTACTGCAAGCGCGACGGAGAGTAACCTCACCACAGAACCTTCTAACCCCCATAACCTCTTCTTGAACGTCTTGTGGCATTCGGCGCATGAGACCTTGAAGCCGGGCTGAGCATAGCCTGTGCCTTCCGAGTTCCACCACGGAACGTGGTGTTGTGTTGGAGAAACGCAACATGGACAGCGCACGGTGATGGTATCAGATAGTTGGACATTTGTTGGCGGGACGTAGGGCATGCCAGTGGTAGACTCAAAGAATTCACGACGTTCGATCGACGGTTCGGATGGTTGCAGAGTCTCCGGTTCGGCGAGAGAGGCTACAAGAGTGAGAGGAAAGGACCTGGGATGAACTAAGAAGTAGATCTTGAAGAGAGTCTGGGAGGTACTCACTGAAGGGAACGTAAACTCTTGCTGTATGTTGACTCAGTCCTCATACTATCCTCGTAGTATATACGTGGGTTCTGTATCGTCACATTCAGTAAACAATTCATCAGGAGAAATTCCCGCTCACCAGCAAGTAGAAATGCCAAATTAGGACAACATCGAGCGGGGGTATCGTCGTCTCGTTGGAAGCGACCACACACCCATTTCGCCAGTTCGCTCGGAGAAGAGTATAGAACATATGCCCCGCCTTGCTTACGAAGATGACCCAAGCTTGCTCCTGGTTCATCCCTCCGGTAAGCGGCGCTCCACGACGCTCCTCTTCAGGCTATCGAACGCTCTTAGAAGTTTGAGGTGTGCCTGTAATTCGGTGACGCTGACGAGAGGTTGGATGTTCTTCGTCTCGATAGGAACGTCGGGGCAACTCTGTTGGGTACTCGCTGTACAACGGTGATTGTTCCACTTTGGATGGTGGAGCTAGTGATTCGTATGCTGGAGCATCCTCTTGCTTGAACGACATGGCGCCCTCCTAAATTTAACTTTTGGTCGTCACGCAATGGCGGTGGTCGGGAACAACTCGTAGCGGGAACGACCTGAGCGATGGCAGCAACCCTTACACTTTGGGGTTCGAACGCTGGTGGCTATTAATCGTCGTTCTGCAGACCAACTCTGACCAACACGGACTGAAGCCGTGCGCCTCCCGTTCCGCATTCGTTGGTCGACAATTCCAGGCAACATGCTCCCTGAACAATATTGCCCTCATACTGCAGTCTAAGGGGGTATAGTCCTCTCTTCGAGCGACGTTCGCACCGGTGGTAAGGTCCAAAAAATTTGCGGCAATATTGATGCCGTAAATTCGGGCTGCCAGAAAGAAATCCTCCACTTGCCGACTGGGTAGTGCATTCTATATGATTTTGCTATATTTATGAGACAAATCTGGTAAGGCAGCCAGAGCGGAAAGTGCAGGAGTGGTGAAGTGCAAGAAGTGGTGAATGCCTGTAAATGCCCTGGATACATTGCGCGGCGGGAAATTGATTGGATCCTGTGACTTGACAGCTGTCGTGGCTGTTGACACCCCACGGCCAGTCCACACCGATTCCATCACTCGCTCTTCGCCACACCTAGCCTGGACCTCCCATCATTCTCCTCAAAGTGACCGAACATGGCGACTCACCGACCCAAGACAGTTAACCTGTGAGCAGCGGCTATATCGCGCAGCATTTTCGTTACTGACGATCGATCTAAGCCTCTACCTGGATCGTGAGGCGTTTCACTTCAATTTTGGTCTATACCGCTAACTTTGGGCACCATACAGGAATCACACTCCAAGACGTTCTACATCGGGACTATTCGCTTAGGGTATTTGTAGAAAATAAGGAGCTGGAATTGCAGACGCACGATAACCGAACCTGGACGCCAGCCCAACGCCCGTGTGTCTCTTGTTTTCTTTCTACGTGCGCCCGCTGATATATGTGCATATGTAGAGGTCTTTCTCCGACATCCGAGATGCGTGCCGAAATCCATATGAGTGGTAAATTCCTTTGGGGAAAAAACCGACAGGCGAGCGGAGTGATCGACCTTCAATCGCTTTTCAATGATTATTGGAGCTCTGATGGGCGCGAGTTCACGGTACCGAGTCGGTCTTGATCACCAACTAGTCTGTTCATATCTGATAGCGAAGCGCAGAGGACATTATTCTCGATGGAAAGCATCACCAGTATCGTTGGTCTCTGGAACTACGATTCTCTGCAAGTGCCAATGTTCGTGTCGTTGAAAGTGTACATCTCAGCCAGCTAAATACCTTCGTGTAGACGCAATCGCTGCGCCCGCTGCTCCGTCAACTCGAGGAATTGTTAGAGGAATATTCTCCAATGATGAGCAAGTCGACCGAGAGGGTCGTGGGAAGTGTTATTAAATATGGGACCGTATTCGCGGAGGTCCGTTTTTCCACATGGAGACTAGCAGGACATTGACACCCTGTAGCTGAATCCAATATCAAAGGCTGTATTCGGTGTTGCCAACGTTACGTTTGAGGTGCGTGCTCGCTACTGGCGTGTCAACAGCAGAGGGTGATCCTTGACCATCTAGCTCTTGAAAGAACAAAACAAAATCGACCAGATACCGTTGGATATTCTGGACCGGTTGAAGCGCATCTTGCCTTTCGCAGACATCGTTGCGGAAGAAATCGTCTGTAAAGAGACGGATCTCTTGGAGAAGGTGATCCCGCGAATGTTTGAAGTGATGTACAAGGTCGCGAAAATGTCGTGCGACTACGTCAAGCATGGTACGCGGTTATGTTTCGGATTCGGCAAGCGCTAATGATCGCAGCGAGGATGGTGGGCGGGCCAAGCTCCTCAGAGATGATCGAAGAAATAGGCGGAGAGTTGACAAAAGTCATCGAAGAGTTCGTGCATGCAGTGGATATCGAAGCTCTCCGTTTTACCAAAAGGAGTGGTAAGTACTCGCTGTCTCGGTTTAGTATCAATACATCCTCAGTGACTTCTTGTAGAGGAGCAAGATCTTTTGTACCGCCGGCTTAAACCTGTTGAAACTGGCTATCAGCAAGGCCTCCGCTGTATGGAAGGCACCCGCACAGTCCTCCTCAGGGAAGTCACAGACTGGGTGGCCAGTATAACAGGGAATGGGGGTATTCTCCACGGCAATCCATACTGGATCTACGGATTACCTGGAATTGGCAAAACGTCGTTAGCTCATTCAATTTGCGCAAGCCTTGACGATCAGGAGCAGCTTGCTGGAGCGTTTTTCTGCCGGAGAGATGACCCAGAATTGAGCGAGCCTAGATACATCCTTCCGACTCTCATCTACAAACTCGCGATAATCTTCCCCCCTTTTCGAAGCATTGTCGCAGAACGCCTTCGCACAAACCCAAATGTGACACCTGAGTCAATGAAGCTCTCACTCTTCCTTGAATTCATCCGCAAACTTCCTGGCTTCCCCAAAAAGCCACTCATCTTTGTCATTGACGCACTTGATGAGTGTGGCAACGCTCAGACTCGTCCAGATATCCTGAATACCTTGACAGACGCAGCCACACACGCTCCGTGGCTCAAGATTATCATCACCAGTCGGCCTGAAGCGGATATCCACCATTTCTTTAATGGCCCCACCCAGTTGTCGCATTTTCAATACGATTTGACCGCGGATAAAGAGACCCCCTCCGACCTACGAATCTTTGCCAAAGAGCGATTCAGGAGGGTCGCCCTCATTCGGTTCCTCCAATCTCCCTGGCCAGAGCAATCGCTTCTCGAAGGAGTACTCACTCGGGCAGCGGGTCTCTTCATCTTCATCGAGACTCTTGCTCTTGCCCTTGAGCATTGCATCGATCCCACTGAGCTTTTGAAGGCGACCTTGCTGGACTCAGCCAGCCCTGGCTTGACGTCTCTCTACGGGCTTTACTCGAGTATCGTAAAAGCACGTAAAGTACAACATAATGCCGATTTTCAGCGGATGATTGGAGTGCTTCTTATAACGGCTCTGTACCGCCCCCTGCGCGAAGAGACGATTGCAGAGCTGGCGGGAGTGAGACCTGATCTGGTGAAAATGTGGGTGGTAGATCTCAGCTCCATGCTCTATCGAGACGAAGGGGCAGGTGGAGGTATTCGCGCCCGGCATTTGTCCATTTCGGATTTCTTTGTCAGCGATAACTGTCACCCCGACTATCACGTCAACCTCCAAGAATCCAATGTGGAGCTGGGTATCGCTTGCCTCAATAAGATGGTTGAACAGCTCCGTTTCAATATCTGCAAGCTCGAAGATTCCCGGCTTGCTAATAAGGATGTGAAAGATCTCCCATCACGAATCAAAGAGAACATCTCCGATGTTTTGCAGTATAGTTCTCTGCATTGGTCAGATCACATTTGCTTTACTCCCGACACTGGCGATCGGCGTGTGTGGGAGTGCTCGAAGAAATTCTTTGAAGGACCATGTCCACTATATTGGATTGAACTATTAAGTACTATGGGAATGTTGCGAATTGGCGTTCCAAGCCTTCGAAAGTTGACATCGACCTTGGTAAAGGTGAGTAGATGGCACGGGCAACCCAATGTCATTCTAACTTGCTGTAGGATGCCGATTTGGTCCTTTTGAACAGAATTCAGGATGTTTGTCGCTTCATGAGCTCCTTCCAGATTCCCATCTCTATGAGCACTCCACACACCTATATTTCGACAGGACCATTCCTTCCCTCAGAATCCCCTTTATCGATGATCTTCAGTACACAATTTACTAAAGGCATCAAGATGCAAAGTGGAAACCTGCTGTCATGGCCAGCGCCACCATTGGAATGGGTTGGACATGATGGTTTTGTGAATTGCGTGGGTTATTCTCCCAACGGGTGCTTCATTGTCACTGGATCCAATGACAAGACAATTCGGATCTGGGATGCCGAGACTGGTTCTGCAGTCGGGAATCCTCTGAATGGGCACACTGGCTATGTGCGGTCAGTTGCTTACTCCCCCAATGGGCGGCGCATCATTTCTGGATCCGAAGACAGCACAATTCGAATTTGGAATGCCGAGACTGGTTCTGCAGTCGGCAAGCCTCTAGAGGGGCATTCTGGCATTGTGTGGTCGGTTGCTTACTCTCCCGACGGGCGCCACGTCATCTCTGGATCTGGTGACAATACAATTCGGATCTGGAATGCTGAGACTGGCTCTGCAGTCGGAGATCCTCTCAAGGGGCACACGGCCCATGTGTTGTCAGTTGCTTTCTCTCCCGATGGGCGCCACATCATCTCTGGATCCCGTGACAAGACAATTCGAATATGGAATGCTGAGAGTGGTTCAGAAGTCAGAAGTCCTCTAAAGGGGCACATTGGCACTGTGATGTCGGTTGCTTACTCTCCCGACGGGCGCCACATCATCTCTGGATCTGGTGACAATACAATTCGGATCTGGAATGCTGAGAATGGCTCTGCAGTCGGAGATCCTCTCAAGGGGCACACTGCCTATGTGTGGTCAGTTGCTTACTCTCCTGATGGGCGGCACGTCATCTCTGGATCCGATGACAATACAATTCGAATATGGAATCCCGAGACTGGCTCTGCAGTCGGGGATCCTCTGAAGGGGCACACAAGCTGGGTGCGGTCAGTTGCTTATTCTCCCGATGGGCGGTATATCATCTCTGGATCCAAGGACAAGACAATTCGAATCTGGAATGCCGATACTGGTGATGCAGTCGGCAAGCCTCTAGAGGGGCGCACTCGCCATGTGTGGGCAGTGTCTTACTCTCCCAATGGGCGCCATATCATCTCCGGATCCAACGACAACACAATTCGAATATGGAATGCCGATACTGGTGATGCAGTCGGCAATCCTCTGGAAGGGCACACCAGATATGTACGGTCAGTTGCTTACTCTCCCGATGGGCGTCACATCATCTCTGGATCCTATGACAAGACAATTCGGATCTGGAATGCTGAGACTGGTTCTGCAGTCGGGGATCCTCTGAAGGGGCACACTGACCTTGTGATGTCAGTTGCTTACTCTCCCGATGGGCGACACATCATTTCTGGGTCCTCAGACCAGAAAATTCGAATCTGGAGTGCTGAGACTGGATCTGTAGTCGGAAGGCCTCTAGAGGGTCACAATGACGCTGTGATGTCCGTTGCGTACTCTCCCGATGGGCGCCACGTCATTTCTGGATCTAATGACAAGACAATTCGAATATGGAATGCCGAGACTGGCGATGCAGTTGGCAATCCGCTGAAGGGGCACACCGACAATGTGCGCTCAGTTGCTTACTCTCCCGATGGGCGCCACATCGTCTCAGGATCCGATGATTACACAATTCGAATCTGGAATGCCGATACTGGTTCTACAGTTGGCAAACCTCTGGAGGGGCACACTGGCTATGTAACATCGGTTGCTTACTCTCCTGACGGGCAATCTATCGTCTCTGGATCCGATGACAGCACAATTCGAATTTGGAATGCCGAGACTGATTATGCAGTCGGAAAGCCTCTCGAGGGGCACACTGGGCCCGTGATATCCGTTTCTTACTCTCCCGATGGAGGCCACATCATCTCTGGATCCAATGACAAGACAATTCGAATCTGGAATGCTGAGAATGGTTCTGCAGTTGGAAAATCTCTAGAGGGGCACGCTGACCATGTGCAGTCAGTTGTTTGCCCCCCTGATGGGCAGCATATCATCTCTGGATCCAGTGATACGGCGACTCACATGCCGGGCTCATCTTTACACACTCCCACCCAATCCACCTCCCCGGATATTCAGGTTCGGCGGCCAGACTCAGAGGGTTGGGTCAGGGATTCCATGGGCGGCTTACTCTATTGGGTACCCCAGGATTGTCGCGCAGGCCTCCATTCACCTGCTCTCTTCACACTCCCCCGTACATCTCCTGTTCGGTCAGTTTCTCTTCAATTTGAAGAGTTTGCCTTTGGAACCTCTTGGATCCAAATTATCAAACCTGCTCATTCCTAGCCTTTCTTTATTCTCGAATCTGTGCGTGTAGTGTGTTGTACTGACTACATTTTTGGTTGTGGTAATTTGTTGTCTCTTCCTCTGGCTCTCACTCTGTACGCGTGGTCATTTAGCAGGATCTACTCCATTTCTAATGTCACACATAAATGATTTATACATGCTCTCACCTCCTTTGCGAGAATCTAAATTATGACCCTTGACACAACGGGTGGAACTATTCCAGAGGTAAATAAATTGGGAATAGCCTGGGAATAGACCTCTTCCACTTGTAAGAGGTGCTAAATGTAGGTGGGAGTGACCGGTAATGATGGTGGTGTGCCGACAGAGGGGGTGTGCCGACAGAGGGGGTGTAGATGGATTACTAATGCATGCTCGCTTCACGGAATGTCGTACGCTATCCGTGGATAATTCAAAATAAATCATTCAAAACCAATTAATTGGTCGTTCATGTCCAAACAAATGGAGGGGTAGCGATGTGTGTTTATGACTACATCCAAGATCAATTTGGATGTGGATTGTTTTCGATCACTTCTAAACCACTGTGTCGCATCCTAGCCATATCGCGCTCATCTGAAGCCATCGTCGACAATTCCGGAAGGATGGTGTCAATCACACTGACTGTAATAAAAGTTGGGCGTAAGATACTATTATTGAGAAGTGCGGGATACGGTCCGCTCTACCTATCAAGTACTTCATTATTAAGGTGATGATCAGATCGATGCGTTGCGTTTGCGTCGTCGGCGGAAAGGGGGCTCAAGTTTGCGAGTACTGTCTCCATAGCAGGCGACTGGCTATGACTCTCCTTCCCACCTCCCAAAAGTCGCCCCATCATGTTCCTAAGAGATCCAGGCGGAGGAGAAGGGCTGGTTGCAAGACAACAGTTGCACATACTGTACGGCTTGTTAAAGGCCCTCTACGATTCAGTGAGTAGGAGGGCCATTAGAAGTCGAGCGAACACAAACCTTCCATGCTACGGATGTCACATCATAGCCGTGCACCGGTTCTTGTGGTATGATGTGGTGAACCGGGGTCATGCCAAGAGCACTCAATGTGTCGGTCCGATACTGATCTGCATTGAGTTGGTGTGTGTGCCATGCAAGGTCCTATCGTAAATGAGATATAATTTTGAAGTTTAAACGGGATTGAGCTCACGATATCCTGATGATTCCTGTCAGCAAGGCTGCGTCCAGGTAATGAGCGACACGTACAATAGTAGGGATGAGAGATTTTTCAGGGTTTGCAGCCATCAACCAAAGGAAAGCGTGATATCGAGCAATCGACCAAATGAGCGCGGTCTGCGATTGAGCGGTCTGGAAATGTGCTTCGGTCGTCCAGCCAAGCTTCACAATTTTATCAATGAATAGGCCTTGGCGGATTACGGCATCAGCAAGGTCAACCGATGCAGGACCAGGTTGACTATATGCTATACAAAGCCGGCGAAGTCTACGAGGAAAGCATCAACGTTGCAAATGAGGGGCTACTTAGACCCACATGACACACCTTTGAGGACTCAAGTGAGATCCACTTAGTGCCTGGCCGGCTGCAAGTATCCCGCTCATGCTAGCCATATCCCACTGTCCAAGCTCGCCCAATTCTGTCGCATACAGCTTCAAACCCTTACTCGAATTAGAGAAGGGTGTTGAGATACGTTGAATAAATCCCTGCAAACCGCGTTATTGAATCTGGGGCGCTTGATTGGGATGGGTTTATACCATGAGCATGTTCTCTATATAAATATCACTAATATTGCTCTCTATCCTCCCGGAGAACGAGTCCAGTAACGTTTCACTGCCATAAATGTCAGTTGAGGCGGTGAACTAGGGAACAGGAGGAACTCACGAAAACGCAATTGGAATTCCGGATCTGTGCAAAGTCAGTTCATCACAAAGCCTTCGGACGCCGAGAGTGGCCTTGGTGAACGACTTCTGGCAGGTAGCACATGCTTCTTTGAATCCATCCTGCGCGAACCCCTTCCCGTCCGACTTCCACCACGGGACGCTCACTAGTGGACGGTCAACACATCTAGGGCATGCGACCGAGACGGTTTCAGAAAGGGAGATTACGGTGGGGGGATAGTATGGCATGCCAGCGAGCGACTCAAAGTTGTGAACACGGGATTGAGAAGGCTCGCACGGTTCGAGGCTCTTTGGTTCGATGAGTGAAGCAACCACCGTCACCGGCATGGACCTGTTGGGCTTAGTTATGACGCACATACTCGGGACTACAGCCCTAGGGTTGCGGGGTTTGGAACTGACCGTAACGAGCGGAGGTTAGAGTGAAACGTCGACTGCGATCGATGACTGTCCTCGTAGTATGTTCGAGGGTTCTGAGAAAGCCGTCTTAGGAGGATGGCCTACCCACGTACGTCAACCACCCACCAGCAGATATGAATGCCAGACCATCAACACATCGAGGGGAGGCATCGTCGCTTCACTGGACCCCTGAATAGTATTACTGGGCCATGGGGCTTGAAGATATGCATAAAACCGATGGACAGCCTGGTTCACAAAGAACACCCAAATATCGTCCTTGCTCATGCCCTCTGGTCGAAGCTGGTCTTGTACTTTCCATTTTAGTATATCGAACGCTCCTAGAATACGTAGGTGTGCTTGAAGCTCGGCAATTTTGACGAGAGGATGCACATTCTTCTCCCCGATGGGAAACGTGGTCGGCACCTGGGTGATAGGCTCTACATTGGATGGTGGGTGTTGATGTTGATCTCTGTTGGGTGTCCTCAGTGATTTGTTCCTTTCCATTGGGAAGGGGATTGGCCGGGATGTGGTGGATAGGCTAGGGTTGCAGACCAAGCACCACTTAGCTCCGCCGCCCGCCTCTATCAGATGACCATATTCAATTTTGGCACCTGAGAATAG
>WNFL01229515.1_pt2 | contig 14425 bp, 17 predicted proteins | sample 5400361 | NCBI WGS metagenome assembly WNFL01 (sample SAMN13153351, study PRJNA577476) | soil metagenome | isolation source: 40 cm soil on Douglas fir-dominated hillslope | place: USA:California | collected 2013-09-17
CCGCCTCTGCCGCTCGACGCAGTCTCATCCCCGAGCCACCGCATCAACGGACCCCAGCTAGACTCAATTTGCGCGATGGCTGTGGGCGAGAGCGTGGCCTTGCCCTCTCCGGCCTTGGCGCTGCGCACGAAGAATTTGTCCTTGCGCGTGTCTTTGGTGGATTCCCATTGGCCCGCCTCTTTTTGTTCCAATTTCCGCATGCGGTCCGCGGTGCTTTGGCTGATCGCCCATTGAATCCGCTCCGGCTTGGGATCAATGCCGAAAAACTGCGCGATCTTGATCAACTCCACATCGGTGCGCTGGATCATATCCTCGTAGCGCAACAGGAGAAAATTCGGGTTGTGCTGACGCGCTGCCAGCCAACTGCTAACGTTCTCGCCCCAGGAACCATACGGACACGTCTCCCCGGCAACGTAGCGCGCAATCCACTCGTCGATCGGGTGGCCATCCTGCAGCACTTTCCGCTTGATCTGGTAGTGATACTGCGACACTGCTACATCCTTCGGGTCGCGCACAATGTAAATCACGCGCTTGTAGGTTTGATCAAACGGAAAATGACTCTTGATGACACGCGGCCTCGGCAGGTTCTTGAAATACTTGCGCGACTGCGAATCGATGGAGGGAATGACCTTGTCCGCCTTGAGGAACGTCATCGGCTCCTCGCAATGAATCAGACTGGCAACGAGAAAGCGTGTCCACGTGTTGCCGGACTTCGGATAAGACACAATGAATGTGTCATCCGGATAGGTGCGCAGATTCCGCCCCGCTGGATCGTGACCGAGTAAAAGCCTGGCTGATGCACCGAGTTTAGCAATCATGAAATCCCAGCTCCCTTGCACAAGCTCAAAATCTATTTCTCGGCAGCCGCAGTCAGCGCCTTGTACCCCGGCTCGCCGGCCGCGCCGTTCTGATTCGCTCGAAAACGAAGCAGCCGCCGGTTCTCTCTGCGCTGCAGAAGCTGCTCGTAAACGCAACACGCCGAGCGCAGCAGGTCGGGGAAAAATCGCAGCCCTGTCACCATCATCGCAAGCTTGGTGCTCTTGAGAAAGCTATTGGCTTGCCGCGCCGCCGCCAGTGCTTCCGCGAACCGGCCCTGCCGCAGCATCTGCTTCGCAGTCTCCACATGCAACCGCGCCTGCAACTCTTGCGTTTTGCCGCACAGCAATTCCGCTTGGGGCCCCGTGATCGGCAGCGTTAACAGAGCCTTCTCGTACACATCGATCTGTGCCTGCTTCATCAAGTTGTCGTCGATGGCCAGCCCATTCCCGGCGCGGTGGCGCACCTGAACGCCTGAGCTGTAGCTCATCCCAACACCCCGATGCGCCATGCGCAGCCAAAGGTCAAAGTCCTCCGAACGGCGGCGCTGGTCTTCGAAGCCGCCGGCATCCAAAAGTGCTTGCCGCGATGCCACCACCGTGGAAGTACCGATCGTGCAACGCTCCGCCACCAGCGTTTCAAAGGTCACATGCAAATCCTGCGGAACCCTCTCGAACGCCGTGCCCATCGGCGCATCCCCCTGCAACAGCAGCGAATTAGAGTAGGCCAAAGCCAGCGAGGGGTCGCTCTGCAGCAGCTCGACCTGCTTGGCGAGATGACCCGGCAGCCACGAATCATCGCTGTCCAAGAACGCGATATACTTGCCCAGGGCCTCGCGGATGCCGCGGTTGCGCGCCGAGCCGGGACCGCCATTCGCTTGCCGGACATACCGGATCTTCGCGAAGTATGGAATCAGAGCCTGCTCCAGCGTCTCCGTGTCCGGCGATCCATCGTTCACCACGATGATTTCATAGCCGGAGAAAGTCTGCGCCAGCACCGAGTTCAGCGCCTCCGCAATGTAGGCGGCGCTTTTATACGCAGGAACGACCACGCTGACTAGAACAGGCGCGAGTACGAGCGGCGATTCCTTGCGCGTGCCGTTCTGGATTGCTGCACTCATCGTCCTCAATCAAAACCGCGGGAATCAAAACCGCCGGGAAATCCCCTCTGCGGGAACGAACCCAGACCCTTATTTTCGCCTATCACACGCCTTGGGGCCAACGAATTATGATGACAAATGCAGTGACCCAGGTTACTTCCATGGTGAACAAAATACTGGACTTACCTGAGGCCGCCGTGCCTTTCCGTTGCGCCCCCGGCATCGCCTTTGCAATGTGCAAGATAGGACGCCTAGTGTGCATTGGCGATGGCGCAGATACCGGCGCCGCTTCGAGGCCGGAAGGACGCTTTCTGTTGAAACTCTTTTCCGTCCGGGCGACTCCTATGGAAGTGGGTCTGGTAAAGGTGGATCTGGGCCTTCGGGTGCCATCCAAACCAGAATGGCATCATTAGTCCTATTGCATCGAGTGCCCCTCCGGAGAACCCAATGCTGGTGAAAAGCAAGGATTCCAGTTTTATCCCGTCGTCGGAAATCACACCCAAGAGCCTTTACCTGAACCGTCGGGATTTCCTAAAGAGCGCGGGAATCGCCGGGGCTGCGGCTGTGGGAGCCGGACTGCTGGGCGAACTGGCCTTCTCCGACTCGGCCCAGGCTGCTTCAGGTTCGACGCCGACGGGAAAGATCGACGGCATCCACAAGAGTCCGCTCAGCACCTCCGAAAAACAGAACTCACTGAAGGACATCTCGAACTACAACAACTATTACGAATTTTCCACCGACAAATACGAACCGGCGGACCGCGCCAAGAATTTCAAGACACATCCGTGGACGGTCATGGTCGACGGCGCGGTGAAAAAGAAAAAGACCTGGGACATCGACCAATTCCTGAAGCTGGCCGCGCCGGAAGAGCGCATCTACCGCCACCGCTGCGTGGAAGGCTGGTCCATGGTCATGCCCTGGATCGGGTTTCCCATCAGCGCGTTCATCCGGCAGGCGGATCCGCTCCCCAAGGCAAAGTATATTGAGTTCACCACCCTCCTCGACATGCAGCAGATGCCGGGGCAGCGCGTGGGCGTTCTGGACTGGCCCTATACCGAGGGGCTACGCATGGATGAAGCCATGCACCCGCTGGCGATTTTCACATTCGGCCTTTATGGAGAGATCCTGCCGAACCAGAACGGCGCCCCGCTCCGCATCAACGTTCCATGGAAATACGGATTCAAGAGCGCCAAGGGAATCGTGAGAATCACGTTCACCGACAGCCAACCGCCCACTGCCTGGAACAAGTCCGCGCCCAACGAGTATGGGTTTTATTCCAACGTGAATCCCGAGGTCGACCATCCGCGCTGGAGCCAAGCCAAAGAGCGGCGGATTGGCGAGTTTCTCAAACGCCCCACGCTCATGTTCAACGGCTACGGGGATCAGGTGGCGGGGCTTTACAGCGGAATGGACTTGAAGAAGTACTACTAGTGGCGGTAGCTCGCTCATCAGTCCTTTCCGACTAGCCACTCCAGCTAATCAAGGAATGGATTTATGGCCCGTCCTCGATCATCAGGTTAGTCTCTCATTTCTTTCTATGCTATTACTTCTCTTCTATGCTATTCTATTTATGTTAGCAATTCCCCGGCAGGAGCTGGCCATGACCGATGCTGACAAGATTCGAGTTTACGCCCGAGAAAAATACGTCGTCCCTGCGCGCAATCGTAAAGAAATGAGGTTTTCGATCCGGGCCGGGGATGTAGTTCGCGAGCTAGGCATGAGCGGACGCACACCGGCGGTTTGCAGCGCGCTGAAAGGCCGAAAGTTTTGGCAGGGCAATCATTTGCGGCTTGTGGAAGTGAGCGGCCCGAAATCCGGGCTGAGCACGACCGTGGTTTGCACCTACGAATTTGCCGACACCCAACCGTCCTCCGTACCGCGGGAGGAACCGTGGAAGCGGCTGCGCGGCGCGTTGAAGGATGTTTTCGCCGAACTGGGGGGCGGGGAGGCCTATCTCCGCGCGGAGCGAGAGAAATTCTATTCGCCCAAGGACGGCCAGTGAGCCGAATTTATTGGGACACGATGCTCTTCATCTATTGGCTGGAAGACCATCCGCAGTTCGCGAAACGCGTGAATGCCATTCACTCCCGGATGCAAGAACGGAACGACCAATTACTCACGGGAGCCTTCACTTTTGGAGAGGTCCTTGCCGGTCCTTATCGGAAAGGCGCTGCGCAGGTTGCCGCCGAGTCGCGGCGCTTGTTGCAGGGTGTCGTTTCAGAGGTCGTTCCTTTCACCCTCGAGACCGCCGACCACTATGCGCGGATTCGAGGGGCATTGGGCCTGCCCCCGTCGGATGCCATCCACCTGGCGTCCGCCGCGCAGGCCGGGACGGACCTATTCCTGACCAACGACAAACGACTGGTGGGCAAATTCGTACCTGGCATTCAATTCATCGCGCTGCTGGATACACAACTCATCTAAGGCGGCCGCTGGCCTGGCAGCCTGTTGCGTACTGGCGAAAACTGCTCCACTCCCAGTCTTCCGCGAACTGCCCCTCTCAATCCAAAAGAGGGCTTGAGTGAGCACCCGCCACCTCGCATCATCCATTGCGCATTGCGCATCGTGCTTTCAGGAGCCCCTTATGGCAGTTGATTCAGATAGCACGACCCACTGGTGTTCTGGGTTGGGGGGCTAGGAGGGGTCACCCACGGGGGGAAGTTGAAATTGAAGAACTCCGTCATATTCTTCTGCGCAGCGTCCCGGTTGGTCAATGCAGGCAACTTGAATCGAGTTTCAATCAATTTCAGAATGGCCGTGTAATCGGATACCGTGTGTGACACGTAATGCTTCTTTGCGTAAGGCGAGACCACGATTAACGGCAAACGATAACCGGTATAGGAGAAATCGCAAGTTGGGCCCGTCGTTACGGTGCAAATGTCTCCCGGCAGGAAGTCTTTGGGCTTGATGGCGCCCGGAGGCACGGCTGGCTGCGGCGCGACGTGATCGTAGAGGCCTCCCGCTTCATCGAAGGTCAGAATGAACACCGAGTCCTTCCAGGAAGTGCTCGTCATGAGCGCGTTAATCAGAGATGAAACGTACTTGGCGCCCAGTTGGATGTTGATGGGATACTGGTCGGAATCCGAACCGTGCTCATCCAGGCCGGAACTCGACGCGGGCTCAATAAGAGCGACCTGTGGCAACGTCCCCTTCTGCAAGTCGGTGAAGTACTGGGAGATGGGAGCCAGGCTGTTTGGGTAGTTGGCAGGGATCGTTTGCCCCCACTGGAAGTTCTGAATGTAACTCTGCGTAAGGAGGCACTGCGGTGTGGGATTCGTTGCACAAGGACTGTTGGCCGGATCTACATAAATCTTCCAGCTAATCCCCGCGGTTTGCAGTTCCTGAAAGATCGTCTTAGCAGTGAGCAGTGACCGGTCTCCGCTGTCTGTTCCGATCGGATAAACGTCGCCCTGCGAGGTGGCGGCGACGAGATATTCGCGATTCGGCGAGGTTCGCGTCATCACGGGGGAAAACCACCGGTCGGAAGTCGAGAAGTTCGAGGCCATGAAGTAGTAGTAGTTCAACGACGTCCCATCGTAATACCCCATGGAACGAATGCCATTGGTGTCGTAATACGGCGGACTATTGGCGCGGCCGTCATGGGCCCCGGTGTAAACATAGCCATCCAAAGTGGGCGTTGCCGAAACTGGATTGCTGAGGTTCCAATCCACGTGGCTTTCGTTCCAGGAGGGGCTGGGGTTTTCGATGCACTGCGTAATTAGCCGGTAAGACGCGATCTGCGGGCTGCTGCTATCCACCCTGCAATCGTTCGGCGGTCCGTACGCGGGATCACAGCCCGGATTCGTAGGTGGTGGTCCGTACAACGGCGGCGTACCCGAAGTCGGATTGAACTGGGGCAAGCCATCGAAGGACACATCCGAGTAGTGATTCGCGGCCCAATAGGCGCGCAAAGCGCCGAAGTAGTGATCCAGTCCGCGGTTTTCTTGCGCCATGAAAATAATGTGTTGCAGCACATTGACGGTCTGCACCGGTTTGAAAGTCGCCATGAGCGATTGACTCGCATTCATGGTTAGCCTGCACGAACCCGTTCCCTTGCAGGCGCCAGCCCAGCCGGCAAAGAAAGATCCCTTGCTTGCAACCGCCGTGAGTGTCACCGTGGTTCCGGAACCGAAGACGGCGGTGCAGGTAGGGGCACAGCTGATTCCTGCAGGGCTGCTGGTTGCTGTCCCGCTACCCGTGCCCGCCAATTGCACGGACAGTTGAAATGAAGCCGCCAGCGACGGGGCGACTGGTGGATCGGAGGCTGGGGACGCATTGACCAGCCCGCGTGCGGAACCGCTCAGAACGAATCCTGCACTCAAACACACTGCTACCGAAAGCAAACTCCACCGAGCCACCGACCGGCCTCCGCGGAACGGATCTAAAACGCTATTTGGATGGTGGAGCGGGGCACACGGTTGTCATGGCCACGAGGATCGGATGAGGATTGAATTCGGAAGTCGGGGAGGGTACCGGTGATTTGGCGAGGGAGAACGTCCCGGCTATTCAGCCAGCGTTCCCCAGTAGTGGGCTTGTTTTGAATTAATCCGGAGAGGGTTGCAAATCAAGGTCGAAGATGATGCGGTCGACCTCGACCAGTAAAAGTCTCATGTCCAGAAGAAGAGCCCGCCTGGTATCAGTGTCTCTCGCCCTCTTAAGTCTAGAGATCGTTTCGTCAAGATGCCGTGCCACTTCGATGAACGCAGGTTCGGCCATGGAGAGGGTAGAGTGTTACAAGTCTTGTGTTCGATTCAATACGGTATTTACGGTAGAAAGAAATTTAGAAACCATTACATTTTAAGACTGCCCTCTACAATTTCTGTCGAGTTCACTAAACGCTGCGGGTCATGCCCGCCAGGAAGCTGGACGCCGGGCTAAAGCCCGGTAGCATACGTTTGGACGAGCGCTGGAGCAACAGAGAGCGCGTGGTACAGTGCAGGTGATGGGCGCCATGGAGCCGACGCAAACCAAGCGGCACGGCCCTTTGACTGCATGAAAGCCATCGGCTGGAGCAAAATCGTGGTGTTCCCCGCGGGCCTGATCCCTGTGGCGTACCTGGGCCTCGCCGCGTACCAGGGAAACCTCGGCGCGAACCCGTTGGAAGTGATCACGCACACGACGGGCGACTGGACGATCTGCTTTCTGCTGATTACGTTGTGCGTCACGCCGCTGCGGCAGATCACCAAGCAATACTGGCTGATTCAGTACCGCCGCATGTTGGGCTTGTTTGCGTTTTTTTACGGCACGCTGCATCTCACCACGTATCTCTGGTTCGACAAGTTCTTCGTCTGGCATGACATTCTCGACGACATAGGAAAGCGGAAGTTCATCACGGTAGGCTTTCTGGGGTTCGTGCTCATGATTCCGCTGGCGATAACCTCGACCAAAGGAATGATCCGTCGGCTGGGCAAACGCTGGACGGCACTGCACCGCCTGATTTACGTGAGCGCGATGGCCGGAGTCATCCACTACTATTGGCTGGTGAAAGCCGATCACCGGCTCCCTCTTACCTACGGGGCGATCGTGATGCTACTTCTCGCCTATCGCGTTGTGAAGTGGGCGGGTGCAAAACCGGCGGCTGGGCGAGCCCCAGCCGGGGCTCACTCTGCTCGGGGTAAGACTACAAAAATCGCAACTCACTCTTGACCCCGGGCAAGGTATCCGCCTGCACAGAGAAAAGCCCGGCCAATGGCCGGGCTTCCTTTAGCAAACGAACTGCTTTCGAACTAGTCGGAGGACTGGCCGAGGTAGTCGTTTGAGGTTCCATCGCTGATGGAAACCGGGTTTGTTCCGTCCAGATTTGCCTTGTAGACCTGATTGAGTCCCAGGGTAGAGTCGTAATGCGTGTAATAGAGTGTCGAGTTTAGGATCACGGCTTCGTAGCTGTTCGCCACCAGAAGGGTTGCTCCAGTTCCGTCGATGTTGATGCTCGCTACCCCAAAGGTGCTGGCAGATTGGGCAGACTGGGCCGAGTTCATGACAGGCCTGTGCTGGAAGCTGAGCCTATGTGCAGTAGCGCCGGGGACAACGTAGCCGATATACACGAGCTTTTTGCCGTCGGGCGTGAATGAAGGGAGATCAACCCAGTTGCTCTGCGTTGTGATCGTCTTGATTCCCGTCCCATCCGTTTTTACGGTGTAGAGACCGTACGTCCCCGAGCCGTAGCAGGCAAATGCGACCAGAGCGCTATTGGGCGAGAAGGTCCCGCTGAAGCAGCCCGTCATGCCCGTGGGCAGGGTGGCTGTCAGATCCAGATTCCCGGAGCCATCCGCATTGATGATCCAGAAATGGTAAGTGCTGGTTGTGTAGTCCGCGTACACGACCTTCTTGCCGTTGGGCGAAATTCTCGCATAACCAGCCTTGCCAGTCGTCGTCAACTGCGCCTGGCCTGAGCCATCGGCATTCTCGATCCAGATATTGTTCTGTGAATAGAATACAACTTTCTTGAAATCGGCCGAGATCGAGGGGTAATAAACGTTGGTCGAGCTGAACGGGATTGGCGTCACGTTCGTGCCGTCCAGATTCGAAACGAATAGAGGCGTTGGCGGGGTTACGGTGCGGTTCGAAATGAACGCTACCTTGCTGAAGTGAGGAACGGAAGTGTTTCCGCAACCGACGGTGATCGCTATGACCAGAGACAGAAGAGCGATTAGAGTTGCTGTTTGCTTTTTCAAGATTCTCCTTAGGTTCGGCGTCCGCGCGGAGCGCCTGTGTAGCTCTTGGACTGAAGTTGGATTGGAGATGGGCCCGCTGAAACGTAACAAAAGCTCAGAGGCCGAAGATACGGCCTTCGCGCTACATTCGGCAAGAGTACGGAAGTAATTCGCGGAAGTAATCGTGGACAGCTTGAGTTATTTATCTGGAATACAGTCGAGGGCAGGGGTTTCCGTGGAAATCTCGTTTTGGACCAGAATTACTGGCGCGCTGACCTCTAGTGGCCGCCGCCGCTAAGTTCGCGGACGATGCTGCCCACGAACGCCTTCGCATCCCCAAACAACATCAACGTCTTGTCATCATAATAAAGAGGGTTGTCGATGCCGGCGAAGCCGGGGCTCATGCCGCGTTTGATGACCATCACAGTACGCGCTTTGTCCACGTCGAGAATCGGCATTCCAAAAATGGGACTGGATGCATCGGTGCGGGCCGCCGGGTTGGTGACATCGTTGGCGCCGATAATGAGCGCGACATCGGTTTGAGGGAAGTCTCCGTTGATTTCATCCATTTCGATGAGCCGGTCATAGGGGACGTCGGCTTCGGCGAGGAGAACGTTCATGTGGCCGGGCATACGACCGGCGACGGGGTGGATGGCGAATTTGACCTCGACGCCTTTCTTGGTGAGGGCGTCGTACATTTCGCGGACTTTGTGTTGCGCTTGCGCGACGGCCATGCCGTATCCGGGAACGATGACGACTTTGTTGGCGGCAGCGAGAATGCTGGCAGCTTCTTCGGCGGTGGCGCTGCGCGCCGTTTTTTGCTCGGTCGTTCCGGCGGCTGCGGCTTGCACTTGGCCGAAGGCTCCGAAGAGGACGTTGGAGAACGACCGGTTCATGGCCTTGGACATGATGACGGAGAGAATGAAGCCGGAGGAGCCATCGAGCGCGCCTGCGATGATGAGCAGTTTGTTATTGAGAACGAACCCCATGGCCGCGGCGGAGAGGCCAGCATAGGAATTCAGGAGCGAGATGACTGTGGGCATGTCCGCACCGCCGATGGGAATGATCATCAGCACGCCGAAGATGAGCGGGATAAAGACCATGAGCGGGAAAAGAGCGGTGGCTCCGGGATGCGCCACGAGATAGCCGGCGATGCCTACCGAAATCGCCAGAAATGACAGGTTGACGATGTTCTGACCTTTATAGGTGATAGGCCGCTGCGGCAGAATCTCCTGCAGTTTGCCCGCTGCCATCAGACTGCCGGTGAAGGTGAGCGATCCTAGAATGACTTCCATTCCAAGAACTACCATCATGAAGGGAGAAATGTTGGGAGATTGCAGATAAAACTCGGCAGTGCCGACCAGCGTGACGCACAGCGCCCCGAAAGCGTGACTGAGGGCGGTCCGCTGCGGGACGGCGGTCATCTGCACCTTGCCCAGCGGGATGCCAATGATGCTACCCAGCACGAGCGCGGCGACAATATATTTCCATTCGACGATGTCTTTATGAAGGAGCGTGCCGCAGATGGCGAGCAGCATGCCGATCTCGCCGGCAAAAACGCCGCGGCGGGCCGTGGCCGGAGAACTCATCCAGTGCAGCGAGAAAATGAAGAGCACGCTGGCGACGAGGTAAACGAATTCGATGGTGTACTGAATTAGGGCTTGTTCGGTCATGATTTGCTCAGCGCTGGCTTAACCCTTACCTCGGGGGCTAAAGCCCCGGATTGTATGCGGCTTTGATGGTACGGCTGAAGCCGTGCCCTACCGGAATTGCCCTTTACGAAACAAGATTTGATCACGGGCAATCCATCATTTCGAGTTCAAGCATTTCGAGTTCAGGCATTCCGAGATTCAACATTTGGCGGGCTGTGATTTCGTTGGCCTTGTGGTTCCGCTTGGCTGTCATTTCGCAGGCCGGCTACTCTTGAACATCTTCAACATACGGTCGGTAATGATGAAGCCGCCGACGATGTTGACTGTGGCGGCGACGACTGCGATGGTTCCTAGAACGGTGGCAAAGGTGCTCTTGTGTTCGCCCGCCAGGACAATCGCTCCGACCACCGCGATGGCATCGAGCGCATTGGTGAGCGACATGAGCGGCGTGTGCAGCAGCGGCGGCGGAACCACAAGGCCAACGAAATCACAGCACGCCAAATGTTGAATCTCGATTAAATTCGACGGCATAATTCCTCCCGCGCTGTGAGATGGACGCGCTAGGCTTTTCCCTGCGCGGCTAGTTCCGGCAGAGAGAAAAATTCACGGACGCGGGCATTAGCAACTTCCCCGCCCCGCGTGAGCAAAGTGTCGCGCACGATTTCGTCTTCGAGATTCAAAGCCAACTTTTGTTCTTTGACGATGTGCAGCAAGAAATTCGTCAGGTTGCGCGCGTAGAGCTGGCTGGCGTGGTACGGAGCAGTGCTGGCAATGTTGTAGCGTCCAATAATAGTGACGCCGTGCTGAACCGAAGTCTCGCCTGGCTTGGTCAGTTCGCAGTTGCCACCGCGTTCGGCGGCGAGATCGAGAATGACCGAACCTGGGATCATGCCCTTGACCATGTCGGCAGTGACAAGTACGGGTGCTTTCTTTCCGGGAATCACGGCGGTGGTGATGACGATATCGTTTTCGGCGACGACCTTGCCGAGCAGCTCGCGCTGACGCTGGTAGAAACTTTCGTCTTGCGCGGTGGCGTAGCCGCGGGCATCCTGCGCGTCTTTGGCTTCGATGGGGAGTTCGACGAATCGTCCGCCGAGGCTTTGCACCTGTTCCTTCACGGCCGGACGGACATCGTAAGCCGATACGACCGCGCCCAGGCGGCGGGCCGTGGCAATGGCTTGCAGTCCGGCGACGCCAACACCCAAAATCAGAACACGCGCTGGGGTCACCGTTCCGGCCGCGGTTGTCATCATGGGGAGAATTCTTGGCAGAGTATCGGCGGTGATGAGAACGGACTTGTACCCGGCGATCGACGCCATGGTGGAAAGCGCGTCCATGGCCTGCGCTCGGGTGGTCCGCGGCATCAATTCCACGGCAAATGCCATTGCCCCGGTAGCGGCGATTTGCTGGACGACTTCGAGCGATCCTAGTGGCCGCAGGAATCCGATGAGGATCTGATCTTTGCGCAGCAGCGGAATGTCAGCCTTACCGGTAAGGTCGTTCGCGCCGTAGCAGAGAACTTGCGTGATGATGTCGGCGGTCTGGAAGAGGACCGCTCGTGTGGGAACGATCTTCGCGCCCTTGTCCGTGTACAGATTGTCCGGATAACCAGCTTGCACGCCCGCGCCGGTTTCGACGGCAACTTCAAAGCCGGCCTTGGTGAGGTTCGGCACCACCAGCGGAACCAGCGACACCCGCCGCTCGCCGGGGTAAATCTCCTTCGGGACGCCGATGATCAAACCGATTGTCCTTTCCAACTGTCACACTGGTCGGGAGTCGCGCTACGACTTCCAGAGTTAGTCATAATACAGGAATCGCTCGTGAAAGTGAGCGGGTTGCGGAAATCGCTTGGCCTCTGACGAAGATTTCGCAGCCGGTGTTAACGAGGAGAGGATCTACCTCTTGACATTTCGCCTTTTATTCGCTAACAATCAGGCATGGCCATTACACGGCGTCAACGGCAGGTTTACGACTATATTGCGCGCTTCGTGCAGGAGAAGGGTTACTCGCCTTCGTTTGAGGAAATTGGCGACGGCATGGGGCTGAACTCGCTGGCGACGGTACATAAGCATATTTCGAATTTGGAAACCAAGGGATTGCTCAAGCGCGGCTACAACCGCAGCCGGTCGATTGATCTGCTGCCGGTGAAGGGCAAGCTCAAGCAGGCGATGGGGATGGCTGGGGGCATGCGGGCGGGCGCGAGCGCGGAGATTCGGCTGCCGCTGATGGGACGTATTGCGGCGGGCCTGCCGGTGGAAGCGATGGAAACGCCGGAAACGATTTCTCTAGCGGACTTTGTGCAATCGAAGGAAGTGTTCGTCTTGCAGGTGCGCGGCGAGTCGATGCAGGATGAGCATATTGTCGACGGCGACTACGTACTGGTGGAAAAGACGAAGACGGCGCACAACGGGGATATTGTGGCCGCGCTGGTGGACGGGACAGACAGTACTTTGAAGCGGTTTTATAAAGAAGGCGACAAGATCCGGTTGCAGCCTTCGAATGCGGCGATGAAACCGATTATCGTTCCGGCGGTGGCGGTGCAGTTGCAGGGGCGGGTGATTGGGGTGTTAAGGAAGTACGCGTAGGGTTTTTACGTGCCGTAAGGGCGAGGACGCCCGCGCCTCCATCGTCGATAGACAGAAACGCCCGGTCTGTGCCGGGCATTTTTGTCTATCGAAAAACCACTTACCCCATGTGCTTGTCGATGGCCTTCTCAATCGTCTCGCGCGGGACGTAGCCGACAATTTGTTCCTTCACCTGGCCGCCCTTGAAAATGAGCAGCGTGGGAATGCCGCGGATGCCGTAGCGTCCGGGCGTGCCGGGGTTTTGGTCGACGTTCATCTTGGCGACTTTCACTTTGCCGGAATAGCTTTGCGCAACTTCGTCGACGATGGGCGACAGGGCCTTGCAGGGGCCACACCAAACGGCCCAAAAATCAATCAAAACGGGCTGGTCGGACTTGAGAACTTCCTGATCGAAGTTCGCGTCAGTCACCTCCAGGATTGCAGTGGTTGCCATGATTCCTCCGAAATTCGTACACCGCGACAACTTGGACTCGCGGTGCGAGACGGTCACTATCGTAACACTGTATAGATAGATGCCGCGTGCGGTCAGAAGTTGCAGGAGGGGGAAGGCTTGCGGGGCAAGGGTTTTGGAGGAGTGCAAATAAAAAGCGTCCTGACGAATCAGGACGCTTTGGGCTCGGCAGCCCTCCCCCAGGTCTGCCAAACTTACGAGACTCAGTGTAGGGCGAATGCGCGCTTCGGAAAAGATCACCTAAGTAATCGCACAGCAAGCGGAGACGTAACGCGTGCATGGTTACCGCAATGTTATGGGCGGCGCCAGGTCTTGCCGGCATCGGTGGTGGTCCAGACCTCGTGGTCGGCGGTTTCGATGCGACCATGCTGAGCATCCGGGAAGGCTAGGGCCACGATGTCGCCGCTGAGGGTGGCGTGTTTCCTGTGAACCTTGACAGTGGCGAAATGGCCGCCGGCATCCTGGGAATGGAAGAGAACGCCGCGGTTACCGCCGGCCCAAACCTGGAACCCAGTTGCGGTCACCACGCGCAGGCGGCCAGGTTGATTGAGAGTGACACTCTCCCAGGACTTGCCGCCATCAAAGGACCGCTGCAGATTGCCGCCGTCGGTGATCTGCCAAGTAGCGGCCGGGCGGGCTGCGGCGAAGCCGGACAGATTTGCTATTTCCGCGGAACTGGCCCGGAACTCGTCTTTGTCGGTGGGGGCGTAGGCGGTGGTCGAGGACGACACCGACGCGTCGGCCTCAACCGTCTGAGAGGCTGCGACCTGGTTGAAGGCCTTCTCCTTTGGGCCCGGCTGTTCTTTCTTGAGCGCCAATTCGCCTGGCTTGGGCGCCAATTCGGCTGGGGAGGTCTTGGCGTCGTCGCGGGCGGGAACACGCCGGAGTGCGATGGCTGAGCCAGCGGAAAGGTCGATCACGGGACTGGTTACGGGAGCTGCGACAGGAGGTACTGGAGAGGCGGCCGCGCCCGACTCCGGGGGACTGCCGGGCTGGTGCGAAGAATCCCACATCTGGGAGACAGGCTGGTTCGCCATCGCGTTGTTGCGCGAGAGGCTGTTATTGGCAAGAAAACCAGCGTTGCCGCCTATCGGGGCGGACGGCCCGGGAGCTGTGGAGGCTAAGCGACGCCTTCCCTTGAGATACGCTTCAACCCCTGCATAGGCGTC
>WNFL01444468.1_pt1 | contig 14424 bp, 12 predicted proteins | sample 5400361 | NCBI WGS metagenome assembly WNFL01 (sample SAMN13153351, study PRJNA577476) | soil metagenome | isolation source: 40 cm soil on Douglas fir-dominated hillslope | place: USA:California | collected 2013-09-17
CGGAATCATAACCCCGCTGTGACCCGATGAAGGCAACAATTCTATCCAGCTCTGGTGTATCCACAAATGGACTTTGTAAACGAATAATTTCTGAACCAGCCGACAGGAGCATATCACCCTGACCAACCAATTGATCGGCACCGCCTGTATCAAGAATGGTGCGTGAGTCAATTTTAGAAGTTACGCGGAACGATAATCGTGCGGGAAAGTTAGCTTTGATTACACCGGTGATTACGTTTACAGAAGGCCGTTGCGTAGCTAGTACTAAGTGAATACCAATAGCTCGCGACAATTGTGCGAGTCGTGCTATTGGTGTCTCTACTTCTTTTCCAGCCGTCATCATCAAGTCGGCCAACTCATCGATCACTAAAATTATGTAGGGCAAAAATCGATGTCCTTCTTTCGGGTTCAGTTTGCGTGCAACAAATTTCGCGTTGTATTCTTTTACGTTTTTTGCACCTGCATCTTTCAACATTTCATAGCGGTTCTCCATCTCAATACAAAGTGAATTGAGCGTGTACACCACTTTTTTTGTATCGGTGATGATTGCTTCTTCACTGTTGGGTAACTTCGCCAGGTAATGCCGTTCGATTTTACTGAACAAACTCATCTCCACTTTTTTTGGATCGACCAAGACAAATTTCAATTGACTTGGATGTTTCTTATAAAGTAGCGAACTGAGGATCACATTCAGGCCAACTGATTTTCCTTGTCCCGTGGCACCAGCCACCAACAAGTGAGGCATCTTGGTGAGATCCACGATAAACAATTCGTTGGAAATAGTCTTGCCCAAAGCGATCGGAAGTTCTTTATCTGATTTTATAAAAGTTGGCGAAGAAAGTACTGACCGTATACTCACCATCTCCCGGTTTTTATTCGGCACTTCAATGCCAATCGTTCCCTTGCCGGGAATAGGTGCAATGATGCGGATACCAAGGGCAGCAAGGCTTAGCGCAATATCGTCTTCCAGATTTTTGATGCGCGAAATTTTGATGCCTGCATCGGGAACAATTTCATAAAGTGTAACCGTGGGGCCGATCGTTGCCTTGATGCTCGAAATACCAATTTTGAAATTCGTGAGCGTGGCTACAATCTTGTCTTTGTTGGCGTTTAATTCTTCTTGCGTAACCTGGACTTTACCGGTCTCGTATTCGTTGAGCAATTCTAAAGGAGGAAATTTATAACCACTTAGATCTAGGGTGGGATCATAAAATCCTTTTTCCTCGACTAATTTTTCAGCTAGCTGATCTGTATCCGACTTAGGTTCTTCTACAAAGAATGGCAGATCGGCTTTTTCCTCCTTCTTTGGCTCGACTTCCAATTTAAGTTCAGGTTTGGTTGGTTCAACTTTCGGTAGATTAACCAACAAAACCGGCTCAGGAATATCTTCTTGCTTTACTGGCCAATTGTCAAGGTCATCCGTATAAGGTGATACGGTAGTTTCGTCTGCAGATGTCAGCGCTTCGTTGCCCATTGGCTTGGGATCGCGCACTTGAAAAGCGCTGATGGCTGTGACGTTGAAAAAATAAATTATGAAAATGAAAAGGGTGAGCACCAGGATTAAAAATGTTCCCCATCCAAAAAGTCCGTCCGAAATTTTGGCCAGCTCATACCCGAGCCCTCCGCTTAAAAAACCAATCTCAGTAACGCCTGCCATGCTGTGAGTGATATAGCCCAATAGCAAACTCATCCACAATCCCGCAAAGACGGAAAAAACAAAAGAAGAAAACAATGGAATCAGATCACGCTTGAAAACCAATTTAAAACCCAAAAAGAAAAGTAGCGGTGGCATGAAAAAAGCAGAGATGCCTAGCCATCTGAAAATCATATAATGTGAAGTAACTGCCCCGTAAAGCCCAAGCCAATTCTCTGCCTCCTTTCCGGAATCGATGAGATCGGTTCTCCACAAGGCTTCCACCACACTTTGATCTGCCTTGCCTGTAAACAAATAAGAAAGAAATGCTGTGAATAAATAAAGCGAAACAACAATCAAAAAGAAGCCAACTGCAAGGGGAAACCGGGGATCACTAAAAAATTCAAAACTGAACCACGACTTGGATTTGCTTTTCGGCTTTTTTTCCCTTTCCGGTTTTTTAAATGAATTAGTCTTGAACGTGTTCTCGGCCATTGTGAATTTGCCGTAAAAATAAACAATATATTCATGGCTAAGACGATATGCCGTTCAATGAATGCGTAATTTTACCTTGTCTTAAAGTGTTGAGCTAATAAAGTTTCGATGGTTTCTTTTTTTTAGCTTATGCTTTTTTCCAATATTTTTTCAAAATCAGTCTGTAGTTTAGTTTTTGTTTTGTGTGGATTTTCTGTTTCCCTCTCAGCCCAATCCACGAGTAAGGACAGCCTCTTGCAAATCATCCGGAGAAATAAAAACGATAATTCCACTTTCCGGTCTTTAAAAAAACTGGCCGAGCTGAACGAAAAGAAAAATCCGCAACAAGCTATCCGTTATCTTCATCAGGCTGTTTCTTTTCCCTTTCATTTGGATTACGCCAAAGAGTTTGTAGATGCCTACAATTCTATCGGCAGCTTGTACAATATCATGGGGCTATACGACTCATCATTGCTTGAACATCGTCAGGCATTGGAGTTGGCGCAGAAATTCAATTTTGAAAACGAGATCGCTCAGTCATGCCAGGGAATTGCCTTAAATTTTATGCGGGAATCTCAACCGGATTCCGCAAGGGCCTATCTTCAACAGGCATTGGTGATCAGTACTCGTTTGGAAAATTCCTCTTTCAAAGCAGGGATTTATGTGAACTTAGGGAACCTGTTCCTCGATGAAACCAATTACTCGGAAGCATTAAACCAATTCATCAAGGCAGCAAAAATTTTTGAAGGACAAGCCCATGATGCGGCCGGATTAGGCAAGGCCTTTGCAAACATTGGCAACATCGAGTGCATTCTTGGTCATTATGATAAAGCCTTTGATTACACGCAACGCAGCTTGCGTCTTTCAGAAGAAAATGGAAATGAAATCAGCATTGCCTATTGTCATAAGCTGTTGGGCCGCATCTTCAGAAAACAAAATGATTACGAAAAAGCCCTTGTTGAATACCGTTTGGCGATAAAAATTTACCAGCAGCGCGGTGACCAGCGAAACGAAAGCGAAACTTATCAAGGCATCGGAAATATTTATTATGATCTGCGTCAGTACAAAAATTCCATAGCCGAATATGAAAAGTCATTACGAATCGCACACCGCATTTCAAATTCCTCTTTAATGGCTTACGCCTTTTCAGGGATGGGCTTCGCGTGGTATGAGCTGAAAAAATTTAACGCTGCGATAGTCTACTTCGATTCTTCAATGATCAAAGCGCGCGAAATCAAAAACCGATATTTAATAATGGATGGTTATCAACTGATCACTAACATTCACGAAGAACAAGGCCATTACCAGAAAGCGTTAAAGTTTCACCGGCTGTATTCCGAATTGAGAGATAGTCTCATAGAAGAAGAAAACAGACAAGGAACTGAGGAGATGGAAGCAAAGTATCAAAATGTAAAAAAACAAAATCAGATTGAGTTGCTTCAAAAAGACCAGATGGTGCAAAATATTTCGCTTCAGCAAAGCAGAACTGTGCAAACAGCAATGGTAGTTGCTTTTGTCTTTCTCATCATTATTGTTTTGCTGGTCTTCAATCGTTACCGGCTTATCCATCAAACAAAACGACAAATGGAGATAGAGCAGATGCGAAACGAAATCGCCCGCGACCTCCATGACGACATGGGTTCCACGCTGTCGAGCATTAATATTATTAGTCAACTTGCCATAAAAGAAAACCAGCAGGGGATTTCCACTAATTATTTTCAACGCATTGCCGATCAGTCGGCCAAAATGATGGAGAGTATGTCGGATATGGTGTGGTCCATTAATCCGGATAACGATTCATTACAAAAAATGCTGGCAAAGATGAAAGAGTTCTCCGCAGAAATCCTGGAGCCAAAAAATATTGCCTATCAATTTCTAGGCGAAGAAACGCTCAATGGCACAGCTCTCGATGTTGCTAAACGAAAAAATCTTTTCCTGATTTTTAAGGAAACTATTAACAACGCTGCGAAGTATAGTGAGAGCACTTTCATAAACATTAGCATAGCTCAAGTTGCCAACGAGTTGCTTTTAACTATCCATGACAATGGCAAGGGGTTTGATTCAACTAAAGCCCAAAATGGAAATGGTTTGCGCAATATGAAAGAACGAGCCCGGGAAATCAGCGCCACCCTTGACCTTCAGACTATTGACGGGCAGGGCACAACCCTGAAATTGAAAATGGCACTCACATAATCATGTTATTTTATTAATGCCCCGAATTTGCTTGATTTGTTAACCTCAAAGAATGTATTTCCAATCATGGCAACTTCCATTCTTGTATACGAAGACAATGACCTGCTGCGCGAAAGCATCGGACGCATGATTACTTTAAATAGTCAATTTAGGGTAAGCGGCTCATTTAGTAATGTGCTAAAAGTGGAAGAGCAGGTAAAATTGTTGCAGCCCAATGCTATCTTAATGGACATTGATATGCCCGGCCGCAGCGGTATTGACGCAGTGAGTAACTTACGAAGTAGCGGATATGACACACCTATATTAATGCTCACTGTGTTTGATGATAACCGACATGTTTTTGATGCGATCTGCGCTGGGGCTTCGGGTTATTTATTGAAGAAACATCTCTCAGCAAAACTGTATGATTCAATTGAAGAGTTGCTGTCAGGGGGCGCGCCCATGTCGCCCAGCATTGCGCGAATGGTGATCAGCGCCATGCATAAAAAACCAGCACAAATAAATCCGTATGGGCTCACCGCCCGTGAAACCGATGTGCTTACATCTCTATCTAAAGGCAATAGTTACAAACTGATTGCAAGCGAATATGGCATCAGCATCGACACGGTGCGCACTCATATCAAAAATGTTTATGAAAAACTGCAAGTGCATTCTCAAGCTGAAGCGGTAGCCAAGGCAATCAATGAAAAGCTTATCTTATAGCTTGCTTCTTTTCTTTTATCAGCCATCATCATTTAGCCATCTGATTATAGCCTTAATTACAAGGGCACTTCAATTTTAAACTCCGAGCCTTTTCCTGGCTTTGAATCAACACTTATTTGTCCGTTGAGTTTTTCAAGTGTTTCCTTTACGATATACAAGCCCAGGCCAGAGCCTTGGGATTTTTCTGAGGCACGATAAAACATTTCAAATATTTTGGGCTGGTGCTCATCTGAAATACCAATACCGTTGTCTTGAACCTGTATTTTTAAGCGTTTGTTTTCTACCTCACCCACAATGGATACTAACCGATCATTTGAATACGGGTTACTGTATTTTAACGCATTGCCAATCAAATTATTCAAAATTACTTTCAGCCTCGATCGATCGGTTGTCACCATCATTTCTGGATTGATGTTATACTTGATGAAAATATCTTCCATCCCATTTCCGAATTTTAATCCCTCAGTCACTTCTTTTGCGAGCGTAAGTAAATTGAAATTTTCCACCCGAATCTCTTGTCTGGTATTGCGGGAGTAGTCGATAATATCTTTGATGAAGGAATCTAAATCAGCGACACGCGCTTTCATCAGGCTGAGGCAATGTTTTATTTCTTCATCATCTTCAGTTCGCTGACTTATTTCGATAAGACCGAGAAGGGACCTCAGCGGTGCCCTCAAATCATGCGAAGCGCTGTAAACAAATCGATCCAATTCCCTGTTGGCTTTGATCAGCAACTGATTGTTGAGAGACAGTTCTTTTTCGGTCTTGTAATTAATGTCCAGCGAAAAAAACAATAAGGCTACTGCTACAACCAACGACACAACAAAATTGGTGATGAAAGAAATGTTTATATATATCTCGGAATAATCAACCCGGGCGATGAGCGGTGGCAAGTCTAAAAAATAAGCGAGAAAAAAAACAACAAAAGCGAGGGAAGAAAAGAAAAGCCCCCATTGAATTTGCTCGTGACCACATAAGGTAAGGGCTATGAGTGCATACACAATTAAATAACTACTTACACCTGTTCGATTGTAATCATTATCAGCAAAGACATAGATCAGAAAAACGAGCGTTGGCAATAAAATGAAGTTAGCGAGGCTGTAATTTCCCAACCGGTTAGTCTGGAAAACAATACTACAGAGTAAAATGAGGGCCGCATAAAAAGGAATGCTTACATAGAGGTGATTAAAATAATCAATAAAAGTGTAGATGATCCCCACGCTAATTCCCACTAAGCTTAGCTGTGCGCGAAGCACTGCTCTTTTATAAACATTGCGTGAAGCAAACGTTTCCTCTTTCAAAAGAAAACCTTTAAACGGGTTTTTCGACATTGTACGCAAAGATATTCCCGAAAAATGATGGACAACAAAATTGGCCTTGTTATTTTCAGGCTGTGAATAATGACTTTCAAAAAATTGGCCTTGCCATTGCATTCTCTCCTACAGCCAAAGCGATGCTTGCTGAGGCAGACAGACTTGCCCGGCTTTTTTCTGCTGACCTGATTCTGATTCATGTTGGCCATCACAGTGCTGATGCAGAGGGAAAAATGAACAAGCTCGTTGAGGAGACCCAGCTTCGCTCCAAGTATAAGATTGCTTGGCGCGAGGGAAATCCTATAAAAAGCATGCCGCGAAGAAAATATCGATTTGCTGGTAGCCGGGGCTCTTAAAAAAGAAAAGATGGTGCAGCACTATGTTGGCACAGTAGGGCGAGCCATTATGCGAAAGGCGGACTGTTCCGTTTACATGGTCAACAATCCATTAGTGGACCCAAAACCAATTCAGCAAATCGTAGTCAATGCCGAAGATAGTGCTCATGTTGAGCGAGCTGTTGCTTTAGCATGCGGAATTGCCGAGCTAGAGGGTTCATCGTGGGTACATATTGTTCGTGAATTAAAATTGCTGGGGTTGACTTTGTCTAATGAACAACGCACCGAACAAGAGCACACGGAGAAGAAGCAAAGCCTGATGCAGCACGAAATCAATGCAGTTGAAAAAATCCTGGCGTCAGTTCCTCATGAAAAAATAAAAATCAATATTAAAATGCTTTCCGGAAAATCAGGGTTTGAACTTTGCAAATTTGTAGAGCGCAAGAAAGCCGGACTTTTAATAGTTGGAGCTCCGCCTCGAAGGTTTTCTCTTTTCGACAGAATTTTCCCGCACGACCTTGAATATGTTTTTGCCGACTTGCCTTGCAATCTCTTAGTAGTCAATCAACGAAAGGAAAATCGATATGGGTAAACTGCTGCACGCTGATGTCGTTCACCTCTTGCTTCAACTAAGCATCATGCTGTTGGTAGGAAGGCTGTTTGCTGAAGCCGCAAGAAAATTTAAACAGCCTGCTGTAGTGGGCGAAATCTTTGGTGGTATTTTATTGGGTCCAACTGTACTTGGCATGATTAATCCTGATTGGTTTCACTCACTGTTTCCTGTTCCAAGTACATCAGCAACAATTCTCTCAGGGTTTGTTCAAGTAGCGGTGGTGATGTTGTTGTTCATCGCTGGGCTTGAAGTGGATTTACACATCGTGTGGCAACAGGGAAGACAAGCTTTGTTCACGAGTTTGTTAGGCTTGGTCATTCCCTTTTTCGTTGGATTTATCTTCCCTTATTATTTTCCGGATTTTTTTGGCATTGCTGATGCACACCAACATCTTGTCTTTGCTCTGTTTATGGGCACTGCCATGGCGATCTCAGCACTGCCGGTTATCGTACGAATTCTCATGGACCTGAATTTATTCAAATCGCGAATGGGCTTGTTGGTCGTTACTTCTGCAATGGTCGATGATGTAGTTGGGTGGCTTATCTTTTCCGTCATCCTTGGAATGATTGGCAAGAATGGTCACGCCATGTCATTTGGATACACTATCGGACTTACTGTTACTTATGTGGTGCTGATGCTCACCGTGGGGCGCGGCCTGCTCAATCGTGTACTTCCCTGGATAAATAAAAAATTAGCGTGGCCGGGTGGTGTACTTTCAGTGTCATTGGCTTTGTGTTTTTTGGGTGCGGCCTTTACGGAGTACATTGGCATCCACGCCATCTTCGGAGCCTTCATTGTTGGTGTAGCCTTTGGCGACTCCGAGCACTTCAGCGAGCGTGCTAAAGAAATCGTTCATCAATTCATCAATAATATTTTTGCTCCCCTGTTTTTTGTCTCCATCGGATTGCGTGTAAACTTCATTACCAACTTCGATTGGCTGCTCACACTAATCATTATCGTCATTGCCTTTGCGGGAAAAATAATTGGCAGCGGACTCGGTACGCGGCTTGGTGGTTTTACCTGGCGCGAATCGTTTGCTGCAGCTTGTGGCATGAATGCACGGGGAGCGATGGAAATTATCCTTGGCATTGTTGCCCTTGAAAATGGGCTGATCAATGAACGTGTTTTTGTTTCACTGGTGGTGATGGCACTTGTTACGAGTATGAGCAGCGGGCCACTGATGAAATGGTTGTTAAGGAAATAATTTCCTATTGCTCCAACTCAAATTTGATTGGCAATACCATACGCACATTCACCGGCAGGTTGTGTTGCAACCCCGGTTTCCATTTGCTCATCATTGCAATGACGCGCATCGCTTCTTTGTCAAGCACTGCGCTCACTCCTTTGATTACTTCAACATCCACCACTTGGCCAAGGCTGTTCACCACAAATCGAACATACACTGTTCCTTCCTGGTCCAACGCACGCGCAGGGGCGGGATAGTTTGTATTTCTTGAGATAAATCTAATCATGGCTTTCACACCTCCTTCATATTGGGGCATTACCTCGGAATTATTAAAAATTTCAATGGGCCTGACTACCACCGTAGTTACTTCGGTTCCTTTGCCAACATCTGCTCCTCCCGTGTCCACATCAACCGTGGTTCCGGTTTCAGTACCACGAGTAGTTTCTACAGGTTTAACCGGAGGTTGGTCAATTACATCATGCTTTACAATCGCGGGCGGCACATTTTTATTGATGTTTTGGTCCGATTTGCAAGTCAATTGAAAGTCAATCTCTTGGTTGGATTGCGTATTACAATTGGAGGAGGCAACAAACCTTTGCCTATAATTGTTGGAGGCTTTATCTTGATCTCTATCCGCAACAGCGAAGCTACTTGAATGGATCCAAAGACAAATGCTGCGAACAGAAGTGCAATCACCGAGGCTTTAGAAACATTTTCATCGTAAGATTTACGGATCGAATAAGCTCCGTATTCTTTGTTGCGTGATTCAAACACTACGTCCTCCCATGTGGGTTTTATTTCGGGTTTCATAGATTTAATTTTTAGGTTGAGTAAACTAAAACTCTATGAACTTGCCTACTGGCAGGCAGGTTGCAATTCAACCTAAGAATCCCAAGAGGAGAAAAAAGTCACAAGAATGTGGAATTATATTTTTTAAAACCAGCAGGAATTTCGGTTAAGGAAGTTTTTATTCCTTTCTCTTTCAACTCCCTGTTCCTTTCCAGCCTCACAAGCATATAGGAAACCAGTAAGAGTAAGAGTGTTATTACCACTGCAATCAAGAGCGTGTAAATAAAAAACTGCTTCGTTCTTTTTATTCGTTTTGCTCGCTCGTGTTGTTTCAGCAAAAGCGAATAGTTACGATGACGCTCCAAGGTGGCATCATCGACTAATCTCCTTCTCAGCTTTATTTCATTCCTTGCCATCGTACTTGATCTTTACATTGAAATTTCTTCGAAGTCTATCCAATGCCCTGTATGCTCGCATTTTTGCTCCGCTCTCGGTGATGTCGAGGATAAATGCAATTTCCTTAAAATCTTTGTCTTCAAAGAACCGTAACTGCAAAACTTCCAGCATATCATCCGGCAAGTCGCCCATCAATGCAATCAACTTATCTAAAATTTCTTCTGAGTAATCTTCCTCTTCCCGAGAAAATAATTCGCGTAAACGAACTTCCTCCAGGCTGTACATTTTTTGTGATTTGATTTTGCGATAGTACTTGTTCACTTCATTGCTGGCAATTTTGTAAAACCAGGCAGAGACAGGTACTCCACGAAATTCAAACTTTCCAACATTATTCAGCGCAACCAAGAATGTTTGCGAACAAAGATCAGCGGTTAGCGCTTCGTCATCGGTTTGAGTATAAATGAAATTGAAAATCCTATCAAAATATTTTTCATAGAGTGGACCGAAAGCGGAAGGATCCCTTTTACTTCGATCAACTGCCTCATACTCTTGCCGGATTTCTTCTTCTGACATTGTGGGAAGTTAATTAAAACTTAGATTTGTTTTTCCACCATCTCATCAAACTTAATGAAAGGACTTGCGCTGAGCTCACTCCGTGTTGGAAAGAAATACAGGCTTACCAATTTTGGCGACACGAATGAATTTGTGATAGAACGTATAGTGAACAACAATGATTTTGCTGTAAAAGATCTATTAACATTAGATCGTTATCGCCTGAAAGATTTATACAAATTCGGGAAAGGAAAGGATTTTGAGATTCGTGAGTTATAAGTTGCAAGTAATCTGCCTCGAAACTTCTCACTTTGAACTTTCAACTTATAACCTTCAACTCAAAGGCCATTCACTTGTCTATCCTTGGGATACTTCACTTCGTATTTGAACATAATCTTTTTGGTTTCATTGGGTTGAAGGTTTAAATCCCACAAAAGTTTGCCGGAGTCTTTGTTGTATTTTGCTCCCGCTATGTCGATGGCAGTCACTTCAATCTGACTGTTTTGAGAAACCGGGATTTGATCTTCCAAAGAAATTCTTATCGCTTCGGTCTTTGTGTTCCGTATGGAAATCTCCCAAGCATAAGTTTCTTTTTGATTTGTGCCGATGAATTTTCGCGAGGTAAGTTCCTTCTGCTTCTCGCGTTTTACCACAATTCGTTTATCACGACCCAAAGAAAGAGACAAGGTATCTTTGATGTTGTTCGGATCGATAAATGATTTGCCCGTAAAAGTTCCTTCAAAGAAAATATTCGCTTCACCAGGTAATAAGCTTAATTCTTCCCAACCAATTGCTTTTGCTAACAAGAACGCATCATGATCAAGTTTAGGAGCTGCTGAATAATTGTAGTCTGCTTTCAATTCATAATTACGAATATCAACCAAGGTAGGCTTGTTAGCAGACGAAACAGTGTAGGGCAATGAAATGTCAAACTCAGTATTCAATGAAGTTTGAATAGTGCTCACGAATTCTGCCGAAGTCGAAGCCGGCATTACCTCTGCCTCCGATTTATAACCTTCTTTTGCCATCGCCATAGAAGGAGCATTCATTTTCCTTTTTGCTCCGCGTGTGGTAACCACTTCCTGCAATTGCACCGGTTGATAAAAATCCAAATACCAGGCAATCAATTCAGGCTTCAATCCGCTTTCGTTTGGGTTGGCGGTAGATAATTTCAATTTTACATTTTTCCATTCTTCTCCTGTGCTTTGAAACACGTTGGCTTTGTAACTCAATTGCAGCGGGCTTTTTGTATTGATAGCGCGGATATCGTATTGCGGAACCCAGCCTGCATTTCCAACGACATAACTTACTTCGAAATCTGCATTTGTCGGTGCATCGGCCGAAAGGCTAATAACAATTTCACTTGTGTTGCGTTGGTAGAGCTCGTTTTGTGAATTGATTTGTTGTTGCAATTTCACAACCAACTCACTTAATTTTTTGATTTTGTCGTCTTCCTTCATGCGAGAAGAAACAATCTCTGTCAATCGGCTCCGATAAAAATCAGCCATTGCTTTTAGTTCGGCAACAGTAAGATTTTGATTGGCTCCACCTATCTTTTGATTGCTCATTAACATCTGTTCTTCCTTATTCAAAATTTCTTTTTGGCTTTGTTCGAGTTGCACTTGTTTCTGAAGCAATTCAACAGAATCTTTCAACGACCTCAATGCTTTCGGCATGTTCAACTCCGACAAATAATTCTGTTGATGACTTGTACCAAGGATGATGAAATTCCCCTTGCCAGATACTTGGATACTTTGTGGATCGAGCATCGAAGTGAGTCCGCCAACGATCAAGTTGGTTTTCCCTGGATTCAATTGTGTTTTCACCTGGCGCGTCACTTGTGCCCGATTGAGGAACACCGTCACTTCAGTGATTTTGGAATTGGCATTCTGACTGGATTGTGCGAATCCCTGAATGGAAATGATCCACGCCACCATTATAGAAATTGTTTTCATTGTAGTGTTTATTTAATTCCAAGATTCATTTTCGCTGAAAATTCCATAAGTCAAAGGTAAATTTATTTACACTCCTTGTCTATTTACATCGATTGCGGAAGAGAATTCCAAAATATTATTTCTGAATCATAGGAATCCATTGTTTAAACTGATTACTTCGGGAATTCAAATGCAAAAGCAACACGCCATACTCTCATCGATTCACTTCCGCAATACCGTTGCAACCATTTCCATTTTGGTGATCATCACCATTATTACAACCATTACGGGGTAACCCGTATATATTACCATATCGCCCCTACTCTATTCATGCTGTTTCCAGGAAGCCGCCTCTGAATCTTAATTAGTCCTCTATTCAATTTTATCCTAAATGAAAATATTAAAGTTTGGCGGTTCTTCGGCAGCCACTCCGGAAAGAATAAAGTCGATCATCGAAATCGCAAAACCATATTTGCAAGAAGATGTCGCGCTTGTGTTCTCAGCTTTTAGTGGTGTTACCGACCAGCTTATTCAACTAAGCCAGTTAGCTCTCGAAGGCAATCTTGAATACAAACAAAAGCTCGAGCAACTTGAAAAACGACATCTCGATGCTGTTCGTGAGCTTACAAAAATCTCTACACAAAGCGGAATCCTTGCCCAGGTTAAAGTTCAAATCAATGAACTCGAGGATGTGTTGCATGGAATTTTCTTGGTGAAAGAAAGAACAGCCCGCACACTCGATTACATCATGAGTTTTGGCGAGCGGCTTTCGGCTTTCATCATATGTGAAGCTTTTAAAGACCAGGGTTTGCCGACTGAATATTTAGACGCGCGCAAGGTTGTTCGCACCGACAATCAATTTGGTTATGCTAAAGTTGATTTTGAGGTCACGCACAAATTGATTCGTGATCACTTCAAAAATCACAGCGATGTTCAAATCATCACCGGCTTCATCGCTACCTCAGAAAGCGGAGAGACAACAACTTTGGGAAGAAGTGGATCTGATTATACAGCCGCAATTTTTGCGGGTGCACTGCAAGCGCCTGCCTTGGAAATCTGGACCGATGTAGATGGTATGATGACGGCCGATCCTCGATTAGTGAAAAAAGCATTCACCGTTCCTCAGATGAGTTATGAAGAGGCGATGGAGCTTTCCCACTTTGGCGCGAAAGTAATTTTTCCTGCCACCATGCAGCCGGCCATGGCGCATCGCATTCCGATTTGGATCAAGAATACATTTAATCCGAAAGCAATTGGCACATTAATCAGTTCGGATTCAACAAATGGAAAGCTGATCAAAGGGATTTCTTCTATGAACAATATCAGTTTGCTGAACGTGCAAGGCAGCGGATTGCTTGGCGTTGTTGGCGTTTCCATGCGGTTGTTTTCCACGCTGGCACGCGAAAAAATAAATGTAATTCTGATCAGTCAAGCTTCATCCGAGCACTCGATTTGTATTGCTATAGAAACCGACTCTGCAATAAAGGCAAAGACAGCAATTGAAAAAGAATTCAATCATGAAATCAAAGACGAGCTTATCGATGAAATAAAAATTGTTCAGGGATTATCAATTGTGGCTGTAGTTGGAGATGGCATGAAGCATCATCCGGGCACAAGCGGCCGGATGTTTAGTGCATTGGGCAAAAACGGTGTGAATGTAGTGGCGATTGCACAAGGTTCATCTGAAAGAAATATTTCAACAGTGCTCCAACAATCCGATGTATCGAAAGCGCTTAATGCTTTGCACGATGCATTCTTTCTTTCTGATAAAAAATCCGTGCACATCTTCTTGGTGGGAACAGGATTGATTGGAAGCACACTCATCAAGCAAGTAAAAGAGCAATTCCAAAAACTTTCCGATCAAAATAAACTAGAAGTAAAATTGGTGGGAATGGCCAACAGTAAAAAGATGTTGTTTAATGAAGATGGGCTTTCATTGGATTCCTGCATTCATCAAATGAAGGAAAGTGGCGAAGTCATGGACTTGAAAAGTTACGTTCAGCGAATGATTGACTTAAATTTGCCAAGCAGCGTTTTTGTGGATTGCACCTCCAGCGCTGAAGTAGCAAGTCAATATGAAGAAATCCTTGGCGTTAACATTTCAATTGTAACGCCAAACAAAAAAGCGAACTCGGGGTCCTTTGAAAGTTATAAAAAACTGAAAGGCGTTGCCCAGGCAAGGGGTGTTCGATTTTTGTATGAGACCAATGTTGGCGCAGGACTTCCTGTTATCAATACATTAAACGATTTATTGTTGAGTGGTGATAAAGTAATCCGCATCGAAGGTGTTTTGAGCGGCACGTT
>WNFL01358418.1_pt1 | contig 14423 bp, 15 predicted proteins | sample 5400361 | NCBI WGS metagenome assembly WNFL01 (sample SAMN13153351, study PRJNA577476) | soil metagenome | isolation source: 40 cm soil on Douglas fir-dominated hillslope | place: USA:California | collected 2013-09-17
CGGTCGAATGTCTCCGGCTCGAGGACGTAAATGCCGGCGTTGATCGTGTCGGTCGTGATCTGATTCGCATCCGGCTTCTCGAGAAAACGGAGGATGTTCGAGTCTCCGTCGGTCTCGACCAGCCCGTAGGCGCTGGGGTTCTCCACAGGGGTCAGGACGATGGTCGCTCGGGCCCTGCGTTCACGGTGCAATGCGATGACCGCCTGCAGATCGATTTCCGTCAGGACGTCGCCGTTGAAGACGACAACGGAGTCCCGGAGCGCGTCCGCGGCAAAGCGAATGGCGCCGGCCGTGCCGAGCGGCGCCGGCTCGATCATGTAACGGAGCGCCAGACCGCTGTCGCCGCCGTCGCCGTAGATCTCCTCGATGCGCCGCGGCTGGTAGTTGAGGCTCAGAATGACCTCGTCGATCTCCGGCACTTTCTTTATGAGGTCCAGCTGAAGCTGCAGAAACGGGCGATCGAAGATCGGAACGATGGGTTCTTGCCCCCGGCCAGGAGGATCGCCTTCATTCCAACCACCGATGATATCATGTGCTCACGAGCGGTCGATGAACCTTCCGAACTCTCTGACGGTCAGCCGGATCATCTTCGTCCCGCTGCTGGTCGTCGTTCTGCTGACGGACTTTCAGGGAAGGGCCATCTTTGGCGTCCCGACCGAACTGGTCGGCGCCGCGATCTTCGGCATCGCCTCCATTACTGACTGGCTCGACGGTTATCTGGCGCGACGCCGCAAGCAGATCACCGCGCTCGGACAGGTGATCGATCCGCTGGCCGACAAACTGCTCACCTGCGCGGCCCTGATTTCCCTCGTGCGCATGAATCTCGCGCCGCCGTGGATGGCGACGGTGATCATCGGGCGGGAGTTTGCCGTCACGACGCTGCGCAGCGTCGCCTATGCGCGGGGCGTGGCGATTCCCGCGTCGCGCCTGGGGAAGTTCAAGATGGTGGGGGAGGTCGTGGCGATTCTGGCGCTGATCCTGGCGCACGGCGCCGACGGCACGCGCCAGCCCTTCCTGCTGATCGGCCAGACGGCGCTATGGGCCGTCCTCGTCACCGCGCTGGCCTCGGCGGCGGACTACTTCCGCCGCTTCAATGTCGTGCTCAACCCCCGCGTGGCCGACTTTGCCTCGGCCCGGGAACAGCGCCGGAACGAAAAGCCGGTCAGTGCTGCCGGCGCTGCAACTGGTCCACGGTCTGCCTGGCGGCCTTAAGACGCTCGGACGCTTCGGTCGTCGCGCCGTCGGCTATCAAGCTCCCGTATTCCGTCAACTCGCGAATCGCCGACGCCACCAGCGCAAAGACGTCGGACGCTTGCGGTGGCGCGGCCACAGTCGGCGATGACGAAGCCGTCTGTGCTCGCGGCACGACGACGTCGCGGCTCAAGATGGCGTCGCGGGCCTGCGTGATCCGGACGACTGACATCGTCGGCCCGACCGCGACGGCCGTCGCTTCGCCCATTGGCGTCAGCGGCAGACCGGTGACCTCGCGATCGCGATAGATCCCGAAGTGAGAGCCGACCGAGACGTTCTTGTCGGCCCCACGGTCGATCAACACGAACTCGCCCGTGCCCGCGCTCCGGCGCTCCGACTGTCCATACAGAATGCGTCCATACGACGCGAAGTCGAGTTCGCCGCTCGTATCCGCGACGAACAGGTCCGCGGGCAGGGTCGGCGGGAGGAATGGCTCGAGGAAGTCGCCCTCGAGGATGTCGGCGCACGCATGTTCCGGCGTGGCGAGCGCCATCAGCTTGTTGGCCGCGGTGATGCGAACCCAGCCGGCGGTGACAACCAGGTGGGGCAGCTTGTCGTTGTGGCTTTCGGCGCCGCGGTAAATCCGGCGGACGAAATACATCTGGTTGAACTGGACGCCTCTGTCGGTGCCGGCGTTGATGACGAGATGGCCGGGGTCGCCGAACAGCGACCGCGTCACCGTGTCCTGACTGCCCTTGATCCGGGGCGCGTCGGCCGGCACGACACCCAGAACCGGTGACGGCGCGCAGGACACCGCCACCTGCTCGGTCGTCAGCTCCGTTGTGGGTGCGGGCGTCTGCGCAATGGCGCTCGATGCCGCGAGCGCGATGCTGAACGTCAATGTGATGGTGCGTGCGGAAGCCATCGATCCTCCTAAGACTTGTTCGCTGCCTGCGCCTTCAATTCGGCGATCCGTTTCTGGGCGTCCTGCAGGTGCTCGCTTTTCTGGAATTCGTTCACGAGCTTTTCATATAGGGGGAGCGCTTGGGCCCGCGCCTGGGCTTGCGCCTGAGCATTGGTGCCCTTCACGTACGACTCGGCAAGATAGAAGTACACGTTGTCGCGTTTGGTGTAGTCGGGATCGCTCTTGAGCAGCGATTTGAAGCGCTCGATGGATCCCGGATACCACTTCTGCCGGTAGTAAAACATCCCGACGAGATAGTCGGCTTCGGCCAGGCGGTCCTGGGATTCGCGCAGTTTCGCTTTGGCGTCAGGCATCAGCGAACTGTTCGGGTAGCGCGTGACGAAAGTCTGAAATTCCTTGATGGCGTCGCGGGTCTCCGACTGATCCCGTGGAGCGGCCCGCATCTGGCGAAAGTGCGCGACGCCGAGTTTGTACTGTGCGTAATCGGCCCGGGGATTCAACGGATAGAACGAGAGGAACTCGCGGAACTCGCTGATCGCGAATACGAGGTTGTCGGCTCCGCCTTCTTCGAGGTACGTATCGGCGACGCCGAGCTTGGCGTCCGGCCGGTACGGGCTCTGCGTGTAGGTTTCGACGACCTGCTTGAAGTACTCGCGGGACGTGATCCACTTCTTGGCCTTCAGCGCGGTCTCGCCCTTGTCGAACAGAAACTTGTCGGGCTCGGACGTGCCCGCGGGGACGATGTTTCTCGTCTGCGGCGCGCACGCAACACAGGCGGCGAGCGCCGCGACAGCGCCGCCGAGCCGAAACGTACGATTGAAAGACATCAGTGCGTTCACAACACTCCCGCCAGCCATTGATATTCCGCCTTCAGCCCTTCCTCGAGGCCGACTTGCGGCTGAAAACCCAGATCCGTGCGCGCCAACGATGTATCCGCGTAGGTGTGCCGCATGTCTCCCGGCTGCGCGGCATCTGCTTCGACGAGCGGCTGGCGACCGGCCACGCGGCCGATCAGCTCAACGACTCGATTCACCGTCACGCGAGAACCGCCTCCAATATTGTACACACGCCCCGGAACGCCCCTGACCGCCGCTGCCACGGTCGCGTTGACCGCATCGTGCACGTACGTGAAGTCGCGTGTCTGCTCGCCGTCCCCGTACAGTCTTATCGGCTCCGCGCGAATCGTCGCGCGTAGGAATTTGTGGAAACCCATATCCGGCCGTTGCCGGGGCCCATAAACGGTGAAGTACCGCAATGAGACAGCCGGCACGCTGTAATTCGTGTGGTACAGGTAACACAATTGCTCAGCGGCGAGTTTGGTCACGCCGTAGGGCGATACGGGCTGCGGCAGCGCATCCTCGCGCATCGGAATCGCGACGTTGTCGCCATAGACAGACGAGCTCGATGCGTACACGAGCCGCTCGATCGTCGAGAGGCCCGACACCGCCTCGAGCAGCAACTGGGTCGCTTCGATGTTGTTGACGGTATAAATGGCGAAGTCGCGTCCCCAGCTTTTCCGGACGCCGGCTTGCGCCGCCAGATGAAAGACATGCGTGCGATCGCTCAACAGCGTTTTGAGGTTCGCGTCCCGGATCGTGGACTCGACGAAACGAAAACGCGGATGTCCGACGAGCGCGCTGAGGTTCCGCTCCTTGATCGGACGGGGATAATAATCGGTAAAGCAGTCGATGCCCACGACGTCTGAGCCGTCGGCGAGGAGCCGTTCGGAGAGCGTTGAGCCAATGAAGCCCGCCGCGCCGGTGACAAGAGCCTTCATGCGAACAGACCTTTGACGCGGTCGGGAAGCCTGGAGGGCCGGCCGTCGCGGTCGATCGTCGCGTGCACCGTTCGGCCGGTGGCCAGAGACTGACCGTCCGCCGGCCGCACGATCTCGTAGCTGAAGGCCACCCGAACGGGCGACATCAGCTCTCCAACCGTCCGAATCTCGAGCTCGTCGTCGTAGCGCGCAGGCTGCTTGTAGCTGCAATGAGCTTCGATGACCGGCAACGAAAGGCCCTCAGCTTCCATTTCTCGATACGTCCAGCCCGCGCCCCGCAACAGATCGGTGCGCGCGACCTCGAACCAGATGAAGAAATTCGCGTGATAGACGACGCCCATCTGATCGGTTTCGGCGTAGCGTACGCGGACCCGGGAAAGGCTCTGCGGCGCGCTCACCGAGCAGCAGCCGACGAGAGGGCCGCCTCGGCGGCCGCCCGCAGTTCGGCCGTGGCGCGCGCGGGATCGGGCGTGTGGAAAATGGCCGACCCCGCGACCAGAATACGAGCGCCGGCGGCCACCGCACGGCCGACGGTCGTCAAATCGACGCCGCCGTCGATTTCAACGGGCGCGGCATTCCCGGCGTTGTCCAGAAGCACACGCACTTCAGCCACCTTAGACTCGCTGTGCGGGATGAAGGTCTGGCCCCCGAAGCCAGGATTGACCGACATCACGACGACGTAGTCGACGTCGGCGGCGACCTTCAGAATGGCGTTGGGAGGCGTTCCCGGGTTGATGACGACGCCCGCCTGAACGCCCAGCGCCTTGATGGCCGCGATCGTGCGATCGACGTGCGGAAGCACTTCGACGTGCACCGAAATCATCGCGGCGCCGGCCTCGGCAAACAGGCCGATGTATTTATCCGGATCCGTGATCATCAGATGGACATCGAGCGGCACGTTGGTCACACGCCTCAACGATTTCACGACCGGCGGCCCCATCGTCAGATTGGGGACGAAGTGGCCGTCCATCACGTCGACGTGGATCATGTCAGCACCGCCTCGCTCGACGCTTGCCACGGCCTGGCCGAGGGCCGCGAAGTCGGCGGAGAGAATCGAAGGCGCGATGCGGAGCTTCACCGGCTTACCTCGAGCGAGATGGGCTCGCCCGGCTCGATCTGAAAGCCGGCTTGCGGGTTCTGTCGTAGCACCGCTCCAGCCGGCACGCCGGGATAGGGTGACGTTCCCACGACGGCGGCCCTGAAGCCTCGCTGTCTCAATACTTCGGACGCGCGGTCGCCGTTGAGGCCAATCAGATCGGGCATCACGTATGTCGCGCCTCGATCGCGCCGATTGACGAGGAGGGCGACCGCTGCCGCGGACGACTTTGCAGGTGGCTGCTGCGCGACGACTGCGTCGGCCGCGTAGTCCTGTGACCGGATTTCGGAAAGGGCTTTGATCGCGAAGCCACCTTCCGCCAGGCGGAGTTCAGCCGCTCGCTGGCTCTCGCCCGTCACGCCAGGCACGGTCGTCTCGCGCGGTCCGCCACTGAGCCAGACTCGCACGGTCCGCTGCCGGCGCGATGTCGCGCCGGGCGCAGGATCCTGTCCGAGGACGCGTCCGGCCGGAACCTTCAAATCGGCGCGCTGAACCTCGTCGACTCTGAGGTTCATCTCGAGAGGGGCGACCAGCCCGCTGGCTTCACTGGTCGTGTGGCTGATCAGGTCGGGCACCTGCACCTCGCGCGTGCGAAGCGCGATCCGCATGGCGGCCACGGCGGACACCAGATACGTCAGGACCAAAGCGCCGGCGATCACGAGCAGCTTGCCCGCTCCCCAGACGCGCTTTCGAAGAGCCATGAATGACGTGATCGTACTACAGTCGGCATGGCTGTAGTGGCTAACGCGCTCGCTCGAACACAGCGCCAAAAAACGCCTCGAGGCCGTGCTGGTGCGGAGCCGTTCGAAAGTGACCGCGCGGATCGACGACGGCTGCCGGCACGCCGGAGATCGCGCGGGCGTCCACGGGGGTGAAGCCTGGAGCCGCAGCTGCGAACGCATCCGCGACGCCTTCGTTCTCCTCGGGCTCGCTCGAGCAGGTCGCGTAGATCAGCCGTCCGCCGGGAGCGACGGCATCGGCCGCACGGTGGAGCAGCCGTCGTTGAGTCTCGGCGAGCGCAGGCAGATCCTCCGGGTGCCGGCGCCACCGGATGTCGGGATCACGGCGCAGCGTGCCAAGCCCTGAACACGGCGCGTCCACCAGCACGCAGTCGAATGGCGTGGTGAAGGGGAGTGGCATGGCGGCGTCGGCTTGAACGATGCGGACGATCGACGCGCCCGAGGCTGCCACCGTCCGCCGCAGAAGGGCGATACGTTTGACGCGGACGTCGCAGGCGACGAGCAGGCCTCGGTCGCCCATCGCGGCGGCCAGCGCGATTGTCTTGCCACCCGGTGAAGCGCAGGTGTCGAGTACACGATGGCCAGGCTGCTGCCCGGCGAGCGTGGATATGAGTTGCGACGCCTCGTCCTGCACGACAAACCAGCCGTCCAGCCAGCTCTGGCCATGCAGCGGGTGACCCTCAATGCCGGTCGCGTTGACGATCAATGCGTCCGATGCGAACCGTCCCGGCGCGGCGTGAACATCCTCCGACGCTAGTCGCGCGAGGAGAGCCTCTGGAGTCGTCTTCAAACGATTCGCTCGCAGCGTCAGCGGAGCGGGCGCGTTGTTGAATTGCAGCCAGCGTTCGGTCGCCTCGAAGCCGAACCGCTCGTACCAGCGAGCGGCGAGCCACCGCGGATGCGACAGCGTCGTCGACAGGTACTCGAGCGCGGCTTCTCGATTCGAGGGATCGGCAGGCCGGGGCGGAAGTGGTAATGCGTCGCGCGACCGCGAGATCGATCGGAGCACCGCGTTGACGAACCCCGAAGCGCTGCGCTTCTTCACTCGGCGCGTCAGGTCCACCGCGTCGTCGACGACGGCGGCGGCCGGCACGCGTGTCAGGTGAAGGAGCTGGTAGGCACTGAGGCGAAGAATGGTCAGCACCTCTTCGTCGAGCCGATCGAGAGGGCGTCTGGCAAATGCCTCGATGACATGATCGATGGCCGATCGATGACGCTCGACGCCAGTGGCGATTTCCGAGCAGAGAGCCCGATCGCGGTTGTCGGTCAGGCGTTCCCGCGCGTGCGCGAGTGCGGAAGGCAGATCCGACCGTCCCGTGGATACTGCGTTCAGGACGTCGAACACGGCAACCCTCGCCGCGGCGATCATGAAGGCGCGTGGAAGATCGCGCCAGGCGCGACCGGATGACCCGAGAGAAATTCCCTGGCCGACATCGGCCTCTTGCCTTCCGGCTGAATCTCCAGGATGTCCAGGCTTCCCGTGCCGGCGGCGACGAGAAGCCGGTCGCCGGCCGCTTCGACGATAGCGCCTGGGTTCCCGCGCGGCGGCTGGTGAAGAGGGCGCGATCGATGAAGGATGAATCGTTCTTGGCCAAGCGAAGTAAAGGCGTGCGGCCACGGGTGCAGCCCGCGGATCAGGTTGTGAATGCGATCAGCCGGCCACGTCCAGTCGATCCGGCCGTCGTCTTTGACAAGGCGCGGTGCGTAGGTTGCCACCGCATCATCCTGGGGCGTTTCAGCAAGACGTCCGTCGACCAGGGCCGGAATCGTCGACACCAGAAGGCTGGCGCCAATGTTCGCAAGATCGCGCTCCACCTCGTCGCTGGTTTCGTCCGAACCAATCGGCCGTCTGGCGACAGCGAGCATGGCGCCGGCGTCGAGCGCTTTCACCACCCGCATGATGGTGACGCCTGTTTCCGCGTCCCCATTGATGACGGCGCGATGCACGGGCGCGGCGCCGCGATACCGCGGGAGGATCGACGCGTGTACGTTGATCATCCCGAGCCTCGGTGATGCCAGCGCGGGCTCCGGCAGAATCTGGCCGTAGGCTGCGACGACGCCGATGTCGGCGGCCAGACTCGACAGGTCGGCGAGGAATCCAGCGTCTCTGACAGAAGCTGGTTGCAGCACCGGCTTACCGGCCACCAGAGCTCCCGTCTTGACGGGCGACGCGGAGGTCTTGTGGCCGCGGCCACGCGGTCGATCGGGCTGCGTGACGACGCCGACGACCTCGTACGGAGACTCCAGGAGGGCGTCGAGCGTGGGCACCGCAAATGCCGGCGTGCCAAAGAACACGACTCGAAGGGGACGACGCGCTACCATTTGCCGGCACGCGTCAGCTTACGGATTCGCCGGACGATGACGTCTCGCTTGATACCTCGCAGATGATCGATGAACAGCCGGCCGTCGAGGTGGTCCATCTCGTGCTGGAAGGCGCGCGCCAGCAGCCCGGTTCCCTCGTGCTGATGCTCGTGGCCGTTTCGATCGAGCCCCTTGATGATCGCGTGCATCGGCCGCACGACCGTGGCCTCGAAGCCGGGAACACTCAGGCATCCCTCCTCTTCGAGCTGCATGCCGTCGCGAGAGACGAACTCCGGGTTCACCATGATGATCAGGCCCAGTGGATCGCGCCCGAGCGAGACGTCAACGACAAAGACTCTGAACGGCACGCCAATCTGCGGCGCGGCCAGCCCCACGCCGGGCGCGGCATACATCGTGTCGATCATGTCGTCGATCAGCCGCTCGATGTCCGCCGTGATCGCTGGAACGTCCACGGCCGTCTGGTGCAGGCTGCTGTCGCCGTATTTGAGAATGGGACGGATCACGGGAGCCTGCCTATCCTGCCTCTCCCGCCTGTCCTGCCCAAATAGGCGAGCTCAGGACCGCACAAAGCGCGCGGACGTTCTGTCCCTGAACGCCTTCCAGTTCGTCTGGAGCTCTTCGACCGAGTCGCCGCCGAATTTGTCGGTGAGGGCGTCGGCGAGGACGAAGGCCACCATCGCCTCGGCGACAACGGCAGCCGCCGGTACGGCACAAACGTCGCTGCGTTCGATTGCGGCGGGGCTTTCGGCCATCGTGGTGAGGTCGATCGACCGGAGCGGCTTCATCTTCGCCGTTCGTGACGCCGCCTTCGAGGCCGCCCGCGTTGTTGGTGGGACGCGTGATGTCGACGCCGCTCGCGGGTCGCGATCCGGTCAACGGCAGAATCTCGTCGTGAAGCCGGGACCCGGGCAACGACGCCGCGTCCGGCCCGCGGCCGATCCCGACGGCCTTGATGGCAGGAATCGACATCAGCGCCTGTGCAAGACGGCCGTCAAGTTTGCGATCCCACTGGACGTAGCTGCCAAGCCCCGCCGGAACCCCGTGCGCGATGACCTCGAACGCACCGCCGACGGTGTCGCCGGCTTCGCGCGCCCGGTCGATCTCCGCGATCATGTCGCGCTCCAGCCCTGAATCGACGCAGTGCAGCGGCGCATCGACATTGATGGCATGCGCATCGCCGAACGACACCGCCAACGGATCGGGAAGCGCGATCGCGCCGATTGAAAAGACATGGCTGGCGATTTCAGTGCCGACGACGGCCAGGAGCTGTCGGGCAATGGCGCCGATGGCGACGCGCGAGGCGGTTTCGCGCGCGCTGGCGCGCTCGAGAACGTTGCGAATGTCGTCGTGCCCGTACTTGACGGCGCCGGCCAGATCCGCGTGACCAGGGCGAGGTCTCGTGACAGCCGGTCGATCCGCGCCGGACGCGTCGGCAGGCTGTTCGTGCTCGACGTGCATGGTGCGCTGCCAGTTCTCCCAGTCTTTGTTGGAGATCATCAGCGCGATGGGCGCGCCGGTCGTGATGCCGTGACGAATGCCGCTCAGCGCTTCGGCCCGATCCGACTCGATGGCCATGCGCCGGCCGCGTCCGTAGCCGCCTTGACGCCGCCGCAGCTGCGCGGTGAGGGCGTCGAAATCGATCGACAGCCCCGCAGGCACGCCTTCGACGATCATCACGAGCGCCTTGCCGTGTGACTCGCCGGCAGTGAGAAAACGCAGCATCGGAGAGTCATTCTAACCGAAATATTTGCGCGCCTCCGGCGGCTGCGAGCGCTCTGCGCCTCTCATAGCGGCGCGCATCACCAGGGCCGGCTTCTTGCACAGACGCTGTTGCGCAGTCACAACTGCGGCGAAGGTGCCCGATGGAATGTGTGGCAGATCGGTTTGTTGAAACGACAGACGGAGAAGTCGTCGACCTCGCGACCGGCGAGCGTGTGTTGTTGACGATCACGTCAGCCGGCGGTGACACAGATCAGCGGCGATGGATGATCCGCTGCGATCTGTTTCAGAAACTGCATCATCCCGTAATTGCGAACCTCCTCGACTACGGATTGATTGGCGAATCCCGCCGATTCGAAGCGTGGCGCAGCTCGGGGTCGTGGTGTGGCGCAGACGCTGCCGCCGCATCGGTCTCGCGCGTGGCGACGTCGTTCTTCGAAGCCTGCGGGCTGACGATGGACGAGGAAGGCCCGGGTCGAGTTCATCGCCATGGCTCGTTGCCGATCGTGATTCCCGCCGCTGCGGCCGGCTATCGCCGCGAGGCTTCGTGTGCCAACGATGGGGCCCTGCTGCCGCTCGACCACTGCGGGGTGTTGTCCGTTGAACGACGAGGCGTCCGGGCGGTTGCCGAACTGTTCGATCTGTACAGCCGTCAGCCGCAGATCGTCAGGATTTGCGGGGCGCGCGGCTCGGGCAAGACGACGACGGCCGTTCAGCTTGCGCGCGTCGCGCGCATGCAGGGCTACATTCCCTTCAGCGCTCGCTTGCTCGACACCCTCTTTGTCGAGGCGCTGGAGGGCCGATCGGCGCTCATCATCGACGACGACGCGACGGGTGCCAATGGTTTACTCGACGTCGCTCTACGATCGCCGCGTCGCCACATTCTGCTCACGACATCCCGCGAAGCCACACACGGACCGTCAGCCATCACGTTGCGTGCCCTGCCGCCGGCGACTCTTGCGGCGGCCGTTCTGCCGACCGCGATGGCCGACGCTCCACGCGTTCGTCAGGCTGCCATCCGGGCGAACGGCGTCCCGGGCGCGTTCCTTGAGCTGTTGCACGGGACCCGAGTTGAGCGGCTACGGCGGAAGCCAACGGCATCGAGAGCGGCAGAGCAGACTCCCGCCTACGGCAGCGAGGACGCGGCCAGCCCGGTCTACGGCCGCACAGCAATATCAGCCGTGCGAACGACCTGGCCTGCACCCGGCGAACTGGCGGCCTTGCGGCGACAGATGGACGCCGCGCTCGTCCTGCTCGGAGCTGGACGCCACGCGCCAGGCGATCGCGCGCTCCGACAGGCGATTGGCGGGATGGCGCGCCGCGGCATCTGGTCGAGTGCAGCCGATGGTTCGCTGGCGCTGGCGGCGTCGTTGCTGAAGCGCGGACAACTACGTGATGCGGTCGGCGTCCTCGACGCCGCGCGCGACTACTGCAAACGCACCGCGAATGCCGGCGCGATGTTGTCGGTCGCCACATTGTCTGGCGTTGCGCTCGTCGATCTTGGTCGACTGGACGAAGCCACAAGCGTGCTGGGCGCGGCTGCGGCTGCAGCGGCAGGTGACGACATCAACGACGACATCCATCTCGCCGCCGGTGTCGAGCTGGCGCGCTCGCGCTGCCGTTTCTGGCGGGGAGAGTACGCCGATGCCAACGATGCGCTGAGGCGATTCAAAGAGACGGACCTGCGGGAGCCCTTCATCGTACGTCTTCACGCAATGCAGGCGCGCGTCGCGGTCGGCTCCGGTGATCTCGCGAACGCGGTCGCGGCGGCAATCGAAGCGCAAAGGCGCGCGGCGACGCTCGGCGATTCCGGACTGGCGGCGGAGGCGGCTTCCGCCGCCGCATTTACCCATCTTGCGGTGGGCGATCTTCCGGCGCTTCAGCGTGACGCCGCCATATGTGTGGCCATTGCCCGCGCGGCACACGATCCGCTACGGGCGTTTCGCATCCAGATCATGCTCGCCGAGCAGCTTCGCCGTCTCGGCCGGCGCGGGGACGCGCTGGACGCCGTCCGCCGGCTCAATCGCGCTTCGTCCGCCAGCCTGCCGCCGATTCTGCGCCTCCGCCGCGACATGCTTGCCGACCTCCTCGCGGGGAAGCCGCTCGCAGCCGTCGTCGCGCGGCACGTCACGGGATCCGGCGTACCTGCGCTCGCGCTCTTCTTACCTCGCGAGGGCTCCGCGTCGCTTGCGGCTTCACGGATGCCGACACTCTGGGAGGATGCGATTGAGACGCTGCGGCTGTGTCAGGACGCGGCGGACGAGCGGGCCACGCTGACGGCGGTCTGCGGCCACATCCAACGACAGCTGCACGCTGTCGCCGTCGCGTTCTTCGGCGTCGAGCGTGGCGCCCTCACTCGTCTGGCTGGCAACGGCGGTGCTGTCGAGTCGCCGATCGCTCTGCGCGCAGTCGCGGCTTCCGTGCCCATTGCACCCCATCGCATCGAGGAGCGGACTGAGGCAGGCGCGCCTGTACGTTACGGCGGCGCCACGATTGGCGCTCTCGCCGTTTTCACCCGATCCCGAGCGAGCGGTCGCCGCGATGACCGTGGCGACAGCAGCAGTCGGTCCCATCATCGCCAGCGTACTGGCAGCACGCCAGCGGCTCGAGCCGGCGCAAGCCGGCGCGCTGATGGGCATAGCTCCTGCGATGCTCGATGTCCGGCGATCCGTGGAGCGGGCGGGGGGCGCGCCGTTCGCGGTGCTGATCGAGGGCGAAAGCGGGAGCGGAAAGGAGCTTGTCGCGCGCGAAATTCATCGATCGGGACCCCGGCGCGATCGTCCGTTTTGCACGTTGAACTGTGCCGCACTGCCCGACGAGCTGGTTGAATCGGAGCTGTTCGGCCACGCACGCGGCGCCTTCACTGGAGCCGTCGGCGAACGCGTAGGTGTCTTCGAGGAGGCGCACACGGGCACGTTGCTCCTCGACGAAGTCGGCGAGCTGTCGCCACGGGCCCAGGCCAAAGTGCTGCGGGTGATTCAGGAGGGCGAGCTGCGTCGTATTGGCGAGAACGTTTCGCGGCGCATCGACGTGCGAATCGTCTCGGCCACGAATCGCGACCTCAGACAGGAAGTGGCGCACGGACGGTTTCGCCTCGATCTCCTGTACCGCCTGGATGTCATTCGCATCGTGGTGCCGCCGCTCCGCGACCGCCGCGAAGACATCCCTCTGCTGGTCGATCGCCTCTGGCGGGAGGCTGCCGATCGCGTCGGATGCCGCGCGACGCTCAGTGCCGCGACGGTCGCGGCGCTGGCCGGACACGAATGGGCCGGCAACGTGCGCGAGCTTCAGAATGTGCTTGCCGCGCTGGCCGTCCGGGTTGCGAAGCGGGGAGTGGTTCCGCCCACGGCGCTCCCTCCGCAATTCGGCGATCGACAACAGCGCGAGGCCTGCCGGCTGGACGACGCCCGGCGGCTGTTCGAGGAGCGTTTCGTTCGCGCCGCTCTCGCGCGAAGCGGAGGGCGCCGGTCGGCCGCGGCTTCAGAGCTCGGGCTCACGCGCCAGGGATTGACGAAGTTGATGAACCGTCTCGGCCTCGGCGCGCCCGACGCCTCTCGCGATTAGGACGATTACACACCGCCGGGCGTTATGATTGCCTCGCGTGCTGCGCTTTCTTGTCCGTCGCATTCTGCTGACGATTCCGGTCCTGTTCGGCGTGGCGACGCTGGTCTTCTCGCTGATTCATATGATTCCTGGCGACCCCGTGCAGTCGATGCTGGGCGACGGCGCGTCGCCCGAGAGCGTCATGGAGCTGCGCACGAGGCTCGGGCTCAACCGGCCGCTCTACGTGCAATACCTCTCGTTTCTGAACGGAGTGGCTCACGCCAATCTCGGCACGTCGCTGCGAACCAGCGAGCCGGTGACCGCGGCAATAACCGATCGACTGCCGGCCACGTTCGAGCTGGCGGCGGCCGCGATGTTTGTCGCAGTCGTGATCGCGATTCCACTGGGTGTGATTGCCGCCGTCGGAGCAGGAACGATCGTGGATCATCTCGCGACCACGCTCGCCCTCATCGGGATCTCGATGCCGAATTTCTGGCTCGGCCCGCTGCTGGCAATTGTTTTTGCCGTCGAGCTGGGATGGCTGCCCGTCTCCGGGCGCGGCACGCTGGCGCAGCTCGTGCTGCCGGCGGTGACGCTGGGCGCACCCCTGGCGGCCGTCCTCGCGCGAATGACCCGGGCCAGCGTCATCGACGAGCTTCGCGAGCTGTACGTGACAGCCGCTCGCGCGCGAGGCGTTTCGCGACTGCAAGCCGTGCTGAAGCACGCCGTTCGCAACAGCCTGATTCCCATCGTCACCGTCCTTGGCTTGCAGCTGGGCGCCGTGCTGACAGGTGCAGTGATCACTGAGACCATCTTCGCGTGGCCCGGCGTCGGCCGGCTGCTCATTCAGTCGATCTCGTTTCGCGATTACCCGCTCGTGCAAGGCTGCATCCTTCTGATCGCCGTCGCATATGTGTCGATGAACCTGCTGACCGACCTCGCATACGGGCTTCTCGATCCGCGCATTCGCTATGGGTGAAGCCGGCCGTACGTCATGTTGCTGAAGATCGGTGCGGCCATCGTTCTTGTCGCGGCGCTCGCCGCGATAGCGGGACCGGCGCTGATGCCGTTCAGCCCTGCCGCGCAGGATTTGCCGCTGCGGCTGGCGGG
>WNFL01350543.1_pt2 | contig 14422 bp, 18 predicted proteins | sample 5400361 | NCBI WGS metagenome assembly WNFL01 (sample SAMN13153351, study PRJNA577476) | soil metagenome | isolation source: 40 cm soil on Douglas fir-dominated hillslope | place: USA:California | collected 2013-09-17
CCATCTCTTCAGCATGGCTGGATTCACGGTCTTTTCACCGGCACTTCAATGTGGTTTGCCCCACTCCGTCACATTCCACCCGATCCGCAGCCTCAGAGACCGATCACACCAATAATAAATTTCCCGAAGAACAAGGATTCTCACCCCAACGTGGTCAATCTTGTGAAGGGCTTCGACGTTCGACGCAGGTGTTGTCCACTTCCAACTCGGGCCATGAGGGGGACACGAGGACAAAGAGAAAGGATTTACTGGAGGGTGCTATGAACAGTGCCTATTTCCCTTTTGTGGTTGTGGGTGGCCACCAGACTCGCCAAGCCCAAATGAGTGACCAACTCAGCTGTCAGGAAGGCGGGATGCTGTAGCTCAGCTCACGGGTGACATCGCATTCAAGCACCGAAAATGCATGGCTCAGCTTCTTGACGGTCCTTAGAATTCGACCCCCCGTGTGAGTATCTTCACCACTGGCTCCTCCCCGAGTTTATCCATTCCGCCGCTCGAAACATCACTCGAGCGCCGCCGAGCAATATTCACTGCTCAAGGTATTGTCAAAGCGATGTCAATTGCTGTTCATGTCGAGCCCGAGCCGTAAGGCCTTCCCACGACACTTAAAGTCATAAGTAGCTACTAACTCAGGTAGTCCTTCTAGTAGTGTAGTCACTTTTGACGAACCTATCGAGGGTTTTGCTGCTCCACGCGAAAACGGGCCAATAGACCCTGATGATGGGGATGCGGTCCCGGCCATCAAGTAGGCATCAGTGATACTTGTCTAGTATCAGTTCTGACACTATTTACAGCAGCGTAGAGTCTCTTAAGAAGGGGGTCATTACAACGTCAAGAAGCAAGCCTCAAGCATCATACACCATACTGCTTGTTGGAGAGACTGGTACTGGAAAGTCTTCTCTATTAGAATTCATCGCCAATGTTCTTCTTGGTAAAACCATTGATGACTACAACTTCGACATCCTCGACCGGAACAACGAGGGATATGGTTCCAGCGGCGAAAGTCAGACAAACTCAGCCTGTATCTACGAACTTACAAGTCAAAACGGCGTTTTGGTGAGTACGTGTATTTGTGAATATCAAAAGTACTTGTGACCTTTCGCGAAGGTTCGCATCCTCGATGCGCCTGGGTTGGCCGATACTCGAGGTATTCATCAAGACGAGCTTCACAAGAAGAGTATTGCGAACGAGATTCAGCAACACATCGACTCTGTCAATGCTATCATCATCTTTGCCAATGGCGCCGTCCCTCGTATCACTATCGGCATGGACTACGCTCTCTCCTCTCTCTCCTCTCTCTTCCCCAAGACACTGGCTAAGAATATTGCATTCTTGTTCTCCAACTCGCCGACATACCTCTCTTTGAACTTCTCTCAAGACGCTATCCCAGATATCCTCAAAGATGCTCCTCAGTTCCTCCTCGATAACCCAGTCGCGCTCCAGAGGAAGTTCCTTGAGTTCAAAGATGGTTCAAATAAGAAGAAAATAAGGAAGGAAATGCGGAGAGAAGTGATGAGCGCGGAGCGGAAAGGGTTGGAAGTGTTGGTGGACCTTTTCGACTGGTTACACGGCCTCGAACCACAGCCGACCACAGAGATTGTGGCACTCTACGAGAAATCTCATGCTATCGAGTCCAAGATCGTCAATACTCTCGCCCAGTTGGACCAAGCATCGGCCCAGATGGCAGAAATCAACAAGCTCATGGAGGAACTCCAAAAGAAATCTGCTGTGAGCCTTTCACCTTGCTTGCATTTAGCGCGCGGTTCTTATTTTGGTCGGACGTAGGACGTGGACGCTTTTTCCCACTTCGAAAGCATCATCGATGCGCTGGTCTGGAAGCAGCTGCCCGCTCCCACTCTCAATTACCTCTGCATCACGCCTAACTGCCATTCTACCTGCGGCGTGCAACACTCCGTCGCCGGTGTTTTTCTACTTTTCCCGAGGCAGTTCTCGTCGTGCTCCAAGTGCAACCACTCCCACTTGGCCCATTTTCACTTGCGCTCCACGTGGGGACAAGTGTACGAGGCGCGGCTGTCGGTTGACGACAAGATGAGAAGGCAGTGGGAAGCCGCAAAGAATGAGAAGGAGAGGACTGAGGCGCTCGTCGCAACGAGTAAAAGCGCAATGGAAGATCTCAGCCGTATTATAGACGAAGCCATCGACGAGCTCGCGCGATTAGGAGAAGAATATGCTAGGTTGTCACTGTCGGGGAGCTTTTCGGCGCCTCTGGAGAAGGCCATCTGGCTTCTGGAACAGCGGTGCAAGGGAATGGAGGAGAAGGGGGTTGGTCTGGAGCTGTTAGCGAGGGTGCGAGGTAGCTTGGAGGCGATGAAGGGCCGACTGGACCTTCTCAGAAGAGCCAAGGAGAAGGCACGGGAGGGGGTCAGCAGGGTCGAGGGAGGAGGGGTGCAGCGCAGAGTTCGGAAGGTAGAGGAGAAGGCGCAGGATCGTGTCCGGAAGGTCGGGGAGGAGGTACAAGAGACAACTCGGACGGTCGAGACAGAGAAACAGGCAGGATTCTGGTATTTCTGGGAGCCAGTCAAGGACAAGCTAAAATTTATTAGGTTTTGGTGGTAAATGCTTGCCAGTGTGTGTTGAGGATGTGTATGTACATCGGCGACCGAGTGTTAGCAGCGATGCGATGCAGCCTTGTGGGCATAGATAGCATCCAGTCGCTCTTGCTTCCTATTCTATTGTATCGTTGTTTCTCGATAGATTCCTATATAAGTCATCACCTCGAAGGACGTGACAAATTCAGTTTCCTACTGCATTGAGCCTGACGCCGCTTGGTTTAGTTAGGTTATGAGCCCTTTAACAATCACAATAGGCTTTCCACTCCGTTCCTGCCTTTACAACAACAAGAGGTCCTTCTATACTCCATTACAGGTGGGCGTACAGCGCCTTTGTTTTGTCGACAGACCTAACGTAACGCACTAACGCACGACGGGGTGACAGAGAACGGTGAGGGGGTCTCTCACCGAGTCATGCGCTCTATATACAAAGAAACAAGCTCCCCTATCTAACGTCACCTGTCCTCAGGAGACAACGAACAAGGTAGAATAACATACGTAAAGTGTGATGAGTCATATACCACTCAACAGCCTTCGGAAAGCTGCAAGGGACCAAGAACTATGTCTACCGGACAACCCGTATGCATACCGTGCTGGTATCACTCCGCCAGTGGGGCGTCGTGTCGGGATCCATTGTCGCACCGGCTCCCGTAGGCGTCAATAACATGACCCCGGAAGAGGTCAAGGCCTGAGAGGTCCGCGAAATGACAGCTTTCATGGAAATAGCTGTCCGCATAGCAGACTCTGCCCCGAACGTACTAGGCGATACCCAGAACTCCAAAGTCGCCCGGGGTATCCTGGAGAAACGATTCGGCGCTAAACAGGAGGGATTACAGTCAGCCCTCATAATCCTGGGATGGCACCGGATCCGTTGACCTGCGCACCCAACTGGCCGACACCGGCAATACCTCTCCGACGACTCCTACTCGCATTTTGTCGTTCCTCGATCTCTTCATCACCCTTTATACAATAACCCTACTCACGACGTCGACCTCCTATGTGACAAGCTCGCCAAGTACGGGATGCGGCAAAGGCTGCGCGGGGCGAAGTCCGGCAAGCTTCGGATAGAGCGAGGCGAACGGCGAGAATAAGGGTCAAGCGGGAACCTTATATACGGCCATGTCAAAAACTGCCCTCCTCCCTAATAAGAAGCTCACCAATCTCTTCTATATCGACTCAAGTGCATCCAGCCACCTGGTACCATCGAAAGGCGACTTGCGCGCATATAAAGATTTTGCAAGTCCCAACGAAATTGCAGCGGCCGACAGTGGCAAGAATTGATGGTGCCGGATCACTGTAAGTAGCATCGTTAATAAATGAATGCCAAGATAAGCTGGGCGATGTGTACTACACTCCCAGAATCCTTTGCGATTGGTATCGCTAGGGACCTGGAAGGTCAGGGTTAGGATATTCGCTGGAATGGCACTGAGAAATCGGGTTGGGGACGAATTCGCTGACATCGAGAAGGTTCAACAACGTCTACCCAGTGAAGCTTAGGGTAACACCCCAGGGACTGCGTTGGCCGCATGGACGGACGAGCATAGGGAATTGACTTACTCGAAGTTAGTTCAGCGCCTCCAGAAGGTTGTAATGGCCGCCACAGCGAGAGGAGGAAAAGACGGAAGCGAGTTTGATGACCTAGTACCGACGGCTGGGACACTTGTCGTTCAAGACGGTGGTAGCGGTAGTAAGGAGCGGCGCGAATGGGATAGTCATTGGCGACATACTTGCGAAGATAACCCGGTCTTGATGCATGCACCGCGCGCGTAGCAGCCAAATTGGCACGTCTCCCGCACAAGGAGGAAGGAAATGCGCGAACAGATACCTGGAACGAGTGCACATCGACATCGCAGGTCCCATGCCCGTCAGGTCGGCAGGAGGTGTGTATGTCGCCGTGGACGATTACACGCGAACGGTCCACACCAGGTCGTTACGCCTCAAGTCGGAGGCAGTTGAGGCCTTCAAGGCGTGTAAGGCCATAGGGCGAGGATGTGTTTCTTCGTAGGGTATGAGTGCAGTGGTGGCGGCTACAGGGTTTGGAACCCGGAAAAGAAAGTTGTCAGAGTTCTTTGAGGACAAAGACGGCTTGCAGTTGCACTCATTCCTCCCCGACACCCAGCAACCATGAGGACGAATCAGCCGTCCAGCAGCCTCTGGAACCCCAACATGAGCCACGTGAAGAAGCCGCGCGACCCGTTACAATTACCCGCGCCGACGACGACAATGACGACCCAGGACCCCGCGCCCACTAGCAACGCCTCATTGTGAGACATCCCGAACGTCATATGGACCGTCCAAGTACCCAGCATGCTCCGATCCTCGATGAGAGCGATAACGCTGACACTGTTTCCAGCGGTGACGACGACGACGACGACGACAAACCCCTCCGCCCTCGAGACGATGTTACTTATGTCGTAGATTACCCTATGAGGTCCTCACGGTCGGGACTTGAGCGCGACTGGGGTAGAGGGGCCGGCACGTCGGGCCTCGAACGCAACGGAGGAGGGGGTGCCAGCGCGATGCTCGTCATGGAGGATTAGTGCCCTCCTGTCGCATTCTCTGCTAGTCTGCCAGGCAGGATTCAGCTGGCGCAGCTGCCTGACCCCCGAAATGTCCACGGAGCAATGGCGGCACCCAACGCCAAAAATTGGAAAGACGCATGGGCAAGGAAATGGAAAATATTAAGGCTCATGACGTATATGAGCTAGTGCCACGCGAGCCCGGGATGGGTTCTTTACCGTAAGCTCAAGAACGGCGCATTCGTGAAGAACAACGCCCGATTGGTTGCACGAGGGAATCACCAACCTACCGTAGTGGACTACAACGAACCTTTCTCACCGGTTATGCGAGTCGAGTCGCCCCGCACCCTCCTCGCCGTGGCCGCCATTCGCCACTTCGACATTATACAGTTCGATGTAACATCGGATTGCCTGCACGGGACAAGGAGGGGCTGTATATGGAGCAACCGGATGGTCACGCAGTTTCTAGGAAGGAGAATTGGGTGTGGAAACTCAAGAAGGGGTTGTACCGGTTATTACAAGCCAGGAGAACCTGGAACGAAGAGCTGAATTCGCACATGGAGGGTGTGGGTTACGCTGTGACATCGAAAGACCCCGCCATCTATGCTAGGGGTTTCGAACCTGCGGCTGGAGGATTTAGGTTGTCGATTTCATTGGGATAGGCTCTAGAAGCTCTAACGAAGAGTGTCGCCAGGAGATATGGTATCCCCGGGTTAGGAGAAGTAAAATGGGCGTTAGCATGCTATCGTTCTGCCAGGACAATCTCGATATCCCAAGAAGCCTCCATCAACTCGATACTGGCCCGTTTCAACCTCATGACCACTCGCCCCCGGCACACAACTTTCTACCGCCGATTGCCCCACAACGCAAGAAGAAATGGACGAGATGGATACTCGACCTTACAGGGAGCGCGCAGGGGCGCCAGCATAGCTGTACTTGGGTAACAGACCCGATATCGTGTTCGCCTCCAATTCACTCGCGCGTTTCGGCCACACCCAGGCCGTGTTCAATGGGAAGCCGCCAAGCGCGTACTGCACTACCTCAAGGGAACCCGGGTGGCGTCTCACATTTGGTGGGAAAACGGCGTACGCCGGCCGGCTATGCGGACGCAGATTGGGGGAGCGATCGGCGCATACATTGTCAAAAATGGAGACGGTGCTGTCAGTTGGAAGCCAAGGAGCAACCGTGGGTAGAACTTTCATCGACGGAGGCCGAATACATGGCCCTGAGCCAGGCGGCGAAGGAATCTGTTTGGATGGTCGATTTCCTCAAGGCCCTCAGAATATCGGTACAGAACTCAATGTGCATCAATAATGACACCCAAGGGAGCATAGTACTCGCCAAAAATCCAGTCTTTCATGACCGATCGGCATCCAACACCATTTTACTCAGGACTTGGTCAGGCAGAAGCAAGTCAGTCGCGACCATGTGCCAACCAATGAGATGAGCGCAGACTTACTCACAAAAGCTCTACCCCGCGCGCAGCACGAGTATCTCACGAAGACCATCCAGTTTTCCGGTGTCCTCGTCGCTCGGCACGCAGCGAGGGTGTGTGTTGAAGATGTGTATGTGCGCTGGCGACCGAGTGTTAGTAGCGAAGCAGCCTAGTGGGGATAGCATCCACCCACCTAGGCACCTAGCCTTGCACTTGTAGCGCGAGATCGCTCTTGTTTCCTATTCTGTTGGGTTGACTCAGTTTGCTACCGTACTGAGTGTATAAGTGCTGTTTCGCTATCTGACCAAGTACACTGTCTAGTGTTCGTTATGCTCTACCATAGAACGCTACTCAGGTATCTCATATGACAGCTACGGTTTGCTACCCCACAGAGTCTGACGCCACTTAGTTTCGTTAATATGTCTTCTCCGTCTTTCTCGATCGCCGCACCGTCTTCTGGCAAGACGTGCGCCATTTGCCTTGTAAAATACACTGCCTCACACCTTCATTCCAACCTGGGGACCCAGATACGGTACACGCCGTTGTACTTGTACCCATCACCGCGCGATTATCCAGCTTCCTCGATTTCTCCGCAGGTATTGCATCCTTTGTTAAGAATCCGAAGATTCTGATATGGAAACTCCGGGCTCCATGTTATAGAGTAGTTCATTAGGCGTCTTCTTGTCGTTCGCCGTTCCCGCAGTGTGAAGTCGCCATCACTTCCGCTCAAAATCGAGGCGAGATGCCCGAGCCTTGCAGTGTAGCACGAGTTCCACTCGTTGCGACGCCTGCGGGTCGTTCGGCGACGCCATTCGATGATGGCGAGTGCGGGATCGACGAGACAATTCTTGTTGGGTAGAAAATTGTGACGAAAATCATCGTCCTCCTGGTCAACTTTGCGTTTATATTTATTTCGGTAGTATCTATTCATATCCTCGAGCCAGAAATATTTCGAACCGATGCTGTTAGGCCGTGTGACCGGGTGGCAGAACAGAAACATTCCGGCAGTATCGCTGACGGCCGCGCGTCTCGATCGGAGGGGCGGTGAAGATGGATTCAGGGGCGAGGCGTAAAACAAAAATACGGGTTTCGAGAACGGAACGGCGCAAAGAACCAAGAACCAAGAACAGTGGTCGCCAATGGAGCGGATTAGAGAGTGAATAGAACCAATGGTGCTCACTACATGTGATGAAGGGTCCGTAACTACATTGGGATCGAGGGGGAAGGATAAGAAGGGAGGGGTGACAGAAGCACTGGGCGGTGGATACAGTGGGGATGGAAATGCGTGTAACTGACAGAAAATGGCTGAAGGACTTCACCATGGCATGAGGATTCGGCTCATTCGTCATGTGGGTCGCTGGGAGGTGGTGCGGTTGCTTTGTGAACCACCTGACGCGAGTGATAACAGAAAGCACGGAGGAGGACCAAATCAGTTGTAACATACAAGGGTATATATATAGAGAGGTACACCGCTGAGTATTATCCTCGTAACCGCCACACGACCCTCTCCATCAGTGTCCCCAATACATTTATTACACCTCCGCGTATTGTCCGGATCACCGGAAATTGCTGATCCAAGTCCTCAGTACTCGGAACCCTATGCGCTTCCGGAACTCTCCCCTTTCTCTCAATTCTCCGAATCCCCTTCTCCTTGACCTTTCCGAGAAGGTCCAGCCTCCTCCTCATCTCACCCAGGCGACCTCGCACTTTCCCCAACATCTCTGGATCAACTCCTTTCTCTTCCATTCCCCTGCATTGCTGTTCTAGAAGCCAGATTGCCTTCTCCAGTGGCGCCGAGAAGCTCCCCGACAGTGACAAGCGAGCATATTCTTCCGCTAACCGCGCGAGCTCGTCCATCGCCTCGTCAATAATACCGCTGAGATCTCCCAGCGCGCTTTCACTCGTTGCAATGAGTGCTTGAGTCCTCTCCTTCTTGTTCTGTGCGGCCTTCCACTGCCTCCTCATGCTGTCGTCGACCGACAACTGGGCCTCATGCACTTGCTTCCACGTGGAGCGCAAATGGAAATGGGACAAGTGGGGGTGGTTACACTTGGAGCACAACGACAGCTGCATCGGAAAAAGTAGAACAACCCCGACAAGGGAATGTTCAACACCGCAGGTGGAATGGCAGTCAGGTGTGTTGCAGAGGTAATTGAGAGTGGAAGCGGGCTGCTGCTTCCAGACAAGCGCATCGATCATCCTTTCGAAGTTGGAAAAAGCATCCACGTCCTATGTCAGACGAACATAAGAGTCGCGCGCTAGGTGCAAGTAAGGTGAAAATCTCACAGCAGATTTTATTTGGAGTTCCTCCACGAGTTTTTTTATTTCCGCCATTTGGGCCGACGCTCGGTTCATCTGAGCGAGAGTATTGGTGATCTTGGACTCAATGGCCTGAGATTTCTCGTAGAGGTCCACAATTTCTCTCGTTGGTTGTGGTTCGAGGCCGTCCAACCAGTCAAAAAGCTTAGCCAACATTTTCAAAGCGTTCTTCTCCGCCCTCCTCACCTCATCCTGCAATTCCTCCCTCTCTGTCTCCATAATCGGGTCATCCATGGTCTTTAGGAACTTCCTCTGAAGCGCGATCGGGTTGTTGATGGAGAATCGAGGAGCGCTTTTGAGAGCCTCTGGGATTGCGTCTCTGGGGAGGTTCACAGAGAGTAGGGTCGGGACATTTGAGAAAAGGAAAGCAATGTTTTGAGCCAGGGTTTTAGGGAAGAGAGCGGAAAGAGCAGCGAGCGCGTAGCTCGTGCCAACAGTAAGACGTGGGACGGCACCGTTGGAGAGGATGATAACGGCATTGACGGAAGCGATGTGTTGTTGAATCTCAGTTGCAATACTCCTCTTGTGGTGCTCGTCTCGTTCAATCCCGCGAGTATCGGCTAATCCAGGAGCGTCGACGATGCGAACCTTTAGAAAGGGTTACGCGTACTTGTATTGTCCACAGGCAGTGATACTTACCAATATATCGTTCTTACTTGAAAGCTCATAAATACGAGCCGAGTTGGTCTGACTTTGACCACTAGAGCCGCCTTGCTCGTTGCTGTGGTCAAGGATGTTAAAGTCATAGCAATCAACTCCCTTGCCAATAAGAACATTGGCGATGAATTCTAATGCTGAGGACTTTCCGGTACCTGTCTCACCTACAAGCAGGATGGTGTATGGTGCTTTAGCCTCGTTCCTTGACGTTTTAATAATCCCCTTCCTGAGGGACTCTACGTCGCTAGAACCCACTTTCAGAACGGGTGCAGCGAAGATGCTATTGAAGCTTACTTGATAGCTCCGTCATCACTTTCATCATCAGAGCTAGAGTCAGACACGTCTCCTTCTGAGTCACTTGAATCCTCGATAGGTCCATCCCAGGGAAGTTCATCACTGGAAGGACTGGTCAGCAGCTATCCACGACTCTGAGGTTCTGCGGAAAGCCTCACAACTCGGGATCGGCATGAAGAGGATTTGACATCGTTTTGATGATGCTTTGGCAGGTTGATACTACTGGGTGCTGGAATGATGCTTCGAGCCGCGGAACGGCCAATCTCGGGAAGGTAGCGATGAAGTAGTGAGGAGGATGCCCAGACGTACACCACTGATTTCATGGACTGCCGAGAAGCTGTGCTCACGTACACGTACGCGTACAATCTTGGGCCATCCATCTCTGGCGCTTGAACGGGCTGCCTGCAGTACCCCAATAGGCTGAGATATTTCTGGGGTGAGCTCAGCTGAGCTTCATCCTCAAGGGGTGATGAGGCGGTGGCTCAACTCAACTTAGCTGGCTCGATCAAAGAAGCTCCAACGTCCGCGGACATTAAACAGGAGTCTAATCGACCTCAACCACCCACCTCGTTGTCGGCATCGTCTCACCTACGTGTCAAACAGACCAGTCTAATCGGTTCGTGTAATTACTCACTCTAATTAGTCTAGCTACATAGCCCCGTAAGCCAGCTTCTTGAGCGCGCAATTATCCGAGCGCATTGGTGAAGGGGGGCTGAAAAGGCCAACCGGGGATCAAACCCCAATTCATGAAGGGTGCTCCAACCGCTGAGCTACCCGGCCGGTAAGCGGAGGAATCCTCGACTCTAACAATTGGATCACATTAAGAATACCGTTCAAAGGAATTCGCTCACTACACTTTGCGTCTCCATCGAGCAGCAATGGTATCTCGCTAAATCTGTGCTTCGCCGGACTGGCCTTCAGGGCGTTTCCCTGTATGCCCTCCAGTGCGCTCAATGTCCTCTCTGACCGAGGGAGTCTTGCAGGCTTGTCCCACCATACCAACCAGTACTGATTCCGGCTGTTAGATTTTTGTGGCGCCGCTAGAAAATTATGGATCGAAATTTCGCGAAGGTAATGCAATACCAGGCGCCACCCTCAGCAAAGAGCGACAAATGTCACTGCCATTCTATCATAGAAGCCTTTCCATTTGATTTCAGTAGCTGGAGTAGCTAGAGCCGTTCCGCGTTCGTAAAACCGGCCGCGTGAAATTCATCAATCGCCTTGGCCGTGAATTGGCCGCTTCAAGTGTGAGGGAACACGCTTCGCAAGACACATAGAAAGAACATATGAAGAGGTACACAGCGGCCAGGTCACTCCTGACCGATAGTCGCAGCAGCGCAGCGTCCTCAGTGGTGCTGGTGAATGTGACTAGGTATGCGTGGGTTTGCTGTTGCACTGAGAGCTGCCTGCTTTGTCCGCGCACATATGTACTCGGCGATTTGATTGGTCCTGTCGTCCGCCGTAGACAGATAATAAAGTGGAGAGCGGGCGGTATCTGAGACCGGGGACGGATGCATGTCGACGCGAGCCCATAGCCCATAGCGGCGGTGAAGACGCAAGGTAAATTCAAAGCGTCATTGGAATATGTCGAAAAGCAATAAGAAAAGCGCTCTATTATATCAGCCACAGTTGCCAAGGTGGGGAACGAAAGAAGGCGATTCGTACATGTCTGTGCATGACCGGCTTCGCCATAGACGGTATGGGTGCTCCAATGGTGCTTGTGTGGGCGATGGCTACTACTAATTCTCGCTTTGTCATGGTCCTCCGGATTATCAGGTCGTCAAGTCCAAGGATTCAGTGCCTGCGCAAGTGGCCGACACACCTACCGAGGAGGCCGGGCGGGCGTGCAGAGAGAGAGAGATAGATCTATATTTTTTCCGTGGTTACAGGTACACAGTACGCGACCAAGACGCCACCTGACCAGCAGCTTACGAATCCGTGCGCAGGGGTTATGAGGGGGGTTATTTACAGGACGTTTTCAAGTATGGCCTCTATGGTACGCCGCCTGGTTCGGTACATGACGTGGTGGGCTCTTCTGTTGTTTGTGCTCGCTGTGGGTGGCGTTTCTGATTGGGTTGGGCGGGTCAGGCGTGGGACATTTGGGGCTTCGCTATGGCCTTTTGTTCATCGGGTTCTCTCATCGCTCGTGCCTTTTGTTTTTGGAATGCCTTCCTCATCTTGACGAATTCAGCCAGGGCATCTATTCCTGCCTTTGTGCCGAAAAGTGTTGCGAGCTGGTAGTCTGAGGCTCTTTCGTCTATTATGTTCCAGTGTTGCTCGTCGGTTTGGCATTCGAATACTATGTGTTCGCGTGTCTGGAGTTCTGCGCCGCATGGGCAAGTAGCAGGCTCTCGTATGTTATGGGTGTAGTAGTATTCGCCAAAGTGGCCGTGACCAGTTCGAGCCTGTGTTACTATCCCTGGGGTGTGTCGGTTAAGCGTGTGGAACACGTATGATCCTGCCAGAGGCGGTGGAAAACGGTCTGCGATGGCGTATCGTCCTGTCATCGGTTTGTTCGCCCATTCGTTGATCCACTCTGCTTCCAGCTTTCAGCTTATCGCGAAGTTGCCGGTGGAGCTTCGCTGTGGTGGTGGCTTCTGTTCCTGGCTCGAGTTCGGTTGCCTCCTTCGCTATCTCGTCTGCCCTGTCGTTTCCTTCTATGCCCATGTGTCCTGGGACTCATGGTACTTCTATGCTCGCCCTTTTGTTCTTGTCGAGGAGGGTCGTCGCCTTTTCCACGAATTTCTGCGATATTTGTTGGCTTGGTCCTGAGTTTTCTTTCGTCATCGCCTCGACCGAGGACGTGTTGTCGGCGAACAATATAATTTTTGACTGTTTTCTGTGCAATTCTGGCGTTTCTTGTTGGAACTCGATCGCTGTTTCCAAGTTCCTCAACAGCACCAGCATTTCGGCGTCGTATACTTCGGCAAGTTTTCCCATACCTTCGCTTCCCCTTCCCCTTTCTACCCCTTCCAGTATGATACCCAACCCGCTCCTGTGTGGTTTTCCTGCTCCTTATCTTCATTGATCCGTCGTTGCATGTAATGACGTAGTCGTCTTCCTGTGAGATTTGTGTGATTCTCGTCCGGTGTTCGCCGGCCGCTTCCCCTTTTGTGAGACCTCGGGCGGGGTTCGTCGTCAATCTCGTTGCGTATCGTTGTCCTTCGCGTCGGTCCGCAAAGGCGGGATCGTGTGTGTTGGTGTAACGTTTTCTATGTTTCTTGGTATTAATCCTTTGTGATTTCGTGTATCGTTGATTCATTGAATTTGCTCGGCATGCCAGGTTTCCTCTTTGCTGGTTTTATGGGGAGGGGTAGGGGTCCGGTGCTGCGTCTGTAGTCTTTCCGTTGTACAGTTGAAATTTCTATAATGTAAGTGGTCGGTCGACGCTAAAAGCCTTGCATTATCCAACTTTTGCGTTATAAAAATATCAAATGAATTGAAATGCTTTTGTCGGCTTCTCCCGGTCACTGCCAGACCCGGCCAAAAGTGTTGCATTATGATAGAAATTGCATTATAGAAATTACATTATAGAAATTTGTACTGTAGTCGGACCGGCAGCCGCTCGTAAATGGGGTTCGTTGTGTCGATCTTTATGGCTAGTCTTGCTGCCGCTCACTGTTTCAGTCGTATTTGGAGTGTTCTATGGAAAAAAGGGCTGGGAAGGTGCACTTTTGAAAATATTTGTCCATGAGGTTCCAAAGGCAATGTCGTCAAAGTCAAGAAAGACGGATCGATTACGAGATGTGAGGGGGATTGTCATAAGGGCAGGTGAATGCACGCTTGAACGACACTCGTGGGGTACCCAGTATAGTAAGCCACCCATTGAGTCCCTGACCCAACCATCCATGTCGGGCTTTGCAAAAAAATCAGGATGGTTCAGATTACAAGAGGAAGTTCGGATGGAAGCATATGTAAATGCATCCCACATACGGGTAGTATTGTCCCAAGACCCAGAACCGATGTGCCGCGCATCCGAAGTGTAAGAATTAGACTGGACCGAGTGGGTATACCCCTCGAGAGGCTTGCCGGTGGCAGTACCTGCCTCAGCATCCCAGGTTCTGGTGGTGCTGTTGTCGGGTTCGGAGGTAATGTGACGCCCATTGGAAGAGTAAGCAACGGACGACAGGCAAGCGGTGTGGCCCTCGAGAGGATTTCCGATTGCAGCACCAGACTCGGCATCCCAGATTCGAATGGTACGATCGCCGGATCCGGAGATGATGTGGCGCCCATCGGGAGAGTAAGCAACGGACGACACCCAAGCGGTGTGCCCCTCGAGAGGATGGCCGACTGCAGCACCAGTCTTGGCATCCCAGATTCGAATGGTATGATCGTGGGATCCGGAGATGATGTTGATGAACGAGCACGCCGGACCCCTGACGACTGGAGAGAGATGGAAGACAACCGTGAAGTATATATGGCCAAACATAGTGCACAATATATACAGAGGAATGAGCCAAACAACAGGAGAAAACGGACCAAACAACAATAGGAGAAATGATGACGTGTGATGAGTCACATACTACTCAACAAAAAGGATATCAAATGGTGTATGTTCAATCAGTAAACCAGCCCATGAGCTACCTACAAATGGCATGCGAGGGACTGTTGCTGATGTGCCTGTAAAT
>WNFL01413580.1_pt1 | contig 14421 bp, 25 predicted proteins | sample 5400361 | NCBI WGS metagenome assembly WNFL01 (sample SAMN13153351, study PRJNA577476) | soil metagenome | isolation source: 40 cm soil on Douglas fir-dominated hillslope | place: USA:California | collected 2013-09-17
GATTGCACGGGCAGTTCGATTGGACACGATTTGCTACGTGAATCGGCCACTTCGCGCTACAGTCGCCGCAAAATTTCGAGGCTCAGTGCATAATCCGGGTTAGCAAGAAGCGCAGGCGATCGACCTCTCGGACAAGATCAGTTTCGCGATTCTGGCGATCTCGTTTGTCGTTACCCATTGCTCTTGGGGTGAGTCCCACCTTTCCATCTCTGATAGCAGTCGGCCCTTAAGCTGGCTCAAGCTTACCTTTCCGTCCTCATGCGCTAACAACGTTCGAGCGCATCGATTGGTCTCATCCTTCCCACATCCCACGAACGACGCCCGATTACCCGGTGATCCGGTATCAACGGCCGGTTTCGAGCACCCGGGAGACGCTCGCCCGGCCGCTGCCGCTCGCCTTGGCGATCTTGGTGGTGCCGAGGCCCCGGGTTTTTTGCATTGGGCCACATGCTTCGAAGGCAGACCTGCTGTCGGCGCGGTGGTGCCTAACACGGACGCTCTCTCACGGCTCGTGTTCAGAGGCGGGAAGCGAAATGGTGCAATGGACGCCATCCGCTTCCAAGGCAAACGTCGTCTGCGCGTCAAATTGATAGGGCAGCGCCCGCTCAATCAGCTCTCTTCCTTGCCCGGTGCCCGCACCCAAGGGCGGCATCTCCACGCCGCTTTCCTTCCAATCGAGATGAAGCCAGGGCTTGCCACTCTCTGCCCAGGTCTCCTGCCAGCGGACGGTGAGATGCCCATTCGGCTGCCTAAGTGCGCCGTATTTGACCGCGTTGGTTACCAGCTCGTGCAAGACCATCGCAAGCGTCTGGACTGTGCCGGAGCGCAGCCGAACTCCTTTCGGTCCGTCGAGCGTGACCGATCCATTTTCTCCCACACGAACGGACTGCGCGGCCAGCTCGCTATTGAGCAGTTCGTCGAAGGTGACCCGGCCGCCTTCTTTCTTGCGAAAGAGGAGCCCTTGCGCGCGGCCTAGAACGTCAAGGCGATCGTGATAGCTGACTTTGAAATCGTCGAATGTGTTGCTCGTTCTCAGTGTGTTGTCGGCTATCGTGCCGACGACGCTAATGAGGTTCCGAGTGCGGTGCTGGAGTTCTGCAACCACAACCGCGAGACGCTCCTCCCTCTCGCGCAGCGCCACGTCGTGCTGTTCCAACTTATGGTTAAGCTCCCGACAACGTTCGATGGCAAAGCGCATCCCCGCAATGAGGATTACGTTGGAAAATGTCACCAGGATAAATAGCAAGGTGGTAAGCACATCAGACAGGTTTTGAATGTAGAGAGAGAAGCGCGGCGGCAGCATGAAAAACGCAACCGCGCCGACGCTGAGCACGAGACAAAAAAGGCCAGCACCCAACCCACTGACCAGCGTTGTGATTATGACTGCAGGAAAGAACGTGACGTAATGAACGCCCACAACATACGGATCGATGGCGAGCCGCAACGCCATGGCAACCCCAGCGGACACAAAAGCAAAGGCGTAGGCTCCGACGGTTCCCGGTCGCAGCGCGGGGACATCAACGTAGATTAGCGGTAGCCTTTGCATTTCGTCGGGCCTCTTGAGAGTAGTTTCTAAGTTAAGCCGTTCGCCATCGCTTGGTTGCGCAGCGTGACTTTTTCGGCTAACGCCCTGCGACTTCTGCACAGTGCTTCAAACTCACATGTGACTACTTCCGAGGATAAGCAGGGTGCCGACGGCAGTGCAGCAGCAGCGGCGGGTTGGGGTGTCATCTTTGAAACTGTTGCAGCCGACAAGGCGGGGGCCGCGCTACAGTCGCTCCGTTCTGACGTGTTACACGAGCCGCTGCCCGACAGGATTGCCGAGTTGCTAAGGCAGCTCGATCAGCAACTAAGGCAGCTCGATCAGGACACCGGCAGCACCTAGCACCCGTGAGCACGGAAGCCGTATGTCCGAAAAAGGGGCAGGCTGCGGCCCTAACCTGCAAACGGATTTGCAGGGCTGGCTTGCGGAGGCCAGCAGCGGTTGCAAAATCAAGGCATACCCGGAATCATACTTGACGAAGCCCTTAGGTGTGTCCAATTTGTGACGGGAGTTCTGCGGGGCCCGGCCATGCCAATCGATCCCTCCTTAGAAGATGGCGTGTTTGAGCCCGAGGCAACTGCGGCGATGGGTGAAGCCTTTGAGGCTGCCTGCAAAGAGCTTCGCGACGTCGGTCAGTTTCAGATGGTGCGCGAACTCGTCGCCAAACGAATTATTGCAGCGGCACGCACGGGTGAGCTTGACCCGGTTCGCTTACGGACGGCCGCGCTAAGCTGGATTATAGTCACCCCCAATGTCGCCTGCGGCTTCGCGCTCAGCTAGTTCATCGATTCCATGAAACCAATCATATGCATGGGATTCATTTTTCCTGACCTTGCTTGTAGCCTCTCGCTTGATTCTGCACGAGAGGATGAAGACGTTGTTGAAGCGCCTCGATTGACCTTATGCGACATCAGCCGGTCGTCCAGTGGTTGACGGCATCGTCGTGCCGGCCTTATCCTTTCCGTCCGCTGGCGCTGCCGGAATTCTGCCATGGGAAAGAAATCAAAATTCGCCTTTGACCCGAAGGTGTTTCTCGCCACCGTGGACGGCGGCAGAACCGCATCCGACTATCGCAAGGACGAAGTTATCTTCTTGCAGGGGGCGCCTGCGGATGCGGTCTTTTACATCCAGAAGGGCAAGGTCAAGGTAGCAGTCACCTCAGAGCAAGGAAAAGAAGCCGTAGTCGCCATACTCGATGCAGGCTCATTCTTCGGTGAGGGTTGCTTGATCGGGCAGCCATTACGCCTTGCAAGGGCGACGGCCCTGATCGACAGCTGCGTGATGCGGGTGGCGAAAGCGGAAATGGTCCGCGTCCTCCACGCCGAGCCGACATTTGGCGAGATGTTCACGGCCTATCTGTTGACCCGCAACAGCCGAATTGAGGGAGACTTGGTCGATCAGTTGTTCAACTCCAGCGAAAAGCGTCTGGCACGGACACTTCTGCTCCTCGCGAATTTCGGCAAGGAAGGTGGGCCGGAGCCGGTCCCGACCAAGATTAGCCAAGAGACACTCGCGGAGATGGTCGGCACGACCCGGTCTCGTGTCAGTCAGTTTATGAACAAATTCAGGAAGCTGGGCTTCATCGATTACAACGGTCACTTGGAAGTCCATAGCTCATTGCTGAGCGTCATTCTGCACGACTAGGTCTAGCCGAAGTTCCCGGCAAATTTTGTGTAGTGATCAATTTTGAACAGACTTCCAATCATAAGTGAGCGCATCATCACTTCGGCTTCACAGGTCGTTGGTTCACAGGTCGTTGGATTGAGTTATGCGGAGCCTACCAGGATAGGATCGTGGCCAGCCTCAATGTTGAGCACTTTCGCCGTCTGCTAGAGAGAGAAACCGACGGAGTAGCGCGAGCTGATTTGAAGGCGGTGCGCACTGGCATAGGCGCAGCGTTACGGACGTTTCATTCTGACGTGCTACGCGAGGAGGCCCCCGACAGGATTGCCGAGTTGTCGAGGCAGCTCGATCGGCCAACGGAAAGCTAGCCCCTCGGTCAGGACACCGACGATGCGTAGCGTCCGTAAGTACGGGCGGCGGCACATTCAGAAAAGAGGTTTGACCGGCGGTGGGGCCCCCACGGCTGCCAACAGGGGTGAGCTTGACCCGGTTCGCTTACGGACGGCCGCGCTAAGCTGGATTATAGTCACCCCCAATGTCGCCCGCGGCTTCGCGTTGAGCTAGCTACAATCCCAGGCAGCCAAAGCAGCCTCGTAGTCGGCAGGATCATCTTCGATCCGGTGGGGGCGGCTCACTCCCGCCAGAAATCCATCAACCGGTTCGGCGCCAAGGCCGTATAGACCGCCGTGCTCGTGATCGACCGATGGCCAAGCCATCCTAGGATCGCCCGAGTGTTATGCCCCTTATTGGCGAGGGCATAGCCGCAGGCGTGGCGAAGCATGGTACGCATCCGGTGAAGACCACGGACAGGCAGGGCCGGTGTGCGGCTGCCGCGAGGACCGTCGGGCGACGGCAGAGCTTTAAAGCCGTGGACGCGTTCGATAGCCGCCCTTCCGAAGGGCCGTAGCTGAGGAGGGAATAGGGTTCCATTTATGTGATCAGCGAGCCGGCCGCGGCGTAATAGTGTAGTTCCAGCGTTCCAGCGCGGACGCACGTCGTGGAAAGACAATGCGAGTTCAGCCAATTCTCGTTCAGTGACCTTCCGACCCTTTCGATAGACTCCCTGGTCGAGCCTTGCCTCCACTTTCAACCCGGCCTTTGTTGTTGTGCCCCTGATGAATGCAAGCATTATATCGACGCTGCGTAGCGGCTGGCCGGCCCAGTTGATGCTGATGTGACTGAAGGGCCGATATTCCATTGGGTTCCATTTGGAACAACCCGGTGGATAATGACTCACGGTGACGGTTAGGCCGAAAGCATCACACAGCTTGTCCTGGAGGTCCTTTTTCCAGGTCCGCAGGTTGTAGCCGTTGCCACCGCCCCCGTCGGCAAGGATCAGCGCTCGATCCGCATGGGGATACGCCCATCGGCCATGACGCCGCCACCAGGCTTGTAAGCAATTAACCGCAAATTCTGAGGTGTTTCCGGATATTCCCAGCGCAACGTATCCGGCGTTTTTGGCGAGATCGTAGATGCCAAACGGTACTGCCACACATCGCGCATAGCCCGCGTAGTGAGAGTCAACCTCGATCGGCTCGCGACACCAGCTTTTTCCCTCTCGCCTGTAGTTTCCGATGAGCTCCTTCTTTTTTGTATCGATGCTGATGACGGGAAGGAATCGCCCGGATCAAATGGACAGCGTTCAATCAACATGGAGAGCCGTGTACACGTTTACTCCAATCGCCATCGTGCCGCGTCGGCCCACTTGATCGACCGCGCTCGATTGGATGGCGATGGCGTGACCGCGCATGCGCAAATGCACACATCCGCTTCCGCTATGGGTGAGGAACCGACGTGGCCAGATCCATCGGCAGCATCAGTTCAGACAAGATGCGCTCATAGGTAGCCCAATGGGCCACCTCGTCTTGGCCCGCATGATGGACATAGGCGCTAATCAATTCCTTGCCTGCCGAATAGTTGATTACGTAGGAGCGATATTGCTCGGTGAACGTGAGACTGCGTTCGGTGCGTTCCCGTGAGATGAGTTGATAGCGCTGCGTTAGTTCGAGCGCGCGGACCCGGTCGATTTCGCCGTCGAGATACATCGCCGCAATCGTCAGACTTGCGCCGGAAAGATCGTGGAGCGCTTCGCGCAAGGCGCCGTAGACCGGCGCCGTCGAGGGATCGAGACCGGCCAAAGGATACAGCGCTGTCGCTTCGAAGCGAATGCGCTCCTCGTGGGGAAACGCCAGATCGACGCCAAAGTCGGCGCCGCCTTCGTTCAGCGCACTCGTCGGACCATAGAGCGGCGCGACTGAAAACTCGATCAGGCCGCGCTCGCGATATTGCCGCTCGTTGTAGATGCCCTGAACGTGATGGCCGGGATAGCCTTCGTGGCAGCCGAGCTGGACCGCGCGGTCTATGAAGATGGGCAGATCGGTGTTGACTTGGATCAAACTCTGATTGCCGCCCTGATACCAATTGTAGGCGCCCCAGCTGTGGCGTGTCACAAACTCCATCTTGAAGTGCTCGTTGGCCCGCAATTGTATATGAGCGAGCGTGCGCCGGCGGCACTCGGCGATCGCGGCGCCCATGACGGCGTCGAGTCGATTGCTTGGAATCACATACCGATTGCGAAACGCTTCTACCCGCTCGGCTAACGGACCCGATCCCGGAAGCAAAGCCTCAATACGCTCCAGCACCGGATCGTAACTTTCGAGCGGACGCAACTCGGGCGTGAGCGCGAACAGGCGCGTGGCTTCCTCGCGGAAGCGAAAGCGTACGCCCTCGATTATGTCGAGGCGAGACCGAGCGCTCGCAACGTTTGCCTTGAGCCAGGCGTTGCGGCGGCGCTCCATTGGCTTTTGTGCGCTCGTGTCTATTGCGCTTAAGGCCGATTGGATGCGGTCCGCCTCGGCTTTCAGTTCGTCGGAGATATTGCGTGGGTGAGCCTCGGCCTCGATTCTCCATTGGGGCGGTCCGAAATAGGCGTCGACATAGTCTTTTTCATGCGCGCCCATTTCGAGCACGAGGCGACGGCGCTGGCAGATATTGCGAAGAAAAGGACGAATAGCGAAGCCAACAGGCGCATCGAAAGGCTCCCTTCCCTGCGTAGCGGGACGGCGACATGGTAGATGTACCACAGGGCCGGGCTTGATTGGTGGCTTCGACATCGTGGGAGCTCAAGGCCGCGCCACCGACAGGCATTGCGGGCTATCAGGCGCCCGGGATTGACCACTGATGCCCAACTCGCACTGAGGGGCAGTTCGATGTGGCGGAAGGTGCGCCGTGCAAACATATCGCCCGAGCTGAGAGCTCAGTTTGAGGTATTCGGCGAAGACGTATTGGCCCATGGTGTGGGAGCGGGCGAGCTTTCTTCGAAGGAAGCTGAGCTGGATAAGTTGTTACGCGAGAGGCACCGAGAAATTGTCGAGTGGCTTCAGGAGAGACGCGATGACAGAGAACGACGTGACCGTCTGACGTGCTGGATCGTGGTCGCGACGCTCATTGCTGCGCTCCTGATGCGGCGATCGCCGTGGTGATTTGTGCCCTCGCTCGCCTACATTGCTCATCGCTCAGCCCGGTTCCTCCGCACGACCCGATTCTTCCGACTGTCAGTGCTAGAGGATTAATGAGTTCTAACTCTAATCTAATCGCGTGGTGCGAACGATCGAAGTCGCTCACGCCGATGAAGAAACGGCGGAGGAGGTGTTAGTCGAAGAATGTGCACGCCTAGTTTTTCAGTCCGTAGCCATCAAGGTCATCGAGGAAGCGCTCGAAACCCAGGCGCTGAGCGAGCGCAAGTCTTTCCGCTGTCGAAGGTAGACCGGCCGTCCTCGGCAGCGGGTTGTGAAGGGCGAATCTGACCCGTAAGAGACATGCATTCAGCGTTTCTGCTGCCCTCCAACTATGGCGCTCTGCGGGCGCGGGCAATTCAAAAGATATCAATTGTAGGGAAATGCGGTTCCGCCGTCAGACAGTCCCACAGATAGACGGCGAGACCAATATCGCCGGTCCACAATGAGTAACGGCCGCGCCCAAGCTGGTCACGTGCCTCACGATATTGAGCGATCGCGGTCATCGCGAAGGACCGGGCGCGCTCAAGCCACATCAAATCGTTGGTTCGACGATAAAGTTTGAGGAACGCATAGCCATTGCCGCCCGTGCCGTGGCAGAGGTTGGAGCCTTTGGCGAGCGGTCCAGCAGCCCAAGTGAATTTGCCGCCTTCGCGCAGCAGGTCTTCTAGCTCAACCGACGTAAACGGCGCATCCGCGAATGCCGTCACCATCCCGGGAGCTCCGTGACAGTGCTGGCAAAGCCGCGCGCGGGCGTTGCTGTAGTTGTCGCGGTCCGCGGGAGGTTTGTCGCGATCGGCCACAACGCCACGCCATGATGCACCGAGCGCGGAACGCCACGCGTTTGCCGTCAGGGTCCGCGGAACGGCCTCCGCGATCCGCGCGCGCTGATCGTCCGTCAGCCATTCCCAGCCACGCATCAACGCGATCATGTTGCCGGCATAACCATGCACCGGTCCGAGGTAGCGCAAGTGGCGGCCATAGAGGTCCTGCGTCCACAACGGACCATCGTCGGTCTCTTCCAAGTCCCTGATCAGACGCACGGCCTGAATCGCGAACAGCGCTCGCCAACGCGGTTCCGCGGTCATCCCAGCCATGTGGCAGCAGGCGATCATGGAGCCGGCCGTGCCCCACATCAGCTCACGCACAGGGAGCGTCGTATTCGCGTCTGCACGCGTGTAGATCAGGTCGGCGATCGCGGGTGTCGGGTCGAGGCGCATGACCAGCAGGGCCGTACCGAGATCGCCGAACAGCAACGACCCGTGCGCTGCGTAGTCTTTGTACTTAGGCAGTTCCGCCCGATTGGCTTCCATCAGCCGCGGGAGGACAGGACGGAAGTCGAACCGTGCCTTGGTCGCACCGACTCGGCCGAGGTAGTCGATACCCCAAATCAAGCCGGTGGCACCAAAATAGAAACTGGTGTGACCGTCCCGAATTCCTTCTTCAAGCGGGTGCGCTGGCCAGAACCGCTCAGCATCGAAGAGTTCAAGCCCATCCGCAACGATGTCCTCGATTGCAGCGGCGGCCTCACTCTCCCTCCATGGGATGGGGCGCAATGGCACGTGACGAGCATGTTCGATCATGAGTCGACTGTATCCCAAAACCTAAAAAATGATCAACTCGCGTCGTCGCGGCAATTAATTTGCGTTCCTGCTGTCAGCTTATGGCCCGACTCTGCCGACTTGTGCGTTGCAGCCAAGTCGGCAGCTATCTGGGTTACAACGGTCGTGACGCCAATGTAGTCGCAAAGGCAGCGCGTGACCCAGACCCGGTCGCCACGCATTGCGACCAAGACTGTAATTGTTGCGGGGCAGAAATATTACATATGCGGCGCGAACGGCGTTCCGGTTGGCAGGCCCCGTCGACTGGATATAGAGGGGGATGCTCCAAGCGGAGTTGACGCTATATATTCCAGTATCGCTATCGGGGACGAGGCGGCATGCGTCCAGTTCTTCGACCTTTTATTGACCGACGACATCTGCTCACGTTGAGTACCAGGCTATCGATAGCGACTTTCGCTTCGGCGGCCATCTGACCGCACTCGGGCGCAAGCCAATCTGGTCTGGCGGAGGGCTACGCCGACGGCGACCGAGTGAGGCTGTACTTTGTCCAGGGGGGCGAGGGCCAGCTCATGTTGTTCCTTAACCAATGGACTTGCAAAGACCTGCCCCCCAGCCCCGGAGATCGGGTGGCGCCGAGACGTTGCGCGTGGCGCGTCGCGTTGCCGGATATTTCTTCCCGTCGCGCCCTATCCTCGTTTCAGGTTGCGCATTTGCGCAGCCTTGGCCGCTTGCTTTCAAATACCTCGCGCTTCAACGAAGTTGGCAAGGAGAGCCACTGCGACCGCGGCGACCCCAAAACCGATGGGGTCGACGATCTGGCCGTCCATCGCGCCGTAAACGGCCGCAGCGGTGAGCGTAATTCCGAAAGCGTTAAAGATGAGGTTGAGTATTTTCATGTTCCCCTTTTTTCTTCATCGGTGGCGCCGCACCGCGATTACTTCGCGGGGTCTTGCTTAAATTCTTTCGCCGCCGCTTCGAATCGCGGCGGGTTCGTCGACCCCGGCGAGGTTAGGTAGATGTCCCAACTTTTTGCGTCATGGGCTGCGGTCTGCGTGGCTATGGCTTCAGATCGGATTTCGTCAGTATTCGTCGCTGCGTTTCAGCAATTCCGAGAGCGTGCGATGACCTGTTGGCATTTCCTTATCTGCTCCTCCGCATGCCCAGGGGGCGGCATCCTTAGTACCTCCCGTCCCGCGTCCGTGATTCTGAGTATGGTAGGCTCGATGGCCCGGCTGTCGGCGCTTGGGGGCCCGGGTGACTTCGTGGCGAGCCCGTCGAGCATCAAACCGGCTAGCAGATCGGCTGGGAAGCCATGCCCCATCATCAGCACCGGAATGGTGATGCCGTGCTGGACTGCGTCGGCTCGAATTCTGAGCGCACGCCGCTCTTCGGGTGCCATCGGGTTGCTCCCATTCCATGTTCAGGCGGGAGCGCAACCGGGTCTCTCAGCCACCGACGCCCGCTGGCCGTTGCCGGCGATGCAAATAGTTGTACGCCAAAACCTGCCGATCGCGACAATTCGTTCGCCACCGCGTCAAAACGCGCATGCGGGCTTCTAGGTCTAGCAGCTAATGCTGTGGCACGCGACGGGAACCGCTACACGCTACCGCCGCGCGCCCCGGCGCCCTTCATCGCCCTCATCATCCCGAAGGGCGTCGGGGCACCGTCGCCCTACCGCAATTCGCTGTACATTCCGAACGTATCTTGTCGATCACGTAGCCGTGCGTCGGCTAACGCTTGCTCGGTATAGGCGACCCACGCACGCTTGAGTTCGCCCCGCGGGCCGGTCCGCTCGTTGGCCATCTTCTCGAATTCGTCGCGCAAGGCTTCAACGACCGGCGGGGGTAACTCAGTCAGGAGCATCGTCGCCGCATTGACATGATCTAGAACCGCGCACGCCTTGCGTATCTCTGGGGATTGGAGCGCATCGCGGACGTTCATCCGAATCCTTGGCATGGCCGCATCACCTTTCACCCCCGAACTCAACTCAGGCTGCGCGCTAAGCGTTCCGAGAGCGGCCGTGAACGCATGTAGGAGAGCTTTACTGTCCCATGAACGACAGGCTCCAAGTCCCCCGCGGGAGTACATCGGCCGGCACGTCGACAAGAAGGTCGCCGATGAGCGTGAGCACTTCATGCGTGACCTCGGCCAGGTGCTCGAACACGAAGGGCCATTGCCACATCCGGCAGAGGACCAGCCTCAGTGAGCCACTGACGCCGACACGACGATCTTGCCGCCGACTCGCAGCGGGACGTACACAGCCCACCGCCCCTGCGCGTCGGTCACTGTGATCGCTTGCGGCATGCTGTCGGGATAATCGCCGCCGTGCTCTCCGGTCTCAACCGCAGCCCGGTGCCATCGCCATGAGGGTCCTGGGGACGCATGGTATACGGTCAGCTTTCGGAACGTCTGTGTGTTCATGTGAGGGTTGCCTTCATTCCTCGATCGCCCGCCGCGCCGCCACCGTGATCCTGAACCGGATCACCTCGATCGCCTTGCTGCCAGCCATCACCACCTCGCGCTCTCTTGCCGCGAGCCGGCGCCGAACGAGGCTGGAGAGCACGACGCGGCTGAGACCGTGACCGCGGACGAGCAGCTCCTCATTGGCGCCATCGCGGCTACTGGCGAGCAGCGTTAGTGCCCGGCGTTGTTCTGAACTTGTGCGGATTACCGCCATTGGCGGGCCGCCCCAGGCAACCGCTCCCCACCAAATTGCTGACTGAACGCCTCCGCGTCTTCCGGCCTGGAGAAGCAGAACACTACGAAGTCACGGCCATCGCGCAGCATGAAGTATGTCAGCTGCGCCGCTGACAGCCTTTTCGCAACGCTATGCACCAGCTTGGAGTTCTTAAGGCCGCGCACTTTGTCGGCTGGCAGTGCGACATGGTGGGCCATCGGCGACGGAGGTCGGAGCGGGTGATCTCACCCTTGCGGCGCGTCATCGCCGCTGCACCGCCATTAGCTTTTTTGCCAGCTGTTTGAATTCCCTCGCCGTTATCTCAATGGCCTCGCGTTCGTCAACCGCCTCGATTTCGCCGACCCATTGGCGCTTCGCGGCGAGCTTGTAGACGTGCCGGTCTTTGTCAGCTCTGGCGGTTGTTGCGGCTTGCGGGACATGCGGCAGTATCGGCCGCGAGGTAAGTACCTTCAATCGGCTGAGGTGCCATTGGGCAGCTTGAGTATAGGGGACCGGGATTACTCCAGACAAATCCCCTGTAACGGGTATCCAGATCAGTAATGCGCGTTGCAGCTGCCACTATTATCGAACTGAAAAAAAACACGAAACGATCGCTCGATGGCTGCGGCCGTGCGGGTTGCTGCCGGCCGCACCAGGAATCGTTGCGTCAGATTGCCGTACCCACGGACAGAGTCGACTTAGCCTCTTGAAATCGGCCGTGGCTGTCCTACCTACAGGCACCGTAAGTTTTCCAACATCGTGGATCGGAAGGCGCCGCCTTCGCGGCGTGAGGTGCCATGGGGCGTCCGGCGCCCCGTGCGTATCCATGTTGCTCAAGGGAGGATGTGGCTATGGCGAACCACCACTCAGGTCCCAGCGCGGCCGAAGAAATCTACCGAATCTTGCCCGTGTTCGTTGGCTTGCCGACTGACGAGGTCACCGCAGAGCAAGATCACCCTACCTTAGCGGGACAAAAGGCTGACACTGCCGAACTCGACCTTCCATATCGGAACACTTCCGCGCGCCTGTTCAAGCGCGGCTTCGGCCTCGTCGATAATGTCGAAATCGAGCGGACGATCGCAAACCTGATGCCGCGGACGGAAGAAAGCACCGGCCAGAAGATATTCCTACCGTGGCGGCCGAATGAGCCGCGGTTCGCCCCGCAACAGTATTACTACGCCGCCTCGAAAAGTGGCGTGGTGCCGAGCCGGGTGATTTCCGCCGCGGCGCATCCTGCATGATACACGCCCAAGCGTGACGAGAAATTCGGCCGTGCAAGTGGGAGGATATGGCGATGCGGAACGAATTTTTGGACGAAATCGGAGATACCCTTTTTGCGGTCGCGGTGGCAGGAGCGATTGGACTTAGCGCTACAAATCTTGCCATCCAGGTGAACAAGGAACGAGCCGCTTTCGACGCTTCTGCCGCAAGTCACATGCTCGGCGAAGTGGCCTACGCGCAACAGCGGGGTACGCCGGACGCGCGCGCCCACGAACCTGCCGGTCAGCTGAACTTTTAAGAGGGTTAAGACCGTGCCGGCACTTTCTGCGGTCATCGGCGCTGATGCGCGGGCCAAATTTGTGGACAGAGCAAAGAGCGTACGGCACGTGCATACCAGAAATTCTTCTGAGCGGAGCGGCCAGCACAGACCTTTTAAGGCCAGCCGCCGAGGATCGCCTTGGTATGTTGCTGTCGAGGAATATCTCGATACGCTGCGCGCGCAACGTTTACTCGCAACCGTCACAGCGATTGAGCCCTTTGATAGACGAAACAATACTGTAGCATTAATTCGATAATTAACTGGTAGTATTCAAGAATTAGGAACCAGCCAATTGTCATTTTCCATTGCATATTTTCGAGATCGTTGTGTCGTAATCGTGATGTGAAAACACCGTCATATCGGGGAATTAATCGATTTCGTCGTTGTGAAGGCTTGGTTGAATCCTTAAGTACGATACGCGCAGGCCATAAAGCTGCGTGATACGGAAGGTCAGGCCCTGAGGGCGGACCGTTCGCATGTCGCTCAAACAGGAGGTCATGCTATGCGTACATTCGATTTTGCTCCCCTGTACCGTTCAACCGTCGGCTTTGACCGGATGTTCTCCATGCTCGACCAGTTCGCCGGCGTGGGAGACTCGGTGTCGAACTATCCGCCCTATAATATCGAGCGGGCGAGTGAGAACGCCTATCGCATCTCGGTCGCAGTTGCCGGCTTCACCGACGCTGATCTCTCGATCGAGACGAAGGAGAACAGGCTGACGATCCGCGGCGAGAAGCAGACCAACGGCGAGGAAAAGACCGGCGACGGCGGACCTTCGAGCGTAGCTTCCAGCTCGCCGACTATGTCAAGGTCAAGGGCGCGAGCCTGGAGAACGGGCTCCTACACGTCGACCTCGTGCGCGAGATTCCGGAGGCGATGAAGCCGCGGTCGATTCCGATCGCAAATTCCAGCAAGCTCCTGGAGGTCAAGCCAGGCAAAGTCGCCGCCTGAGGCTCTGACCGGGTGAATATCGGGAGCGCCCCGGCTTTCGGGGCGCTTTCGTTTGTGCGCCCGGCATAGTTATCGACTTAGAGGTGGAAGTGATCATCAAGAAGCAGCTGCGGAGGCGCTCTCGCAGGCGTCGGGCGTGCTTAATGATCGGGAGCGCCACATCCTCGAGGCGAGCCGGCTTGCCGAGATCCCGATCACGCTGAGGGGACTCCCCGAGGAGTTTGGCGTATCGCATGAGTCGGTGCGTCTGATTGGCGTGCGAGCATTGGAGAAGGTGCAGACTGCGGTAAAGAACGGCGTCGCAGCGATAGAAATCTCGGTGCCTTCGGCTGCATTGGAGCGGGTGCCGCTTAGGCTAACCATACCCTTCATGTGGTCGCATCGCCGACACCGCTACCAGCGCGGATGGCCAACGGTATGCCCCGCCGTCTCCGGCAATCGGCATTCGCACGGTGCAACCGATGTTCGTTTACGACGTGATAAGCCGCAGGCCGATCAGCACCAATATGCTGGCTAGGACGGGGAGCAGGAAGCGATCGGAAATGCGCGCCGCCACGTGACTACCGATCGAGATGCCCGGCAGGGAACCGAGCAGTAGGGCACCAACAATGTACCAATCCACGCTGCCGATGAGCCAGTGGCCCAGGCCGGCCACAAGGGTGAGGGGCACCGCGTGTGCAAGGTCCGAGCCGACGATGCGGACGGCCGGTAGTCGCGGATAGAGGAAAAAGAGCACGGCCACGCCCAACGCACCGGCACCTACCGAGCACAGCGACACGAGCACGCCAAGCACCGCACCGAAGACCACGGTGATCGGGCCCGAGTAGCGCGTTCGCGTCGGGTTGTCAGCGCGGGCCAAGGCATAATCGCGGATACGGCGGCGGAAGAAGATCGCCACGGCCGCGATGATCAGTACCACCCCCATCGACACGGATATGATAGTGGCTGTTTTCGGGCTCTGCTTCGGCACCCTGGACAGGACCCAAATGGTGAGCACCGTGGCGGGGACC
>WNFL01036172.1_pt1 | contig 14418 bp, 11 predicted proteins | sample 5400361 | NCBI WGS metagenome assembly WNFL01 (sample SAMN13153351, study PRJNA577476) | soil metagenome | isolation source: 40 cm soil on Douglas fir-dominated hillslope | place: USA:California | collected 2013-09-17
CGAAACTCCTGTAGAAGCAAGTTTGAAAGAGGCCCAGAAATTTCAGAACACCCGCCGCAGCCTGCTGGACAACGTCCGGCGCATCCAACACAGCGGCATGGAAGTGATGGCTGGGTTCATTGTTGGTTTTGACAGCGATCCCGACACTGTCTTTGACGAGCAAGTGAAGTTCATTCAGGAAAGTGCCATCCCGCAGGCAATGGTCGGACTGCTTGAAGCGCTGCCAGGCACACAGCTCTATCGCCGGCTCCTGAGGGAAGGCCGGATCCTCGACGAAGGCCATGGAAATAATATGAATTGCCAGTTGAACTTCATCCCGAAGATGGATCCTCAAAAACTTGCGGAAGGGTACCGCTCCATTCTTCAGCGCATTTATCAGCCGTACGCATATTACCAACGCGTCGAACGTTTTTTAGCCGAGTATCATCCCGAGCATCATGATCCGCACCCCCCTTCGGACTATTTAATCTTCGCCCGCTCCATCCTGAAACAGGGGCTGCTGGGAAATGCCCGCGCAAGTTATTGGAAATTTCTTTTCAACGTTGTCAGGCGACACCGTCACGCATTCGGCACGGCTGTCAGGTTGGCCATCATCGGTTACCACTTCCAGACGTTGACGCGGGATGTGTGCCAGACAAACGAGCAGCCATTACTCGCCGCACATGAGGAAAAAAGAATTTCCGCTCAGGTACATTTAGGAGAGAGCGAGGAATATTCCACCCGAGAACATCGTGCGCTTAGACTGACTCAAATTTCCACCCACGAAGGCAAGTCACACCAGGTCCCGGTGGCCCCCACGTCGCTGCGATAACGCCGGAAAGTAGCGTTCCGGTGACGGCCGTTCGTTGAGATTAAATGTAGCTGCGTCTATTGGTTAATAGGCGTGCCAGATTCGTGCACCTCTTGAACCGCTGGCAGAACCGGGATAGACTTCTCCTCCATCATCTGTGAGGAGAACTAGATGTCTGGCCAGCCACTGCCGGTATCAGGTCCAGATGACCGACTTTCCAGCGACCGCCTCGATTCTTGGAAGGAAATCGCTTCCTACCTGGGGCGTGATGTTCGTACGGTCCAACGCTGGGAGCGGAACGAAGGCCTCCCGGTTAACAGACATCTTCATCAAGTCCAACACACGGTTTACGCTTCCAAGCGTAAAATTGACACTTGGATAAACGAGCGCCGTATTTCAAGTGAACCCCCGGCGCCGGCACCTGTGCCTCTGTCCGTAACGTCGCGTCGTAGTCTCGCGGTTCTACCATTCGAAAACTTGAGCGGAGATGGGGAGCAGGAATATTTTAGCGACGGACTGACCGAGGAGATGGTGGTGCAACTCGGCCGCCTCCGGCCGGATAAGCTCGGCGTCATCGGACGTACCACGATGATGCAGTACAAGAATACGCAGAAAAGCATTGGGGAAATAGGTCGCGAGCTCGGCGTGGATTACCTACTTGAAGGCAGCGTGCGCCGGTCCGACCACCGCGTTCGCATCACCGCTCAATTGATTCAGGCGAGTGACCAGACCCACCTATGGGCCGATTCTTACGAAAGGCCTATTGAAGATATTCTCGCGATTCAAATTGGAGTTGCCAAACGGATCGCCCGCTCACTCGCGATGGAATTGCTTCCTGGGCAGCACGCGGAGTTAACCCGCACGTCCACCGCGAATGCCGCCGCACACGATTTTTATTTGCGCGGTCTCTATTTATGGAATACTCGCTCGGAAGAAGGATTTCTGCAGGCCATTGAGTATTTTCAACGAGCGGTAAGCCGTGATCCGGAATATGCGGAAGCCTACGTGGGTCTGGCTATCTGCTATGTGTCGCTTGGCTGGTATTGTGCCTTACCGACGGTGGAGGCTTATCGCCGAGCCACGTCTGCCGCAGCACGGGCGCTGGCCCTCGACGACAGACTCGCCGAGGGCCACACGGCGCTGGCCTACGCGAAGCATCTTTACGAATGGAACTGGGAAGTGATCGAAGCCGAGCACCGTCGTGCGCTGGAATTGAATCCGAGTCATGTTACGGCGCACCAGTGGTACGCCTTATTCCTGGCGGCCATGCAGCGTTTTGATGAAGCCCTCGTGCGGATGAAGCGCGCGCTTGAGCTTGATCCGCTGTCCCTCGTCATCAACGCACACATGGGTTGGATTCTTTACTTTGTGCGCGAAAACGACAGGGCGATTCAACAGCTCGAAAAGACTGTGGAAATGGAGCCTAAGTTTGAAGTGTCCCGTTATTTTCTCGGGCTCGCCTACGAACAGAAGGGAATGTATGCCGAGGCCATTGAAACACTCAAGGTGGCTTACGATCTTTCGGGCCAGCATCCAGGAGCTCTTGCCAGTTTGATTCACGCATGCGGGCAGGCAAGCAGGGACGCAGAAGCGCGCGGCTATCTTAGGGAATTGAAGAAGATGCAGGAGCGCAGGTTCGTTTCTCCCTATTTCTTTGCATTAGCCTACGCAGGTTGCGACCAAAAGAATCTTGCCTTCGAGTGGTTTGAAAAAGCCTTGGACGATCGTTCCGGCTGGCTAGCCAATCTCAATGTCGAGCCCGGACTCGACGCGATTCGGTCGGATCCTCGGTTTCAAGACCTTGTACGCCGCGTCGGCCTTCCGTCACAACCCGCGCAAACTCAGTAATCGCAGCCGTTGTCGCCAACATTCTGACGGGCACGGTTGTACCTCACAATCGGGGCCAACCGCCCGCAGCAATTCCCACCCTCACGCGGCTCGCAGCAATTCGCCTGTAGCAGTTTGTCACTGATAATGCCTAGTCGTGTCGTGTTTCCAGGTATTAAACCTTCGGAGCACAACAATGAACCCCGAACCACTGGAAAGCTTCGTAGACGCGAACGAAGCCGCAAGATTCTTATCACTCACGCGGCGTCGCGTTCTCGATTTAGCGCGAGCAAGAAGACTTCCCGGCCATCCTATCGGCGACGGTTCCCGTCGTGTTTGGCGATTCCGTTTAAGTGAACTCGCCGCCGTCATCACTTCACCGCAAAAATTTGGTTGGCTTCTCAGGAACGCACGCGTATGGTTCGACTCCAAACAATTTCCAGTACGTCCGAATAGAGGAAGCAGATGGCGCAGAGAGGATGGTTAACAAAACATAAAACCAAACGCAACGGGATGACTTGGGTCTACCACTTCTATCGCGACAAACCCGAAACTGGGAAGCGAGCCGAGAATACAGCCACTGTCGGATCGGTACTGCATTTCCCACGGGAGAAGGATGCTTGGGCTGAAGTGGAGAGCAGGTATCTCAAACCTGACTCTGCTCAGAACCGAATCGGCCGGGTCACTTTCCGCGAGTTGGTTGAAAACTATCGCAAAAAGAGTTTCACTAAGCTCGCCATCACGACGCAGCCGATTACGGCTCACATTCTGGATCACTATCTGCTTCCGCGCTGGGGTGACAGCTTCGCTTTGGATATCGAACCGGACACTATCGAAGAATGGCTCGGTGCGCTGATGCTCGCCAATCCCACGAAAGAAAAGATTCGCCGAGTAATGAACGTGGTATATCGCAGGGGACAGAAGTCCCGCATCCTGCCGATGACCGGGGACGGCAATCCCGTGGCATTCGTCACGCAATCCTCAAAGTCCAGCTACAAGGCGGTTATCGTCAGCCCGGAGCAGGCTTTTCGAATCATGGTGGAATTGAGGGACCCGTATCGGACGTTGGTGTTTATGGTAACGGTGACGGGACTCCGTATAAGCGAAGCGCTCGGGTTGAAGTGGAACGATCTGGATTACGAGCGCAAGACGATTTACCTTCGGCGGGTCTGGGTGGGTAACGACGTGATTGATCACCTGAAGACGGACGGCTCCGCCGCACCCGTCCCGCTTGGAGATCTATTGGCTGATGCGCTGCGCGGCTGGCATCGCGAAACACTCTACGCGAAACCAGATGATTGGATTTTCCCATCGACAAAACTGAAAGGCATAACGCCGCTGAGCGCCAGCATGATGACTGCAGGAAAAATTCGTCCAGCAGCCGTCAAGGTCGGAATCCGGCTTGCAAAGGGCCAACGATTCGGCTTCCATCACTTCCGTCATTCCCTAGCGACGTTCTTGGTGAATCGGGGGACTGACGTAAAGACGATTCAGGGATTACTTCGTCACGCCAAGGTGACCACAACCCTTGACCTGTACCCTTGACCTGTATTCGCAATCAATCGACGCGTCAAAACTAGACGCGCAGAGGAATATGGCCCTGGCGATAACAGGCAACGCAGTGACAGCGGACTAGTAGTCCGATAGGCTGGGACCGCGCTCCCCGCTCTCAAAAGCTCTATCACGTAGGAGGCTAGGCCGGTTGTTGCCTAGCTATTGCGGGAACACTCGCCAATAGAAAAACTAGGCCTTCTGCAGTGGTCGGATGGGTAAAAATTGCCTCGCGCAGCACTGTGTAGGGCAATCCGCCCACCATTGCAGTCTGAACTGCCGCCATCATCTCGCTCCCCTCAACCCCTAGCACGGTGAATCCCAGAATGCGGTCGCTTTGACCGTCAATGAGCATTTTCACAAAACCAAGGGTTTCACCAAGAGTGACGGCTCGCAGTACTGCGGCCATTGGCATTTTCGCTAGGCGATATGCGATACCTCGTCGCTTCGCTTCAGATTCGTTCAAGCCGACCCGTGCGAGTTCGGGATCGGTGAACATACAGAACGGTATGAGACGGTCTCGCGTAGTGCGGCTGCCCCCATTCAGGTTGTCGCGGACCACTCGGAAATCGTCGAAGGCGACGTGCGTGAACTGCGGGCTGCCCGCACAATCGCCCATCGCACAAACGCCCGCCGCGCTGGTCTCCAAGCGGTCGTTCACTTTGATATACCCACGCGCATCCAGTTCGACCCCTGCCGCCTCCAGCCCGATCCCCTGGGTGTTGGGCGTCCGTCCGGTTGCGACCAGCAGGTCGGATCCCTCGATCTTTTGTTGCCCGTGGCCGTCTTCGGCAACGACTTGCACCTTCTTACCCGAGAGTCCGCCCACTTCACGCACTCGCGTGTCGAGCAGCACTTCGATTCCTTCGCTGGTGAAATTCTCCAGAAGGGCTTGCGCAACGTCTTGATCTTCGGCGGCGGCGATTTGGTGGCTACGCTCGATCAGGGTTACCGTAGACCCGAAGCGGCGCAGGGCCTGCGCGAGTTCGAGGCCAACGTATCCTCCACCGAGCACGATGACGTGCTCCGGCAAACGGTCGAGGTCGAGAGCTTCCACGTGGGTCATGGGTTTTGCAGTCGCAAGCCCGGGAATATCCGGGATAACAGAGTGCGATCCGAGGTCGAGGAACATCCGATCACCTGTGATAGTTCGTCGGCCTCCGTCGTGAAGGTGAACCTCAACCGTTTTCCCAGCCACGAACCGGGCTTCTCCCCTGATCAGTTCCGCTCCGGTCTCCTTGAAGCGATCCAGATGAAACTGAACTTCGCCCTCGACCATCTTGCGCTTGCGATTCAGGACGCCCTTCATGTCCGTAGACGCTGGTCCAGTTTGAATGCCGTATTCCGTGCCGTGACGAGCGAACCAATTCGCTTTTGCGCTGCGAATCACGTTCTTGCTGGGCAAGCACGCAATATTCGGACACGATCCGCCAATATATTTCCGCTCCACGACAGCCGTGCGGTGGCCCACTTGCGCCATAGTCCACGTTAGGTGCTTTCCGGCCTCTCCACTTCCGATCACAAGGATATCGAAGCGCTCTATCTCAGGCATCATCCACCTCCATGCCTCTCAAATGGCTGTGCGACCGCCATCTATGGCGAGCTTTGCCCCCTGAATTAAACCTGCTGAACGCATTTAGGCAACCGCCTTCTCGCCATGTTCTCGATTGCGGCCTACGACTAACCTACGACTAAAACGTAGACGCTGAGTTGCGCAAGTTTAGTGGCCGCTGCACGGCCAATGCCGCTCGTTCCACCTGTAACGAACCGTCAACGAATTAGTACTCATCGAGGATTCTCTCTTCTGCTCTAGGAGTCTTTTTGTGCAGCCCGAGGGTGGGCAAGATGAACTGCTGAATGAAGTTCACGCATCCTCGTACCGCTAGGGGAAGAAACTGCTAGATTCGCGCACAACCAAATAATGCGCATAGTCTCACCCTAGCGGGTTGGATGTTAGAGACTCGGTCACGGATACACGAAAGTCTGAAGCACCGCAGCAGCGGATTAGCCGATTACACCGAAGAGAATCTTCGTAGTGCCATCTCCCTCCGATCCCATGCGGGCAGGATGAGGTCGCAACGTCCAATTGACCTTAGTTCACTTCCAGTTTGCCCGTGACTCGGGCGGTATACATGGTTGTAGGTATTGCCAACGATTTGGCTCTTTTTACCTTGCTCTTCACTGACTCGTTTCTCTCCGGGCTCAACTATCAAGGGGGAATACTCCATGTGGAGAAAGAACAGGTTCTACATCACGCTTGTGTTGGGAGTTGCATTGTTGTGTCTCTTCGCTTCGGCGCTGGCCTTCGCGCAAATGAATATGCCCGGTCACCCGAAGACTGACGCGGAGAAAATTGCCGACGCGCTGCGCGCTGGGCCAAAGTTCATCACGAACGGTGCGACCATTCTCGACTGGCCTTCGTCGCCGGCCGGTACATACAGAGTCTTGAGAAAAGGTACGAATGATTGGACCTGCCTGCCGGGCGTTCCGGGGTACACGCACGACGAACCGGGCTGCTTTGATCCCGCCTTTATGGAATGGATCAAGGAGAGCCTCGCTGGCAAAGACCCGCACATCGAAACCGTAGGCATTGCCTACATGTATGTCGGCGCATGGGTACCCAACCTGTCCGGCCCAGGCACGAAAACGCAAGACTTTCACGTCGGCCCTCACATCATGATCGTGAGCCCCCACGAAAACCAGAAGGAACTGCAGTCATTCAGCCATGACGGGTCGAACGGAATGCCTTATGTGGCGCATCTGCCGAACGGGACGGACCTTTACCTTGTGATGCCCATTCGCGAATGGGACGAGAAGTAGCGATGTCGAGAAGACCCAAAATGAAAAAATATCCAACGCTGCAGCTCCTCGGGATGGTGGTCGTTCTTGCTCTTGCGCCAACGAGGGCTTTGATCGCCCAGTCGGGCGACGAGCAGGAAATCAAGCGAGTGTACAAACAATTGATCGACGCCGACTGTTCTGCCCTGCTCGCCTGGACCACACAGATGGCATTCTCAGCAAACGAAAACGAAAATGGCTGCGGGGAGCACGAGAGAGCCGCCTGCAGCAATTTACAGGGTCGAAAGAACTATGGCCGCAGTCACAGCCGACCTGAAAACAAAGCAGTTGGTGCCGGGAATGGGCCCATTGCTGCACTCGGCTTTCATGGGGTTTCGCGGGCCGTAGGCCCTCGATGAAGAATTACAGGTGAAGTTTTGATGGGGATCCCGGCTAACGCCAGCTAAAGTATTGAAAATAATGGTAGGCCCGTGCGGACTCGAACCGCAGACCTCTACCGTGTCAAAAGCCAGCTAACCAATACTTTGAACAACTTACAAGTCGACGGGGACCTCCTAAGTACGTGGAAATACGTGTAAGACGAAGTTTCAACGGTACGGTGAGCGGTACGGGATTTTTGCGACGTTGTTCTCTCTCTCCAAAAGTGAGGACCTTTGGCACATTCCTTCCATCACAATATAATGCTTCTTCCACTGCATGGCCATTTCAACCAGCAATGGTTTGCAATTCCCTCCTCACAAATTATCTCTCTGAACGCGTATTTTTGCGGATTCCGTGAGGGACCACGATGACAAAGGCACCTGTGTATTTGCACGGACGCCGCAGATCGCTAAATCCGACCTTTGACATAAACTGAGATTAATTTTGCGTCGTCTGAGCGGACCGCAAAATAGTTAGAGTATGAAAAGTATTCACCATGAGCTTCGTAATTTGGCTCATACAACCCTTCGCCTTTAAGTAAGAACGTACGATAGCCAAATGATGCGAGGAAATCGAGGGCCGCTCGAAGCGTGGCGCCGGCGAATACCCACGCGGTGTGATATTCAAACTGAATGAAGCGAATCGACCCAGCCGAAAGCAGTCCCGCCGCACCACGCAATGCGGCGAGATCGTGGCCCTCAGCGTCGATCTTTACATAGTCCGCTCCGCCCCAGGCAGCCAACTCGGTGTCTAGCGTCGTGACATCGACTTCCGTACATCTCGCATCAGGGTGCGCCCAGCCCTTAGCCAGTGAAGAGGCCAGGCCAGTGTTCGCTTCCTCAAAGAATTTTGTGCGACCGAAGAAGTCCGAGATCGCTTTTCGGATTACTCGCACGGAAGGCGTGTCCGCGAAACGAGCGGCGAGTTTGTCAGACGCGGACTCACCCGGATCGAAAATGAGCCCACTGGCGGCTGGGGACTTTGACAGAAAGGCGGCGGAGAAGTCGCCGAGGTTGCCACCGACATCTACGAAACGGCTGCAAGACGGCGCCAGCTTAGACAGAATCCAGTATTCCCCGTTTCGTGTGGCATCGTCAAAGTGGTATTGCATGTGATTGCGGATGATTCGTTGACTGAAGCGCTGGAGGCTCAAGGCGATGTTCACCGGCAACGAATGATCTGCAATTCTTTTGAGAATCTGCATTGAACGATCCCCCTATTCCGCGCACCTGCTGGTAACCGTCAGCTAAAGCAAGTTCGCGGTAGCCACATGAATTGCTTGTGGTTCGCGCAAGGTATTCGCGGATGCGCGGATCGCCATGTGTGCAGAAGGTTCCCAGCGAATGTCTTCGCTCACCCGTGGGACGATGGCGTGGTATTTTTCACCGTAGACGCAGCGCGTACCTGCCACCTCTTCCAGCGCATTGATCCGCAGAAGTCCTTCCACAAGACCTCGATGGACATCGCCGTGAATTTTATCATCTTCTGTATTTACCCGCAGTGCGAGAATTGCGAACCGCGTGGCATGAAACTTTCAAAGCGGACAAACAAAACGTTGCCTTTCTTTATTAGAGGCAGGACCATCATGCCGAACCCATGCCAAAGTCTTGAAAACAACCGGGCTCACTCTCCAGATTTGCGGCGTGGGTATGCTCGTGCTTTCGGTAGCAGTCATGGCCGGACGCAAACAAATAAAACTGATTGAAATTGAAAAGGTATTTGCCGCGGCGTAACCCCAGGTCCTGAGGCGGCGACGGTTGCGAAGCAATACTTTTACGAAGCACTTCGGCCAGTTTAGTTTGCCTGTATCTGCGTGATCCTCTTTGTTCACCTTGGTAGTATGGCTATAGAAAAGGTCCGCCGATTTGTATGATCGAAACTCGATCGTCTACAGGCATAATTCGCGCCTGCCCAGTTTGAACCGGTAGAGTTTGGATGTGACCGGCCGCATCAAACTGATAAACCTTCGAGGCCACCGGCGCAGCCATTTGCACTGTTACTTGCCGTGCTGGAACCTGTACGACCGTTTTGGTATTCAGGTCATATCCCGGCACCTCAACCCACAAAGCCAAGTAAAAGGCGCCATTGCGTTTTTCAAACAACAGATGGTGAACATTTGTGAGATCGCCCGAGAGTTTGAAATTGAGGGTGTCCAAATTGGATGCTGGCCCGGGGTCGGAGAGGAGTTGAAGAAGACCCTGGATAGCCGTGTAACCGGGTTTCGGGGTGAAGTCGGAGTGTACGAGCCCGTAGGAATTGTCGGAAAAATTGCCCCCAAGATCGACCAGCTCGTAGATAAAGGTCCTTTGGATCCCGTGCATCCATTGCTCCAAAAGGAGTCTCGGTAAATATTTCCCAGAAACAGATTCTGGTATGCCTTGTGCGTTGGCTAGCTCATTACGGTATCCACTTTCCGTCGTAATAACCGGCTTGCCGGGCCAGACACCGTTAGCGAGCGACAGATTCCAGTCGATGCTGCCGTAGCCATTGCTGCCCCATCCGGGGGTTCCAGGGTTGCGGCCGCCAAAGTAGTCGTGCAAGTTTGCAAAATCAAAGAAAGGTCCGGATGCCGCGACCTTCGGAAACGATGCCGCCTGGGTTAGTGATGGGCCAACAATTGGGAAGCGCGAAGCGTTGGGACTGGACTTAACGGCTTTATAGAGCGTGGCGAGAAACGTATTTAGGGTGACGGCCCAGTTGGGATCCGGGCTCAAGTCGTATTCATTCGGCGCTTCGAATGCCTCAAAGCTATAGGGCACACGCAGGGGATACTGAGCCAAAAGACTGTCACTCTCAGTTGGAGAAGTAATCAGAGTACTCTTGATGCCCGCCTGGCCGAGTTCGTTGAGGTGATCGTAGTAACCCGTCCACGTAGTATCCATCAACCCATCGCGAATGTGCCGTACTCCAAGGTTCGTCAGCGCGGTTTTAACCGCCGTGAAATTTCCGTAAGGAGTATTCGTATCGTGGAGATGAACATTCACACCGGCGCTGTCGACAAAGGCGTCTGCACTTCTTGCGGTCTCCCCGCCAGATAGGCGCGGTTGCAAGCACACTAAATGTCATTGAGGTGCTTTGCGAAGGAGCGCCCGAATCACGTACTTGCACCGTAAAGCTGTATTGGCCTGAGGATGTAGGGGTTCCCGCGAGCTGTCCGGATGAGCTTAGAGCGATCCCATCTGGCAAGTCACCCGCTGCGAGGGTCCAGGTGTAGGGAGATGTCCCTCCAGACGCTTGCAGCGATTGAGAATAAAATTGCTGAACGGCGGGCACTGGCAGACTGGTGGTGGAAATGATCAGCGGCTTAATTCCAGCGGCCGCAATCGTCGTACTAAATGATTTTTGCGTGCTTTGGCTAGAGGAATCCTTTAACACAATCGTGAAATTTGACGCGCCGGCTTGCGTCGGTGTTCCGGCGATTGCGCCGGAAGTCGAACTCAGGTTCAAACCAGTGGGGAGCGCCCCCGCTACCGACCACGTGTAGGGCGTGACCCCGCCACTTCCACTCACGGTGGCCTGGAACGGCAAACCTACCTGGCCGTTTGGCAACGCGATAGGATTGATTTGCAGGGCGAAGGCAAGAATCGAGAGAGTCAGCGCTTTCATCGCAGTCTGCGGTTTAGGAGAAGAAGAATCGCTTACTTGTACGGTAAAGTCAAACTGCCCTCCCTTCAATGGTGTGCCTGAGATTACGCCGCTTCCGGTGCTGATAGAGAGGCCGGATGGCAAAGTCCCTAAGATTATGCTCCATCGGTAGGGCAGCACGCCGCCGGCGGAGCTGAGATCAAATTTGAATGGGATGCCGGCTTGGGCGTTCGGCAACAAAAAGGGTGCTATCTGTAACGGAGTAAGAGTCGGAGCGACCGAGAGGGTAGCCGAATTGCTTGTCACTTGTCCTGTAGGGTTGCTGACCACAACAGTGAATTGGGCTCCATTGTCCGCTGTAGTTTCGCTAAGAGTGGTGTAGCTGGGCGACGTTGCGCCGGCGACGTCCGTCCCGTTCTTCTTCCACTGATAGCCGAGAGGAACTGCGCCAGAGGCCACTACAGAGAAGGCCGCGCTTTGTCCGGCAACGATTGTCTGGCTAACGGGTTGCGCGGTAATGGAAGGCGTCGCCTGTGTGCCTACGCCGCTCACCGCTACGGTTACCACTTCGCTGGTAGCCACGGCTGGCGCCGGCACACTTGCGGTACTCACGCTGGGTGTTGCTAGCTGAGTCCTTGTGATCAAGATGTTTCCAGAGACACTACCTATTGCAGACGGTGCAAAACTGACGGTCAAGGTCGCATTCTGTCCTGGTGGCACCGCCACCGGTAGGGCTGGGGCTTTGAGGATAAAGCCCCTCGTGGACGCAACAGCTTGCGTAAGGTTAAAGGCGTCAGTGCCGATATTTGTGATGGTCAAAGTCTGGTTACTGCTGGATCCCACGAGTACGTTCCCAAAGTTGAGGCTCGTGGGACTGGCAACGTTCCCGGACACCCCGGACACTGACGTGCATCCTGCGAGGCATAGGGCTGCTACTAATGCCGCCCATAGTCCCAAGTATGCAGGACAGTAGATCGCAACCATCCCGGCTAACCGGGGAGGTAATAGATCATATCGCATGATGCAGATATGCTAGACGCAGCACGGCGATCCGGACTACTGGTGAGAAGGACAATTCAGGCCAGCATGTTATATCTGTACGAAGACCTGTCCGCAGGTGTACCTGAAGCGATTCAAGCGACTCATTCCGGGCTCATATACAGAGGAAAGGTAGAGTTCTAGCGATCGGTTAGACGACGCCACCCGAAATCGTGTGACCGCAATATTTGACAGTAGATTGTCTTAACCTTTTCAGCGGCTCTTTCGATCGTGAACAGTTTTCGAACTCGCATGAAACCGTGCAATCCCATCCTGCGAGCCGCTGCCGGGGCAGCCAGAATTTTGCAGATGGCCTCAGCCATCGCAGCAGGATTCCCCATGGGAACCAGAAACCCGGTTACATTGTCCACCACAATTTCAGGAACGCCGCCGCCATTCGTGGCAACAACCGGCTTTCCAGCGGCCATGCCTTCAACGATGACCTGGCCAAATGGTTCACCCGTCGTCGAGGCATGCACCACAACATCCAGTCCGGCAATCAATTCGCCAACGTTAGAGCAGAAACCGGTGAATTCGACAACCCTATCAAGCGCCAGGTCCCTACAAAGCTGTTTTACCTTCGCCTCATATTCATCTTCGCCAAAAAGAGCCGCTCCGACAACTTTGAAGCGTGCATTTGGAAAACGCTTCGCAACAGCAGCAGCGGCCTGCAGGAATATATGTTGGCCTTTCCAGGGACAAATTCGTCCAATAAGGCCAATCACCTGGTACCCTGAAGCAGAGTCTACAGCTACTGAGGATGGAACGATCGTGGCATCGTGAAGGACGATGTGTGTCTTCGGCATTTCTATACCTGACGGAACAGACGTTTGCAAATGGCCTTGCGGAAGATGCAGAGTATTGAGCACCGCTTGCGAGTTGGCAATCACGTAGGTCGGGACGAATTTAGACAAGAATCGAAATGCCCGGACCGCCGATTTGGGGAGATAGTCCGCCTCGATGCGATCGCGGACGTGCCATACAACCGGACGCCGGGCTAACCGGCCGGCTAATCCGCCAATTATGTCAGCTTTCAGGGAGTTCGTATGGATGAGATTAATATCATTTTTAATGATGAATTTGGCCAATCTCAAGCTGCAAAATACGACGGTAGCGAGGTCTCGCAGCTTTAGCACGGATCTCCATCCCAGACTCTCCTTCTTGGTTTTTCGAACGCGCTCGGGCAAAGAAAGAATGTGCACCTCGCAGACATTTCGCAATCGGTCAGCAAGAGGGCCCTCTGAGCACAGCACCACGATGGGAGTGATGTGCCGGCGATCGATGTAACGAACCAGATTGAGCAAAGCAATCTCGCCACCACCAAGTGTAGCGGTGTGATCGAAATATAGAATCCGGTACGGGCGCGTTGAATGTCCTGAGGCCGGCATCGTATCGGCATTTATCATTTCTGCTGGCGCGACTGAATTCATTGCGATGTACTCCTGTCTGCTGGTGACTACTCCAGTCGTACGTTCAAAATCTAAATCTCACTCACGGATTCGACATTCGGCGCGCAACCTTGAAAGCGAGGTCGTGCCCTGCGCGTGGAGCGGACAGCCGCGTGCTTTTCTCTTTAATCCAACCCCTCAATGGAATTTCCACAAAATTCTGCACAGCAAGAGACGCGACGATAAGAAAGGGCACGAAAGCACAGAATTGCCACGCCGTCAATCCTGAAGTCTGTGGCGGTGCGTGGCGAAGATAATTCGTAAATACCTGCCAGTAACGCCACATTGGCGATTGAATGATGTACGTCACGTAGCTCGCCTGGCCCAAACGATCCATCACAGCTCCGCCAAAAAGTTTGGTTACCAAGCCCGATTCGCGTGTGAACGATATGAGTACCACAACGAGCAGTGGTGCAAAGCCACCTGTAATGAAAATTTCGCTCCATCTCGAGGGCCAGACGGCCGCTAACACAATGACTAAAGCGAAAGACCCTGTTGAGATTATATTTGCCGTACGTCGGTTAACTTTCGCCCAGGATGGGAGCAGCTTCGTGGCGCATATTCCGGCGATAAACATAGGCATCCACAACAGTGGATTGTTTCGCATGTGCGCCTTCCACAGATTTGCCGGAATCAGATGCAAAACGTAAGCACACGCAAGGCCCACGGGAACCAGCCATCCCATAAATAAAATCCCTATCGTTTTCTTGAAACTGAGATTTATCAGACGAAACCCAATTAGCGGAAACATCAAATACATGAACGCCTCAACCGACAGCGACCAGCTTGGGCCGTTCCATGCCTGAGCCAACGGTGTCCATGCCTGAAGCATGAACCCCGAAAGAAGAGCGCTCTCAATAAATGTGTGCCGCCCTCCCGACGCGGACAGCGGTCCATACAGATATTTTTCGATTGCTATGGGCAGGAAGAGGGCGAAGGCAAATATATAGGCTGGGTACA
>WNFL01046249.1_pt1 | contig 14418 bp, 19 predicted proteins | sample 5400361 | NCBI WGS metagenome assembly WNFL01 (sample SAMN13153351, study PRJNA577476) | soil metagenome | isolation source: 40 cm soil on Douglas fir-dominated hillslope | place: USA:California | collected 2013-09-17
AACTCAACGAGCCTTGCTCAGCTTGAGAGGACTTCCATTGAGAAAGCTCGGCGATCTGGCTGATGTATTGCATGAACTCGCTTGGAACATTTGCAATTGACGCGATATTTCGTAATCGTTGTGGCATTTCTGTGTACTCGAACAATCCCGGGGCATGCGGGTGGCTTGCTACTGCTGGTGGATGGCTATACCCGAGCATGGGGAGATCTGACATGTTTTACTCCTGGTCAGCACTCGTTGTCGTATGTCAAAACTCGTTGCGAACTGACCAAATGGACTGCCTGAGTTGAGAAAACCAAAGGTTAGGTTCAAGAAGCTGCGGGAGTATAGCGGAAGAGACTGACCAGTATCTCCTAATAATAACGATTGGTACATTGCATTCGTTGCCATGTCGGGTGTCCCGGAATGTGAGGGGCGTCTCGAACCGCTTTGAGCAGAGCCAATAGCATTCGGTCCAATAGAAGGACGGTTAGCAGATCGACTCATTAATTGCTTCTTGATCCCGAGCTTGAAGGCATTGAGTGCTGCTTTATCCTATGATCCGAAGATTCTACGTCAATGTGGATTGAGGGGAAGTAAACTGGAAGCATAACATACGCGGCACCACTCTGGGCGCTTCTCACCCCATCCCAGGCATTTGATCGCGAGGCGATCACACTCTCCACATATTCCAGCTTCGTTTGGGGATTCATCACAACGCTTCTTGCGGATACGACAGGTCCAGCAACCAGTCCGGAGTCTCGCGGAAGGTGCTAGTGGGTCGGTGATGAGCAGGCGACGTCTTTCTCGAGCAGAACTGGTCGACATCTTCAAAGAAGGCCGTGGAGAGCGCTTGGGTCGGGGGAAGCCCCGTAAGCGAGAACAGGGGCGAATGGGAGATATGTAGTTTGCTTCTTCTGTAACTTTGGTGACGGGAAGATAAGATCCAAGTGATGAAGCCTTATATACGTCCAAAGGCGCGCGCCCTCGGACAAGGAACGGATAATGCTTGCAAGTAGGGCACTGATTCATCGCGGAGGTATGTGGCACGGTGTGGTTCCAAAGGCGGGATAGCCCGAGCGTGGTGTGATAAAAATCAGTTGGGCGCTCACCGGCTCTGACCTAAATAATCTTTCTGAGCGACCCTGGGACAGCGGACGCCTGTGTGGTCAAACTCAGATGCCACCTCTGACGGAGGCGCGCGCCTCGATAAAAAAACCCAGTGAAAAGCCATTAGATGTGGCAGGAACGACAACGGCTGTATTCGGACCACTGGACCCTATGCTTCGTACCTTCTGCAATGCAGTAGACGCCGCGCAGCAAACCCGGCCTCATGGAGTGTCCGCAGGGGCAGGAAGTGGGAGCACAGGATGTGAAGCGCCAAACAACCATCTACTGCGGGCTGGTGACCTTGCGAGGCCGTTTATAATGCGTCATGTCAAGGCGAAAAGTTTTCTGGGTGAAAGTTGAGATTGGATTTCCGGGCTTTCAAGCCCTTGTAGTAGTTGTAGACAGTCCAGCTATCACCTTCCCGTTCGGAACCGAGAGCTGGGCGCACCTCTCCACGATTGGACGGCTGTATCGCTTTGAGAACAAAGGGGTGAACGATCCCACCCGCCTTAGAGGCTGGGTGGTAGACGAGCTTTAGTAAGCCCATGCTTGAGAGGCTGGGTAGCAGCCCAAAGCGGTTGTCGCGCTTCTGTAAGCCGATGCTTGAGAGGCTGGGTGCCTAACCATATCGCGCATTAGTAAGCCTAATTGATATTTGCATAGCTTATAATTACCTCATCTAGGATCTCCATATCAAAGGAGATTGAAATGCATATCGCATATCCGAACTGCTTGTTAAAATGTGGAACGTGTAAATATAATGGACGTCATATTTTGTCGGTATGGTGAGGGAACTCTCAAGGAGCCTCGGGATGGAGAGCAAAGCAGGCAAGGCAACAAGGTCCGGTGACGAAATTTCACGGACAGTAAGTGTTCAAGATTTTCGTGAATGCAACTCAATGAATCAAGTTTACATCGTTGCATATTGTCAATGGCGTCCAAATTTCCTCTCCAGTTATAGACTAAGGATTTTTCTGGCAGTGAACTTTTGCGGTGACCGAGGTAGGTGCTGGATTAAGGAAGCTGATAGAGTATATGCTTGGACAATTATAAGGTGAATGGTCCTAAACGACCGCAGTTCTGGGCAGCGTGGATTGAGCCATGGCGACATGCGGTTCCCCATTCTTCCTATGGCTTCCGTGGTCACCTTGACAGAATGCCCGTACCTATTCACCCAAGGATGCGAGTTTGCGTTTTGTGAGAGTTATCACGAGTAAGGCCCCCACAGTGAATCTGTGGTTGCCGTCCAAGGCGAAGGTGGCCGCCTGAATATTTGGGGCCTTCAGGGGTGTACGCGAGCGAGTTGGGTAAATCAACTGGACGAGTGGGGTATGATATCGCAGGGGGTAATGGCGAGAATAAATCATCCGTGAGGGCGAGGAGGACCGCGAGGAGAGGAGAGTGCACGAGTCCAGCAAGGCCCGGGCGCTCAATGCCAATTAGTAGGTTTACATTGTCGGGAACGCCTACGAAACATCGTAATCAGCATCAATAGTAGAGCTACGAGTACGCGACAGTCCTGAACAAGGACCCAACTACGCGTTCAATGTCAGCATCGACGAACACAAAGCGTGAGATTACTATTTAAGAGTGTATTTAAGTATGCCCATATGCCGCTCTCCTACTTAACTTGATTGCCAGTGAGTTGGTTGTCTCGTACCACAACAATCAATGACGTCAAGGCAAACGCGAGCAAGGAAACAAGTCAAGCAGATGAGATCAACGAAAACGAAAAGGCCGCTGTCGATGATCGGGTCCGAAAAGTGAGCAGAGGGAGCAAAACGGTCAAATGTAGGAATCAATGAGGATTTGCATCTCTCATCAAGAAACTCACGAAGTTCAAGGAGGTCCTTAGCACTGCTAGAACGGAGTTTCCGGATCAGCAACTCCAGGCCAGGGTATCCGGGTTCCAGCGGAGCATCGAAGGCCTCTAAGAATATGACCTCTCGACTAGTACCATTATCCTTGAAAGGTTCCAGTGGAAGTTTGATGATATTTTGTAGAGATTCAAGCGCTAGTCTGGTAATGTTGGTAGGTTACAAGTCCCCGTGAACCCAGTTTCACAAATACTTATGCCCAAAATTTGCCCCACTAGGCGAAGCAATTTTCCTCATACAAGAAATGGAACCCGCACACTCTGCTCTATGTCCGATGGTCGACTTTTTATTTTTATTTTTTAAATAAACACGCTTCCCTGCCGACCCATCCAGATATGCCCGCGTTTCTGAGTGGGCCTCTTGGCAAAACAAATCTACAGCCATTCTTTGCGGGCGTCCCGCTGAAAAGTCTGCCCGACTTTTCAAGACCGACCTCGTTTCTCCGCCCGCATACGCCCAGGATCAAGAGATCACGCACTGGGCATTTGACGTCGCATCAAAACTTTGTACCACCATACCTAATGCGTACCCCGACGAACATGCTCGTGGCAAGGTTTTTCAGCAATGTCTAGGCCGAGCTTTCGGTAATCTCCTCGCTTTGACACCCACACCCTCAATGGGGAGAGATGCACATCCCGATGGTACTTTATTTTACCGTGGATCTTACCTCGCCGTCATCGAGTACAAAAACGAGAGTGGTGCAGCTTGCACTCAACTACCAGATGTATACCTCGTCGCCGCCAGAGGAACATTTTGCGGGCGGCCGTCCAATGTTCTTGATTGCTGTGGTTGGTATGCGTCGTCCTCTGCTATTCCCTTTCCTGCCTGAAATATTACGGAAGTACCCATTCCTACGTCCTCGGAGGATTCCGGGATGGCTCACGAACTGCCGCAGAGCCATTGGCGCGTCCATGCATCATGGAACTCAACGCTACTGGTGAGCGTGAAAGCGAGCTCGCGTAACTTCCCTATTCGCTTCGAAGGACCATTATATGTCTACAGCTGTATGTCTTTGTGAATCAATGGATTGCATTTCCACTCACGGAAGGCGGACTGATAACCCGTGCAGCAACGTCATGAGTCGACCCCCAGGGTTTATGAGCCTTTCGAAAACGACGAGAATGCCGATGAGATTCTGGTCTTGGAGTCGCAGCTCACCCGCCACCATGAAAGGGTGATGCTATTCATGGCGACCACCCGCACCGGCCGAGACTGGATAAGTTGGCAGTCGAAAGTTACGGAGAGCAGGTGCAGGGGGCGCTTGCAGCTGTTCAGCTAGCCCCAGTACTCTTCAGCAAGCGAGAACTTCCCGGGGCACCAACTGCTGATGTCATGGAGTACCTCCCACTAGCCGGCTTTGGGACGGCTGGATGGGTGACCCTCTTTGAATACCAGCAGAAGTATGGCCCTGCTCCGCACAAAGCCGAGCTCTTGACCAGGTCCTTCAGGCTCTAGCGGCTGGGGATTGGGCCCACGGAGACCCCCGACCACCGAATATATTGATTAAAGTGGGTGCTGATGAAGCACCAGAGGTTGGGGAGCGTGGGATGTATCGATTGCGTGTAATCGACTTTGACCGGCTGGTAAGCGCGGTGAGGTGCGCTACCCTCCGTACCTAAATGATGGGGAGTCGTGGCCAGACCACGGGGTACGCTGATCGAACCACGGCACGACGCTGGACTGTGGATACATGGTGGAGGCGACCATTAACCCCTGTTTCTGTGATGTCTGCCGGCGTGTATTATATCCAATAGCCCACCATAGTCTTGTTGACCCAAGATAGCGGGCACCGGCGCTTTGCTCGATCCGGGGGAATCCAATAGGTCGACTACTACCAACGCGTTTAGATAACCCATCCAACCAGCTAGCGGGGCCTTCGGCTTTGGTACATCTGCATTCGGTGCGCCGAAACCGTTCACCGGCTTTTCATTGACGGCTTGAATTGGCAACCGCTATTAAGTTGAGTCCCTGGATTTCGATCGCAGCTCATGAAATGTGAGCCACACGTACTCCGGGGCTATCTTGATATATAAACAACAAAGCAATTGCACTGACATAAATACTGGTACATAGCTAACTTCATATATTGGTTGAGAATATGAGAATACTTAAAGCGGTGCTTGACCCGACATGCTAATACATTTTAGGACTGGAAAATACAAATGTTGCCCTTCCCGCCTAAGCGCTAGTTTTAGCCATCAAGTCCAAGGGAAAGTTGGGGGGAAAGCTTAAAAAGACACGAGGAAGAGCGTCCACCCCGGACTGGTTCGAACCAAAGAGTTGGACGACCGGCAAAAGCAGCTTTGGTCACCCCGGTGAGAATCGCTAAGTCTGGATATGGGTTTATGAGCTCCCACCTTATTCCGTTTGAACCGGCAGTCCGCGTTCTGTGTTGTCATTAATGACTCGTGTTGAACTCGTGAACTCGCGAGTTTAATCCATGGTTGTCGCATCGGTCCCTAAGATACGCCTCGAAAGTGGAAAAAGAAATGCCTACAGTCGGGCTGAGGTGAGTCCCAAGCCTTTGCCCGTCACTCGTAAATGTCGATACGCCTCTAGGTGTTATAATGGGGACCAGTACTGGTCACCCCGAGATTGCCGAGGAAGCCTCTCGGTCGTCTACATTGCTCCCAAAGTTTGTCAGTAGTCATGAGGTGCACTTCGTTCTTCTTGTAGAACGGATACAGGCATCTCAACACCGCAAGGCAGTAAGGTGGCGATCCCGCCTTATGGTTCTAGGCAACTCAATTAATATGGTAAGATCATAATCTGCGTTTCGCCTTGGCCTATCATCGCTATGCCAAAGCAATGAGAGCGTCGTCGGCGAAGCAATGACGAACACAATGAATGAATTCAATATCCCTACAGGCCATATTCCATACCACGAGACTTTGGTTCGAGTTGTCAATCCGTGTTCACTGGTCTCAGGGATCATTTTAATCATTCCTGGATAGCTGGAGGGCATCGCATGCCAAGTACATTGACATGTATCTTATACACTGGCCGCAGCGCAGGCCCGTGGGCCAAACAGTGGGTTCTCTGCTTGAATACGCAGCCACGATTTCATCTGTAACACGCTTGCAAGCACATCGCCCCCCCCCGACGAAAGCTCGAAACCTGGCAGGAGATGGAACAGCTTCTTGAGAAGCACCTAGGAAAACCTTATCGCCAACGTTTCTAGCCGTTAATTCCGACATCCTTTCCAGGCAAAGTCAAACATATTGGAGTTTCAGACTTCAGCTTGCTAAATTGGAAGAACTGGCCGCGAACACCAAGATCGAGCCGGCCATCGCAAGTGGGTGATGTTTTGGCGACGACTCATTCTTACAATCTACATAGGTGAAAAGCCACCTTTCGTTGGTTCTCTCGCTCGCCAATACAACACTTCCACTGCGCAAATAGTCTACCTCAGGAAAGGCTCCTGACCTACTGTAAGGAGAAAGGCATCGCCTTCACTGCATACACACCAGTGGGTTAGGCTAAACGTTTCTCACCGATCCTTGACATCACCAAGGGGCGCAATGCAGAGGCAGCACAGGGAGTGATCACCTAGGCAGCCCTTCGAGGGACGATCCCTATCCCCCTATCCAAAGAGCTCCAATGTGTCATCGAGGACATTACAATGAGTGACCCTTATTGTGTTGAGTGCTTCATGTTGAGTGTTCTCCAGCTTCTGAAGCTCTCTGAGGACGAGGCGACCAGAGATCCCAGTACCACAGGAAGCCCGGAATACACAAGGAAGCTGCTGAAGCGCGATGGCTTGCAAGGGGCAGTGTTGAACGGATGGAAACCAGAATGGTTGGGCCGGGCGTTAGATGCCGAAGGGGCGTGAGAGCTGATGACGTGGATACTTCTGCCGCATGATCCGAGCTAGTTGATAATCAATGCGCTGTCCATGTGCGGGGCAACTGTAAAGTGAATGCACACCTTAGCCACCGACCAAGCGATTGATTCCGTGATGAAGAAGCGACTCAAGCCACAGGTCGTCCCACCTGACATTAGTGAAGATACTGGTCTTGATGAACCGACTTCTCCCGCAAATCCAATCGCACCTTTTCCGCCATTGACACACAAGACGCTTTCTTCGCCCACGAAGCTAAAGCCAGCAACCAGAGCATCCGGAGGGCGTGCACCGGAATTCTATGGCTTCGTTGCGTGGCTTGTTGCACTGCTTAGTTACATCCTTTTTCTGCTGTGGGCATTGCTTCCCGATAAGGTTATCCACGCGTTTGGAATACACTGGTATCCCGCAAGGTGGGGCTCTAGACCTTCGAGTGTGACTGTTCTTACGCTACTTTCGTCAGGGAGTGGGCACTGTTACTTCCAGCGTGGTCCGTTGTCGTCTTCTTGCTGGCGTATTGGAGCTATATCGCACTGGGAATCTATGGGACACCCCCCTTGAATGACCTTGGTACTATCACCGGTAAGAATTCCATACTCGGATCCGGAAATTCTTAGCGTCCAGCGTTCTTTCAGACTCGCTGGCGCACGTTCCACAGGCGAAGGCGCCGAACAGCCCCGAAGAGAATAAATACAAAGATAGTATAGCATTCGAGGCGATTCCTGCGCCGTACGATATCCCCCTTGCTCTAGTGAATCGGCGTCTCCTCAAACCGCGAAAGCGGTGCCAAGAGGAGACGAAGAGTCCATCGGAGGCTAGGAGTGAATCTATTTGAGTTGACCATCACCCTTTGTCCTCGATTCCAGCTACTCACCAAAGTAATGCGCATTATGCTGTGGGTTGGCCAACCAACATAGGGCAAGGCTTGGTACTTCTCAAGCGCTATGATCAGGTATCCTGATATGGATGGGCTCTGCACAATATTACCGGAGGGTTTCCTGTGCTTGCTCAGCTTCCACCCTGGGCATGCATGGCCGGTGTTGGTGTACACATGGAAGCGCAAGCTCCGGCCTTTATGTATTGTTTCTGTTCCCCTCTCTCCTGTCCGCTTTCTTCGTGCGCACGTGGAATGGGGGGGAGGCACAATCAGAGAACATGCAGCAGAATTCCTAGAATCACCGACAATTATGTACATACTCCTTCTAAGTGAATAATACATGTACCGCGTCTGTTTCTCCGACGAGGGACGTGATGCTTGTCTCCAAACAAGGTGTCAGGTTGATTTCCGACATGTCCAAGAGAAAATGGGATCAAACTGGAGAACCCAGCGAAGAAGGGCCATCCAAAGTGTCCAAGACCGAAGATGGTAAAACTGCCAGCGAGGCTGCTGCTGCTGCGGTAAGATGATTTCGTACCAAGGCCTCCCGCACGACGCTGACGTCGGCCGCTCTCAAGGCTGCAATTGCCGCAAAAATAGCGGCTCAGTTCTCCAACAAGGATACTCCACCACCACCACCTTCATCCGCACCAGCTCCGCCGCCGCCTGACCTTTCAGGAAGGCTTGACTCCAATCGCGGTCTGAATGTAACGGATGAGCGGAAGAGGGACCCTCACGACGCCGAGTTCACCTATGATATCGAAATTAATGATGTCAGGAACAGATACATGCTCACCAAAGGCTCTACGCAACAAGAGGTAATCGCTGTTTCCTACGTCGAAGCCTCGTTCGCCTCTAACAAATCATGGTAGATATACGGCGAGACTTCTGCTTCTGTCACTACGAAAGGCGTATGGTATCCGGACAAGAGCAAAGCGACCGACAAGGATCCTCCTCTCTATCTACACATCTCGGCCACCACACAAGAAATACTCGACAAGGCTATTCAAAGGATCACTGACCTCATTGCTATGGATTTGGGTCCGTTGGTTGAAGACAGACGGAAGGACTTTAACCGCGAAAGGGTGAGTGACCCCTGACGTACACATTTGCTCCGCTAATCAATGGATTGTAGCGCAAATGGCTCGAGGAGAAGATTCCGATCAATTTGGAATCGTTGCGCAACTTCAATGTTCGAGCCAAAGTTGTTGGTCCACAAGTACGGCTTCTTTGTTCAGCTGACTCGTCAAACGCCTAATGCTATGGTACCAGGGAATGTTTGTAAAGCATATCCAACAGGAAACTGGTACCCGTGTTCAGATCAAAGGTCTCGGCTCTGGTTTCTTCGAGACTGACACCGGTCGCGAATCGGAAGAGCCAATGCACATCCATATAACGTGAATGGTATTCCAACGTACCAGTTGCATTAGCTGACGGTCTTCTAGCGGCCCTGATGAAGGGCAAATAAAAAAGGCCAAAGAGCTAGCTCATGACCTACTCGACGTTGTACGTCAAGAATGGACTAAAGCTAGCACCGCCCTCAACCATCAGTCAATGGGGATGCAAGGACAGTACGCGGCCGCCTACGCAGCTTACTATGGCGCGGCTGCGGCTGCCCCTCCACCACCTGGTGACGCTCCACCTCCACCACCTCCAGGGGACGCGCCTCCACCTCCACCAGATGGTCAACCCCCGGCGCCTCCTGGTGGCCCAGCCTCAGCCCCTGGCGGCGGTGCCCCAGGACAGGCTGGCACTGTTGACTACATGGCATACTGGTAGGGTCTTTGATTCCTAGTAGTCCTGCCTATCGGCTTACCGCGTCTCCAGGGCTGCCTATGGGTATGACGTCAACTCTGATGCGTTCAAGCAATGGTATGCGCAAATGGCTGCGAGCGGAGGCCAGGGTATTGCTGGAGCTGCCCCTCCCGGTCCTGCGTAATTGTAAGCGACCGTGGTCACCAGCCATTGGTCACCATAGCTGACATCCCAATGTAGTTGCAAATATAAAGGTTTGACCAGAACGGGGTCAGTGGTCGATTCAAAAACACGGAGAGGAATGTAAGCGCTTCAGGCGCAAGCTGAGAATAATCTAGAACGTAGATTGCACCGACAAGATATATTCCACAAAATCCAACGGATCTCCTTTGATGGCTTTATTGTGCAATTCGACCAGATTGCGCTACAATTTCCAGCGATCCTTAGCACATATTTGTTCCGGGGTTGGCAGCACTATGCAAGGCCGAAGCAATGGTGGAAACGAGCAATGTCCCGGTATTTATACTGAACGCTTGCAAGACAACCTCGAAAATAATTATAAACATGACAAACCACATGTGTGGATCACTGACGGATGACAAGCAAGGATAAACACGAAAGACAAACAAGTGCATGACATGAAGACATGAAAACGGGTAAACCGAACCACCTGGAACGGAGGAATTTGCAGTGTGTACGCGCTGAACGACAGCCGCGATGAGCTGATCTTTCTGAGGTTTGGATGGAGCGTTGGCACGTGTATCGCAGACGCGGTGCAGTTGCAAGGACCGATAATCAAGGTGTCGGGATGAGGACTCGTTATCTACTCGTTGTTTAGTAATTGTCACGAAGGTGCAGCTGGTGCTTTTCCTGGACGCACTATGATCCGTGGACTATGCGTGAGGCTGATCGTCCGCCTCCAGGTTGTCGTTCGAGAGCGGATCCAAAGACTTGACGTCGTTATCAGCCGCTGTCGCAGCCATCATGGTTTGTTCTCGCTCCTTGAGTTCGGTCGGAAGGACGATGGCTCGATCGATGGCTACAGGGAGGCCACGGTGGCGTCCACGAATCAGGATGGCCATCAGGATGACTTTTGAGATAGGGGACCATGCTCCGGAGGTAGAATAATTCGCCTAAGAATCATCATTGACATACCACGATCGATTTGAGCGTTCAAGGCAACTTACATAGGGGAGACCAAGACTGAGACCGACCCCACCATAACCCGATACAATTTCGAAGACTGCGTAGCGGATGAGCATCCAGAACAGCCTTAAAATGGTCATGACTCACTGATGGGGAAGATACCATACCAAGTCAGATTGACAGGATCAGAGAGGGGACCTCGTTCGAAGATGCAGATGAGTATCAATGCGCCAGAAAGCCACCACATATCAAATGCAAGTTGTTTCTGAGCATGATAAGCGAGGTATTGACCCAGGGCCCCACGACCATGACGCCCAGAAGTCAAGTTATTATCGAGCTCAGCGCCATGCTCGGCCTCTTCCACGTCCTCACCAAAGAGACCGAGACTTTGCTCCTCGTAGACATTGGTGTTTCGTACGGACATGGCGATGGGATAGACTGAAATGTACATCATGACAACGTAAAGAACCCTGTTGATATTTTTCAGTGATAGTTTGACATGAATTAGAGATCACATACTTGACAGCGGGCGCGAGGCCGGCAATAGCGACTGTGGCGAAACCAGCTGCACGAACAGCACATGCTTGGAGCAAACCAATCGCGATACGAATGCCGATTGGGATACTCTCCATGATCGGGTCGCCGATATCCAAGACAAGGAAGCAGAGCCAGTCGATTGAGCTGTGAAGGCGCCATTATTGTTAGTACGGAAGATTATATCTGCTTGTCGACATACGTAAGTATGAGCACCACGACAAAGAGGATCCAGGTTTGCGTCTTGGGGAACAGATAAATATAACAACGCCGTGGGTGATCCAAGAGGTACTGCAACGGTGCCTGCCAGGATGAATTCTTGGGGATGCAATAACGTAGAAGCCAGCTAGAGTTCACCCAAAGTTAGTGATCTCATTTCATTCTCTGAGTTCGGTGGACCACATACATCCACCATCGTAGACTGCGGGTGGTTGCATTGATTAGCTAATTACCTGAGTCAAGAGGGTCGAAACGACGCACAATACAGGATAGCATGTATTGCCGGCAAGGATGAGGAAAACCAGGACAAAGATCATTGGATAGGCCGTATGGAAGGGAATCATGGACATGTCCGACAATGACGTGCCGGTATTCGTGAAAGCTGATACTATTTGGAATGCCGCAAACCTGGTTGCACATTGGCGGACATAGTTCAGGACGACAGTATTTGTGGTATAAACAACGTACCAAGCGGGACTAACATAGCGCCACTGATTTTCGAAAACGGGGAAGAATTGCGTGGCAGTGCTCATGTATGGGATGAGGATCGCCATCGCCAGCGCTTGCAAACCCACGTAATACTGTTTGACTACCACGTCAGTATTCGTATGACCCAGTGCAGGTGATACCTACCGCAATAATAAGCGGTCTCAGTATTTTAATCGCCCTATACTCGACACCTCCCAACTCCTCAAGTACCTCCTCGGTAAGCCCATGGAATTGCGAGTTCCTTCCGACGACAAACTGCCCACTTGTATAATTGACGGTACGAACCGATCTCAGACGGGTGTCGGGGACCTGACCGACACTTATGAGGGTTGTACTTCGCGGCATCGAGAACTGCTCTCGGACCCAATTCACCAGACCCGGTGCAAACCTCTCGAAGAGCGAGGAGAGAATCTCAACCGGACCGGGGAATCCGCCAAATCCAATGTCCCGTTGCGTGGCTTGGGTCGTCGATCTCCATGTATTTCCAGGTGGTGGTGCGACTGGGGGATCTGCAATGGACCCGTCAGTGGTGATCAAGGTAATAAAGCAAAGGTCCGAACTGGGCTCTCCCATCGTCGAAGACTGCCTGGGCATCCGATCGCTCCAAAGTTCTCTCCTATTTGTCAGGCTTAGCACTGGAGCGGCCATCCCAACGCTAGTAGATCGTTCATAGATCGGGCCAGTCCATCGTTGTACCTGAGGGAACCCTGCAAACTCGACAGTCGCTGTGCGCGGCAACTCGGTCGTCGTTCGTTTCTCTTCGCGCTCATTTGCCTCCACGGAGGGGGCTCTCCCGGTACGGCCGACCCTCCTCACTGAGAGTTGATTTGGGTCAGCGGTGTACCGACTCGAGGTGGTTGCATGTCGCAAAAGAGGGTGGCCGGTTGGTCGGGAGTGAGGTTGTTGGTCGTCACCGGGGGCATTACGAAACACAATACTTGACGTTCCGTCTGTAGGTGGCACATGTTCGAGGCTCTGTGACAGGGCCTTCGGCGAGTCCGAAAGAGAGAGCTGGCTTTCTAATGTGGGGAGGTGAGGTGGCGTTTCCGCGGTGGTGGTCTGCTTAGCCTCTTCTAGGACGAACCCACTGGGGTTAACGCGCTGTGGTGCGTTGCTTGTCCTCCGTATCATGCCAGCATGCACACGTGCTCCACTTGCCGAATTCACTGCGCGTGCGCCTTCCACATCGTGGAAAAGGGAGTCCGACGCGGACTGAGTGGCATGAGGGATCTGGTTGGACTTTGAACTGAACAGTTTGCCTAATTTGAAGGCGACCCTCTCGCGGATCGGTGGCTTCTCGTCGTTAAGTTCCATCTTGGCAGCTCGGCGGACAATAGGTTCGAGATACGCTTCGAACATCCACCTATTGATTTGATGGCGAGATAGTGTCAAGGCGTGATCCTCATGTCAGAACTTTCTTGCGCCGAAGGCCATGGGACTAACACGCACTTTCGAGATTGCACAACAACGAGGGAGACGATGATCGGGCTCCCTATGAACATCTGGATGAATAGGAGGGCTTGTTGGAAGGGTGTGAGAGAGCTGAGGTCGACTGTTGCGAGACCGCACACCGTAATCGAGGTGACGCAGAGGAAGAGTGAGTCGACATAGGAGATGGGGTATTGGCCATTAGAGAAGTAGAACACGATTGAAAATAGTAATGGAGCAATGATAAACGCGAGCACATGTGTTCTACGATGAAGCTAAGTCATCCTGGGTTCGTTTTCACCTCCACCAAACCAAAGGGTGCCTACCGGTAGAAGTTGAGGTGGTCCTTCACCCAGTCTAACGTAAAATGAAGTCGTCCCTTAATTGTCTTTGGATACGCAGCGAGTCCCACCAGCGTCTGGGTGCGGAAGGACAACTTGGTCGCTGTTCGCGGAAAGGCATGGCCGCTGCCATGGGACATGGTGGACGATGATGACTGTGACACTTGACGGACTTTCAATGTACGAGACAAGATCTGAAAGTCGGGACGAGCAGCCCACGGAGGCAGAAGATGTCCGGTGCAAAGGGAGAGGGCACGAGCCAAACAAATGGAAAAATGGGCTGACACTCGAGATGACAAGGGTATGTAATACCGCTACAACAAACAGATTATCAGCATAACTTACATTTTACACGCGATAGAGAGTCACACCAGTCATGGATCGGCCGGAGGTGGTGCAATCAATACAAACGCTTTCTGGAACTCTTCAAACGTAACCTGACCCGCTATCGCAAACACGACGCGCTCAAAGCTGCCGTGAAATCGCCCACCTGGTCGCAGAAGTTCAGCCCAGAGCTGTGCAATCATCGCCACCGAATTCTTGAACACACCCGTCCCCCAGCTGCCCAAGACGAGCCAGTCAGCAGCGCGTTCTTCAAAACAAGCCAAGACCCTTCCCATCCGCTCCTTCATGTGCCTCCGCACGGTATCCTCTACATCTCGAGGGTCATAGTCCGAATTTTTCTCTCGGACGGCTCCAGCATTAACGGCGGCGCACGTGAGGACAGAAATCTCGTAAGGAATATCTAAGAGTGCGTCCTCGTCTGTTTTAAAGACGAGGACATGGGGAGAGTAGACTATGGAGTGGGAATAAAAACAATTG
>WNFL01231402.1_pt3 | contig 14417 bp, 11 predicted proteins | sample 5400361 | NCBI WGS metagenome assembly WNFL01 (sample SAMN13153351, study PRJNA577476) | soil metagenome | isolation source: 40 cm soil on Douglas fir-dominated hillslope | place: USA:California | collected 2013-09-17
GCGCCTACAACATGGCGTGGTCGGCCGTGCAGCGCTGGAAGCGGGGGCCCGAGCGCCAAATTCTGGAGCAGATCTGCGCCGAGAACAGCGACGCGTTTTTCGACTATGACGTGGTCCCCATCCCAAGCGCCGACAAGCCGGACTTTTAGGCACTGAGCGCGATATCCGACACCTTCTCACCCCGCGCCGCGCGCTGAATTCAGCTCCCCGGCCGGGTCGGGATTTTAACCTTTGTATGGGAATTTCTTCGGCCGTTTTGCTACCGGAATGGCATGGCCGCGCCGTCTTCCAAGCTCAATCTCCTTCTGGAGCTCTCGCGAGAGCCCTCCGGCGAGAGACGCCGCGAGCTCTTGCGTGAAGTGACGGATGCGTTTGCGGCGGGGGAGAGCACGCGGACGCAAGAGAACTGGGCCGAATTCGATAAGATTCTTGCGGCTGTCGCGCAAGACCTCGAGCTAAGCGTGCGAGCCGAGCTCGCGCGCAAGATCGCGGCCAATCCGACGCAGTTCGGACGCACCGCTCGAAACCTTGCGTTCGACGACATTGCCGTGGCGCGCCCGGTGATCGAAAGCTCGCGATCTTTGAGCGAAAAAGACCTGCTCGAGCTGATCGCGGAAAAGTCTCAGGACCACATGCTCGCGGTGACGAAGCGCGCCGACATCAGCGAAGAAGTGTCTGATGCGCTCGTCGTGAGCGGCGGCGCCCGCGTGGTCGAGTCGCTGCTCAACAACGAGAATGCGAGAATAGGCACCAGAACCTATGAACGGGTCGCGGAACGAGTGGACGGAAACGGCCCACTCCAGTCGAGCTTCATCCATCGCAAGGGCGTGCCGCTCGATATCTTGGGCGAACTTTATCTCAAAGTGAAAGCCGAGCTGAGACAGGAAATCCTCGCGCATTACGGAAGCGTGACGCACGAAGATCTCGAGGCCGCTTTCGAGCGCGGCCGGAAACGATTGCTCAAGGATTACGGCGCGCTTCCCGACGATTTCGAGGTAAGCCGGGGCCGAATAGACGGCTTGAGGCGGCGTGGCGAGCTGAAACCATCCCTTCTGGTGCGTTTGATGCGCGAAGGCAAGCGCACCGAATTCATCTTCGCTTTCGCGACCCTTACCGGAACCGACTACCAGCTGGTCAACCGTCTGGTCGAGCGCGAGGACATAGACGCGATTGCGATCCTATCGCGCGCCGTTAATTTCGATCGAGCGCTCTTCGTCACCGTCGCGCTGATGATCGTAGGCGAGGAACACCGGATGTCGAATGCCGAAGAGTTCGGCAAGCTGTATCAGAAGATCACGACGGAGGCTGCTCGGACCGTCGTCCGCTTCTGGAAGGTGCGGGCCAAGATCGCCGACGACGGCGCCGCCATGGGTGCATAGACGCTACTCGAGAATGGTCGGCGGACCTGGGCTCGGCCTTTCCCCCGAGCGAGACTTGCGGCCGGATGAATCCCGCACCGCGTATTCAATCGACCGGGCCTCGCGTTCGAGCTCGCAGGCGCAGTCGCGCACGATTGACACCAACTGCTCGTCGAACAGCATGTCGGCGAGGCGGCGGTAATGCTCGGCTCTGAACTTAAGATCGGTCGCAATCGAGGCGCGTAGCTGATGGATTTCATCGGAACCACAGGCCGCACTCGCGGGGCCCGGATAAACAGGCAAGGAATTGGAATCTCGCACAAGCACCTCCTCGCGGAAGCGCCCCTCTCGCATGGAAGCTTCGGCCTCGACGCATTAACAGAAGCTTAATTTCATAATTTCGCAGCCGCTTGTCTCAAAGATGTCCCGGCTGGATTCGTGCTCAACTCAAGCTTCGCAGTACGCGGGTCCCTTTCTCCATCCAAAGTTAGCGCAACTGCTGAAAAATAAAGTTCCGGGGCGGGATACGCGCGGAACATTTCGCATAAGCGCGAGTTCCCGTCGCGAGGTCGCGAACGCTTTTCGCCCGAACGGCGAACAGGGCGTGCACCTAGCGGCGGGATGATGCCGCAGCGCGGGAGGATCACCGATGGCGACGACGTCTCTGACGGACGGCGGATATGTCGTGACGTCAGAACCTTCCGGTACCAACGATCTACACGTCCAGAAATATTCTTCCACGGGCACGCCCGTCGGGCCTGAATTCGTCTACCACGCGCAGATCGGAATAGGCCCAATTGCAGACGTGATCGCGCTTTCCAACGGAGGCTATGCGGTCGCCATTGACGAATTCACCGGCGCCCATTTTGGAGGGCCGGCGGACGACCTCTTCGTATTCGATGTGCTCGGACAGGAGGTAAACGCCTCAAGGACGACAGGTATGGATTCGATCACGCTGACCGCATCGCCTCGGGGCGGTTTTATTTTCACCGGAGGGGCCAGCGGGAATTTTTTTCCCTTGAACCCCGGAATGTATGACGGACAGCTGTATCTGTACGACAATTCCGGCGATCTGTTGGGCGGCGGAATGATTGCCTCCGATCCCGGACCAAGCGTGACGCTCCTATCCAACGGAAATTTCCAACTCTCCTGGCAAGACGCAAGCGAAAGCCGCGCAACGCGCACGCTGATCATCGATCCAAACAGTGCATCCAATCTCTCGGCACAGGCGGCACCTGTCGTCACGGCCTACGATGATGTTCCCCCTGTTATCGGCGTTATCACCGGCCCGACAGACGACACGACTCCCACGATTCGGGTGCCCGTGAGCGGGGTGGGTTCGATCGAAATCAGTGAGCTAGTGGCCGGCACCACCTGGTACCAGATCACGCCACAAGATATCTCCCAAGGCTACAAGGACGTCACGCTGTCCTTGGATAACGGTGATCACAGACTCTACGTTCGCATCGAAAACGCGAATGGCGTCATCGGTGGTAGCACGTCGTTGTCGCTGGCCATCAACACTGCCTTGACCGCGAGTGCTACGCGCACGGACTTCAACGGCGATCTCAATGCCGACATTCTTTGGCAGAACACGAGCGGTCAGGCGAAGATCTGGCTGATGAACGGCAGCGCCCGTTCCGGTGGATCGAATGTGGGCTCCGACCCGGGCAGCTCGTGGAACGTCAAAGCGGCCGGCGATTTCAATGCCGACGGCAAGTCGGACATCCTGTGGCAGAACGCCGACGGCACCGTCGCCATCTGGTACATGAACGGGACGGCTGTCATCGGCGGCGGCCTTGCGGGCTCAAATACCAATCCAAATTGGCTCGTCATCGGAGAAGGCGACTTCAACGCCGACGGGCACGCGGATGTTTTATGGCAGAACGCCGACGGTACGCCGGCGATCTGGCTGATGAACGGAACGGGCATCGTCTCCGGCGCGGCGTTCGCCAACCCCGGTACGGTCTGGCACGTCGTCGGTGCCGGCGATTTCAATGGCGACGGCAATTCCGACATCCTTTGGCAGAACGACAGCGGGCAGGCTGCCATCTGGCTGATGAATGGGACAAGCATACTCGGCGGCGGATTGGCCGGGTACAATCCCGGAACGTCTTGGCACGCCAAAGCCGCTGGCGACTTCAACGGCGACGGCCGGTCGGACATCCTGTGGCAGAACTCCGACGGCACGCCCGCAATCTGGCTGATGAACGGCAACAACATGATTGGCGGCAGTACCGTGGGCTTCAATCCGGGCTCCTCTTGGCAGGCCGTCGGCGCAGGCGATTTCAACGGCGACGGCAAGGCCGACATTCTGTGGGAGGATTCCGACGGCACTCCGGCTGTGTGGCTGATGAATGGATTGTCGCTCTTGAGCGGCGGGTCACCGGGCTTCAGTCCCGGCTCATCCTGGCGCGTCATTGCCATGAGCTCCTGACACTCAGGCGCGCGATCCTCTTCGTCTAGTGGATGCGTCACCGTCAGCGCTGGCAACCGCCAGGTCCTTCACTCTGCCCGTGTTTTCCACGGGCAGAGCGGACGAAGGTCAGGCAGATGAACGCGTAAGGCTACTTGCCCGTGAGATGGCAGTCCTTGATTTCTTTCTCCGCTTGCACCGTCTCTACCAGCACCTCACGAAGTCTTTGACCATGTCTGCCTCCCTCCTCCGCAACAGGAGCTTTGTAAGCCTCACCGCGGCCCAGTTTCTGGGCGCCATCAACGACAATCTTTTCAAGATGGTGGTCTCGCTTTACGCGGTCCGCGCAGTCTCGGAGCAGGGAGGCAGCTCCTATCTATCCCTGTCGGCGGCTCTTTTAGCGCTCCCCTATCTGCTGTTCTCGGGCTACGCCGGCCACATTGCCGACGTTGCCTCAAAGCGCACCGTGCTCGTCGCCTGCAAGCTCGCCGAAGTCGCCATCATGGCCTTGGGGCTCGTCGCGCTGAGCTCGACGGCGGGAATCGCGCCGCTCCTCGTCGTTCTCTTCCTGATGGCGGCGCATTCGAGCTTCTTCAGCCCGGCGAAATACGGCTCGGTCCCCGAGATCGTCCCGACTCATGAGCTTGGCCGCGCCAATGCGATTCTCGAATCTTCGCGCTATGCGGCGATCATCCTGGGCACGGCGGCCGGTGGTTTGGCGATGGATGCATGGAGTGGCTCGAATCCCGAGCGCATCGGCTTGCTCGCGGTCGCAATTGCGCTCCTGGGTCTGGTCTTCAGCCTTGGAATCAAGCCGCTCGAGGCCTCCGGCGCCGCTCGGGCTTGGCCGAAGCATCCCTGGAAGGGAATCGGTGACGGCCTCGCCCGGCTGATGCAGTCGCGCTCGCTTGGGCTTGCGGCGGCGAGCCTCGTGTTCTTCGACGCACTCGCGACGATCATGCTCCTGGATGTGCTGCTGATCGCAAAGAATGAACTTGGCTTGGGAGATACGGCGGCGGGCACTGTCGGTGCCTTCGCGGCGATCGGCACGGTGCTGGGCGCGCTCCTCTACGGCCAGATTTCGGCCGGCAAAGTCGAGCTGGGCGTGACGCCGATCGCGGGCATTGGGATCGCAATCGCGCTGTTCGCGATGGGCTTGACCTCGCACAGCTATCACGCGCTCGTCGGCTTCCTTTTCCTGCTTGGCATCTTTGCGGGACTTTTCGTAGTCCCCTTTGTCGCCTGGCTGCAGAAGGCATCGGCGCGCGACGAAAAGGGCCTAATCATCTCGACCGCCAATCTGTTCGACATGGCTGCGGTGCTCGCCGCGTCGGGTGCGCTTTGGCTGCTGCACGATGTCTTGGACATCGATGCGCGCGTCATTCTTCTCGTTGGCGGCGTTGCGACTCTGCTCTATGTCGGCGCGATGCAGTTGCTCTGGAAAGAGCTCCCCTCTCACGTCGTGCTCCTTTTCCGCTCCTTCCGGCCTCAATCCGTTCCTTGAACGATTCCGGGCGCCGTTTCGCGCTTCAATTCGCCTGCGCGGTGGTGGACGCGCTCATCATGCGCACGCCCTGATCGAGCCTGTCTGCATAGGCGTTCAGCGCCTGTGCGGTCAGGCCCGAGTAGCGGTCGACATCGGCCCAGCGTTCCTCTTCGACCGCTTCGCGCACGCCTGGAAGCGTCTTCGCGTCATAGCCGGTGAATCGTCCGGGTGCATAGATCAGATTCCTATACCACGGCCGTTCCGGGAGCCCGACATCGGACGCGAGCGTCTCCTCCGTTTCTCGCGCGATATCGAAGAGCTGCGCGCGGGTTTTCTCCGATAGAGTTTTTCCCTTGGCGGCCAGCGTCGTGTCATAGGCCTTCGCGCTCGTCTTCAGCCGATCGACCGCATTCTCCAGCGGCGAAAAATTGAAATGCGGCACGCTTTTCAAACCCGTCGGCTGTCCGCTCGTCTTCGTCGGATCGTCGGCCAGATGAAAAGCACTCGAAGCGAGCATCTTCGCCTGCGACTCTGCGGAATCGCGTTTCGCATCGGCAAGCTTCTTCACTTCGTCCAGATATTTGCCGACCGTTTCGGCAAAATCGGCGTAGCGCATCGGCGGCACGTCGGCGTCGGCGGTCCGCAGCACGATGCGCCCGACGGTCTTGGCCAGCACCGCGGCGTAGACAAAGCCGGGGTCGCCGAAGCGGCTGTAATATTCATAAGTGTCGTAGGCCGAATGATAGACGCCGCCGACCTGCCCCTCGCCGCCATAGCCGACATTCAAGGCCGCGAGACCCAGATGCTGGAGGAAGGCGGAATAGTCCGAGCCCGAACCGAGAGCCTCGATCGGAACATCGTGCGCGGGATCGAGCGCGAGTTTGGCGCGGTCGCGCGCTTCCTCCGGAGCGCCCGGCGCCGTGCCGGCGACTTCCAATTGCGCGCGCCTGCGAGCGCCGACGGTGGCACCGGTTTCCGGATCCATGACGTCGGCTGCGACGAGATTTACGAGATGCTGCAGCGAGTGGCTGCCCTCGACATTCATGAACCCGCGTCCGTTGCCGTCGGAATTGACGTAGAGCAGCCCTTTGGCCTTGAGTTCCGCCTCATGGGTCTCGGCCCATTCGGTCGAGCCCAAGAGCATCGGCTCTTCGGCGTCCCAGCTCAAATAGACGAGCGTGCGCCTCGGCCGCCAGCCTGCTTTCGCGAGCGCGCCGATGGATTTGGCTTCGGCCATCATCGCGATATGGCCGCTCATAGGATCGGCAGCGCCGAAAACCCAGCCGTCATGGTGGTTGCCGCGCAGTACCCATTGGTCGGGATAGTCGCTGCCCTTCAACATGGCAACGACGTCATAGATGGTCTTCAGGCCCCATTCGGATTTGACGGCGAGATGCGCGCGCACCGTGTCGCCGCCGCCGCCAGGCAGGCCGCCGCCCACGTGATAGGTGATCGGAAGCGAGCCCCGCCAGGCGCCCGGCACCACGCGTCCATCGAGCGCCGCCAAGAAATGCTGCGCGTCGCCATGCGAGATGGGGAGCACGGGAATCTTCAATAGCGCGGGCGCTTCGGCTCTGGTCAAGCGCTTCGCGTTCACAGTCGCGCCCACACCGGGCGTCAGCGGATCGCCGGGATAGAGCGTCATGTCGGCGACCGAGCCGCGCTGGAATCCGTTCGCCGGTCTCGCGGGACCTTTGGGATACGCGTCCTCGGTCGCATACCCATCGTCGCGCGGATCGGAATAGATGATCGCGCCGACCGCGCCGTGCTCCTGCGCCAGCCTCGGCTTCAGCCCGCGCCAGCCTTGGCCGTAGCGCGCGATGACGATCTTGCCCTGCACCGAGACGCCAAGGCGTTCGAGCGTCTTGTAATCGTCCTGCATGCCGTAATTGACGTAGACAAGCGGAGCGGTGACATCGCCATCGCCCTGATAGGCGACATAGGCCGGAAGCTCGTCCTTTGTGCGCGAGGACGTCGCATCGCCTGCAATCGGCGCTTCGGTGAGCGTCGCCTTGAAGGGCACGGCACCGACGAGCTCGAGCGTTTCGCTGATCGGTGTCGGATAAAGCACCTCGAAGGTCTCGATATGCGCATCCCAGCCCCAGGACTTGAATTGCGCCAGCACCATCTCGGCATTCGCCTTGTTGTGCGGCGAGCCGACATGATTGGGCTGGGCCGCCATCGTCTTCATCCAGTCGCCCATCTCGGACGAGCTGATGGCCGTATCGAAGCGGCGCTCGAGGTCGACGCTCGGAGCCGGCGTCTGTGCGGAGATGGGGTTGATCCCCACGAGAACGAAGAGGACTGAACCAGTCGAAAGCACGCGGCGCATGTTGCCCCTGAGGGTGGAAATGGCGGCGCATTTTAATCCCGCCGGCTTAGCCTTGTCCAAAGGCAACGCGTGTTTCCGGGCTAAGCGCGGGAATGCTATGTCTTCTGCGCCGACCCTCAAGAGCGATCACCAATGTCAAGGTTTGGAATTGCCGCCATCGCGCTGCTTCTGCCGGCGTTCACAGGAGCCGCCGGCGCCAAGGAGAACGCCATCCCCGATTTCTCCGGTCAGTGGGCGCGCACGTCATTGGCGTTCGAGAAGCCCGCGACTGGCCACGGGCCGATCGAGAACCTGAACAAGCGACCAACAGGGGCCAGCAATTTGAGCTTGCTGAAGGCCGACTACAACGACCCGATCCTGAAACCTCAGGCGGTCGAAATCCTGAAGAGGCTCAACGAATACGCGGTGCGAAACGAGGCTTTCCCGCAGCCCTCCAATCAGTGCCTACCCTATCCTCCGCCCTACAGCTCGTCGAACAACCAGGAGATCGAGCTGTTGCAGGAGAAAGACCGCGTCACGATCCTGACCATGTTCGACCATCAGTTCCGACACGTGCGGCTGAACGCGGCGCATCCGGCGAAACTGACGCCATCCTGGTACGGCGATTCGATCGGACACTATGAAGGCGACACGCTCGTCGTCGACACGGTGGGCATCAAGCTTGGACCATTTCCGATGGTCGACATTCTGGGCACGCCGTTCAGTCCGGCGCTTCATGTGGTCGAGCGCTTCCGCCTCATCGACGCGGCGACCGCACGGGAATTCGCCGACCGCGGCGAACGCGAGAACGGACCGGTGAGGGGCGAGAACGGCGATGGCGTCGAGATCAACGCCGCGGTTCAGGACAAAGGCCTTCAGCTCGAGGTGCGCGTCGAGGATCCGGGCATGCTGAACGGGACCTGGTCGGGAACTGTCACTTATCGCCGGCCGATCGACCCCTGGGCGGAATCGGTCTGCGCCGAGAACACGCATGAATATTATGCGGGCAAGGAAACCTCGATCCCGGTCGCCGAGAAACCGGACTTCTGAAGGCGAGGCCTATGCCGATGAAGAAGCTCGCTCCCGTTCTCCTGTTCGTGATTGCGACAGCGTCGCCCGCCGCGGCGCAGCTCAAAGCCGGCGCTAAAGCTCCCGACTTCACCACCCCGGCGACGCTCGGCGGACACGAGTTCACCTTCTCGATGGCCGACGCGCTCAAGAAGGGACCCGTGGTCCTCTACTTCTATCCCGCTGCCTTCACGCCCGGCTGCACCGTGGAAGCGCATGAGTTCGCCGAAGCCGTGCCGAAATTCCAGGCGCTAGGCGCAACCGTGATCGGCGTCTCGCGCGATCGTATTTCGACGCTCGACAAGTTTTCGGTCACCGAGTGCCGGAGCGCGTTTCCGGTTGCGGCCGACGCGACGGGAAACATCACGCACTCCTATGACGCCGTGCTTTCGGCATTCTTCAAGCTCGCCGATCGCACCTCTTATGTCATCGCGCCGGACGGAACGATCCTCTATGCCTACCACGCCATGGATCCCGAGCATCACGTCGGCAACACTCTCGCCGCGGTCACCGACTGGGCAGAGATGCACAAGGGCGCGACAAGGCCGTAGAGCCAAGGCTTAGGGACTTATTTCCCGGGTGGAGGGCCTTCCGTCACGCTTCCGACGAAGCACGGCGTTTGCGTCGAGCCGCGGACTCTCACCGGGGTACCCTCTCCCGGAAGGTTGTAGCTCACCGTATCGCCCGCGGCGAGACAGCCGACCGGGCTTTGTGTCTGGGTCCGGAAGCTCAAGAACTGCGCGTTCCGATCAAAACCAATGCAGACACCGCGCATGTGCACGGTGAATTGCTTCATGTCGCGCAAGGTCACGAGCATCGTGCTGTTGTCGAGCACTTGGGTGGACAAGATGCGGCTGATCTGGGCGCAAGACTCGCCTTGGGCGAGCGCCGGCAGCGCGGCGATTGTCATGACGAGAGTCGCCGCGGCAAAAGGTGTGCTCTTCGATCTCATTACGCTGCCTCCGGGGACGTCTGTGTCCCTGTACATCCATCGGGAACCATTATGAGCCCGGAGCTACCCCCGTGCACGGATAAATTTTTGCCATTCGGGCACGCCTACCGGGGAATAAAGCGGGGAGCCTCGCGTACTTGGGAACCCGGCCAAGCTCTGGCGGGGTCTTTTTTGACTGCGATTAGCCGTTCTTCTTCTCGAACTTCAGCGCCGCGCCGTTCATGCAGTAGCGCAGGCCGGTGGGCTTGGGACCGTCGGGGAAGACATGACCCAAATGCCCGCCGCACTCGGCGCAATGAACTTCCGTCCGCGTCATCAAGAGGCTCTTGTCGGTCGAGGTGTCGACCGCCTTGTCGCGCGGGGCATAGAAGCTCGGCCAGCCGCTGCCGCTTTCATATTTGGTGTGGGAATCGAAGAGCGGCTTGCCGCAGCCCGCGCAGACGAACAGGCCCTCGCGTTTCTCTGCATTCAACGGGCTGGTGCCGGCGCGTTCGGTGCCGTGCTGGCGCAGCACGCGGAACTGCTCAGGGCTGAGCTCTTGGCGCCAATCGTCGTCGGACTTCGTGACGGGGTAGTCGGTCTTATCGGCCATGGCGGTTTCCTTCGCTGATCCAGTGCTGATCTGGTCAGTGGGCTCGTGTTTTGCAAGCACCCGTCAACGGTCCAACAACGCGAGCAAACGTGCGGGTGTCACGGGAAGAGCAGTGATGGCGCCAGGGACGCCGATGGCGTCGTCGATGGCCGAGGCGATTGCGGCGCCCGACGCCGTGACACCCGCTTCGCCCGCACCTTTCAAACCGAGCGCGTTCAGCGGGCTCGGCGCGTCTTCGAGGATGAGCACCTCGACTTTCGCCACCTCGCATGAGGTCGGCATCAGATAGTCGGCGAGCGTCACGGATAGGGGCGCGCCGTTCTCGCCATAGAGGAATTCCTCGTAGAGCGCGCCGCCCAGGCCTTGCGCAAAGCCGCCGACGATCTGGCCCTCGATCATCATCGGGTTGACCGCACGACCGATATCATAGGCGACAAGGAAGCGTTCGACCGCGACATGACCCGTCTCGCGGTCGACGCGCACCTGTGCGACATGCGCGCCATAGGGGTAGGTCATGTGTTCGGTCTTGAACGTGCCCTTGGCGACGAGGCCGCCGTGCTTGCGGGCGACCTCGGCGACGCAGATCGACGGCCCGGCTGCGCGGTCGCGGCGCACGACTTCGCCGCCCTTGATGGTGAGCGCATCGGCCGGCGCCTGCAGCAACTCGCCCGCCGCTTCGAGCAGCTTCGCGCGCAAATTCCGCGCCGCCTCGTAGGTGGCACTTCCCGTGATCACGGTCGCGCGCGAGGCATGCGCGCCGATACCGTCGTTGATCCTGTTCGTCTGTCCGTGCACCACCGCGATGTTCGCGTAGTCGATGCCGAGCCCCTCGGCGCAGATCTGCGCCATCACCGTCTCGAAACCCTGGCCAAGCGAAGCGCCGCCGGTGATGAGCTCGACCTGGCCGTCCTCTTTAAGTTCGACGCGGACAGAATCCTTTGGCCCCAATCCGGTCTTCTCGACGAAAAAACCAAGCCCGACACCGACCGCCTCGCCCTGTTTGCGCCGGCGCGCGAGCTCGGCCCGAGATTTCTCCCAGCCGAATTTCTCGAGCGCGCGATCCAACAGCCGGGCGAAATCTCCGGAATCGTAGACGACATCCGTGCCGAGCGCGGTCAGTCCGCGCGCGAAGGGCATCTCGTCGGCCGTGATCAGATTGCGCCGCCTGACCTCGATGCGATCGAGATCGAGCTTTGCCGCAATCGCGTCCATCAGCCGCTCGCGTACGAAGGTGCCTTCGTAGCGGCCGGGCGCGCGGTAGGTCGCCGCTGGCGTCTTGTTGGTCAAACGGAAATGCGCCGTCGAGCGGTAGGCGGGAATCCGATAAGGCCCCGGCACCATGCTGCTGGTGAGATCGGGCACGCGCACGCCATGGGTTCGGATATAGCCACCCTGGTTGTGGAAGAATTCGTCTTCGAGCCCGAGCACCCGGCCGTCCTTATCGACGGCGGCGCGCAACTTGTGGAGCTGCTCGCGCGAATGATTGGCGGCCATCAGATGCTCGCGCCGGTCCTCGACCCATTTGACCGGACGGCGCAAGCGCAGCGCCGCGAGCGAGACGAGCACGTCTTCGGGATACAGCTCGCCACGGATTCCGAACCCGCCCCCGGTATGACCTTCCTTCAGATGGACCGACTGGGGCGAGCGCGAGAGGATGCGCGCGAGGTTATCGCGCGTGCGGTGCGGCACCTTGGCCGCGCCATAGAGCTCGAGCACGTCGGACGCCGCGTCATAACGCGCCAGCGCGCCGCGCGTCTCCAAAGGCACGCCGGAGTGCCGGCCGATGGAAAGCTCGAGCGTCATCACATGCGCGGCTTGGCCGAACGCCGCGTCGATGTCGCCATAGGCATTGCGCAAGATCACCGGCTCGGTGGAGAGCCCCGTCGCGAATTCGCCGACTGAGGTTGCCGACAAGATCGGCGGCAGCTCCTCGATCTGGACATCGACGAGCGCGGCGGCGTCTTCGGCCGTATAGGGGATTTCGGCGAACACCGCGGCCACCGGCTCGCCGACGTAGCGCACGCGCATCTGTGCCAGCGCCGGCTGGCGGTAGGGTTTCAGCGCCTCGGGGGCAGGGTCGCGAAAATCGATGGGCGGCAAATCGGCGATGTCGGCGCCTGTCCAGATCGCGACCACGCCGGCATGCGCATGCGCGCGAGTGACATCGATCGAGACAATTTTTCCGTGCGCGAATTGCGAGCGCACCACGCGCAAGTGCAGCTGATCGCGGAAGTTGAGGTCATCGAGAAAGCGCCCCCGCCCACGCAGCAGCACCTCATCTTCGAGGCGGCGGACGGAGCGGCCGACGCTATCGGATTTGCGCTCGGCGTCCGGAAAGCGCTGTGTCATTTGCTCCGCTTCCGGCCCAAAATTGTGTTGGATCGGCTTTGTCCTTAAGCTCCGGATTTAGGGTAGACCTTGCTCCATAAGCAATCTAATTCCTCACAAATGGGCAGGGTGAATGGAGGAGCGTTTGGCGCGAGCGGGTGAACCGAGTTTGAAGCTGGTCGAAGGCGGCTATGGCGGCTTGCGCGGGTGGATCGATGCCGTCGAGAAGATGGGCGAGCTGAAGCGCGTCTCGGGCGCGCATTGGGACGCCGAGATGGGCGCCATCACCCACATGCTGACCGAGCACAGCCACGGACAGGCGCCCGCACTCCTCTTCGACGACATCCCCGGATATCCGAAAGGCTTCCGAACGCTCTATGGCCACTTCTCGTCCGTGAAACGCGTCGCGCTCACCTTGGGCCTGCCGCTCACCCGCGAGCGCAAGGTCGACATCGTCAAGCAGTATTACGACCGCATCCAGACCATGAAGCATCTGCCGCCGCGATACGTGAAAGACGGGCCGATCCTAGAGAACGTCATCGAGGGGGATAAGGTCGACGTGCTGAAATTCCCCGTGCCGCGCCACCACGAGCTCGACAAGGCGCGCTACATCGGAACGGCCAATTGCGTCATTACGCAGGATCCCGATGCCGGCTGGTTCAATCTCGGCTGCTATCGCAACCAAGTCTATGACGGCAAGACGATCGGCTGCCAGATCACCGAGGGCAAGCACGGCCGCATCCATCGCGACAAATATTTTGCGCGTGGCGAGAAGATGAAAGTCGTCGTGCTGGTCGGTCAGGACCCGCTGCTGTTCATGCTGGCGGCGAGCCCCTTGCCCGAAGGCATCAGCGAGCTCGATTTCGCCGGCGGATTGCGCGGCGAGCCGGTCGAGGTCATCAGGGGACCGTTCACGGGATTTCCCATTCCCGCCGATGCCGAGATCGCGATCGAGGCCGAAGCCGTTCCCGGACAGGTACGCGAGGAAGGACCGTTCGGCGAATGGATGGGCTACTACTCCGACGACACGGTTCCCCGCCCCTATCTCGACATCAAGACCATCCTCCACCGCAACAATCCCATTCTCACCTGCGCCCCGCAGCATAAGCCGGTCGACGAAACCGGATTGCTCAAAGGCATTGCGGGTGCGGCTCAGATCTGGCGCTCGCTCGAGGCTTGCGGCATCCCCGAGATTCTCGGCGTGTGGAATCACGAGGCCGGTCCCGCGACGCGCTTCACCGCGATCCAGATCAAGCAGCGCTATCCCGGCCACTCGCGCAACGTGCTCCACGTTGCGTGCTCATGCCAGGGCGGCGCTTATGCGGGGAAATGGACCGTCGTCGTCGATGAGGACATCGATGCCGGCGACCTCGATCAGGTGCTGTGGGCGATGTGCACGCGCTTCGATCCGATGACGGATATCGACACGGTGCAGAAAGCGTGGGCGTCCAAGCGCGACCCGCTCTATCTGCCGGGAAATTTCAACAACCGCATCCTCATCGACGCCTGCATTCCTTACGACAAGCTGCTGAAAGGGGCGTTCCCGCCGGTGGTCGATGTCAGCGCGGATTTGCGCAAGCGCTTACGAGGCAAATTCCCGCAATTGTTTGAGTGAACGGATACCATGCTTGGGAAAAGCAAAAATAACTTGTCGTTGCCCGCGCGGCTCGCTCTCGGGCCGCGCTCGCGCGCAGACCCTGGGGGCCACCCAGGCAAGCGTGGAGCAAGGCCCGCAGAGTTTTGGTGCAACTACGACGCCAACGGCGTTTCATGCCCTCGTGCGTGGGCAGCTGTTGCGGGCTATGACAAAGCTTTATTTGGTACTGCGCTCGCGCTGATGCTGTGCAGTGCCCCACCCGCGCGCGCCGCAGCACCCGCGGACTTCTACAAAGGGCGCACCATCTTC
>WNFL01356349.1_pt3 | contig 14416 bp, 11 predicted proteins | sample 5400361 | NCBI WGS metagenome assembly WNFL01 (sample SAMN13153351, study PRJNA577476) | soil metagenome | isolation source: 40 cm soil on Douglas fir-dominated hillslope | place: USA:California | collected 2013-09-17
GCGAAGCCGACGCGGCGCTCGGCAGCCGCGAGTCCGAGGGCGACTCCGGCACGTCGAGCCGCGTGTTCGGCATGATTGCCGCGCAGATGGGGGATACGCGTTATCGCGGCGCGATTCTCTGGATGCTGCTGACGGCGCGTCCCGACCTGCTGCCGATCGACTTGAAGCGCCAGGGCCGCGCGGAAGTGCACATTCCCCTGTTCTATCCGACCGATGAGAAAGAAGTCCGCCAGATGTTCCTGACGCTGGCGCAGAAGCTCCAGGGGCGTCTCGCGAGCGAAGACATCCCGCCGATTCCCCACGTCGGCGAGCTGTCGGGTGCGGACATCGAAGGGCTCGTCGGCCGGGCGTTGCGGGTCTCCCTGCTGGCGGGTAAGGAGACGATCACGCGCGAGGCGCTGCAGGAAGTGTTCGCCGAGTTTCTGCCGTCCACGCAAGGCATCGAAAAGGAGCTGCAGGAGCTGGCGGCGATCCTGGAGTGCTCGGACCGGCAGTTTCTGCCGCAGGCCATGGCCAAGCAAATCGACGGCGACGGCCGCTCGCGGGTGCAGCAGAAGTATCTGGAGCTGAAAGGACTGTTGGAGCGGAGCTAGCGTTTCGCCGCGAAGAACTCCCTGAGCAGCTCGCCGCACGCCTCCGCCTCGACACCGCTTTGTACATCCACGCGGTGATTCAGCCGCGGATGCCGCACCAAGTCTCCCACCGATCCACACATGCCCGCCTTCTCATCGTATGCGCCAAACACGAGCTTCCCGACCTTCGCCAGCACAATGGCGCCCGCGCACTGCGCGCACGGCTCGAGCGTCACGTAGAGCGTGCAGTCGGTGAGGCGGTCGGTCGCTAACGCCTCGAGCGCACGCTCGATGACGAGAAACTCGGCGTGAGAAGTGGGATTGCTGCGGGCGACCGTCTCGTTGTGCGCCTCGGCAACGACCTCGTCGCCGCGCATGACGACCGCACCGATCGGCACCTCGTCGCGCGCGGCGGCGCGACGCGCTTGCTCGAGCGCCGCGGCCATGCCCTTAAGCACGGACGGGCTCGCGCGCTTTCTCAAACGTCAGCGAGTTGCCGTCCTTGGCGCGATCGGCGCGCACGCGATCACCCTCGGCATACTGCCCCTCCAGCACCGCAACCGCGAGCGGGTTCTGCAGCAGCCGCTGGATCGCGCGCTTCAAGGGCCGGGCCCCGTAGACGGGATCGTAGCCCTCGGCGACGAGCAATGTCTTGGCCGCGGGTGTCACCTCGATCGTGAGCTTGCGATCGGCGAGTAACCGCTCGACCCGCTTGATCTGGATGCCGACGATTTGCTCGATGTCCTCGTGGCTCAGCGGCCGGAAGATGATGATGTCATCTACCCGGTTCAGGAATTCCGGCTTGAACGCCTGACGCAGCAGCTCCGTCACCTTGGTCTCGGCCTGCTCCCAGGCGACGCCGCTGGTGCCCGCCTCGATCAGATACTGCGAGCCGATGTTCGACGTCATGATGAGCACGGTGTTCCGGAAATCGACCGTGCGACCCTGCGAATCGGTGAGCCGGCCATCGTCGAGAATCTGGAGCAGCACGTTGAACACATCGGGGTGCGCCTTCTCGATTTCGTCGAACAGTACGACGGAGTATGGCCGGCGGCGAATCGCCTCGGTGAGCTGGCCGCCTTCTTCGTACCCGACGTATCCCGGCGGCGCGCCGATGAGCCGAGCGACCGCGTGCTTCTCCATGTACTCCGACATGTCGATGCGCACCAGCGACCGCTCGTCGTCGAACAAGAACTCGGCCAGCGCCTTCGCGGTCTCCGTCTTGCCAACGCCCGTCGGTCCCAGGAAGATGAACGAGCCGGTCGGACGATTGGGATCCTGCAGCCCCGCGCGCGCGCGCCGGACTGCGTTGGCCACCGCGGCCAGCGCTTCGCGCTGCCCGATCACGCGCCGGCCCAGCTCTTCCTCGAGCTTGAGCAGCCGTCCCTTCTCCGATTCCATCATCTTGGTCACCGGGATGCCGGTCCACTTCGCCACGATCTCGGCGATGTCCTCGGCATCCACCTCTTCCTTCAGGTACTTCTCCTTCTTTTGGATCTCGGCAAGCCGCTTCTCGAGCCCTTGAATCTCCTTGTCAATCTGCGGCACCGTGCCGTAGCTGATCTCCGCGGCCTTCTGGAGATCGCCGCGGCGCGTCGCCTGCTCCGCTTCCGTGCGCAGCTTCTCGAGCTCCGCCTTCTTTGCCTGGATTTTCTGGATCGCGTCCTTCTCGGCGGTCCACTGCGCCTTCATGGCGTTCGACTTCTCACGCAGCTCCGCGAGCTCCTGCTGGATCTTGGCCCGGCGCTCTTTGGATGCCTTGTCTTTCTCCTTGGCGAGCGCCGCCTGCTCGATCTCGAGCTGCGTGATCTTGCGCTCGACTTCGTCGATCTCCTGCGGCAGCGAGTCGATGGCAATGCGCAGCCTGGCGGCCGCCTCGTCGATCAGGTCGATCGCCTTATCGGGCAGGAAGCGGTCGGTGATGTAGCGCTGCGACAGCGTCGCCGCGGCCACCAGCGCGTTGTCGGTGATGCGAATCCCGTGGTGGACTTCGTACTTCTCCTTGAGGCCACGCAGGATAGCGATCGTGTCCGGGACGGTCGGCTCGCCCACGAACACCGGCTGGAAGCGCCGCTCGAGCGCGGCGTCCTTCTCGATGTTCTTGCGGTATTCGTCGAGCGTCGTCGCGCCGACGACGTGCAGCTCCCCGCGCGCCAGCGCCGGCTTCAGCATGTTCGACGCGTCCATCGAGCCTTCCGCCTTGCCCGCACCCACGAGCGTGTGCAGCTCATCGATAAACACGATGTAACGGCCTTCAGTCGCGGTGATCTCCTTGAGTACCGACTTGAGCCGCTCTTCGAACTCGCCGCGGTACTTGGTGCCCGCAATCAGTGCCCCGATATCCAGCGCGATGAGATGCTTGTTCTTGAGCGAATCGGGCACGTCGCCATTGATGATCCGCTGCGCCAACCCCTCGACGATCGCCGTCTTGCCGACGCCCGGCTCGCCGATCAGGACCGGATTGTTCTTGGTCCGGCGCGAGAGCACCTGCATGACGCGGCGGATTTCCTCATCGCGGCCGATGACGGGATCGAGTTTCCCCTTGCGGGCAACGTCCGTGAGATCGCGCGTGAAGCGCTGGAGCGACTGGTATTGGTTCTCGGGCTCCTGGTCCGTGACGCGATGCGCGCCCCGGACGCCCTCGAGCGCCGCCAGCAGATCTTTCCGATCGACACCGCTGGCAGCCAGCAGCTCACGCGCCGTGGTGCCCTTCTCTTCCGCGAGCGCGAGCAGGATGTGCTCGGTCGACACGTACGCGTCGCCCAGGCCCTTGGCGTCCTCATCGGCGCGGTCCAGCACGCGCGTCAGCTCGCGCGACAGCGTCGCGTCGGCGCCACCTGACTGCCGCGGAAATCGCTCGATTTCCCGCTCGGTTTCAGCCTGAAGCTGCGTGACGTTGAGCCCCGCCTTCTGAAGCAGCGGGACGACAATGCCCTCGTCCTGCTGCAGGAGGGCGTAAAAGAGGTGGGCGTCATTGACGACGGGATTGCCTTTGGAGCGCGCTAAGGCTGCGGCCTGCTGGAGAGCCTCGGCGGCTTTGACTGTCAGTCTGTCTGGCTGGATCATGCCTGGCCCTCTGGCAATCTATGTGCCCTCGAAAGATGCCAAAATTGCAGAGGCGGCGAAGGGCGGCGAGGGGCGGCAAAAGCGAGGCGGCGGCGAGGGCTTCTGCCGCCCTGCGCCGCCGCTGTACCTGCCGCCGCTGTATCTGCCGCCCTTACTTCATGACAATCATTTTCTTCGTAAATCGCCGCCCATCAACAATCAGTTGATAGATGTAGACGCCGGACGCCGCTTCGGTCTGCGAGTTCAACACCATGCCGTCCCAGTACGCCGTAAACGCGCACGGCGACGATCCTACAGTTCCGCACGTCAGCTCGAGATCCGCCAGTGCCTGGCCAGTGCCCTGAAGAATCGGCACGGCGACCAGCTGCGCCAGTACGTTATAGATCTTGAGCGACACCCTCGGCCGATGACCATTGGCAAACAAATCACCATTCAACGTGAACGGGATCGTGGTCGCCGGATTGAACGGGTTCGGGTAGTTCTGTTTGAGCTCGACCAGCGGCGGAGGCGGCGTTTGCCCCAGCACTCCATCGACTCCCGCCAGTCCCTGCCCCCCGAGCACCCCCACCAACACTGCCCAGGCGTACAGCTTCATCTCACCGACTCCTCTGCGAACGGAAAAGATGCGTTAGACCGCTCTCCTTGTAGGTACAGGGCGCAAGAGTTGAATACCGCTCAGCAAAAGCTAGGAACCGCGGAACCACTGTCAAGCACGTAAAACCCTGGTATCGCCCTTCCGGCTGGTGATCCCGCGCCGGTCTGCCCACTCCAGCAGCGGTATTAAGTACTTACGCGTCAGGCCCAACCGGTCACGAAATTGCGCCGGCGTAGCCGCTCCAAGCTCTCGCAGCGTATCCTCGACCGCGCGACGAAACTCTTCCAGCGCCTGTTTCAGCGCATACCGCTCTTGATCGACCCGTTCCACCGATCCCTCGCGCGCGAGGTGTGCGAGCAACGCCGGAACCGAAGGGTCGGCAAACTCTCGTTCCAGCTCCGCGACCGTGGGAAGCTGCCATCGTGCCTCTGCCAGGCGCTGCACCAGCCGTCCGCCAGCATCGCCCGCTCTCGCTTTCAGGGCCGCGTGCCATCCGGGCTTTCGCACGGCCGCCCCGCCCTCTACCAGCTCCCAGGCCTGCTTTTTCACCCCGTGCTCGACCAACAGGTCCAAGACCGCCGGCGGCGCCGTGACCGCGGCCCGCAACGCCTGGAGCGAGAGGCCCGGATCGAGCGGATGCTCGTCGTGATGCGTCGCCACCACAGTGGCCAGCCGTTCCACCTCCGCCGCAATCGCGCGACGCGACACCAGGACATCCCCCACTGATAGGATGCTTTTTCCCGCCTCGGCAATTGTGCTGGTCACGTCAGAGGGCAGTATGCCGAGCCTGACGGCGAGATCCTCGACGCGGACGGCGGCGAGACCCGCTTCATCCACGAAGCGTGCCAGGCGTTCGCTGGGCGGTTGACCGGAGTTGGCCAGGCCGCGCTCGGACACGCGCGGACGCCTGGGGGGAAAGGGATCGAGCACTACGCCGCCGCCGATAGTCGTGACAGGAGAGAAGCTCCGAATCACGAAGCGATCGCCGCCCCGAGCGACGATCGGCCGCTCGAGGAGGAGGCGCGCAAGGCCGGACTCCCCAGGGGCAATCGCACGCACCTGCGCCACCCGTCCGAGCACCTCGGCTGTCCCAAGGTGGACGCGAATGCGGGTACGAACGGCGAGTGCTTTGCGGACCGCGGGCAGCAGCTCCAGGGAGACGTCGAGCGTGCTCGTCGCCGCCCATCCCGAGCCCGTGACGGCGACCTGCCCCCGCTGCAGATCTTCCTTCGCGACGCCGACGAGCGCGAGCGCCGTGCGCCGGCCGGGGCCCGCCTGGTCCGCGTCCTGACTATGGACCTGGATCGAGCGGACCCGGACTTCGCGGTCGAGCGGCAGCAGTCGCACGCTGGCACCCGCGGCGATGGTCCCGCTCCAGGTCGATCCGGTGATGACCGTCCCTGCCCCAGCCAACGCAAACACGCGGTCAATCGGCAGCCGAAACAGATCATCTGAGGGTCGGTCCGGAAGATCCTCGACAACCTCCACCAACGCTTTTCTCAGATCCTCCAGACCCTCCGCCTTGAGCGCACTCACGGCGATCGGCGCATGCCAGCGCACGCGGCTATGCGAGAGCCGCTCCGCGACCTCGGTCCGCACGAGTGCGAGCCATTCGTCGTCTACGAGATCGCGTTTGGTGAGCACGGGGATCCCACGGTGCACGCCGAGCAGCTCGACGATGGCGAGGTGCTCTGCGGTCTGTGGCATGATGCCTTCGTCGGCCGCAATGACGAGGAGCGCGACGTCGATGCCGGTCGCGCCCGCGAGCATGTTTTTGACAAAGCCTTCGTGGCCGGGGACGTCCACTACGCTCGCCTGGATACCGCCCGGGAGCGGCAGGGGCGCAAAGCCGAGGTCGATCGTGATGCCGCGGCGTTTTTCCTCTTCCCAGCGGTCGGTGTCGACCCCGGTGAGCGCCTTTACGAGCGCGGTCTTCCCGTGGTCGATGTGCCCTGCCGTACCGACTACGAACCGTGTTGGGCGGGGCCCCACGCGCGACGCTCCCAGATGTCTATGGCACTCGACTTCGGCTCTGTTCCATTCCGTCCGGTTTCGTCCAGGTGGTGACGGACAAAGCGGGCGATCAGCCGCCGGTGGGCCGCGGCGTGCGCTGCATCCAAGCTGGGAAGTGCGTCTTGCTCGTCGTTCAAGGCGACCAGGTCGCGATAGGCCTGGGGCGGCAGCTTGGTCGGTGGCTGGGGACCTGCGCACTTGGCGCACAAGACACCGCCTTCGGCGATGCTGAACGCGACCGTACCGGAGACGGCGTTGCCGTCCCGAACACACGCATCGAGCTGCGGCGCGAACCCCAGCACGCCAACGAGCAGCCAGAGCCAGCGCACCGCCACGGCGTCGGCCTCTCCCTGCTCGGCTCGCACCAGGGCGTCCAATCCGGCGATGAAGGCTTGGTACGCGGCGGGCAGAGGCGCGGGCGGCGCCATCTTGAGCATCACCTCGGACAGAGCCGCGGCCCCGGCAAAGCGCCCGAGGTCGCCGGCGAGGTCGCGCCGCAGTTGGACCACATCGAACGCCGCGAGGGTTTGGAGCTCGCGTGTTTCCTTGTGGTACAGCTGTGCGACGCCCTCGCTCAGCGTCTCGAGCGCTGCGCCGAACGAGCTGCGCGGCCGCAGCACGCCCTTCGCGATCGCGCTCTGTACACCATAATCGCGCGTCGCGAGACGCACGATCTTGGAGGTCTCGCTGTAACGGTAAGTCCGGAGGACGACAGCGGGCGTCGAGACAAGACTCACGCCAGAAATATACGGCGGCGAAGGGCGGCAAAGGCATCGGCAAGCATTTCGACTCCGTCAATAAACCGTGGCCCTGAGCGACTGAAATAGGCCGATGCATCCAACACGTGCACACGCCCGCCAATGGCCTGCAGCTCGGACCTATGCCGCTCCGCTTCGCGGCGTGTCTCATCCAAACTGAACCCGCACGGCATGATCAGCACGATTTCTGGTTCGAGCTCCCGCAGCTGTGACCATTCCATCCGGTACGATGGTCGGCGCCTTGTTCCCGCCACCAACTCCCCGCCCGCGATGTCGATCATCTCCGGCACCCAATGACCGGGGACATACGGCGGATCGAGCCACTCCAGCGCGAGCACACGCGGCCGTGGGCGACCGGTCGTGCGGGCACGCACCGCTTCCATGCGCCGCTGCATGTCGGCGACGCAGTCCTCGGCCTGGGCCACTGCCCCAGTCGCGCACCCGACATCGCGAATCGACGCGAAGATCGCGTCGAGATCATGGGCATCGAGTGTGACGATGGAGGCCGCAAGCGACGCGGCCGTAACCTGGCTTTGGGGCACCGCACAGACATCGCAGATACCCTGCGTCAGCACGAGATCGGGCTGGAGCTCGCGGATGCCGGCGACATCGATCTCATAGACGCTGCCGTAATCGCGCATGGCGGCATGGATCGCGGCGTCGATCTCCCCGCTCGACAGACCCTCGAGACTCACACGCGGGCGCGAGAGCCGGGGCAGATTGGCGATGCTCGGAGGATAGTCGCAGCTGTGCGAGATCCCGACGAGCCGGTCGGCGAGCCCTAGTGCACACACAATTTCCGTCGCGCTCGGGAGCAGCGAGACGATTCGCCGGGCTGGAGCTAGCATTCCCCCGCTGCGCCGCCGAGCACCGCGATTATTTGCCCGGTTGCAACACGATGAACTTGACGTCGTCCTTGGAAATGGCCCGCAGCCATGCGATCAGGGCATCCACGCTCTCGGGCGGCGCCGTGCCCTTGGCGCCCGACATGCGGCGCATGACACGCAGCTCGCGACCGTCCTGCACATACTCGGCGCTGTAGCTGCCGAACTGGCTCGCTTCGGTGACGTTGGCCGGCAGCTCCGCTTTCCACCCCGGAGGCAACGTCATCCGCAGCTCCGACACGGTCTCCAAGGGTCCAATCACAGCGGCGATGTTGATCGGATAGCGCCGGGGTTTCCGGCGCTCGAGCGACGTCGCGAGGCCGAGCGAGGCGTAGTTGGGCAGCGCGGGAGGGAGCGTGAAGATGCGCGTGCCACCGCCGCTCGAGAGCACGGGCGCGTCGTGCACGAGCAGCGAGACGAGTGGCTTCGCCTGCAGATCGCGGCCATCGAACAGCGAGAGGCTGTCGCCCGAGGCGCCGGAGAAGACACCGTTCGCGAGCACCTGCGTGAGACGACTCAGCTCGTCCTTGTTGAACACCCGCGCGTAGGCGCGCCGCAGTCCGTATTGGAGCGCGCCGCTCTTGGTTTCCGTGTAGCGGCCGGTGAACTGGCCGTCGGTGCCCAGCGCCCCGACAATGCGCATTTCCGAGCGGTTCGCCGACGCCGGATGCTCCGGGAGCGTCACCTGCTCGAATTTCCCGTCGTCGTGCACGACGAGCGCGAACGACCCTTCTTCGGGCGGTGGCAGCTCTGCGTAGGGCGTTAGATCGGAGGTGAGATCGAGGTAGATCCGCCCGCCGTTCGCCGCCGGCCGGTCCACTGCGGCAATCATGTGATCGAACTGCTGCACCGTCGGCAGCGTCGAATCGGCACCGCCGCTGGCACTAAGCAGCACGGGAAACGCGGGGAGGCCCATGCGGCGCGCGAGGGCGATGAACAGCGTCGCCTTGTCCTTGCAGTCACCGTAGCGCGTCTCGAGCACCTGCGCTGGCAGTCGCGGCAGGTAGCCGCCGATGCCAAGCGAGAGCGAGACGTAGCGGAAGTCCTGCGATACCCAGCGATGCACCGCCCGCAGCGAGTCCTCCAGCGTCCGCGCATCCTTCACGTGCTCGGCGAGCTGTGTCTCGAGCGGCGGGCTCACCGCATACCGGCCGTTGGAGAGCCCGGCGTACCAGCGCGCGAGTGCGGCCCATGTAATCGGCGACGACACCTCGATCCTGACACTCAGGGTGTTGGGCACGGCCGCAAACGGCTCGGTCTCGAGCTTCGGGACGTCCTTCGTTGCCCACGTGTAGACGTGCCGGTCGTGCGCGACGACTTCCTGGCGCTTGAAATGCACGTTCTCTTCCTGGATGCGCGGTGTAACGGACGCCGGCACATCGACCAGGAAGCGCGAGCGGCGCACCAACAGGCCGGTGGTGACGCGCCAGCCGCTGTAGTAATCGCCGGGAACGAGCGGCTTCACCCGCTCGACCGTGTAGCTCCAGTCGACGAGCGTGCCGGGCGCCACGCCGCTCAAGGTCACCCGGCGCACCTTCTCATCCGAGTAGACCGGGGCGTCGAGTGCCACCGGCGCGAGGGACTCCTGCTCGTGCGCCGGCTGCGCGCTAATGACTTCGCCGGTCGGCTTCAGGACCCGGATCCAGTTGACCGTCAGCTTCTCGGAGCCGCTCGAGTAGGAGAAGCTCTGTTCGCCCCAGGCCTCCGCGCCGTCCTGATTCAAGATCTGAATGACCTGCCGGTACGTGCGGCTGCTCCGGCCATCGGTCTCGAACCGCAACACGCCATCGTCGAGCAGGTAGACGTAGTCGTCGTCCGCATAATCGGCGGGATTCACGGCGAGTGTGTAGATCGAATCGTTCCGAACCGACGGGTCCCCGGACGGCGTGATCCGGGGGGCTTGCGACACCGCGGGGCGCGCGATGGCGGCGAACAAGACGGCGAAAACGAACCGGCGCATCGGACCATCCTCCAACGAGGTGAGTCGAAGTTGGGAAGCTAATCCAGCGCTACTCGTACCCCAAGGAGTAAGGTCCGGCCAAGCGGCCGGAAGCCGTTGATCTCCTGCGCCTGGTCATTGAACGCGTTCTCGAGGCTGCCCGACAGGACGAAGCTGCCGACCGTGTATTCACCAGAGAAATTGACGCGCGTGTAGGGCCGCAGCGTGACGCGCTGCGCACCGACGTCGTCCCGTTTGCCGACCCAGCGGCCGCCGACAATCAGGCGCGCGCGCGAGCCCAGCGTCACAACAACCTGCGGGGCCACCGTATGGGCGGGCCGCCGGACGAGTGGCTTGCCGGGAACGAACAATCCATTGGGATTGCTCGAGCCGGATTTCTCGACGCGGGTGTGCAAGTACGTGTAATTCAGCGAGACCATGACGCGGTCGCCGACGTTTCGAGTAGCGCTCGCCTCGATGCCGCTGGCAATCGCGCCACCCACGTTGAAGTAGTTGACGGAATCGGGTCCCACGCGCGTCGGGGAGTACTCGATCAAGTCACGGAATCGCTGGTTGAAGTACGTCACCGTAACCGGACCCCGCTCGACCCCCAGCTCCCAGCTCAGCGAGCGCTCGGGTTTCAGATTGGGATTTCCCTTCACGAAGCCGCGCGCGAAGTTTTCGAAGAACGTCGGCTCCTTGAACCCCGTCCCTGCCGACGCCCGCAGCAGGGTGTTCGCAGCAACTCGATACACGAGACCGGTCCGGTACGTGGCGTGCGAGCCGAACTGGGAGTTGTCGTCCACGCGCCCGCCAAGCGTGAGCGCCGCCCTGCCGGCACTGATCACTGCCTGCGTGAAGTACCCTGTATTGTTGCGCTGCACATTCACCGGCGGATTGGGAAAGCTGTCAAACGCGCTCGTGCCGCGTTGGCGCTCATCTTCGTATTCGATCCCACCCGTCACAGAAACCGCGTCGCGCGCGCGCCAGGTCAAGAGCCCGCTCGTCGTCGCTCGACGCACCCAATCCTTACTCCAATATGTCCCGGTCTCACCTGGGGAATCGGGCTCGTCGTTGTAAAACAGCCGCGCTTCCTTGACTCCGGCCGTGACCCGGGCATCGAAGTGCTGCCCCAAGACGCGGTGGGCGTTCAGACTCAGCAACGGCCCGCGCTCCGCGGCGCGCTGGTTCGAGTCCACCGGTGCTCCGAAGCCGTCGGTGAGGAAATGGTAGATGTCGTCGCCGTAGTGATACGTGAGGCTCGCATCGGTGCGCGCGTCTGGCGCCACGCGCACTCCGGCACTGACCACGCTGTTGCGGTACTGGTTGTCATAGGGATACAGCCCGTCGGAGGAGAAGCGCGACACCCGCGCGGAGTAGCCGATCGTGTGAGTCCCACCCGCGATATCGACGGCGCCCCGGGTAGAGCCGTACGTCCCGGCCGCCAGATCCGCCCCGAACCGCGCCGGCCCCTGCCCGGACCGCGTGAAGATTTGGATCACGCCGGTCACGGCATCGGTGCCGTACAGAACGCTCACCGGTCCCCGGACAATTTCGATGCGGTCGACATTGTCGGTGGTGAGATTCGCCAGATCGATCGCACCGCCGGCCTGGTTCAGCGCGACGCCATCCAGCAACACTTTGGTGTAGTCGCTCTCTCCACCGCGCAGGAACAGCGACGTTTGGCCGCCGAAGCTCCCGGTCGCGACCACATGCGCCCCCGGAACGGTTTCCAGCGCAGCCGCGACGGTGTGAATCCCGCGCGCCACCAGATCCGATCCGCGCAACACCGTCACAGCCGATGCGACGCGGTCGGCCGCTACCGGCACGCGGGTAGCCGTCACAACGACGGGCTTCAAGTCAACGGTATCCTGGGGTTGCTGCACGGTGAGAGCGAGCACGAGCAAGACGTTCATGCGCGGGACTCCTTCGATTGGCGCAGGGGAATCATTTGCGGCCGGCCATCGACCGTCTGCATCGCGACTGGCCAGGAAAACACCGTCTCCACGATCTGCTTCGTCAGGACTTGGGCGGGCGCCCCCGCGGCGACGGGCCTCCCGCCCTCGAGCAGCAGCACCGAGTCGGCGAACCGGGCCGCGAGGTTCAGGTCATGCGTGATCATCAGCACGCCCAAACCGTCTGTTTCCACGAGGCCTCGCACCAACTCGAATAGCCCCATCTCGTGTTTCAGATCGAGCGACATGCCGGGCTCGTCGAGCACGAGCAGCTTCGGTTCCTGGGCGAGCGCGCGCGCGACGCGCACGCGCTGGTACTCCCCGCCCGACAGCGTCCAGAGCCAGCGGTCGGCGAGGTGCTGCACATCGCAAGCCCGCAGCGCGCGATCGACGGCGGCGTGATCCTCCGCGCGCTCGCGGCCCCAGAGCGTGAGGTGGGGATAGCGGCCGAGCAACACCGTCTCGCGCACGCGCTGCGGAAACAGATTGTCCTCGCGCTGCGGCACGACGCCGACGAGGCGGGCGAGCTCCTGGCGCGGCCAACTGGATGCAGAACGGCCGATCATGTCGGCACGTCCCACCGTAGGCGCTAACCCGCCAAGCGCGATCCGCACGAGCGTGGTCTTGCCGCTGCCGTTCGGGCCTAGAACCGCATGGAATTCCCCCACGCCGACGGCCAGCGACACGTCCGTCAGCGCGTCTCGCGATGCACCGGGATAGCGATAGCTCACGCCCGCGAGCCGGAGCATCACGCGCCGCCACGCACGACGCACCACGCACCACGCACGGTCTTCACGCGATCGTCCATCGTTTGAGAAGGAAGGCGAACACGGGGACACCGATCAGCGCCGTGACGACGCCGACCGGCAGCTCGCGTGGTGCGACGGCGGTCCGCGCCAGGGTGTCGGCGAACGCGAGCAGCGCGCCGCCCCCCAGGAACGCGGCAGGCAGCAGCACGCGATGGCGATGGCCCCAGGTGAGGCGCGCGAGGTGAGGCACGACGAGACCGACGAACCCGATCACGCCGGACACCGCCACGGCTGCCGCGGTGAGCAGCGAGGCCGCGAGGTAGACGCGCCGCTTCACCGCCTCGACGTCGGCGCCGAGGTAGCCCGCCGACTCCTCGCCCAGCGCCAGCAGGTCGAGCGGACGCGAGGCGGCGAGCAGCACAGCGAGCGGAATCGGGATGTACAGCACGACCAGCAGCACCGAATCCCACGACGCTCCGGAGAGCCCGCCCCAGAGCCAGAGAAAAGCGTTCCGCAACTCGGCGGCGTCGGCGAGCGAAACGATCGCGGTCGTGATCGCGGCGGCAAACGCGCCGATCGCCACGCCCCCCAGCAACAGAATGCGAGGATCCAGGCTCGCACCGCCGATGAGACCGAGCCTGTAGACGAGGCCAAGCGCGGCGAGTGCGCCGAGAAACGCGGCGATCGGCAACGCCCAGGGGCCAGGCAGATGCAGCGCAATCGCGACGACCGCGCCGAGGCCCGCTCCACCCGACAGGCCCAGGAGAAACGGATCGGCCAACGGATTACGGACCAGCGCCTGCAAGCTGGCGCCTGCGACACCCAGGGACCCGCCGACGAGAAAGGCCAGCAGGGCCCGCGGCACGCGCAGGTTCCACACTATGTCTGAGTGTAGCAGCTCAGCGAGCGGCACGGACGCGGGACCGAAGACTACGCTGGTGATGAGCGCAAGCACGGCCAGGGCCACGAGCAGCGACCACTTCATCGTCCGAGCAATCCCCTGAGCTGCCGGATCGCCTCGCCGGACCGCGGCCCGGGGCGGCCGAACAGGGAGCCCGCGAGGAGCAAGAAATGGCCGTCGCGCACCGCCCGGACCGCGCGCCACTCGCGGCGTTTCGCAAACCCGGGGGCCGTCCCCGAGTCGGAGAGCACGGCAATCCACTGCGGATCCCGCGCGACGATCGTCTCGAGCGACACCTGAGCGGATGGCGCCGCAACGTCGCTGAAGACGTTCCGGGCGCCGGCTTGGGAAGCCAGCTGATCGAGGTAGCTGCCGTGGCCGATGATGATCGGCGGATTGTCCCAGACGACAAAAGCCAGCGAGGTTCTCGCCGGCGGTGGCGGTCGGCCCGCGAGGCTATCGAGCATGATTGCCAGCGACTCCGCCTGCTCCTCCCTGCCCGTCAGTCGCCCGAGCGTGCGCGTCGCGGGACCAAGATCCTCCAGGCGGTTCAAGTCGATCAGGACGGTCTGAATGCCGGCGCGTTCGAGCTGCTTGGCGGCCGTCACATTGGGCCCCGCGTTGTACAGCACGACGAGGTCGGGCTGACGCGCCATCACGGCCTCGATATTTGGCGGGAGTCCATCGCCGACGCTGGGGATGTTCAGCGCTGCGGGCGGGTAATCGCACCACTGCGTGCGCCCGACGACGCGATCACCGGCGCCAATGGCGAATAGGATCTCGGTGAACGAGGGGAGGAGGGAAACGATCCGTTGTGACGGCCCGACGGCCGGACGGCCGGACGGCCTACAGCCGGCAAGAACTAAGACGACGAATAGAAGTCTTCGCAGCACCATCCCTCCCGCGAGGGAACCGACTGGTGGCGCGAACGAAGACGTCTCCTGGCTCCGGGCGATCCAGCTCGCCTTCCCGGGTTACCCCAGT
>WNFL01442673.1_pt1 | contig 14416 bp, 16 predicted proteins | sample 5400361 | NCBI WGS metagenome assembly WNFL01 (sample SAMN13153351, study PRJNA577476) | soil metagenome | isolation source: 40 cm soil on Douglas fir-dominated hillslope | place: USA:California | collected 2013-09-17
GGTGACCGCCAATGTCGCGCCGCGGCTGTGCGCCGAGTTCCAGGCGGCGTCGCTGGCGGGTGACTTTGCCAAGGCGCGGGACTATCAGGACCGGCTGATGCCGCTGCATGACGCCATGTTCTGCGAGCCCAGTCCGGCGCCCGCCAAATATGGCGTTTCGCTGCTGGGGTTTTGCACGCCGGACGTGCGCCTGCCGCTGGTGGAAGCCACCGATGCGGCGCGGGCGCAGGTGAAGGCCGCAATGGCCGGGGCTGGCATAAAAGTTTAATGGCCAAGAAAAAAGACGACGGCTTCAAGATCATCGCCGAGAACCGCAAGGCGCGCTACGCCTATGCGATCGACGAGACGCTTGAGGCCGGCATCATGCTGGTGGGCTCGGAGGTCAAGAGCCTGCGCAGCGGCAAGACCACCATTGGGGAATCCTATGCCCACGCCAAGGATGGCGAGCTGTGGCTGGTCAATTGCTATATCCCCGAATACACCCAGGCCAGCCGCTTCAACCATGAGCCCAAGCGCAGCCGCAAGCTGCTGGTGCACAAACGCGAGGCCAACAGGCTGGCCGCCGCCATCCAGCGCGAGGGCATGACGCTCATTCCGCTGAAGCTGTATTTCAACGCCAAGGGCAAGGCCAAGATCGAGATCGGCGTCGCCAAGGGCAAGAAGCTGCACGACAAGCGCGAGACCGAGAAACAGCGTGATTGGCAGCGCGACAAGGCGCGGTTGATGCGGGATAAAGGATAAGAAATGTCATCCCGGCAAGCACCAGCGACAGCGAGTGCGAAGGAAGGGGACCCAGCCGCTGTGAACTCGCGGCAATAACAGTTTCAGTATGTGTGGTAATGTCCAACCATGGATGCGGCAATACCCGAAAACCTTGTCCCCAACCGTGACTGCGGCGATTGCAATGTCTGCTGCAGCTTCTACGAAATCCGCCAACCAGAGTTGCAAAAACCGGCCTACGCGCTTTGTCCCAACTGGAGCGCCGCGGGCCATTGCGCCATCTACGACACCCGCCCTATGCCTTGCCGCACTTTCTTTTGCGTCTGGCGCAAGGCCGCAAGTTTGGACGACTGGTGGCGGCCCGACCGTTGCGGCGTCGCCATCCGCGAAACCGCGCAAGACATTCCGGATCATTTTCCGCGCCGCGCCGGTTTGGTGTTCGACTTGGTCGGCGGGCGTAAGGTGATCCATGACGATCGCTTTATCACCGCAGTGGCGGGCCGGATCGCTGCCGGAGTGCCTGTGATCTTGCTGGTGCCGGGCAAGACGGGTTCGGGCCGCGTCTTTCTCAATGATCGTATGGCGGCGGCGGTGGCATCGCGCAGCCGTGTCCTGCTGGTGAGCGAACTGGAAAGCGCGCTGGCCGATGCAGAGGCGGTGGCGCTCTGATCAGGCCTGGACGAGGCTTTTGGCCCTCTCCACCACATCCTCGAACATCGGTGTCGTCAACCGTCCGGTGTTGGTGTTGTAGCGCGAGCAGTGATAGCTCGAAATCAGCGTGAACCCGTCGATGTCATAACCGACGCCATGCTTGAAGGGGTGCGCACTGATCTTGGCGCCCAGGGTCGTCAGCACGCTGTCGTGGGCGATCTTGCCCAATGCCAGGATCACTTTCACGTTGGGCAGGGTCTCCAACTCGCTTTTCAGGAACTGGCGGCAGGTCTTGATCTCAGACGGCTCCGGCTTGTTCTGTGGCGGGACGCAGCGCACGGCATTGGCGATGCGGCAATCCACCAGTTCCAGCGTGTCGTCGGCGCGTTCCTCGTAGACGCCCCTGGCCAGCCCGTGTTTCAGCAAGGTGGCGTAGAGCAGGTCGCCCGCCCAATCGCCTGTGAAGGGTCGTCCGGTGCGGTTGGCGCCCTGCAGGCCCGGCGCCAGCCCCGCGATCAGGATGCGCGCCGTCAACGGCCCGAAGCTGGGAACCGGCGCGTTGAACCAGCCGGGATATTTGGCGCGATTGGCATCGCGGAATGTTTTCAATCGCGGACAAAGCGCGCAGTCATATGGAGGAGTTGCGGGAAGGGCCATGTTCCCGAACTAGCCGCTACCCGCTCCACTGTCTAGGCTTGTGCAAAAGCCGGCGAGGCCGCCTTGCTGCCCTCACGCGCGATCTGACTTTTCAATTCGTCCAGTTCGATGAAATTGTCGGCCTGGCGGCGCAGTTCGTCCGCCACCATGGGCGGCGAGGTGCGGATGGTGGAGACCACGCTGACGCGCCGGCCGCGCCGCTGTACGGCCTCGACCAGGCGGCGAAAATCGCCGTCGCCGGAAAAGATCACCACATGGTCGACGCAGTTGCTCATTTCCATGACGTCGATCGCCAGCTCGATGTCCATATTGCCCTTCACCCGGCGGCGGCCCTGGACGTCGGTGAATTCCTTGAGCGGCTTGGTCACCACCGAAAAGCCGTTGTAATCCAGCCAGTCCACCAGCGGCCGCAGCGGCGAGAATTCCTGATCCTCCGCCACCGCGGTATAATAAAAGGCCCGCACCAGGGTGCCCTTGCGCGCGAACAGCTCCAGCAGCCGTTTATAGTCGATGTCGAACTGAAGGCCTTTGGCTGCGCCATACAGGTTGGCGCCGTCGATGAACAATGCGAGCTTCTCGGATGGATAAAAAAGCATATGACCTCCAAACTTGAAGGGCGGCGCACCTTATCTTTCGGTGCGGGCCCGTGATCCTGATCGCCCTAGGCGCCAACCTGCCGAGTGCCGCTGGCCCGCCTGCCGCAACCTTGCGGGCCGCGCTGGCCCGGCTGGAAGCGCAGGGGGTGAAAATTCTGTCGGTCTCGTCCTTTTACGAAACCCCAGCCTGGCCCAATCCGGCACAACCGCCTTTCGTCAACGCTGTTGCCATCGTCAAGACCACGCTCCAACCCGTTGAACTTTTGACGCTTTTGCATGGTGTGGAAACTGACTTCGGGCGGTTGCGTTCCGCGTCCAATGCGCCGCGCACCCTGGATATCGACCTGCTGGATTATGACGGCCGCGTCATGGCGGAGGGTGTAATGCTCCCCCATCCCCGGATGACGGGGCGCAGTTTTGTCCTGGTTCCGCTGGCCGAGATCGCGCCGGACTGGCGCGATCCGGTGAGTGGACAAAGTGTCAGGGATCTGCTGACGGCGCTGCCGGATCGGGATGTTCCAAAAACTGTCTAATGTCGCTCCGGCAGGCCTTCTCCGGCGGTCGCTGCGGTAAGCCTTCGCTCAGGGCTCGCATTTCGCCGGCTTTTCTGTTATTCCCGCCTCAATCCCCGATGGCAGCGGCTTTTCGGACCGCTAACCTATTGAACCCAAAGGACTCCTATGGCCCGCGTCACCGTCGAAGATTGCGTCGACAAGATCCCCAACCGCTTTGATCTGGTTCTGGCTGCGGGCTTCCGCGCCCGCCAACTATCCGGCGGCGCCGAGCCGATGCTGGACCGCGACCGCGACAAGAATCCCGTGGTGGCCCTGCGCGAAATTGCCGCCAGGCTGATCAAGCCCGAAGACTCCAAGGAAGATTACATCCGCTCGCTGCAAAAGCATGCGGAAGTGGACGAGCCGGAAGAGGCCCGTCCCGAGGCCGACAATCGCGAAGATCCTTCGCATCGCCAGGTCACGGAAGAAGAGTTGCTTCGCGCGCTGACCACCGAAGCCCAGCGCCGTGCCGAACCGCAGCCGGAGCCCGAGGCAGACTACGAAGAGTGAGATGCGACCGGCAGGCGCGGCAATCCGCTCGGTTTTCCGCCTTTTTTGAGCTTCTGTCTTAAGGCGGAACTCAGGAATTCCTATATACTGGGGGCATGAGTGCCCCAAACCCGGAAACCGCGGCCCCGAAAGCCGTGAAAGCTGCTGCCGTCCCCGCGGCGGTGCCCCCTGCTGCGCCCACCGCTGCATCGGCGCGCGGACGCCGCCGGCTGATGCGCCAGGCCGATCTGGTCGAGCGGGTGCTGGCCTACGATCCCGATGCCGACGAAGCGCTCCTGAACAGGGCCTATGTCTATGCCATGACCGCGCATGGCAAGCAGTTCCGCGCCTCCGGCGATCCCTACTTCGCCCATCCGCTGGAAGTCGCCGCCATCCTCACCGACCTCAAGCTGGACGTGCCCACCATCGTGACGGCGCTGCTGCACGATACGATCGAAGACACGCTGGTCACTTACGAGGACATCAGGGAAAAATTCGGCGAGGAGATCGCCAACCTGGTGGATGGCGTCACCAAGCTGTCGCAGCTGGAAGTTTTTTCCGAGCGCACCAAGCAGGCGGAGAATTTCCGCAAGCTGATGCTGGCCATCACCAGCGACATTCGCGTGCTGCTGGTGAAGCTGGCCGACCGGCTGCACAACATGCGCACCCTTGGCTATATCGACAAGCCGGACAAGCGCCGCCGCATCGCCCAGGAGACGGTGGACATTTATGCGCCGCTGGCAGGGCGCATCGGCATGCAGAACATGCGCGAGGAGCTGGAAGACCTGGCCTTCGCGGAACTGGACCCGGAAGCGCGCAACTCCATCGTCACCCATTTTGCGCGCCTGGACATGGTGGGCGGCGACCGGGTGGGCCGCATCGCCGACCAGATCAAGCGCCGCCTGGCCGAACATGGCATGGAGGCCTGGGTCTATGGCCGGGGCAAGCGGCCATTTTCCATCTGGCGCAAGCTGCAAACCAAGAAGCTCTCCTTCGAGCAGCTGTCCGATATTTTCGGCTTCCGCGTCATCGTCGGCTCGACGGCGGATTGCTATGCCGCGCTGGGCATCATCCATACCAGTTGGCAAATGGTGCCGGAGCGGTTCAAGGATTTCATTTCCACGCCCAAGCCCAATGGCTATCGCAGCATCCACACCACCGTGATCGGGCCGGAAAAGCAGCGGGTCGAAATCCAGATCCGCACCCAGGAGATGCATGACATTGCCGAGCGCGGCGTCGCCGCCCATTGGCGCTACCGGGAGCATGTCCCCGATGCCGGCCCCGGAAAAAATAACGACAGCCTCGCCTATGGCTGGTTGCGGGACATGGTGGACCTGCTGGAGCGCGGTGACAGCGCCGAAGAGGTCCTGGAGCATTCGCGCCTGGCCATGTACCAGGACCAGGTCTTCTGCTTCACGCCCAAGGGCTCGCTGATTTCGCTGCCGCGCGGGGCGACGCCGATAGATTTCGCCTATGCGGTGCATACCGATCTGGGCAACAGCGCGGTGGGGGCCAAGATCAATGGCAACCACGCACCCCTGCATACGCCGCTCAAGAATGGCGACCAGGTGGAAATCATCACCATGCGGGATTCTTCACCGTCCCCGATGTGGGAACAGTTCGTGGTCACGGGCCGGGCGCGGGCCGAAATCCGCCGCTTCCTGCGCCACGCCCAGCGCGACGAGCATGTGCGCTTCGGCCGCAAGATTCTGGAAAAGACCTTTGCCGATGAGGGGCGCGAACTGACCGACAAGGCGGTGGAGGAAGTCGCCAAGAAGCTGCGCCTGGCCAAGGCGGAGGATGTCTTTGCCGATGTGGGCAGGGGTGCGCTGCGCGGTCACGAAGTGCTCCATGCCGTGTTCCCCGAACTCAGGCGCGCGGGCAAGATCGCCAAGAAAACTGCGCCGGGGGCGGTCAAGCCGGTTTCCATTCGCGGCCTGACCGAAGGTATCTCCTATACCCTGGGCCAGTGCTGCCATCCCCTGCCGGGCGACCGCATCGTCGGAATCAACACGCCGGGCGAAGGGCTGGTGATCCACACCATCGACTGCGCCGAACTGGACAAAGCGCACAACATGAATGACTGGCTGGATGTGGGCTGGGGACAAGGCGCGTCGGAGATGGGCCAGTCGGTGGCGCGCATCCTGGTGCGGGTGAAGAACGCGCCGGGCTCGCTCGCCACCGCCATGTCCGCCATCGCCGCCAATGGCGGCAATATCTTCAACATGAAAGTCACCGACCGCAATCCGCTGTTCTTCGAATTCATCGTCGATGTCGAAGTGCGCGACGTGGCGCATTTGCAGAACATCCTGGGCGCGCTACGGGTATCGGACTCGGTCGAATCGGTTGACCGTGTGCGCGAGGCGGAAGGGGCAGCGGCGTGAGACTGCCAAATGCGGTGGGTAGCGTTGCGTCGTCTTTCTTGTGCTCCATTCTGGTATTGTTGTTTGTCTTTGCCCCTGCAAAGAGCGCAACTGTACCGGACCGGTTTCTGGAAGCGCCGTACGGCGCTACCGCTGCCGAAGTCGACGACGCGCTCAAGAGTTGTGAAAAGAATCAAATAACCTCGAATCTCTGCGCTTGGTATCGTTACATCCAGGCCGAGAAGGATTTTAAGATGTCGGCGGCTGCGCTTGGACAGGCGTTTTCTGCATACAAGGAAGCGCAGGGCAAGCTGGAGCAATCAAACCGGGCGTTCGTTGCGTTCCGGAATACAACATGCGACTTCGATGGCTCGGGCGGGGGCAGTATGGCATTTGGGGAGATTTATAATTGCCGCCTTGTTTACACGCGCAGGCGAGCACGTGCAATGCGGGCTTATGCCGATTGCATGAAAGCACAAGACTGCAGAACGTCACTTTACTCTTTTGAGATTCCGAATCCCTAGCTCACATGGATAGAAATTTCTCATGAACGTCGAACAAGTCCTCAATGAATTCAAAAAGTCCGGCGCCTTGCTGGAAGGTCATTTCATTCTTTCCAGCGGGCTGCATTCTGACAAGCGCTGGCCGCCAAGGTGAAGAAAGAAGTCAAAGAGGAAATCACCGCCATTGTCTCGCCCGCGGTGGGAGGTATCGTGCCGGGCTATGAGATGGGCCGCCAGCTGGGCCTGCCGGCCATGTATGTCGAGCGGGTGGACGGCGAGTTCCAGTTGCGCCGCAACTTCACCCTGAAAAAGGGACAGAAGGTGCTGATGGTAGAAGACATTGTTTCCACCGGCGTGTCCTCGCGCGAATGCATTGCGGCGATCAAGAAGACGGGCGCCAAGGTCGTAGCGGCCTGCTGCCTGATCGATCGTTCGGGCGGCAGCGCCAAGGTGGGCGTGCCGCTGATCGCGCTGGCGGAATGGAAGGTGCAGGCCTGGCCCGCCGACAAGCTGCCGCCGCACTTGCGCAACAAACCAGCCGTGAAACCAGGTAGTAGAGGGCTTGCGTGAGCAAGCTCCGCCTGGGCGTCAATGTCGATCACGTCGCCACGGTGCGCCAGGCGCGGGGCGGCGACAATCCCGATCCGGTGCGCGCCGCGATATTGGCGCAGGGTGCGGGGGCGGACGGCATCACGGCGCATTTGCGTGAAGATCGACGCCATATCTCGGACGACGATATCGAACGGCTGTCCAAGGCGCTGACCATTCCGCTCAATCTGGAAATGGCGGCGACGGACGAAATGGCGGCGATCGCGCTCAAGGCCAGGCCGCATGCCGCCTGCATCGTGCCGGAAAAGCGCGAGGAGCGCACCACCGAGGGCGGCATCGACGCGGCCGGCCAGCACAATCGCCTGCAATCCATTGTCAGCGCGCTGGGGGCGGCGCGCATCCGGGTTTCCATGTTCATCGAACCGGACCGGCGGCAGCTTGATGCGTCCAAAGCGCTGGGCGCGCCGGTGGTGGAACTGCATACCGGCGCCTATGCCAACGCGTCCGTTGCGGAACGCGAAGGTCTGCTGGAGAAGATCCGCGATGCCGCCGCCTATGGGACGAGTATTGGCCTGGAAATTCATGCCGGTCACGGGCTCACTTACGACAATGTGAAGCCCATTGCGGCCATCCCGCAGGTCCGTGAATTGAACATCGGCCATTTCCTGGTGGGTGAGGCGATCTTCATTGGGCTTGAGGCGTCGATTCGCCGGATGCGCCTATTGATGGACGAGGCCCGCCCATGATCCTCGGCCTGGGCAACGACCTGATCGATATCCGCCGGATCGAGAAAACCATCGAGAAGCATGGCGAGCGATTCTTGAGCCGGGTTTACACCGATATCGAGCGCATCAAGTCCGACCGCCGCGCGCAACGCGCCGCCTCCTATGCCAAGCGGTTCGCCGCCAAGGAAGCTTGCGCCAAGGCATTGGGAACCGGATTGAACCAGGGCGTTTATTGGCGCGACATGGGGGTGGTGAACCTGCCGGGCGGCAAACCGACCATGGCCTTGACCGGCGGAGCCCTGAAAAGGCTGGAAAAAATTACCCCGCCGGGGCATCGGGCCCAGATCGACCTCACCATCACCGATGATTTCCCCCTGGCCCAGGCCATCGTGATCATTTCGGCAGTGCCGCAAGCCGATTAACGGGAATTGAGCGTGATTAAAGATTAAACCGCTAAATCCTTGACAGCGGGCCCTTTCGCCCTCTTTTGTCGCGGCCAGCAAATCGGACGGATCAAATGACGGACACCAAAATGGCGGCCAAGCAGCAACAGGGCGAATCCTGGGGGGAACTCGCCAAAACGGTGATCTATGCCGGCCTGATCGCCATCGTGATCCGCACATTCCTGTTCCAGCCCTTCAACATCCCCTCGGGCTCGATGGAAAATACCCTGCTGATCGGCGACTATCTGTTTGTGGAGAAGTTCTCCTACGGTTACAGCCGCTACACCTTTCCCTTCGGCGCCTGGCCGCTGGGCTCAAGCATGCACGGCCGCTTCATGGGCCGCGAACCGCAGCGCGGCGACGTGGTGGTGTTCAAATATCCCCAGGACAATACCACCGACTTCATCAAGCGGGTGATCGGGTTGCCCGGCGACAGAATCCAGATGATCAGCAACGTGCTGTACCTCAACGGCAAGCCGGTTCCGCGCGAAAGGGTCGCCGACTATGTCGGCAATCTGGACGGCGAAGAGGGCCATTGGACGCAATATCGCGAAACCCTGCCGGGCGGCAAAAGCTATGTCACGCTCGACAAGACCGCGGAAGGCGCACTGGACAATACCGAACTGTTCATTGTGCCGGCCGGACATTACTTCATGATGGGCGACAATCGCGACAATAGCGACGACAGCCGCGAAGCAGTTGGCTATGTCCCCGCGGAAAATCTGGAAGGCAAGGCGCTGTTCCGCTTCTTCTCCACCGACGGCTCGGCGCGGTTGTGGGAAGTCTGGAAGTGGCCGTTTGCCGTCCGCTATTCGCGCATACTCACTCTGGTTAAGTGACGCCTTGGCGGAACATCTGCCAGAAAACCTGAAAGGCGCGCTTTCCGCGAAGCTCGGATACGAATTTCGGGACGAAGCTCTTCTCAAACGCGCACTCACCCATGCCGGCGCGAATTTCGCGCACTCCAACGAACGGCTGGAGTTTCTGGGCGACCGGGTGCTGGCGCTGGTGGTGTCGGAAACGCTCTATCGTCGCTACCCTCAGGAGGATGAAGGCGCGCTGACGCGCCGGGTACATACCCTGGTGCGCTGGGAAGCCTGCGCCAGGGTGGGCGAGGAAATCGGGCTTTGGAACCATCTTGTGCTGACCCGCTCGGAAGCGGCGGGCGGCCGGGCACGCGGCCCGATCGTGGGCAGTGCCTGCGAGGCCGTGATCGCAGCACTTTATCTCGACGGCGGCATGGAAGCGGCGCGGGCTTTCATTGAACGCTGGTGGGAGCCGATGTTCGCCGACGCGAGCGCCGACACCCGCGACGCCAAGACGCGATTACAGGAATGGGCGCAAAGCCGCGGCAAGATTGCGGCCGCGCCGATCTATACATTGAAGGAACAGGCAGGTCCCGACCATGCGCCCCGCTTTATCGTCAAGGCGCAGGTACCCGGTTTTGAACCGGTGACAGGTGAGGGCGGCTCCAAACGCCAGGCGGAACAGGACGCGGCGACGAAACTGCTGGCGATAGTCTCTGCCAAGGAACAATCATGACTACGCGCTGCGGCTTTGCCGCCATCATCGGCGCCCCCAATGCGGGCAAGTCCACCTTGATCAACGCGCTGGTGGGATCGAAGGTCGCCATTGTCAGCCCCAAGGTCCAGACCACGCGCATGCCGGTGCGCGGCATTGCCATGGCGGGCGAGACCCAGATTGTGTTCGTGGACACGCCGGGAATTTTTCGGCCGCGCCGCCGCCTGGATCGCGCCATGGTGACGTCCGCCTGGGCGGGCGCGGAAGATGCCGACGCGGTATTGCTGATCGTCGATGCGGCCGATCTGGTGGCGGACGAAAACAGTCCGGGGGCACGCGATACGCGCGCCATCCTCGAAGGCTTGAAGGACGGCAAGGCCAAGAAGAAGGCGCTGATCCTCAACAAGATCGACGGCATGAAGCGCACCGACCTGTTGCCGCTGGTGGAGAAGTTCCATGCCGAAGGCGTGTTCGAGGACGTGTTCCTGATCTCGGCGCTGAAGGGCGAAGGCGTGGGCGACGTCGCGGCCTGGGTGGCGGCGCGCATGCCGGAGGGGCACTGGCTCTATCCCGAAGACCAGGCCGCCGATATCCCCTCGCGCCTGCTGGCCGCCGAGGTGACGCGCGAGAAGATCTACCTGCGCCTGCATGACGAACTTCCCTATGCCAGTGCGGTCGAGACCGAGAAATGGGAAGAGCGCCGCGATGGTTCGGTCAAGATCGACCAGGTGATCTTTGTCCAGCGCGAGGGCCAGAAGGCGATCGTGCTGGGCAAGGGCGGCGCCACCATCAAGATCATCGGCGCCCTGGCGCGCGAGGAGCTTGAGAAGCTGTTCGGCCGCCGGGTGCACCTGTTCCTGTTTGTGAAAGTGCGCGAGGACTGGGCCGAGAACAGCGAGCATTACAAGGAAATCGGGCTGGATTTTCCGAAGGAATAGACTTGTCATTCCGGGCGCTGCGCACCATGAAATGGTGCGCAGACCGGGATTCATAGCGTGTTCATTGGTCCTGGCTCGCGCTCCGCTTCGCTGCGCTGGCCGGGATGACAGGTTCTAAGGAATGGAATGGAATGATGACGCAATTGTGCTGTCGTCTCGCGCGCATGGCGAGAGCGGCGCAATTCTGGAATTGCTCACCCGCGACCATGGCCGCCATGCCGGACTGGTGCGCGGCGGCGCCTCGCGGCGGATAAAGCCGGCGCTCCAGCCCGGCAATTCGGTACATGTGCAATGGCGCGCAAGGCTGGAAGAACATCTGGGAAGCTTCACCTGTGAACTGGCGCGGGCGCGGGCGGGCGAGTTGATGGACAGCCGCGATGCGCTGGCCGGGCTGAACGCTTTCACCGCCGTCGCCAGCACCGCCATGCCCGAACGCGAAGCCCATGCTGCGGTCTTCCTGGGCGGGGAGATTTTGCTGGACGCGATGGTGGCGAGCGATGCGGCGCATTGGCTGCCCCTCTATGTGCGCTGGGAAGCAGGTTTGCTGGAAGCGTTGGGCTTTGGCCTGGATCTCAGCGAATGCGCCGCGACCGGCGCCAAGACCGGCCTGATCTATGTTTCTCCCAAAACCGGGCGCGCCGTGTCGCGCGATGCGGCCGGTGTTTATGCCAACCGGCTGTTCAAGTTGCCGGGATATCTGATGGGCAACCGGAACGGGGAGGCTCATGCCGATGAGGTGGCGGCCGGCCTGGCCCTGACGGGGCATTTCCTGCTGGAACGGGTACTGCGGCCGCATGGCAAGAACATGCCGCCCGCCCGGCTGCGGTTGGATACGATTGTCATCTCCGAATCAGAATAGAAGCAGGTCATGGTTGCCGTTCCCGATGAAATCCGTTCCGAGCCCCTGAGCAAGGCGCTGGCCGAGCGTTATCTTGCCTACGCCCTTTCCACCATCACCCAGCGTGCGCTGCCCGATGTCCGCGACGGGCTGAAGCCCGTGCATCGCCGTATTTTGTTCGGCATGCGGCTGCTGCGGCTGGACCCCGATTCCGCCTTCAAGAAATCCGCCAAGGTGGTGGGCGACGTGATGGGTTCGTTCCATCCCCATGGCGACCAGGCGATCTATGACGCGCTGGTGCGGCTGGCGCAGGATTTTTCCGTCCGCTATCCGCTGGTGGACGGGCAGGGCAATTTCGGCAACATCGATGGCGATAACGCCGCTGCCATGCGCTACACCGAAAGCCGCCTGACCGAGGCTGCCGGCGCGTTGCTGGCAGGGCTGGACGAGAATGCGGTGGACTTTCGCACCACCTATGACGGCGAGACGCAGGAGCCGGTGGTGCTGCCTGCCGCTTTTCCCAACCTGCTGGCCAACGGTTCCAACGGCATTGCGGTCGGCATGGCGACCTCCATTCCGCCGCACAATCTGGGCGAGCTTTGCGCCGCCACCATCGCCCTGATTGAAAATCCCAATGTGCAGGACCGCAGCCTGCTGAAATTCGTCAAGGGCCCGGATTTCCCCACCGGCGGCATCCTGGTGGAGGATCAGGCCAGCATCGCCGAAGCCTACAAGACCGGGCGCGGCAGTTTCCGGGTGCGGGCGCGCTGGGAAAAGGAAGAAGGCGCGCGGGGCGCCTGGCAGATCGTCGTCACCGAAATCCCCTATCAGGTGCAGAAGTCCAAACTGATCGAGCGCATTGCCGAACTGCTGGAACAGAAGAAGTTGCCGCTGCTGGACGATGTCCATGACGAAAGCGCCGAAGACATCCGCATTGTGCTGACGCCCAAGAGCCGCACGGTCGAACCGGAAATCCTGATGGAACAGCTGTTCCGCGCCTCCGACCTGGAAGCGCGCCTGCCGCTGAACATGACGGTGCTGGACAAAGGCCTGGTCCCCAGGGTGATGAGCCTGAAGGAGGTGCTGGCGGCGTTCGCGGCACACCGGCGCGAAGTGCTGGAACGGCGCTCGGCATTCCGGCTGGAAAAAATCAGGGCGCGGCTGGAAGTGCTGGAAGGCTATCTCGCCGTCTTTTTGAACCTGGACAAGGTGATCAGGATCATCCGCACCGAGGACGAGCCCAAACCCAAGCTGATGAAGGCCTTTTCGCTGAACGAGGTGCAGGCCGATGCCATTCTCAACATGCGGCTCAGGTCCCTGCGCAAGCTGGAGGAAATGGAGATCCGCGGCGAACACGACTCCCTGACCAAGGAGCGCAAGGAATTGTCCCGGCTGATGGGGTCGGAAAAACTCAAGTCAGAGAAATTGATCGAGGAACTGAGAGAGATTGACGCGAAGTTCGGCCTCAAGACCAAACTGGGCAAGCGCCGCACCGAAATCGCCAAGGCCGCCGAAGTGGCGGAGATGGCCGCGCTGGCTGAGCATGTCGAAGAGCGCGCCAACCAGGTGGAGCGCGAACCGATCACGGTGGTCTGCTCCGCCAAGGGCTGGCTCAGGGGATTGAAGGGCCACCAGGAACAGTCCAGCGACGACAAATATCGCGAGGGCGACCGCGCCCGCTTCTGGTTCCATGCCCAGACCACCGATCAGATCATGCTGCTGTCCACCGACGGCCGCTTCTTTACCCTGGACGGTTCCAAGCTGCCGGGCGGGCGCGGCAACGGCGAAGCCATCCGCAGCTTCATCGATCTTCCGCCCGAAGCCGATATCGTACTCATGTTTGCGCATGTGCCGGGGCGCAAGCTTCTGGTCGCGGCCACCAGCGGCCACGGCTTTATCACCAGCGAAGACGATGCCGTGGCGATGACCAAAAAAGGCAAGTCGGTGATGAATGTGAAGCCGGGCGTGGAAGCGGCGTCCTGCCGCCCCGTGGACGGCGATCACGTCGCCGTGATAGGCGAAAACCGCAAGCTGTTGATCTTCAAATTGGACGAAGTGCCCGAGTTGGCGCGCGGCCAAGGGGTCTATCTGCAACGCTACAAGGATGGCGGGTTGCTCGACGCCACGACCTTCACCTGGAAGGCCGGGTTGAAGGATGAAAACGGCCGCCTGTTTGAAGCATCCGACTTGAAGGACTGGCGCGGCGAACGTTCTCAAGCCGGCCGTATCGTGCCGCGCGGCTGGGCCAAGTCCGGAAAATTCGGCGCGAACTAGCCAGTGCGATCAATGCCGGTGCCGTTGCGTCTTTCTAGGCGTGGCCAGTAACCAGCCAAAGAATCAGAATAATCGGCAGTGGAATACCGATGGCCCAGAGAAGCACCGAGCGCATGATGACCTCCAAAAAAAACTGTTGGGAAGGTAACCATCTTGCAAGTCTGGGGTTCCGCTCTTCGGCGGGCAGACGGAAAGTGGAACAAAGCCTTACGAACGCCGCAATTCGTATAGTGCGATGGCTGCGGCGTTGGAGACGTTGAGGCTTTCCATCGTTTTGGAAATCGGGATGAAAGCGCTAGCTTCACAATGTTCCCGCACCAGGCGGCGGATGCCGGCGCCTTCCGAGCCCAGCACGAGTGCGACGTTACCGGCCGGCACCGCTTCGGCCAGAGTGGATTGCCCGTCGCCAGCCAGGGCGATGCGCCAAAATCCCTGTTCGGCCAATTGATCGAGGGCGCGGGCGATATTCACCACCTCGACATAAGGAATAATATCCAGCGCGCCGGACGCCGCCTTGGCCAGCGCACCGGATTGGGGCGGCGCGTGGCGGTCTTGCACCACCACGGCGGTGACGCCGAACGCAGCGGCGGTTCTC
>WNFL01159317.1_pt1 | contig 14414 bp, 15 predicted proteins | sample 5400361 | NCBI WGS metagenome assembly WNFL01 (sample SAMN13153351, study PRJNA577476) | soil metagenome | isolation source: 40 cm soil on Douglas fir-dominated hillslope | place: USA:California | collected 2013-09-17
TCGAGATCGCCGGCTGACTCATGTCGAAGGGCTCGAGCAGCTCGCCGACCGACGCCTCGCCCAGGGTGAGTCGCGCGAGGATCGCGCGCCGCGTCGGATGCGCGAGCGCCGCGAAGGTCCGGTCGAGCTGTTCGCTTCCGCTGGGCATAACCAAATGGTTATATACGCGGCGCCTGGGCGCGTCAAGCCGGGCGGCACGCGCGAAACCCGGGAGCATCTGACAGGCATGAAGAAACTGCTCTCGGTGCGACGCGAAACAGAGCGCCATTGGGTGGGCGACGGCTTCCCGGTGCGCTCGCTGTTCTCCTATCAGGACCAGAGCCCGCCGCCGAGCCCGTTCCTGCTGCTCGACTACGCGGGGCCTGCGGAGTTTCCGCCGGCGACGCGTCCGCGCGGCGTGGGCGAGCATCCGCATCGCGGGTTCGAGACCGTGACGGTCGTCTATCAGGGCGAAGTCGCGCACCGCGACTCGGCCGGCAACTCCGGCCGCATCGGTCCCGGCGACGTGCAGTGGATGACCGCGGCCTCGGGCATCGTGCACGAGGAGAAACACTCCCCGGAGTTCACGCGCAGCGGGGGAACGCTCGAGATGATCCAGCTCTGGGTGAATCTGCCGGCGCGCTTCAAGCTGATTCCGCCGCGCTACCAGACACTGCTCGACGCGCAGATTCCCACCGTCGCCCTGCCGGGCGGGAGCGGAAGCGTGCGCGTGATCGCCGGTGACTTCGCCGGCGCACACGGGGCGGCGCAGACCTTCACGCCGATCAACCTCTGGGATCTGCGGCTGCGTGCGGGCGAGAGCGTGGAGCTGCCGCTGCCCGACGGGCACACGGCCGCGCTGCTCGTCCTGAAGGGCGCCGCCTCGCTCGAAGACACCGCGCGTGTGAAGCACGCCGAGATCGCGATCTTCGACCCGTCCGGGGAGGGCATCGCGCTGCGCGCGCAGGAAGACCTCATGGCGCTGGTGCTGAGCGGCGAGCCGATCGACGAGCCCGTGGTCGGCTACGGACCCTTCGTGATGAACACGGAAGCGGAGATCGAGCAGGCGTTCAGCGACTATCAGGCGGGCCGCTTCGCCCGGTGATCTCTGACACAGGGCAGGGCGGCTGGGCTGCCGATAGCTCCGGGATGCGCCGTCTCACGCTATTCCTCGCCGCGGTCTGTTGCGCGGCCTGCGTGAAGACCGTCGACCTGAGTCGCGGCATCCAGCCCAGCCACCCGACCCCGGCCCGATCGTCCGAGAAGGCCGGGGTCGTGTGCAGCGAGAAGATGCTCAGCCACGTGGAGCGCGCGAGTGACTACGAGCTCGCGCTCGGCGAGCCGCTGTGCGCCGCGCTCCTCCGGAGCGTCGAGGGCTCGTACCGCAGCGCGCAGCGCTCGGCGAAGCCCTACGTGGGCGAGTTCGGGCGCGTGGTGCAGTTCGACCTGCAGGCCAGCTCGCTCGACATCCAGAAGCGGAGCGACGGCTCGACCCGAGTGGCCTGCTCGATCACCGTCACCGTCGAGCGCTACGGGCGCGACCTGAAGCGCTCGAGTCGCCAGGCGGTCTCCGGGAACGGTTTCGCCGAGCGCCGCGCCGCCGCCGACGTGATCGTGCGCGAGGCGGTCGAAGCGGCGCTGCAGCAGGTCGCCGACGAAGCCTCGACCCTGCTGGTCGCCGGCCTCGACGGGCCGCGCATCGGCCCGACCCCGCAGCCCTAGCTGTCGGCGCGCTGTCCCTTCGTTCGTCCTTGTGTAGACAATGCGACGGAGGGCAGGGCGATGAGCGGCGGAGGACTGTCTGCGGCGCGGCTGCGCCGCATGCACGACGTGATGGCGAGCCACGTCGCGAGCGGCTCGATTCCGGGCCTCGTCGCGCTCGTCAGCCGGCGCGGCGAGACGCACGTCGAGGCGCACGGGACCCTGGCGCTCGGTGACTCGGCCCCGGTGCGGCGCGACACGATCTTCCGCATCGCCTCGATGACCAAGCCGATCACCGCGGCGGCGGCGATGACCCTGGTCGAGGAGTGCGTGCTGCGGCTCGACGAGCCGCTGGATCCCTTCCTGCCCGAGCTCGCGAACCGCTCGGTGCTGAGGCGCATCGACGCCGCGCTCGACGACACGTTGCCCGCGAATCGGCCGCTCAGCTTGCGCGACTTGCTGACGTTCCGCGCCGGCTACGGCTACCTGATGGAGCCGCCCGGGCTCTGCCCGCTCCAGAAGGCGATGGAGCAGGCGGGGGTGCAACCCGGGCCGTTGCCGGTCGCGTTCTCGCCCGACGAGTTCATGAAGCGCCTCGGCGCGCTGCCGCTGGCGCATCAGCCGGGCGAGCAGTGGCTGTACCACACGGCCTCCGACGTGCTGGGCGTGCTGATCGCGCGCGCGTCCGGCCAGTCACTCGAGGCCTTCCTGCGCGCGCGCATCTTCGCGCCGCTCGGTATGAACGACACCGGCTTCCACGTTCCGGCGGAGAAGCTCGAGCGACTGGCCAGCGCGTACTCCGGCAACCAGGCGACGCGCGCGCTCGAGGTTTTCGACGACCGCAAGCTGAGTCGCTACGCGCGCCCGCCCGCGTTCGAGGCGGGCGGCGGCGGGCTGGTCTCGACCGCGGACGACTATCTCGCGTTCTGCCGCATGCTGCTGGCGAAGGGCCGAGCCGGGCGCGAGCGCATCCTGTCGCGCCCGTCGGTCGAGCTGATGACCACTGACCAGCTCACGCCCGCCCAAAGAGAGGGCGGCGCGATGATCCTCGGCCAGGGCCGCGGCTGGGGCTTCGGCATGGCGGTGGTCGTGCAGCGCGACGACCTGTGCGCGAGCCCCGGGCGCTTCGGCTGGGACGGCGGCTACGGGACCTCCGGCCACAGCGATCCGGCCGAAGACCTGGTCGGCATCTTGCTCACGCAACGCCTCATGGATTCGCCCAACGGGCCGCGGGTATTCAGGGATTTCTGGACCTCGGCGTATCAGGCGATCGACGATCCGTAAACCCCGCGCCGGCTTCCGAGGTCAGAGCAGTAGACCATGTGGATCGTCCGACTCGCCCTGCGGCGCCCGTACACCTTCGTCGTGATGGCGATGCTGATCGGCGTGCTGGGCGTGCTGTCGATCGTGACCATGCCGACCGACATCTTCCCGAACATCGACATCCCCGTGGTGTCGTCGGTCTGGGGCTACGGCGGGCTCGCGCCGGACGAGATGCAGAACCGCATCACCACGATCGTCGAGCGCGCGATGACGACGACCGTGAACGACATCCAGCACATCGAGTCGCAGACGCTGCGCGGTGTGAGCGTGATCAAGGTGTTCTTCCAGCCGGGCGCCCGGGTCGAAGCCGGCGTGGCCCAGATCAACGCGATCTCGAACACGCTGCTCCGGCCGCTTCCGCCCGGGATCACCCCGCCGCTGATCCTGCAGTACAACGCCGCCAGCGTGCCCGTGCTGCTGATGAGCCTCAGCAGTGACACGCTCTCGGATCAGGAGATCAACGACCTCGCGGGCAACTTCATCCGCACGCAGCTCGTGACCGTGCAGGGTGCGTCGGTGCCGCCGGCGTACGGCGGCAAGTCCCGCCAGGTGGTCGCGGATCTCGACGCCGAGGCGATCTATGCGCGCGGCTTGTCCCCGCAGGACGTGGCCAGCGCGCTGGGCGATCAGAACGTGATCCTGCCGGCGGGCACCGCGAAGATGGGCGCGCGCGAGTACGACGTGGCGCTGAACGGCAGCCCGTCGCTGCTCGCGGACCTCGACGAGCTGCCGATCAAGTCGGTGAACGGGGCGCTCGTCAAGATGCGCGACGTCGCGCACGTCCACGACGGCTTCGCGCCGCAGACCAACCTGGTGCGCCGCGACGGCCACCACGCGGTCATGCTCGCCGTGCTGAAGAGCGGCGGCGCGTCGACCCTCTCGGTCGTGCAGGGCGTGAAGGACCTGATGCCGAAGATCCTGGCGGGCATGCCGCCGACCTTGAAGACCGATCTGCTCTTCGACCAGTCACTCTTCGTGCGCGCGGCGATCAGCGACGTGGTGCGCGAAGGCGCGATCGCGGCGGGACTCACCGCGCTGATGATCCTGATGTTTCTCGGCAGCCCGCGCAGCACAGTGATCGTCGCGACCTCGATCCCGCTCTCGGTCCTGACCTCGATCCTGGTGCTGAAGCTGTTCCACCAGACACTCAACGTGATGACGCTCGGCGGGATGGCGCTGGCCGTCGGCATCCTGGTCGACGATGCCACGGTCGAGATCGAGAACATCCACCGGAACCTGGCGCTGCACAAGCCGATCCGTCAGGCGATCCTCGACGGCGCCCAGCAGATCGCCGTCGCCGCGTTCGTCTCGACGCTCGCGATCTGCATCGTGTTCGTGCCGGTGTTCGCGCTGGGCGGCGTGGTCGGCTCGCTGTTCTCGCCGCTCGCGCTCGCGGTGGTCTCCGCGATGCTCGCCTCGTATCTGCTCTCGCGCACCCTGATCCCGACGATGGTGCTGTATCTGCTCCCGGGGGAGCTCGAGCGCGAGCGAGCGCAGCCGCACGCCGTGCGGCGCGGCCGGATCGCGCACCTGCACCGGCGAGTGCAGGTCGCGTTCGACCGCCTCGGCGCCGCGTACGAGCGCAACCTCACGGCGGCGCTCGCTCGGCGCCGCCCGGTGCTGCTCGGCTTCGCCGGCTTCGCGGCCGGCTCGCTCCTGCTCGCGCCGTTCGTCGGGCGTGATTTCTTTCCGTACGTCGACGCCGGGCAGATACGGCTGCACGTGCGCGCGCCGAGCGGTACGCGCATCGAGGAGACGGAGCACTACGTGCAGCGCGTCGAGGACCGCATCCGCACGCTGATCCCGAAGGACGAGATCGCGGTCATCCTGGACAACCTCGGCGTGCCGGGCGGCATCAACCTGGCCATCACCGACAGCGCGTCGCTGAGCGCGGCCGAGGGGGAGATCCTGGTGTCGCTGCGGCCCTCGCACGCCTCGACCGCGGGCTACCTGAAGCAGCTTCGCGCGGTGCTGCCGGCGGAGTTTCCCGAGCTCACGTTCTTCGCGCAGCCCGCGGACATGGTGGGACAGATCCTGAACTTCGGGCTCCCGGCCCCGATCGACGTGCAGATCAGCGGGCCGAACGCGGAGCGCGAGGCGAACTTCGCGGCGGTGCAGCAGATCGCCGCGCGCCTGCGCGAGATTCCCGGCGCGGTCGACGTGCACGTCCACCAGGTCCTCGACGGGCCGCGCCTGGCGCTCGAGGTCGATCGCTCACTCGCGGCGCAGAGCGGACTCACCGAACGCGACGTCGCGCAGAGTCTCTTGATCTCGCTCACCGGGAACGGCTCCACCAGCACCAACTTCTGGCTCAATCCCAGGAACGGAGTCAGCTACCAGGTCGTGATCCAGAGCCCGCAGCACAGGCTCGGCAACATCGGCGCGCTGCAGAACACGCCCGTGTCGCTGGGCGGGAACGGCTCGCCGATCCTGCTCAGCAACCTCGCCTCGATCGCGCGCACGCAGACGCCGGTGGCGCTGAGTCACTACAACGTGCAGCCGGTCTTCGACGTGTTCGCGAACGTCCAGGGAACCGATCTGGGGAGCGTCTCCGACGCCGTGGCGAAGCTGGTCGGCGAGTTCCGCGCAAAGATCCCGAAGGCGAGCACGATCTCGGTGCGCGGGCAGGTGCAGAGCATGAGTGAGGCGTTTCTCGGCCTCGGGCTCGGGATCGCGTTCGCGATCCTGCTCGTGTATTTCTTGATGGTCGTGAACTTCCAGTCGTGGATCGATCCGCTGATCATCCTGATGGCGCTGCCCGGCGCGCTGGCGGGAATCCTCTGGATCTTGTTCGCGACCGGCACGACGATCAACGTGCCGTCGCTGATGGGCGCGATCATGGCGATCGGCGTCGCCACGTCGAACAGCATCCTCTTGATCACGTTCGCGAACGACGAGCGCCGCCGCGGGCTCGACGCGCGCGCGGCCGCGCTGTCGGCGGGTCACACGCGCCTGCGCCCGGTGCTGATGACCGCGCTCGCGATGCTGATCGGCATGCTGCCGATGTCACTCGGGCTCGGCGAGGGCGGCGAGCAGAACGCCCCGCTCGGCCGCGCCGTGATCGGTGGACTGAGCTTGGCGACCGCGTATACGCTGTTCTTCGTGCCGCTGATGTACAGCGTCCTCCGCTCCCGAACGCCGGCGCCCGCGGAGACCGAATGAGCGACGCCGCGCCGACTCACTCGCGGGCCCCGTCGCTCGCGCGGCGCACGGCGACGCGCGCGCGCGCGAATGCCCCGTGGCTCGGGCTCGCCGCCGTGTTCCTGGTGCTGCTCGCGCTCGGCGTGATTCCACGCATCCGCGCGCGCCTCGAGCTGCGCGGCGCGACGTCCGCGCTGCTCGGCGCGCGCCCGCGGGTCGCGGTCGTCTCGCCGCAGCCCGCGGCCGCCTCCGATCTCACCCTGCCCGGGTCCACGCTGCCGTTTCAGCAGGCCACGCTCTACGCGCGCGTCAACGGCTATCTCGAACGCCGGCTCGTCGACATCGGCGACGTGGTCGAGAAGGGGCAGCTGCTGGCCGTGATCAGCGCGCCGGAGCTCGACCAGCAGCTCGCGCAGGCGAAGGCCGACCTCGCCCGCGCCAAGGCCGATCTCGAGTTCGCGCGCAGCAACCTGGAGCGCTACGAGGCGGCGGATCGCGACGGCGCGATCGCCAAGGGGGACCTCGACCAACGCCGGAACGCCGCGCACACGGCCGAGGCCACGGTGCAGGCGGTGGCAGCCACCGTACAGGGGCTCGCGGAGCAACAGCGCTTCGAGCGAGTCACTGCGCCGTTCGCCGGCGTGGTGACGCAGCGCAACGTCGACGTCGGCGCGCTGATCAGCGCGGGCAGCGGCAGCGCGACGCAGCCGCTCTTCGCGCTGGCGCAGAACGACCTGCTGCGCGTCTACGTGAACGTGCCGCAGCCCTTCGTCGGCGAGCTGCGCGTCGGCCAGCCGGTGCAGATCGCGTCGCGCTCGCTGCCGGGCCACGTGTTCAACGGCGCGATCGAGCGCACCGCGGGCTCGCTCGACCCCGCCACGCGCACTATGCTGGCCGAGGTCGACATCCCCAACTCGGACGGACGGCTGAAGCCGGGCATGTACGTCCAGGTCTCGTTTCAGGCGGAGAGAGTCGGCGAGCGCTGGCGCGTTCCGGCGAGTGCCGTGGTCTTCGACGCGGCGGGCACGCGCGTCGGCGTCGTCGGCGCCGACGGCAAGCTCGAGCTCCGGCCCGTGGTGCTCGGCCGCGACTTCGGCGGCGAGATCGAGATCGCCTCGGGAGTCACCGGCGACGACGCGGTCGTCACCACGCCCTCGGCGGCGCTCGCGGACGGGCAGCTCGTCGAGCCGGTGCGCTCGCCGCCATGAAGCGCGCCGCGGGCCGAGCGCTGGCGCTCGCGGGCGCCTGGCTGGCGTCCGGCTGTCTGCTGGGCCCGGACTACGCGCGGCCGCCGCTCGAGACTCCGGCGAAGTACGGCGCAGAGACCGCGCCCGAGAGCGAAGTCTCGGTGGACACCGAGTGGTGGAAGCTGTTCGGCGACCAGACCCTGACGGCGCTCGAGGAGCAAGCGCGCGCCGCGAATCAGGATCTGCGGCTCGCGATCGCCCGGGTGGCGGAGGCGCGCGCGACCGCGCGGATCTCGCAGAGTGAGTTCTATCCCACCGTCACCCTCGACCCGTCCTTCCAGGCGAGCCGCAGCTCGGCGAACGGCCTCTCGCCGGACACGCCGAGACACACGACCGACTACTCTGTGCCGTTCGACCTCTCGTACGAGGTCGATCTGTGGGGCAGGGTGCGGCGCTCGTTCGAGTCCGCGACCGCCGACGCGCGCGCGAGCGAGAACGACTACGGCGTCGTCGCGCTCACGCTGGCCGCGGACGTCGCGTCGACGTACTTCGCGATCCGCTCGCTCGACGCGCAGAGCGCGACGCTCGCCGAGAGCGCTGACGTGTTCGCGGATCAGCTGCGCGTGGTGGACGCGCGCCAGCGCGCGGGCATCGTGAGCGAGCTCGACGTCGCGCAGGCGAAGACCCAGCTCGCCAGCACGCAGGGCCGCCAGGCCGACGTGCGCCGCCAGCGCGCGGAGGCGGTGCACGCGCTCGCGGTGCTATGCGGCCGGCCCGCGGCGGAGTTCTCGGTCGAGCCGCAGGCGCTCGAGCTCGCGCCGCCCGAGATTCCCGCGGGCGTGCCCTCTCGACTGCTGGAGCACCGCCCCGACGTGTTGGAGGCGGAGCAGAGGCTGGTCGCGGCGAACGCGGAAGTGGGCGTTGCGGACGCGCTGTTCTTTCCGCAGCTGCGACTCACCGGAGCCGCGGGGCTGGAGAGCCTCGACTCGGGCGATCTTCTGCAGTGGGAGAGCCGCGTGTGGTCGGCCGGGCCGAGTGTCTCCGTGCCGGTCTTCGAGGGTGGCAGACTGCGCGCGAATCTCGCCGGCGCGCAGGCGCGCTACGACGAGCAGGTGGCGGCGTATCGACAGACGGTGCTCGGCGCGTTCCGCGACGTCGAGGACGCCCTGGTCGGCGTGCGCCTGCGCGCCGAGCAAGCCGAGGCCATCGCGGACGCGGCGGACTCGTCACGGCGCGCCGCGGCCATCGCGCGCTCGCAGTACGATCACGGCATCGCGGACTATCTGCAGGTCATCGTCGCGGAGAGCACGCACCTCGAGCTCGAGCTCCAGGCCGCGCAGCTCGAGCAGGCGCGCCTCGACGTGGCGGTGCAGCTCGTGAAGGCGATCGGGGGCGGCTGGTACTAGCGCTCGAGCAGCGCGCCCAGCCGCTCGAGCTGGCCGGCGGTTCCGCGTTCGCGCGAGCCCGAGTCGTCGTAGCCGTCGAGAAATGCCGCCTGCTCGGTGAAGCGCAGCCGGGTGCCGGCGCCGACGGGCTCGAGCTCCACGGTCGCGAGCGACACCGAAATGCGTTTCGCGTCGAGCCGCATGTCGTAGGTGTAGACGATGCGACGGTCGGGCACGATGTCGTGGTACCAGCCGTCGAAGGCCGTGACCATCCCGTCGGGCCACTTGCCGACGAGACGCTCGCGGCCGCCGACGCGGAAGTCGAACTCGCGCTCGAGCTCCTTCCACTCGCCCGTGCCCGAGAACCACTGCAGCTTCGCCTCCACTTGGGCCCAGGCCGCGAACACCCGCCCGGGCGAGGCGGCGTACGCGCGCTCGATGCTGAAGCTCGCGTGATTGGCCGAGCGCTTCTCCAAGCTCAGCCCCGCGCGCCGGCGCGGCGCAGGTGCGCGTCGAGCTTGTCGAAGAGGTCGCGCGTGCCGCGCTCGCGGTCCGCGGTCCCGTCGCGGCCGTCGACGTACACGGCCTGCTCGGTGTAGATCAGCCGGGTGCCCGCGCCTTCGGGCTGGAGCTCCACGGTCGCGATCGAAACGGACGAGAGTGTCTCGTCCATGTGCATTTCGTAGCTCGAGACGATGCGCTGGTTCGGGACGATGTCGTGGTAGCGCGCGCTGTAGGCGTGCACCGCCTCGCCCGGTGGGCCGCCGCTCACGCTCTCGCGTCCGCCGACGCGGAAGTCGAGCTCGTGATTCGACTTGTCCCAGTCGTCGGGCCCGACGAACCACTGCGCCTTGGCCTTGGGCTCGGCCCAGGCAGCGAAGACGCGCGCGGGTGGGGCGGCGTAGCTGCGCTCGATCACGAAGGTGGTGTGGTGAGTGGCGGGATTGCTCATGGTCGGCTCCGTTTCTTGGTGGGGGGTTCGTGTCTCTCGAGGAATTCGCCGAGGCGGTCGAGGCGGCGCTCCCAGCTCTCGCGGCGCGCGCCGATCCAGTTGCCGGCGCGCTGCAGGGCGGCGCGTTCGACGCGGCACGTGCGCACCCGCCCGACCTTCTCCGAGCGAACCAAGCCGCTCGTCTCGAGCACGGCGAGGTGCTGCACCACCGCGGAGAGCGTCATGTCCAGCGGCTGCGCCAGCTCGCTCACCGACGACGGGCCGCGGCTCAGGCGCTCGACCATCGCGCGCCGCGTGGGATCCGCGAGCGCCTGGAACACGAGATCGAGCGGAGCCGTTCGGTTAAGCACTTGCTTAACTATTGCACCGTGCGGCCCGAACGGCAAGTCGGGGGGCGCCGCTACTGCGCCTTCGCGGCGCCGCCGTCGCCGGCGCGGGCCTCGACCTCGGCCATGGTCTTCAGCGAGGCGAGTCCCTTCTCGAACTCGCCGCCCACCATCTTGTCCATGTTCATGAACAGGCCGAAGGCCTTCTGCACGAAGCCGTTCTGGCCCTCCATGCGCCAGGTCACTCGAGTCACTTCGCCGTCGGGCGCCAGGGTGAACAGCCCGCGGTTCGTGGCCCGCAGCGGTGACAGGAACTCGAGCTTGAGGCCGACTTCACGGTTGGGCTTCACGTCGCTGACGGTCATCCGGCCCTTGCCCATCTGCGGGCTGTCCCACGAGGAGCCGGCGCCCACGCCGGCCTCGGGCCCGTCGTAGACGATCGTCATCTTCGGATCGCCCTTGGCGAACGGCGACCATTCGTTCATCGCGCGCGGGCTCTGGATGTGCAAGTAGATGATCGCCGGCGGCGCCTGGATCTCGGCCGTGCGCTCGATCGCGAACACCGACGGCTGCAGCGCGATGACGATCGACAGGATCACGAGGCCCGCAACCACGATCAGTGCGATGATCTTCAGCATGTCGGCTCCCTCCAAGTGTCTCGCGGCATGATACCCGGGACTAGCGCGGTTGCGGCGGCTCCATCAGCACGCGCAGCTCGCACTCGCCATCGCCCGCGGCCTTCAGGAAGCGCTTGACCACTTCGAGCATCTCGGGCTTCGACTTCACCTCGAGCAGCGCGAAGCCGACGACGGCATCACCGGGCTTCGGCGCCGTTCCCTCGCTCACGGTGATCTTCCCTTCGGAGGCGCGCACGCGGGCGCCGAGGGAGCTCGCGACGAACGCGCCGGTCGCGATCAGCACGCCGGCCTGCGTCATCTCGTCGACCAACTTCCCCATCTCAGACATGTGCTGCGCGCTCGGCGGGCCCGCCGGGGTGTTCGGGTCGGGTGTGTACAAGCTCAGGACTCGCATCGCGGTCTCCTTTCGGGTTTGGACTCGCTCCAAGGACGAACGGCGGAGCGCGGGGCCGACAGGATCAGCGCTTGCCTCGGTCTTTGCGGAGCTTCGCTTCCTGCTCCACGACTTCGGCGGGCGCGTTGGGGAAGTCCTCCGTCTCAAAGAGCTGGCGCAGCTCGATCTCCGAGTCCTCGCCGGGGTGCGGGTGCGGGCAGCGCCGGGCCCACTCGATCGCCTCTTGCAGCGACTTCACCTGAATCGTCCAGTAGCCCGCGAGCAGCTCCTTGGTCTCGGTGAACGGCCCGTCGATCACGATTCGCTTCTTTCCGGAGAAGCGCACGCGCGCGCCCTTCGCGCTCGCCTGCAGCCCGGCGCCGTCGATGAGCACGCCGGCCTTGATCAGCTCCTCGTTGTATTTCCCCATCTCGGCGAGCAACTCGGTGCTCGGCATCACACCGGCTTCGGAGGCCTTGCTGGCCTTGAGCAACATCATGATTCGCATCGCGTGTCTCCTCTGGTTTGAGTGTCGGGTGTCATCCTGAAGACGGACGAGACGCCGCTGAACCGACAATCCGCTCTCACTCGCCGTAGGCGACGCGAGTGATCACCACTTCCTCTTCGCCGCGAGGGGTGCGCAGGCGGACGGTGTCGCCCGCAGCTCGCCCGACCAGGGCGCGCGCGAGCGGCGAGGTAAAGGCGAGCATTCCCTGCGCGGGATCGGCTTCGTCGACGCCGACGATCTCGTAGCGGCGCTCGCCGTCCGCGCCGGCCACGGTGACCGTCGCGCCGAAGCGCACGCGCTCGAGTGACTCGGAGGGCGGGGGGACCAGCTCGGCGGTCGCGATGCGCTGCTCGAGCGCGACACGCCGCTGTGTCAGCGCGCCGAGCGCGCGGCCGCGCTGCTTCTCGTCCGCGAGCGCGCCGGCTCGCCCGCGCTCGGCATGCAGCGCGGCGAGCTCGTCGCGCAGCCGCGCCAGGCCGCGCGCCGTCACGTAGTTCGGTACGCCGGGCGGGAGGGGGGCGCGCTGCGGGACGATCGGCGCGTCCTCGCCCGCCTCCTCATCGGTGAACGCCTTGCTCATCGCTCCGCAGGATAGACTCGCGCCGCGAGGGGGGAGAAGCAGATGAACCAGACGTCGCCGTCCACGCGCTGGCTCGTGCTCGGGAACGTGGTGGCGATGAACTTCCTCGTGACGGGCATGGCGTGGACCTACGTCGTGGTGATCGTGACGCCGATCCTCGACGACCTCGGCCTCGGCTTGCGCGACTGGGGCACGCTCTGGTCGGCTCTCTCGCTGGGCGCGCTGCTCGGCGCGCTGCCCGCAGGCGCGCTCGGCGATCGCTTCGGCGTGCGCTGGGTCGTCGCGTTCGGCGCGCTCGCGATGGCGGCGGCGCTCGCGCTGCGCGCGCTCGGCGGCGGCTTCGCGACCGTGCTCGCCGCGATGCTGCTGTACGGATTCACGCTCTCGGTCGTGTCCGCGAACTTGCCCAAGGCCCTCGGCGAGTGGTTTGCACCGGCGCAGCTCGGGCTCGCGAACGGCGTCGCGCTGGGCGGGAACGGCGGAGGGCAGGGGCTGGCGGCGTTCGTCGCGCCGCTCGCGCTCGCGCACGTCGGCGGCTGGCGCGGGCTGACGTTCGGCCTCGCGGGCGCAGTGACTGCGCTCGCGCTGATCTGGGCAGTCACGGTGCGCGACCGGGTCGCGCCGTCCGCGGCCGCGGGCAGGGGGATCTTCGCCGGTCTCGGGGCGGTGGCGCGCATCCGCGAAGTCTGGCTGGTCGCGGGGAGTTACTTCTTCTTTCTCGCCGGCTACCTCGGCGTGGTCGCCTATCTGCCGACCTACCTGGTCACGGTGCGCGGCCTCGCGCCCGCGGAGGCGGGTGGCATGCTGACGATCGTGCTCGCCTCGTACGTCGCCGGAAGTCTCATCCTGCCCGGGCTCTCGGACCGCATCGGCCTACGCCGAATGGTGTACGCTCCGGGCATCCTGCTCGCGGGCTTCATGATCTTCGCGTCGAGCGCCGTCGTCGGCCCGCCGCTCGTCGCGGTCATGGTGGTCTGGGGCCTGGCCGCGGGCGCGATCGCGCTGATCTTCGCCGTCCCGCTCGAGCTGCCCAACGTCGGCCCCGCGCTCGCCGGCTCCGCCATCGGCGCCACGCTCATGGCCGGCTTCCTGGGCGGCTTCGTCTCGCCGCTGCTCGGGCTCGCGCTCGCGGAGCGGAACCCGCTCTACGCCTTTCTGTTCTGGGCCGGCTGTTACGCGGCATCCGCGGGGCTCTTCTGGCTCCTGCCCGAGACCGGGCGCGCACGCCGCGCCTAGTCCGCGTACGCTCTCGCTCCAGGGAGGGACACATGGCGCTGTGGCAGGTCGAGGCAACGAAGGGCGTGGCGGTGGCGACGTATCTGAATCCGCCGATGAATTACTTCTGCGCGGAGGGCACGCAGGAGCTCGGCGAGCTGATCCGGAGCTGGAGTGACCCGGCGGTCCGCGCGGTCGTGCTGACCGGCGGCATCCCGGGGAAGTTCATCACCCACTACAGCGTCGAGGAGCTCGCCGCCCTCGCGGCCGATCACGCGACGATGCGCGCGCTCGGCCTGGGCTTGAATCACGGCTATCACGAGCTGCTCGGGTCGCTGCGCGGCCTGGCGAAGCCCGTGATCGTCGCGATGAACGGCGACACGATGGGCGGCGGCTTCGAGCTCTCGCTCTCCTGCGACATCCGCATCGCGTCCTCGGGCGACCACCGCATCGGCCTGCCCGAAGTGACCCTCGGGATTCTGCCGGGTGGGAGCGGAACGCAGCGACTGTCCCGTCTGCTCGGGGCGAGCCGAGCGATCGACTTCATCCTGCGCGGCCGCATCTGCCGGCCCGAGGAAGCGCTCGCGCTCGGCCTGGTGCACGAGGTGGCGCCGGACGCGCTCGCGCGGGCGCGCGCGCTCGCGGCGGATCTCGCCGAGCTCTCGCCGATTGCGATCGCGGAGATCAAGCGCGCCGTGTACCGCGGCTCTGAGGTGCCGCTCGAAGCCGGTCTCGCGATCGAGAGTGAGTCGTTCATGGCCACGATGTTCTCGCCCGAGGGGCTCGCGACGATGCGCGAGTACGTCGCGCTGCCGCTCGAGAAGCGCCGCGCCTGGCTCGAGCGGCGGGCAAATCTCGCCCATCCGCGCCGGTCGTCTTGACGAACCCAGTTCGAGCTGCGGCTGCGGCTAGGCGTGTGCAGCGACCGGAGCCCAGTCACTGACCCAGGGCTTGGCTTCCTCGAGGCGGCGAGACACCTGCAGCACGAGCGCGTCCTCGCCGGGGCGGCCGATCAGGTGCGCGCCCATCGGCCAGCGGCCGGCCATCCGGCCCATCGGGATGCTCGCGGAAGGGGCGCCGCTGATGTTGCTCGTGCCGGTGTAGAC